>Ga0209319_1000082_pt1 | contig 165650 bp, 128 predicted proteins | sample RifGroE2_FD_184000 | JGI IMG/M metagenome (GOLD analysis project Ga0209319, IMG submission 184000) | Groundwater microbial communities from Rifle, Colorado - Groundwater E2 (SPAdes) (version 2) | ecosystem: Environmental > Aquatic > Deep subsurface > Groundwater | place: Rifle, Colorado... | reverse complement strand
TGGATTAGACATAGAAAATTTGAATTTAGATTTTACATTTTCATTTTATCATAGTGCCCGTGAAAATGTAAAACTTAAGCTGTTAGTTTTCCTTAGCCTACCAGTTCAGTATATCTAGGACTAATCAGTGCAAAAAAACGATTTTTATTATCCTTCTTTTAGGTTTACTGGAGAAATACCAACTGGAAAGTTTGAATTTAATTGTGTTTGTGGTAAATATTCGGGACCTAGCATTAAATTAATCAAAGGGTCGCAGAGTATCACATGCGAATCCTGTGGAACAAGGTTTGATTTTGTGCAACAGAGAAACCATTTTCATCTAAATGTATGTATCAGCGAAGATGAACAATTTCAACAAGAGTGCAAGGAGGGATTGCATAAATAGGGAGACAAGATATAAGGAGAAATAATTCCTTTAAAAAACTATTTAGAGGACACTTGTTTTGTGTAAGGTCCTCTTTTTCTTTTGTATAATCAGTTTTGGTTCAATATCTTTGCAACACTCTTTTACCATGATTCTTGTACTATTCTGGGATTGACAAAAAAATATCATTTGTGTTAAGTTAATTTGGTATTTGCTTTTAAAACTAATTAAAAAAGAGAGGTGATTGTGAACAAAAGAGATAATAAAAATTATCAACGTATTCAATTTGATTTTCATGTTAAAACTATTGAAAAGATAGATAAACTAATTACAATGACCGATTCTGAAAATCGTTCAGATGTAATTAAAAAAGCATTAAATTTATACGAATACATTGTAGAAAGTCAAAATAACGGAGCTAAACTTTTTATTGAGTTGGACGAAGAAAAAATTTTGATTGCACCAATTAGATTTTAAAACATCTATTTTTTTTAAACCACAAGAAAAAATCCGCTTTTCCAAAAACGATCAGCGGATTTTATTTTTATTATAAAAATTTTGATAGATTAATTTTAGGTTTTTTAACTAATTAAGTTTAGGAGCAGAATGTAGGGCGAAAATATTGACATAATTCCAAAATATGTTACGTTTGAATCAATGCTATTTGAAAAATAAATACAAATAAAAAAAAGGAGAAAAGACTTATGGCAAGCCATACGATGGTGGTCGCGCCGATTATTTCGGCATTGGTGGAAGCGGAAAAAATGTTGGGGAAAAAACGAAACTGGCAAACTCAAAGTTTGCAGCAGGTAAAATTTATTAATGATTTTTTTTCAAAACGTAATGAGTTGTCTTTGTTTAAACCGGAAGAGTTGCAAAGCTGGGTTAGTGACAATGCCGATGAGTTGAATTCGATATTGGCAAAAGAGCGTATTGCATTCAGGTTTAAAGAATTTAGGCCAGATGAGCTCGGAGTTGTTTCGATTCTGAGTGTATTAATAGAGTGGCTAGCGGAGTGCTCAAAAGCAATAATTAAGCTTGGCGATAATACTTATCCGGCGATATTAATGAAAAATGAGGCGACAACAGAAACGCAAAATTTGCCGATGTTTGAAACATATGTTTCTTCGATTCATGATCATCCTGTATTCTGCGTGAACACAAAAACCGGGGAAAGGGTGTCTATGACTGTTGCCGAAAAGGAAATTGCTTCATTCAGTCTTGTGTTTGTGATTGAAAAAATCAGGAAAAGAAGAAAAAGACTGGGTTGTTATAACAACCTAATAGTACCAATGATTGATTATGAAAGCATGGTTGACATTTCTTGGCTGCAGGGGCTAAACACAACTGATCAAAAAAATCTTCCATGGAATATTTCGCAGGCCATGCAACAAACCAAATTCAAGATGAATTGTCAGGGAGCGCGAGTAAAAAGCGCGGTAGCGATCGCTGTTCGTATGTGCGCCAGCGTGATGCCAAATATTTATACGATTGACAAGCCATTTTTGCTTTGGATTGAGCGCGAGGGTCTTGATATTCCGATAATGTATGCCTATCTTGATAAAGATACCTGGAAAAATCCCTGGTCGCTTTATATTTAATTTATAGTAAAATACTAAATATGGGTATTCGTTTTTGCGAATACCCTTTTTAATTTTAATGATTCAAATAATATAGGGCATTTCTATTTCATCTTTACAAAGAAAAACTTTACTCTTTACAAATTATTTTTATTATGATAGTAATAATTGAATTACTAATTGTAAATAAATAGTAGTTTTGGTCATTAAAATTTAAACTTAAAGGAGATCTGGAATGAAAATGGAAAATAGGATTGAAGAATCAGTTTTAAAAATAATTGAGAGCCTTGTAATTAAAAGAAGACTTGAATTTTGTGATCAAGAAAATTATGTCGATATTGAAAAGTTAAATGAATTAATCGCTGTATATCTTAAAGAATTAGGTGTTTATCAAGCACCAAGCGAATCGCAATTTGAAGCAGACATTAAAAAAGCAACAGGAAAAAGTTACAAGGATTTGGCTCCAAATATTTCAAACAATCTCCCTGAAGATGTTGATTTAATCCTTGATGAATGGATTCGTGAGAATAATGGAATGCAACAAGTTTTTTGTAAATCTTACGACGGCAATGTAGAAATAGAACCAAATATGCACATGGTTAATGGTCGCGGTTTGCGAGATAATTGTTCTAGGTTATTAAATTTTAACAATTCATTTCTTTTAGTACGATTCAGATTGCGCGAGAACAATGGCTCATATTACTGGGAAGTAATTACCAGCGGGAGGGACGGAGAAAAATTTTTTCAAGAACTTGAGGCAAGGCTAACTGCATATGTGATTGCTCAAAAAAAAGGCAAATCTTTGAATATAGATTTATCTGAAACCAAAATCAAAAAACATAAACTTGACGAATTGGTTTATCCTATTGAAACACAAAAAAGAGTTATTAATTTTGTAAAGTGTTTTAAAAATTGGTTGGTTAGCCCAATAATAAACCGTTGGGGAGGAATATTGATCGGACCGCCGGGAACAGGGAAAACAACAATTGGCGGTTTGCTTGCAACAAATAGGCCAGAAGAGTGCACGGTATTTTACGTTCCTGCTTCAAGTATAAGTCGCTCACGTGAGATTGAAGAATTGTTTATTTGGGCAAATAGATTGGCTCCGAGTTTAGTCGTAATAGATGATTTTGATCTGATATCTGAAGATAGACATAGTTCCAGCGATAAAGGAATTGTAGGTACATTAATGTCAAAGATGGATGGGTTGGAAGAAAATGGTAAAATATTTACTGTTCTTACTACAAATGATCCCAGTGTTATTGAAAGAGCTATCAGAGATCGACCGGGAAGAGTTTTTGAAAAAATTGTCCTAGATAATTTTGCAAGTTGCTTTGGCGACCTTTTAAACAAACAAATTATTAAATATAATATCAATGTGAAAAAAGACGTAGTTTTATCAGCGATAGAAAAGTTTAATAATTTACATTCTGATTTTAAAAAAGGTTTTACACCAGATGCGATAAAAAATATTTGCCAAAAGTTACACATGGTACATATGAGTCAGGAAATTTCTGAAAATGATTTAGTTACTGCATTTGAAAATATGTATTATGATTTTTGTAGCAATAATTTGAATGAATCATTTTTGTAATCTAACGATTGATTTAGAATAATTAATCCACCAATTAAAAAAATAATTGGTGGTTTTTTTATTTTAACTTATTTATGATAAATTTTAAGTAAAAGAAAAAACTGGGATTTCACATTTTTATTATAAATATGCTATAATGGTAAAATGAAAAGTGAAAAATCAGACAATATATATTTGACTAAAGATGACTTTGGTATGAATATTTCAGGTAAAGAGATTGCGGACTTGATGCCAAATATTATAGCGGTCGTAGATAGTCAAAAAAAATACATCTGGTTGAATAAATCCGGCTTGGAATTTTTTGGCAAAGACGCCATTGGCAAAGAAGCTTCTGCTTTTTTTATCGGAGAGCAAGAGGTGTACAAACAAGTTGAGCCGCTTTTTCATGGTGATGAAAACATGCTGTATTTGGAGAATTGGCAAAAAAGGCAAGACGGACAAAACCGCTTATTAGCATGGTGGTGCCGGAATTTAAAAAGCGCGCAAAGCGATATGTATGGCGCGCTATCTACGGCGCAAGATATAACGGATATTTTTGAAATGACACAAAAATTGAAAATACGTGAAAAGCAGATGGATAGTGCTATGCGTTTGGCGCATTTGGGCTCTTGGGAATATGAAACCTTGGCAGATAAATTCATATTTAACGATTCTTTTTATACACTATTCGGCACTGACGCCGAAAGAGAGGGTGGTTATACAATGTCATCCGCTGAGTATGCAAAGCGTTTTTTGCATCCGGATGATTTGGCTTTGGTTGGTTTGGAAGTAAAAAAATCAATTGAGACCAAAGATCCGCAGTTTACTAGCTGTTTGGAGCACCGGATCAGATACAAAAATGGAGATACCGGCCATATCAGAGTTTCATTTTTTATCGTGAAAAATGAAAAAGGCCAAACAATAAAAAGCTTTGGTATTAATCAGGATATAACCGAAAGCAAACAGAGGGAGATAAGTTTCAAGGAAATGAGCGATAGCTTGCAGGCGAAAATATATGAGTTGGAAAAATTCAATAAACTGGTGGTAAATCGGGAATTCAAGATGATAGAATTAAAAAAAAGAATTCATGAATTGAAAAAAAATAAAGAATAATTTTTCTATCATAATGTTCATTTTTAAAATATAAACATAGGGAGGGAGTTATGAGCTTGCTTCAGAAAGTGATTGCAAAAACAGAGAGTAGAAATGAATTAGAAATAATTGACATAAAGAATGAAGAAAACATATCTAAGGGTAATAACCTGAGATTAGGGCATGGGATAGCTTTGTTCGTTATACCAAAAAATGGATATAATGAATCCTATTTGCTTAATCTGCTTGACGAAATGTTTCATGATGAAAAACCTGCGATGCAAGCGCTTGCAAAAGTCATAACAGTCTTTTTTGAAGAAAAAATTGGGAGGGAAAAAATAATACGAGAAGTTGAATTGGATGTTAACGATGTGCCCGGGGTCAAATGTCTCAAGAACAAACCCATTGTTTTTGAAAGTATCCTTGAATTAAAAAGAGTAATAGTGATCAGGGTGTTTGAGTCTGAAAAAGCCTTTTTGAGGTATCGCGGAACAGGGTAGCTCAAAAAAAACAGTCCTGGGGATTTTTTTAAATTCCCAGGATTTTTATTTATGTTTTTTACGCAGATTAGACATCCTGAAATTTATTTATTATTTTTTTAAATTAAGTTTTTAAATTTTAAAAAAACGCATGTCCCTTGCAATGCATAGAACTATGTGATATAATAAAAATGCTTGTGGATAAATTTGATAGGTTACGCTAAAAAATATGATTATTAATACGGAAAATACAAAGGCGCAGATGCGCAAAGGCATTTTGGAATTTTGCATTCTTTTGATTATTGCCAGGGGAAAAGCGTATACGATGAATATAATCAAGGATCTGAAAAAATCCGGATTGATAGTTGTTGAGGGGACTATTTATCCGCTTTTGACCCGGTTGAAAAATTCCGGTTTGCTCGATTATAGCTGGCAGGAATCGCAATCCGGACCGCCGCGCAAATACTATGAACTGACAGAAAAGGGCAATGAGACATTGAAGGAATTGGCGCAGAATTGGGAAGAGCTGACAAAATCCGTTTTAGTCTTGAATAAAAAATATTTAAATAAAAAATAATATGGAAAAAACATTATCAATAACAATAAGCAATCAGTTTTTTAATATTGAAGAAGATGCTTATGAATCGCTTGCCAAATATCTTGAGGATATTCGGGCGCATTACGGGTCGGAAGAGCGCGAGGAGATATTGTCTGATATCGAATCAAGCATAGCCGAGAAGTTTTTGGAAAAAGTATCTGACAAGAAAAAATTTATAAATCAAGGCGACGTTGAAGCGGTTATTGCTGTTTTGGGCAGAGTTGATGAAATAGACGGCGACAGCAAAGAAAAGGATGCGGAAGCAAATCCGAATAATTTCGAAGCAAACTCGGAGGCGTCAGAAGAAAATTATCGCCAAAAAAGGCTTTATCGCGATGAAGAAGATGTTATCGTTGCCGGCGTATGTTCGGGGATTGCGGCTTATTTCAGCATCGATGCCGTTATCGTTCGGATAATATTTTTTCTTTTGATTTTTGCAAACGGCATCGGCATTGTCGCGTATATCGTGCTTTGGATAGTAATGCCGCCCGCCAAGACTCCGGCGCAAAGGCTTTTGATGCGCGGACAGCCGGTTAATCTAAAAAAGATCGAAGAAAAGATTAAAGAGAAAAGCATAAAGATACGTGAAGAATTAAAAAAAAAAGATCCCGGATTGCTAAAAAATTTGGTCGCTTTTCCATTTAAAATAATCGAAGCGATTGTAACTTTTATTAAAAATATTGTCAGGAGCCTGGGTCCGATAATCGCTTTTTTGATCGGGCTTTCCGTGATTGCATTGGCGATTTGCGGTATTATCGGCATTTCGTTCGCGTCCGGCGTTTTTCTTTTTCATGCCGATTCGCCTTTGATTAATACGAATATGCCGCTAGAAGAATTTGCGAAAACTTCGGAATATATCGTAACGGCCGTTGCTTTTTATCTGACCGGATTAATCCCGCTTATTTTTTTATTGCTTTTTGGAATCTCTTGCATTCGTCGAAAAAATTCTTTTAAGCTTGCCAGTTCGTTATTCTTTTTGGTGGTTTGGATAGCGGCGACCGTTGTGTTTGGACTCGGCTTATTTGATTTGGTGCCGAGGATTCAGGAAAAGTATGAAAGTGAAAGAATTTTGGAAAATAATGAATTGAATTTTTTGCCAATAAGCGAACTTCCCGATCTGCCAATTGATATTCAAATACCGCCATTGCCAAGCACTTCTACGCCTGAGATACTAACGGATTAATCGCGGAAATTTTTTGCGATTGACTTTTTATTTGATTTATGCTAATCTGAAAATATTAAAAGGGTTCTTTAATTATCAAAAAAAGGAGGGATTATGGAAGCGGACGATAAAAAAATAGTTACAGGGTGCATTTCAGAGGCAGGAAATACAATAAAGTCTATTGACTGGAACAACCAAGATATTCGTGATTCATTGTTTGCGAATCTTGAATTACGGATAAAAAAAATAGAATCGCCGGATATTTTCTGTCGTGCCGATAGAATAAGGGCAGAATTTTGGGAAGAAGTTGCAATGATACTGGATATGAAAATTGATGTTTTAAAAATTTGTGATAGATCAATGAAAAAACAATTAGCTATGTTAATGGAGGTGAATTGATAAAACAAACAAAGCCGTTGATAAGTAAATCAACGGCTTTTTATTTGGAATATTTAATAAGGGTGCTTTGAAGTTTTTGTGAAAATCCGCGTTTATATCCGCGTTAATCCGCGAAAAACCGTTTTATCGCGGATTAACGCGGATATAAACGCGGATTAACGCGGATATAAAATGTTAAAAATTAATTTATATTTATTCATTTTTCTTGTTCATGCTTTTTCCAAAACCTTCGAAGGCTTTGAGAATTTCTACCGGGGTTACGAATACTATTGTGTTGGACTGATCGGAAGAAAGGTCGTTGATGGATTGCAGGGTGCGGAGATGCAGGGCGCCAGTCGATGCCGATAAAATATTGGCCGCTTTGGCAATATTTTCCGATGCCGCGACTTCGCCTTCGGAATTTATAATTACGGCGCGGCGTTCGCGTTCGGCTTCGGCTTGCTTGGCGATGGTTCGCTCCATAGATTCGGGCAGGGAAACATCTTTTAACTCAACGTTGTTGACCTTGAGCCCCCAGTCATCGGTTTCTTTGTCAACTATTTCACGAATGCGGTCTGCTATTTTTTCGCGGTTTGCCAGAAGCTCGTCCAGGGTTACTTCGCCGACAATGTTACGCATAGTGGTTTGCGCGTATTGCGAAATAGCATAAAAAAAGTTTTCAACTTCGATAATCGCCTTGGCCGCGTCGGCTATTTTGTAATAGATTACAGCGTTTACGGTAACGGAAACATTGTCGCGGGTAATCGCTTTTTGGTCCGGTACGTCAACGGCTTTGACGCGCATATCGACTTTTTGAAAGGTTTGAAAAATCGGAATTATGATTCTCCAGCCCGGTTCCATTATTCCTGAAAAACGCCCCATAGTAAAGCGAACGCCTCGTTCATATTGATTGATCTGCTTTAAGCTGACCACAAGCAGGGCAAGCGCAGGAACTAAAAGAGTAAAAATAATGTCCATAGATTTTTTGTCCGCAAATGCTTGGTTTCGCGGAAATTAATTGATTAAAGTATCTAATGTAATAATAGCACTTGTTTTATGGTTTTTCAATATCGAAATTGAATAATTGAATATTCTATGTTAGTATTAAAAAAATGAAAAAAAATAAAACAAATGATTCGTATTGAAGAAGTAAAATTGAGATTGGATGAAGATGATGGATTATTAAAGCAAAAGATTTCTGCTATTCTGGCTTTGCCGGAAAGCGAGATTGAAAGTTTTTTGGTTGTGAAAAAAAATATTGATTCCCGGCAGAGAAATATTTTTTTTGTTTATTCGCTGGATGTTATATTGAAAAATCCGGAAAGACTAAAACATTTTGACGTTCGCCATCGCGTGCGCGTGCACACACCTTTTGTTTACAAAGAGAAAAAGCTTACAAGAAAAATCGCCAAGCGGCCGGTGATAGTCGGAAGCGGACCCTGCGGATTGTTTGCCGCGCTTTTGCTAGTCAAAGCCGGTGCGAGACCGATTATTATTGAAAGGGGGAAAGCGGTAGATGAACGCGTGAAAGATGTGGATGCGTTTTTTTTGAAAAGAGAATTGAATCCGGAATCAAATATCCAATTTGGCGAAGGCGGTGCCGGAACATTTTCGGACGGTAAGCTTTATACTTTGATAAATGATCCGCGCTCGCAGTATATTTTTGATGAAATGGTAAAAGCGGGCGCGCCGGCAGATATTAAAACAAACGCGGCGCCGCATATCGGTACGGATAAATTGCGCGGAGTTATAAAAAATATGCGCAAAGAAATAATTCGTTTGGGCGGGGATATTCGATTTGGGTCTTGTTTGACGGATTTGATTATAAAAAATGAAAGAATAGAAGCGATTGTGATAAATAATAATGAAAATATTTTAGTGGATGATTTAATTCTCGCCGTCGGACATTCGGCGCGTGATACATACGCTATGCTATTTGAACGAGGCTTGAAAATGACAGCAAAGCCTTTTGCGATTGGACTCCGGATTGAGCACGAAGCTGAGATGATAAATAAGGCGCGCTATGGCAATAATTTTAATCACCCAAAATTGGGAACGGCAAAATATAAACTAGTTCAGCATTTGCCTGGCTTGCGTTCGGTCTATACTTTTTGCATGTGTCCGGGCGGATATGTTGTCGCCGCGGCATCCGAAGCGGGCGGCGTAGTTACGAATGGCATGAGCGAGTTTGCGCAAGATGGGAAAAATTCCAATAGCGCGCTTTTGGTGCCGGTTACGCCCGCAGATTTCGAATCGGATCATCCTTTGTCCGGTGTGGAGTTCCAGCGACGTTGGGAAAAAGCGGCTTTTGCTCTGGGCGGCGGCGATTATTCCGCGCCTGTGCAATTGGTTGGGGATTTTTTAAAAAACAAATCATCAATCAAGACGAAAAGCGTAGTGCCGAGCTATCGTCCCGGAGTAGTTTTTACTTCTCTTTGTAACTGTTTACCGGATTACGCGATTGAAAGTTTGCGTATGGTATTGCCACAAATGGATAAAAAGCTAAAGGGTTTTGCGCATTCGGATGCCGTACTTACCGGAGTAGAAACAAGAAGTTCGTCGCCATTGCGGATATTACGGAATGAAAAACTCGAAGCCAATATATCAGGAATCTATCCGTCCGGCGAAGGCGCCGGGTATGCGGGAGGGATTGTTTCTTCGGCGATTGATGGACTGCGGGTGGCGGAGGAGATTATAGAGAAATATTTAGTTTGAAAAAAACATGATTTTGTGATAATATATAATCAGCTAAAATAAGTATGATTAAATATGTCAAATACTAAAGAAGAAAAAAATGAAAAATCATTGGACATGAAGTCGCAAAAAAACATAGCATGTGATATTGATGGGGTTAAAATAGTTGAAAAAAAACTCGTAGAATCAAAGCAAATATTAGAAGGGATTATAAACGCAATACCAGTACGGGTTTTTTGGAAAGATTTGAATCTGGTTTATCTAGGATGCAATAAAATATTTGCTAATGACGCGGGATTCAATGACCCGAAAGAACTCATTGGCAAAGATGATTTTAGCATGATATGGCGGGAGCAAGCGGAATTGTATCGCAAGGACGATATGGAAGTTATAAAAAGCGGTATAGCGAAAAAATTAATCGAAGAGCCGCAAACTACTCCTGATGGTAAAATAATTACTTTACTTACCAGCAAAATGCCTTTGCGCGATTCTGCGGGAAAAATAATCGGCGTATTAGGGACATATATGGATATTAGTGAGCGCAAAAACTACGAAGACGAACTTAAGAAATCAAAAGAGATACTGCAATCAAAGGTTAAAGAATTACAAAGATTTAATCGGGTAATTACGGACAGAGAACTTAAAATGATCGAATTGAAGAAAGAAATAAGCGAGCTTAAGGCGAGGTTAGGGGGTGAAGAAAGTGAGAAGTAAGAAGTGAGAAGTAAGAAGTGAGAAGCTAGAAGTAAGAAGATAAAAAAAGTCCTAAATTATAATTTCTAATTTCTAAATCAAATTATTTGTTTAGAAATTAGAAATTATAATTTAGGACTTTTTGTATTGTTTGTTTTTTATTCCAAAACCGCTTTTATCCTCCGTATTCCCGCTGAACTTGATTCTTCTTTGGTGATTTTGAATTTGCCGAGAATGCCGGTGTTTGTTACGTGTGGTCCGCCGCAGATTTCGTAGGAGAAGATTTTGTTGTCTTTTGCGATTTTGTAGGCCTTTACTTGTTCTTCGTATTTGGATTCAAATATACCGGTCGCGCCTTTTGCTTTGGCTTCGGTTAAAGCCATTTCTTCACAGACAACAGGGTAATTCTGCGCAATTATTTCGTTTACAATATTTTCGACTTGTGTTAATTCATCCTCTGTCATTTTTGCGGAATGGCAAAAATCAAAACGCAGTCTTTCGGCGGTGATATTTGAACCTTTTTGTGATACATGTTCTCCCAGTACTTGGCGCAAAGCCGCCAAAAGCAAATGCGCCGTAGTATGCAGTTTTGTCGTCTGTTCACTGCTGTCAGCTAACCCGCCTTTGAATTTACCAGCGCTGGCGGTACGCGATAAGCTTTGGTGTTTTTTCAACTCTTCGTCAAAGCCTTGACGATCAATTTTCAACCCCTTTTCAATCGCCAATTCCTCTGTCATCTCAATCGGAAAACCATAAGACTGATAAAGTCGAAAAGCATCCACTCCTGAAATTATTTTTTCATTCGCAAATCGAAAATCGGAAATCGAAAATTCCTTCATTCCTTTTGCCAAGGTCTTTTGAAACTTCTCTTCTTCTTTTCTCATTTCACTAATAATAAAATTCTTATTTCTGTTTAACTCGCTATAAATATCCGCGTAATCATTCACAACTATTTCAGCAATATCCTTGGTCCAGCCGATATTATTGATATTTAAATCAAGTCCATAGCGAACGGCACGGCGAATCAGGCGGCGGACAATGTAGCCCTGGTCAACGTTGGAAGGCGTAACACCTTTGTCATCGCCCATAAGGAAGCAAGCGGCTTTGAGATGGTCGGCGATAACCTCAAAGGCGCGCATATTGTCGCGGTAATGTTTGCCGGATAATTCCGATATTTTGGCTAAAATATTGGCAAACAGATCGGTTTCAAAAACATTGTCCTTGCCTTGGCTGACCATGGTAATGCGCTCCAGACCGCCGCCAAAATCTACGTTTTTTTGTTTGAGTGGTTCAAATCCGTCTTTGGTTTTTATAAATTGGATAAAAACGCTGTTGCCGATCTCAATAAAGCGGCCACAGTCGCAATTAACATGGCAGGGTTCGTCTTTCCACTGTGAATTTTCGTGGCGCCTTAAATCCGCGCCAAGATCATAAAAAACTTCTGAATCGGGTCCGCCGATTTCGCCTACAGGCATATTGGCTGGTTCACCGGAGCGGCTCCACCAATTTTTTTTGTCACCAAAATAAAAAATCCGTCCATCCCGCATTCCTTCGGCTTCGGCATTGTCATAGTCTTTTGCGTCAATATTTACAGTTTTGAAAATTTGTTTCCATAAATCAACTGACTCGGTGTCGCGTTCAACACCGATTTTTTCATTACCGGCATAAACCGTTACATATATCCGATTTGGATCCAGTCCGACTGTCTTGGTTAAAAATTCAAAAAACCAAGGCAATTGTTCCTTTTTAAAATAATCTCCCAATGACCAATTGCCAAGCATTTCAAAAAAAGTATTGTGCCGATTATCACCGACCTCTTCGATGTCGCCGGAGCGGAATGATTTTTGGCTATCGACTAGGCGTGTGCCAGCCGGATGAGTTTCACCCAGTAGATAGGGGATAAGGGGTTGCATTCCAGAACTGATAAAAAGCGAAGATGAGTCATTTTCGGGAATTAGGGATGCGCTGTCGACTATGACATGGTTTTGGTTTTGGAAAAATTCGAGGTATTTTTGGCGGATTTCTTTGGATTTCATAAATTTAGTGATTATTATTAATACAAATATTCTATATTAAAAAAATATAAAAATCAATGTTTTTTGGTTTTGATTTTATTTGTTAAAATGGTATAATATGGGGGAAATTTAAATGGCTAAAATAGAAAAAATAAAACCTATTTTTAATATAATAAAAAATACACGAATTTATTGGTCGCCTGTATTTGTTTTTTTGTTTGGTATTTTGTTTGCGTATTTTATTTTTCCAAACTTTAAATCAGAGCCTTTTTTGCCGGTTTTGGCTATGGAGGGGCTTGCGGCGCCGGTTTATAGTTTTCCGATGGAAAGTATTGACGGTAGGGAAGTGCCGTGTTTTTTGATAACAAATCCGGGGCAGTCCGCGGATTATAAATGGCAGTATCGGAACGATGGTGTTTTTGCTTTGATTGATCGCAAGGATGAAAAGGGGTGGCAGGTTTTGGCACAAGATATTAATGTGATTCCCGAGTATTATTTGAATGATGATAAGACATGGAAGGCTTATGAACGGATTAGCACGTCCTCGAATTTTTTTATTAAAGAAGGCGATAAAGGGGAAATGATAATTGAGCGTGAATTTGTATTCAGGGGTTCAACTCCTGTAGCAACTGGGGTTGAACCCCTGAATTCCGGGAGCAATGAAACATTGAAGGAGACTTGGCGTATACCGACATCGCCGGATAACCAAAGACTGAAAGCACCAAAGGCTGAATTTAAAATGTCCAAGAATACCGAGAATTTGTGGCGTTTGAAGTGGGTGTTTTTGGGATTATCAGATATTACGAAAGATAATATTGATATAAAAGACAAAAATGGCTGGCCGATTCGTTCGAAAAAATATTCGGACGGGGAGTTTGTGATTGATGTGGATGATTTCGATAACATGGAGAATGATAGAGGGGTTTTTAGTTTTTCGGAATATATGGGTCGTGGTGGAATTGTAGAAATAATCTTTTTTCCAAAAGGAACGGATGGTGAACGAAACATCGACCCTGTCCTTGCTTCCACCGGCATCGGTACGGGCTGGACAGATTCGAAACAGCGGAATGTTTTTCATAATGGGGATTATTTCTTTTTGCTTTATACTGATGGCGCGGGCAATCTGCATTATCGGACGGCAACTTCCAGCGTTTGGTCGGCTACCAGTACCTTGATTACGGATATGAGCGTAAGCGATCCGGCTTTTGATCTTTTTGCGGTTAATGACACGACCATTGATTTAGCCTATATTTCAAATTCTTCGGCTAATGTTTATGTGATGACTTGTTCTATTACCGATGCAAGCATCAATTGCGAGGCAACCTCAACCCTCTTTGCGGCCGCAACCAGTGTGAGTATTGCGCGGACAGGACATAATCGTATTTGGGTGGCAGGCAGGGGAACGGATAATACGCTTAAAATTTATTCTGCTGATTTTTACGGCTCTGCCACTTCTGGCACAACTTGGCTGGGCGAAGCAACAACTACGGAAAGTAATTTATCAGGTGAAATTTCATTGGCGCCATATTTGGATAATGACAAAATCGTGGCCACTTATCCTGTTAACCAGGCCGGTTCGGATGATGACGAGCTGAAGGCAACGGCTATTACGCGTGCCGGTTATTTTACGGCTAGCTCGACTTTAACGAACTGGAATAGCGCAGATATTGATATTAGTGGGCTGGTCTGGATTAGCGATGATGATTTTCGCCTTTTGGCACGCGACAATGCGACAGCGACTGGTACGGCAGAATATTTATATAATGGTTCAAGCTGGAGCGAGGTTGACGCGAATATTGACGTTGACTGGGAAACAGATGGTACGAATCCTGCCTTTGCCGCGGTTACGGACCAGAGCACAACGACACTTTATGCAATTCTTATCGATTCTGGCTCCGGCGATTTGGAGTTATACCGCAAAACTTATTCCGGTGTTTGGGGCACGGAAGTGGCTGTGAACGGTGCAGAGTCAGGAACACGTTCATTGCCGATCGTTTCTATGCTTGATGTGCCAGCGCGTGCCGACCGCCCGAGTCCGCGCGAATTGCCTTTTGCTTATCGGCTCGCCAATGGCGTTGCTTATGACCTTTATGTCGGCTCGGTTGGTTTGGCGCCGAAGATGGCTTCGGCGGATAATCAGGTTTTTAGAAATGGACAGGCAAATACCACCATCTCCCCGATAACGATTTCAAATTGCTCATCATCCACTTTGATAACAGCGGCAAGCGACATCCGTATCCGTATCGCGACATCAAGCGCTAATATGCGCTGGGATACGAGTGATACGAGCGCGACTATAAGTGGCTCGGCGAGTGAAAAAGTCAGCGCGACGGTTTCTTATGAAGGGGTTTATACTCTAAAAATTGATGTTACGAGTGATTTTGCACCCTGGGAAAGCATTACGATTTCCGATCTGTCGCTGGGCACATTTGCTTATGCCAATCCGGGCAATACCGGCGCGCTTCGATTGTATCTTAACGGCGTCAGTGATTTAGTTGACGAAGCTAGAGATACAAAAGCGATCTCAATTTACGGCCAGTTGAGTTTTAGCAACCACACCATTGGCCAGCTCGAAAACCAATGGTCAACGCAAAATGCGACCAGCTCGACTTATCATTTTCGTTTTAAAGCCACTCCGACGGGCGAGGATATAAATATTGGCACCACGACTTTTAGTCTGTCAGACGTGAGCGGCGTGAGTACGGCGGATATTGTGAGCGCGAAATTGTATTATGATGGGAATGGGAATGGTGCAAGCCACGAGAATGATTGGGCGAATTCGGGACTGTTTACCTATAATTCCGGCGCTTCGCAAGCGGATTACGTTTACGCTGTTACTATTGATAGTCAAAATAATATCTATGTTACAGGATCTCAATATACAAATGGTTCTGACTGGGCTATCCGCAAATATACTAGCACCGGTATTCTAGATACAAGCTGGGGTACATCTGGTATTCTTACCTATAATTCTGGTGCTTTGCAGTCAGACATTGCCCAAGCTGTCACTATTGACAGTCAAAACAATGTTTATGTTGCTGGTACCCAAGGAACTAACGGATTTGATTGGGCTATCCGTAAGTACACGAGCGCCGGTACTTTAGACACCAGTTGGGGATCTGCCGGTCAGCTTACATACAATTCTGGTGCTTCGCAATGGGACTTTGCCAATGCTGTCATCCTTGACAGCCAAAATAATATCTATATTGTAGGTTCTCGAGAAACTGATAATACTGACTGGGTAATCCGCAAATATACCAGCACTGGTATTCTAGATACAAGCTGGGGCTCTGCCGGAATGGTTACTTACAATTCCGGCGCTTCGCAGTCTGATGATGCAAACACCATTATTATTGACAGTCAGAACAATATCTACATAGCTGGCTTTCAAGGAACCAACGGCGCTGACTGGGCCATTCGTAAATATACTAGCGCTGGTATTCTAGATACAGATTGGGGTTTTTCGGGTCTCGTAACTTACAATTCTGGCGATTTGCAGTTAGATTACGCTCGAGCTATCGCCATTGACAGTCAAAACAATATCTACGTAGCTGGCTCCCAGCAAACCAATGGCTATGACTGGATAATCCGCAAATATACCAGCACAGGCACGTTGGATACAAGCTGGGGCACATCTGGTATTCTTACCTATAATTCTGGCGCTTCGCAAGCAGATCATGCTCGTTCTATCACTCTTGATTGCCAAAACAATATCTACGTAGCTGGCTATCAAGGAACCAACGGTACTGACTGGGCTATTCGTAAATATACTAGCACAGGTATTCTAGATACAAGCTGGGGTACATCCGGTATTCTTACCTATAATTCTGGCGCATCGCAATGGGATTACGCGCAGGCCATTACTATCGACAATCAAAATAATATTTATGTAGCTGGTTATCAGAGTACTAACGGCAATGATTGGGCTGTCCGTAAATATGATCCATCCGGACAGATTGATATTTATCGAGATTCGTTTTATATGCCGGGCGAGGTGAATATTTCTGGCAATAGCGGAACGATTGTTTTTGCAACAACCAGCCCGTATAAAGTTACCAAGGCGACTGATTTTTTGGTGGAGTTGACGGTTGCGAATATTGCGGTTGGGGATAAGATGACGATTGATTATGCGAGCGCTTCGTCTACGGGCGAGCGGAGCAGGCTGGCGATTACGCCAAGTGGTGATTCAAACGCTTTGACACACAGGGTTAGCGCGGAAATATCTTCGGCCGCCAATCAGATATTTGCGCTGGGGCAGGCGACTACTTCGATTGCGGCGATCACGATTACGGATCGGGGCGGGGTGATTACGGCGACAAATAATATCCGCATCAATATAAGCACATCTACCTCGTATTTTCTTTGGGATACGACTGATACGAACGCGAGTATTAGCGGTGGCGCATCTGGCAAAGTTGATGCAACGGTATCTTATGAGCAGGACGGCGGAGTTTTGCTTATTAATGTTACCAGCGATTTTAATAGCGGAGATACTATTACGGTATCAGGATTGTCATTTGCCAGTTTTAATAAGATTGCCAAACTTGGTCAAGGCGCTTTGCGGCTTTACCTTGACGGAGTAAGCGACACAAGCCAAGACGGACTGGACGACAAGACGATTGCGGTTACGGCCGCTTTGACCGCGAGCGAGCATACGCTAGCTCAAGAAAATAACAAATGGTCGGCGCTTAGCACGACTGCTGACGGTACGCATTATCGTTTTCGTCTGACATCGGCTGGTGAAACCACGGAAATGAGGAACGCGCTTTTTGATTTTTCCGGAATTACGGGCGTTGTGACAAGTGATATTACAAATGCTTTTCTTTATGCTGATATGAATCGTGACGGCTACTACGGCTACTCGATTCCCGAGGCCTGGTATTTGGGATTTGATAGTACGACGGCGGAAATGACTTATGCGATAGTGGTTGATACAGCGAATAATGTCGTTTATACCGGACAAGGCAACGGCAGTGCCGAGGGTGATATTTATTATTGCCGTCCAAGTGCCGATGGCGACGCGGACGGTATTTGTGAAGGCAGTGAATTTACCAAGAGCTATGAAGGTGCGCAGGAATTGATCTGGTCCATGGCGATTGACACGAGAAGCGGTGCGATTTATGCCGGACAAGGTAGTGGATCAGGCGATGGCGATATTTATCGCTGTGCGCCCTTGAGAGAAGGCGACAGCGACGGACTATGCGAGACAGGCGAATGGACAAAAGCCTATGAGGGCAGTGAAGAATATATTTTGGCCTTGGCATATGATAACGATAATTCCGTAATGTATGCCGGCCAAGGCAGTGGGGCAACGGATGGTAATATTTATGCTTGTGCACCTTATGACTATGGCGACAAAGACGGGCTTTGCGAGACAGGGGAATGGTACGGTAGTTTTAATGGTGATCAGGAAGGAATCTATTCATTGGTTTATGAATCTTATTATAATGTTATGTACGCCGGTCAAGGATCCGGCTCGGGCGATGGTGATATTTACTATTGCCGGCCAAATACCGACGGCGACGCGGATGGAATTTGTGAATACGGCGAATGGACAAAATCTTGGGAAGGGACACAAGAATATGTTGCTTCCATGGCGGTTGACACGATTAATAATGTGGTTTATTTCGGTCAAGGTAGCGGCTCAGGCGATGGCGACGTGTATTATTGTCGGCCAGGAACTACCGGAAATGGCGACGGAATATGCAGTGGCATTGAATGGACGGTAGTTTATAATAGCACAACTTGGGAATATGCTTATTCCATTGCTTTTGATTCGGGGCAAAGAGCCATTTATATTGGTGGTAGTTCAGGAAGTGGGGATGGTGATATTTATCGCTGTTTTGCCAACGTGGACGGCGATCGTAACGGTATCTGCGAAACTGGTGAGTGGAGTACCTTGGCGGTATTCGATGGTGGACAAGAATATATCCAATCGCTCGCAGTTGACCCCGTAAACGGCGTGGTTTATGCCGGCCAAGGCTCTGGCTCTGGTGATGGCGATGTTTACTACTACTCCACCGGCGATTACAAGATTGCCGCCACCGGCACAGTAGCCATAACTGGTGCAAACGGAACGGTCCGTTTCGCAACATCAACACCTTGGCGTTTGTCCGGAGCGGTTGATTACATCATCCAACTAAACGGCGCCAACATTGCTTCGGGCGACGCGCTCACCATTGATTGGAACAGCGCTTCGACAACAGGCTGGTCCACGGCTGGTACACCGGTGATTAGCGGTAACCCAACCGGCGCTACGCATCGCGTTGGTGCCAGACTGAGCACGGCCGCTAACCAAGCATTCGATTACCAAGGCGCAGACACGGCCATTTCGCCGATTACTATCACCGACGTATCCGGCATCATCACGGCCGTGAACAATATTCGCGTTTCAATCGCCACCACCTCGGTCAATCTGCGTTGGGATACAACCGACACGAGTGCCTCGATCAGCGGCACAGCCAGCGGCAAAGTCAGTACAACCGTGTCCTACGCCGACGGCGGTGCTACGCTTGTCATTGACGTAACGTCGGATTTTAGTGCTGGCGAAGCCATTACCGTATCTGATTTAAGTTTTGAAAATTTTAATACCGTTACTCTCGCTCGTACGGCCGGCCTGAACCTGTATCTATCCGGCGCCAATATCTGGAACCAAGACGGCAAAAACGAAAACACCATCGCCATCCGCGGCACAGCCGTGGCCGGCAACCATGCGCTTGGACAGCTGACCAATACTTGGCAAGCCTTGAACGAAAACATGAGCGAGTTTCTTTATCGCTGGCGTGTTACGCCGGCGGGGGAGACGATTAATCTTGGCACAACCACGCTTTCTTTGCCCGGACTGTCCGGTTTTAGTGCTGGAGATTTTTCTGATGTGGTTATTTATTATGATGCGAATGGGAATGGGGAGTTGACGGATGGAGCTTGGGGGGATGGGGGGAGTGGGATGATTAATTATGATTCCGGCTCCAGCCAAATGGATATTGCCGTTTCAATCGTCATAGACCAAGAGAATAATATCTATGTCGCTGGTTACCAAGGATCCAACGGCAATGACTGGGCAATCCGCAAATATACTTCTGCCGGAATTTTGGATACAAACTGGGGAATAAACGGCATGGTCACCTACAATTCCGGTTCCAGCCAATCGGATAATGCCTATTCAATCGTTATAGACCAAGAGAATAGTATATATGTCGCCGGCCACCAGGGAACCGACGGCAATGACTGGGCAATCCGCAAATATACTTCTGCCGGAATCCTAGACACGGCCTGGGGTATAAGCGGTATGGTCACTTACAATTCCGGCTCCAATCAGTTTGATTCTGCCGATTCAATCGCCATAGATCAAGGGAATAATATTTATGTGGCCGGCCTCCAGTCAACCAACGGTAATGACTGGGTGATCCGCAAATATACTTTTGCCGGAATCCTAGACACAGCTTGGGGCACAAGCGGTATGGTCACTTACAATTCCGGCCTAAGTCAAATAGATTATACCAGTTTAATCGCCATAGACCAAGAAAATAATATTTATGTCGTCGGCTACCAGCAAACAAATGGTTATGATTGGGCGATCCGTAAATACACTTCTGCCGGAATTCTGGACACGGCCTGGGGCACAAGCGGTATGGTCACCTACAATTCCGGCTCCAGCCAAAATGATTATGCTAATTCAATCGCCATAGACCAGGAAAATAATATCTATGTTGCCGGTCGCCAGCAAACCAATGGCTATGACTGGGCGATCCGCAAATATACTTCTGCCGGAATTCTGGACACGACCTGGGGCACAAGCGGTATGGTCACCTACAATTCCGGCTCCAGCCAAAATGATTATGCTAATTCAATCGCCATAGACCAAGAAAATAATATCTATGTTGCCGGTCGCCAGCAAACCAATGGCTATGACTGGGCAATCCGCAAATATACTTCTGCCGGAATCCTAGACACGGCCTGGGGAACAAGCGGTATGGTCACTTACAATTCCGGCTCCAGTTTGGATGAAGCCAGCGCCATCACCATTGATAGTCAAGATAATATTTACGTTGCTGGTTATCAACTAACCAACGGCGGTGACTGGGCGATCCGCAAATACGACGCTTACGGAAATTTCGGTACATACATAGACGGGCCAGCGGCGAGCGGGGCATTGGTAAATATTAGTAATGGCGTAGGGACGATTACTTTGGCGACATCAAGTGTTTACGGCGTTAGCCAGGCGACGGATTTTCTGCTCAAGATGACACTGTCCAATGTTAGTCAGGCAGAGGAGTTGAAGATTGATTTTGGGGCGATGGTTGGGGCGGGTTATACTTCGATTGAGCCGATTAGTATTACGGGTGATCCGGATTTGTCGCATTATTATAAGCCGGAGTATTCGATTGAGGGGAATGCGGTTTTTGAGGGGACGGTTAGGTTTGAATGAGACGGCCCCCTCCCCGGCCCTCCCCCGCGCTTTGCGCGGGAGAGGGGGACTAGATAAGATGCGCGGGTGAGAATAGGATTTTATTTTATATGGCAAAGTATAATTATATATTTTTTTAACAATCAATCACTTAAACCAGTTCCCTCTACCGCACGCAGTGCGGGGGAGGGTCAGGGAGGGGGAAATAATAAATGAACAACCTACTAAAAAAATACTTCGGCTATGACAATTTTCGGCCGATGCAGAAAGAGGTTATTGATAGCGTTGTGGCTGGGCGTGATGTATTTGTGCTGATGCCAACCGGTGGGGGCAAGTCTTTGTGTTATCAATTGCCGGCTTTGCATATGCCTGGAATCACGATCGTGGTATCGCCTTTGATTGCCCTTATGAAAGACCAAGTGGATGCATTGCGGGCGAATGGAGTGAAAGCAGAATTTATTAATTCATCGTTAACGCCTAATGAAATCGGGGCAATTTGCGCACGGGCGGAAAAGGGGGATTTGAAGATATTGTATATCGCGCCGGAGCGTTTTGCGCTTCAAAATTTTCAAATATTTTTAAGGTCGCTTAAAATCAATCTGATCGCGGTGGATGAGGCGCATTGCATATCCGAATGGGGGCATGATTTTCGGCCTGATTATCGCAATCTAAGCCAGTTGAAACTGATGTTTCCGAATATTCCTTTGATTGCACTTACTGCTACGGCAACCGCGAAAGTGCGCGAAGATATTTTGCGCCAGCTGAGAATCAGCAAAGCTGAGGTTTTTGTGTCCGGCTTTAATCGCGAAAATTTGCATCTTTCTGTAATAGAAAAAAAGCAGGCCTTGCCAAAATTGATTGCGCTTTTGCAAAATTATCAAAACGAATCGGTTATTATCTATTGCTTTTCGCGCAAGGAGACAGAGGAACTGGCCGAGAATTTGCGGCTAAATAATTTTAGCGCGATTGCGTATCATGCCGGCTTGGAGCGAGAGAAGCGCAAGGCCGTGCAGGATAAATTTATCAAAGACAAAGTAAATATTATCGTCGCGACCATCGCCTTTGGCATGGGCATCGACAAGCCGGATGTGCGTTTGGTCGTGCATTATACTTTTCCTAAAACACTCGAAGGATATTATCAAGAGATCGGCCGTGCCGGACGAGATGGGCTCAAAAGCGAATGCATTCTTTTTTATACTTATGCGGATGCGCGCAAGCATCAATTTTTTATCAATCAGATCGAAGACTATGAATTGCGCGCACGCGCCGAGCAGAAACTGAACGAAGTGCTTAGCTACTGCGACTTGTCTTCGTGTCGAAAAAAATATTTGCTAAAATATTTTGGTGAAGAACTTTTGCACGACAATTGCGAGGCTTGCGATTCGTGCCTTAAGACCAAGGAATATTTTGACGCAAGCATTATCGCGAAAAAAATCCTTTCCGCTATTTTGCGCACGCATAGCCGTTTTGGTAAAAACCATGTTATCGAAGTATTACTAGGGCGAAAAAATAAAAAAATTATCGGAAATAATCATGATAAGCTTTCGGTTTATGGCATTGTGGATGATTTTAGCGAAGATGAGCTCTCATCTGTTTTTAATCAATTGCGCGAGCAAGACTATATTGCCAAAGCCGAAGGACAATATCCGACGTTTAGCGTAACAAAAAAGGGCATGTTATTTTTGAATAGCAATGATATAATAAGGATGGAAAAGCCGGAACAGAAAGAACAGACAAAAACGCGAGCCAAAGCCGGTGATTTGGATTACAACATGGAGCTGTTTGAAGAACTGCGCTTGTTGCGGCGCGATATTGCCGCCAAAGAGAATGTACCGCCATTTGTCATATTCGGTGATGTCAGTTTGCGTGAGATGGCCTACTATCTGCCGCAAGATAAAAATGCTTTCGCGGATATAAGCGGAGTGGGCGCGGCAAAATTGGAACAGTTTGGTGAAGTCTTTTTGCAGGTGATAAATGATTTTATTTTAAATAATAATATAGACGCAAGCGCCTTGCCTATAAAATCACAAAAATCCACGGTCACTAAAGTCTCGCCGGTGCGTACTGCGCGGCATTCCAAGACCAAAGAAATGATTTTGGCAAAAATGCCGATAGCGGAAATTGCCAAGGCGCAGGATTTGGCTTTTGGCACTATCATAAATCATATTGAAAAACTGATCGAAGCCGGTGAAAAGCTTGATCTGGAATACTTGAAACCGGTTGCCGTACGTTTCGACGCGATTGCTGATGCATTTGAACAATGCGGAGACGAAAGACTGAGGCCAGTGTTTGATTATTTGGAGGAGAAGTTTTGGTATGATGAGTTGAAGCTGGTGAGAGTTATTTTAAGAAATTTTAAATTATAAATTTTTATTCTTCGGATAATCTTACTGGTGAAAATTATAGCAATCTTTATTTTTTGTCATCTCGAACCGCAGTGAGAGATCTATTATACGTGAATAATAATTAATCAACTTATATAAAAAAATGAGAATTTTAATCTATTTATAAAGATACACGCTATAAATTATTCACATATTATAGATCTCTCCGCTCGCTTCGCTCGGTCGAGATGACAAAAAAGAAGAATATTACTTATAATAAGCTTTAATATAAAAAATAAAATCATATGTCACAACCAAAAAAAATTATAATCGCAACAATCGGGGCGGTTTTAATCTGTGGATTAGCTGTTTCGGGCTTTTTGCTTTTTGCGCCTAGTAAAACACAGGGCGAGATGGCGAAATTTTCGCTTGCGTCGGAAAACGGTAGCGGGGTTTTAATTGGGAAAAATGAGAAATTGATTTTGAAAACAAATCTGGATTTTTCGGAAAAAGAAATTGGGAAATTGATTGTGTTCACACCGAGTGTTCCGCTAAACATTAAAAAAATAAAAAATAAAGTCAGCCTGGCAAATATTGTCAACGCGGCCGAAGGTGATAATCCGGAATTGGCAAACGCGTTTGAAATTGTACCGACAGATTTGGCGGAAGGCGAAGTGTATGGCATTGAAATCGCCAGCACGAGCGATATTCAAACAGACCATGAATATTCCTGGGCATTTCAGGTCAAGGCTTTGTTCCAAGCCGTTTCATCTTTGCCGGGAGACAAGTCAAGCGACGTGCCGGTAAATACGGGAATCGAGATCAGATTCAATCGTGATAAGCTGAAAGATTATGCCGATAAATTTTTGATCGAACCCACGATAGCGGGTGAGTTTGCGCTTCAGTACGACACTTTGACATTCATCCCAAAAGGCGATTTGCTTGAAAAAACTTTGTATACCGTAAGCCTGAAAAAGGGTATTGTGCGCGAAAGCGGTGAGGAAAAAACGGATGAAGACTTTGTTTTTTCTTTTGAAACCGAAGCGAAAAAATCAGATGAAAATAACAAAGAATATATTGGCTGGGTAAATGATTATTATGAATTGCAAGCCAATGAAAAATCATTTTTTCCGGTTTATGCTTCAAACTCGGCGGCGCCGGAAGTAACCATTTTTAAATTTGAAGAGTCCGAGGACTTTCGTCAGGAATATTTTCGCTACCGCAATCGTTTTGGACAATGGTCGCATTGGAATGAAGAAAGCTATGCGCCTGAAAAAGCGCTAAAAATAAAAAGCTTTAAGCCGGCATTGATAACGGATGATTGGCGCAAGTTGATTGAAGTGCCGGACGAGCTTGCAAACGGTTATTATGTTTTGGAAATGAATTATTTGGACCGAAAAGAATATGCTTTTGCGCAAAAATCTTCGCTCGCATATTACTATTCGCTTTTGCATGAGAATAGTTTGTTGTGGATTTATGATTATGAGAAAAAAGCGCCGGCAGGCAATTTGCAAATTTCCTATATTGATAAAAATGGTGAAAAAGCGATTGGCGCGTCGGATGCAAACGGAGTTTTGGAATTTGTTACTCCGGAGGGAATGAAGGCGCAAAAAGAAATAGAAAAAGAATACCCGGTATTTTTTGAAGTGAAACAAGACGGAATGCCGTCTTTTGTGATTATTGCCAATGATGTGAATTTGGAAAAATCTGATAAATATTGGAATCATTTGTTGACTGATCGGCCGATTTATCAGCTCTCTGACAAAATAAATTTTTGGGGTGCGGTGAAAGGAAGAGAGATGGAACTATTTGGCAAGAAATTAACTATCGGGCTGTATCAAAACTGGGATACAGCTAGCGCGTTACAGCAAAAAGAGGCAACGGTTTCGCCATCCGGAACATACTCCGGCGCTTTGGATTTCGCAGGAATTGACCCCGGGTATTATTCGCTTGTGGCAAAATATGACGATGATATAATTTCGCGCGCAGGTTTACAGATATTGTCTTATGCCAAGCCGCTCTACAGGCTCGAAGTAAGTACTGACAAAGAAAATTATTGGACCGGAGAATCAGTGAAATTCAAAGTCAAGGCAGAGTTTTTTGATGGTACGCCGCTCGCTAATGCAAAATTGAATTATGATCTTTTTTGGCAAAAGGAAACAAAGGGACAGATTAGCCTGGATGCGCTGGGGCAGGGAGAAGTTGCGTTTACGCCGGAATATTATTTTAATGACAGCGATGAATTTTGGACAGAGTATCCGCAGAGTCTGGGTATCCATTTTAGTCCAGCCAAAAGCGAAGAAGGGGAAATAAGCGGAGAAAAGTATGTTTCAATTTTTGGACCAACCCTACATATCCAGGCGCACGCGGAAAAGGTCAAAGACAGTCAATACAAAATCGAAGCCAAGGCCAACAAGCTGGATATCGGTAATGACAACTATATCGGCGAGGCAAAAAGCGGCTTGGCGCTTTCGGCAAAAATTATCAAAAATTATTATCTAAAAAAAGAAATCGGCGAAGTATATGATCCGATCAGCAAGAAAAAAAACAAGCAGTACGAGTATGAGCTTAAAAACGAAACTGTCGAAACGATTAATGGGATAACAGATACGGAAGGAAAATGGGTATTTGAAAAAGATCTGCCAAAGGTTGAGTACGGCTGGTATCGGATTATTTTTTCCGCCAAAGACGATACAGGCAAAAATATCAAAACCGCCGCGTACGTTGGTCGTGATTATTATCCGGGCGGGCAGATGTATCTGGGTATAAAAAATCCGGATACAGAGGCGAATAAATATCCGGACGGCTATAAAATAGGCGATCCGATTAATCTCGAGGCCTATACCCAGGGCGAAGGGGAATTGATTGACAAGAAAATCATGTTTTATCGCTTTACGGACAAAATGCAAAAAGTGGAAATTACCGAAAACTCGGTTATATCCGATATATTCAAAGACGAATACGCGCCTTCGGTACGCTATACCGCTGTTGCCGTCGGGCCGGACGGATTTTTGGAAAGCGGAACAGAGATGATTGTTTTCGATCGCAATGAAAAAAAATTGGATATAACGATTAAGCCTGACAAGGAAGGCTATCGGCCGAAAGAAAAGGTCGGCCTTACTTTCAATATCAAGGACAAGGACAAGAATAATGTCAAGGCCGCGCTGAACGTCTCGGTTGTTGACGAGGCTTTATTTAATATTTTACCAAGCTATCAAAGCGATATCCTTAGCAGTGTTTACACGCCCCTGTCGTCATGGCCAATAAGCAGATGGACTGTTTTTCGTTCTCGGTTTATGGGCGCGGAAAAAGGCGGCGGCTCTGGCAGTGGTGGAGATATCCGCGCGAATTTTATTGATGTTCCGCTTTTTCAGGAACTGCAAAGCGATGAAAACGGTAATGCTTACGTCGAATTTATTGCTCCGGACAATATAACCGGCTGGCGGGTCAGCGCAAACGCTTTTGAAGCGAGCAAATTGCTCGCGGGCTCAAATGCAAAAATCGTGCCGGTCGGTTTGCCAATTTTTACTGATATTGTTTTGAATAAATTTTATCTGAGCGGTGATGCGCCTGTTATAAAGTTACGCGCGTTCGGATCAGGATTAAAAGATGACCAAACGATTGAATTTTCTTTGAAAAGCGCGGAACTGGGTTTGGATGAAAAAATTGTTTCATCATCCAGTGAGGTGGAAATTTTATCGGGCGCGCTTAAAACCGGTAAATATAAAATATTGGTTGGAATAAAACAAGGTGAAAACAGCGATACAATAGAGCGGGAAATAAGTGTGATTGATAATTATTTTCGCAGGGGCGTATCTGAAAAAATTGAAATCATAGGCGCCAAAACGGCGATTCCGGGCAATCCGAAAGGATTTACGCATGTCGCTTTTGTTGATGGCGGAAATGGAAAATATTTTTCTGATATCATTAATCTCGCTTATTCCGCTGATTTGCGTTCAGACCGGCAAGCGGCCGCTTACTACGCGCGTAAATTGTTGGAAAAATATTTTGGTAAAAACACTGCGGAAGCGCCGCTGGACCTTAGCCAATTTTACCATGCCGGCATCAGTCTTTTGCCGTATGGCGATGACGATTTGGAACTTAGCGCAAAATTGTCCGATATAGCCAAGGAAAATGTTTCCGGTATAATGCTTAAAAATTATTTTTACTCGCAGTTAGATAACAAAAAAACTGATATACAAAGGATTGCAATCGCGCTTTATGGTTTGTCTGCGCTTGGTGAACCGGTTTTAGACCGGATTGAATATTTGAAAAATGGCGAAGATATGAATAACGAAGTCCGGATTTACCTTGCGCTTGCCATGGTAAAGCTTGGCGCCCGCGAATCGGCGCGCGAACTTTATCGGGAAGCGTCAAAAGGATTTGGCGAATACAAAGGCGGAGTTATAATAAAAATCAGCGATGACGAAAATCATAATCTGGAAATTACGGCAATGGCCGGCGTATTGGCATCGTACCTGGACGAAAAGGCGGATTTAGAAAAAATTTGGATAACGCTTTCTTCCGTTGATTCCAACAAGCTTGCTCTGGAACTTGCAAAAATGATGATAATCCAAAATGAGCTTAATAAATCCAATCCGGAAAAATCCGAATTCAGCTACAAGACCGCGTCGCAATCCGGAGCCGCTGATCTAAGCGAGGGAAAAAGCTTGGCATTGTATTTGTCGGCAGAAGATTTGAAAAGCTTGGAATTCTCCGATATTGTAGGCCGGCCGGTTGCTATCACATACTACGAAATCTTGGAAGACCCCGCTAATCTAGTAAAAGACGCGAATATCGGAATCACTCGTAGTTACTTTGTTGCCGGTAAAGAAACAAAAGAATTCCAGGACGGGGAATTGGTGCAAATCCGCTTGGACGAAAGAATCGGCGCGAACGCGCCTCGCGGCGAGTACGACATTATTGATTTTCTTCCCGCCGGCTTAAAACCGATTACGGATGTTTATAGCCCATATCTTTCAAACGATGATTCGTGCAACCCAATTTGGCATCCTCTAAAAATCGTAGACAATGCAGTTTATTTCAGTATCGGCGAATGGTTTATCAAAACCGATGCTTGTCCGCACCGCACGCTGAATTATTACGCCCGTGTTGTCAACAAAGGCGAATTCCGAGCAGAGCCGGCGATTATCCAGTCTGCGGATAATGATAGGGTTTTGAATTTGTCGGAGGAGGGGGCGGTTGGTATTAAATAATTTTAAATTTTAAATTTTAAGTTTTAAATCAATTTTAAATTACAAATTTATATATTTAAGATTTGAAAAACCACCTCTCTTTTGTCATTTCGTAGCGAAGCGGAGAAATCCCTTGGCTATGAAAATAGCACAGATAAGGGATTTCTCCATTCGCGGAGTTTACCCCGTTTTATGGGGTTCATTGCGAAATGACAAAAAAAACAAAATAACAAGGAAGGGAACATTATGAAAAAAATATTAATTATTATAATTTTACTTTCTCTTGTAACTTCCGCATCAGCGTCTAACCTTGATTATGATTATAAGCAATACAAAGGCTTGATCGAGTCAGAGATGGATAAGGTGCAAATACAAAAGAGCGACAAACACCCGGTTGCCGGCGTCACTTCGCATCATTTGCCAACAGCAGCGCCATTGATCGCGAGATTTTATGCCGAGCTAAAAAAACGGCGTCCGGATATCAAACGATTTGTCGTGATTGGTCCTGATCATTTTGAAAAATGCCGAAAAAATTTTTCACAAAACAAAAATAAGTTGCAAACCGCGTTTGGTGATGTTAAAGCAGACGATAATATTGTCTTGGCTTTGGAAAAAATGGGCGCAAATACTGATGACAAATGTTTTTACAACGAACACGCGATTGGCGTGCAGGCAAATTTTATCAAAAAATATTTTCCCGATGCAACTCTAAACTCTGTTATACTTTCAAATTCGGCACGCTCACGTAATTTTATGGAATTGCAAAAATATTTAGCCAAGAATCAAGATATTTTTTTGGTGTTAAGCCTTGATTTTTCACACTATCAAACAAAGAAAGTCGCAGACAAGATTGACACGCAAACAAAAAAGAAAATGGAAAAATTGGATAGCAGGGGACTTGGACTGGAAAATGTTGATTCTCCTGGTGGTTTAAAATTGATACTTGATTATGCCAAGCAAAACAAGCTGAAATCAGAAATATTTTTGCACAAAAATTCGGCGGAGTATGATGGAGATAGAAATTATACGACTAGTTATTTTGATGTGTTTTTTAATTAAACGGAGCTTAGCTCCGAAGCTTCGGAGCTAAGCTCCGTTTAATTAGGTTGATTTTGTTTTTTGTTCATGATAATATTAAAACATTATAAAAATAATTAAAAATCTATATGGCAAAAAGATCAACCGGGGTGGGAAAACCGATTAAAACGAGTTCTCACAAGACCAAAAAAAGACTTGAGATTAAAAGAGTTATGCTTGAAGAAAAAGCGGCAAAACGAAAGAAAAGATAGAAAAAACTATAAATATACCGTAAATATGCTAATTTTAGTATATTTACGGTATTTTTGTGCGTGAAAAAGTATTGACTTTATTTAAAAAATGTGCTAAGTTAGCAAGGTTAATATTAAAAAATAAACATAAGAAGATATGAAAAAAACCATATATTTTATTCTAATTTTTGCGATCCTTTTATCCGGATGCGCAAAAAAGGAAGAAGAAAAAAACGAAATTGATAACCGCAAGGAAGTCAAGGTACAGACTTATGCCGAAAGCAAGACATTAAAACAAAGCATAAGCTATCCGGCGTTAGTTTATGCCGAGCAGGAGGCAAAAATCGTTGCCAAGATGTCCGGTACGGTAAGGAATGTAAAATTTAATAACGGAGACAGCGTGCGCGCGGGACAGGAGCTCGCGAGGATTGATGATGCCAATTCAAGCAAGACCGGCAGTTATGGATTTAATGATACGCAGGTCAGACAAGCGCAAGTAGGAGTTTCGCAAGCGGCTGCGGCATACGCATTGGCAGAGAAAAATTATCAGAATCTGCTTTTGTCTTCGCAAAGAGATTTGGAACAGGCAAAAATCGCAAAACTCCAATCAACAACCGGCAAAGACAATCTAGGCGTGAGTTCGGCGGAAAGCTTGAAAAGCGCGGAGTTGGCATATGAAACAGCGGTTTTGGCCAGAGAGAACGCAAAAATCAATCTTGATAAGCGCAGAAATATTTCCGGACAAAACGACAGCGATGCATTAACAAATGCGGGGATTAGCGCGGACAGTGTTGCCAATACTTGCGCGGCAATCATAAATTCTATCAATAATATCACGAATGCCAGCGATAATATAAGCATCAGTTACGAAAATAATCTTGGTGCCTTGGATTTTTCTGCATTACCAAAACTAAAAACGGCGTATGAGGTGGCGTTGTCGGACAGCAAGAAATATTCAACCGCTAGTTTTTCCAATACAAATGACAAATTGGCACTTGCCTTGTCTTTGGCGGAAAAAACAAAAGCCTTGACAGACGCGGCAAAATATTTATTTGAAAAGACAATAACTTCCGCCGACCTTCCACAGAGCGCGCTGGCGGGAAATTCGTTATCCGGTTTGCAAAGCGCGGTTGCCGGCTATCAATCCCAAGCAAGCGGTGCGATAAATCAGATAAACGGCGCCAAGCAAGGTTTGATTAATACCGAGCTGAATAATGATTCAACATTGGCCAGTCTGCAAAAGGCTTATGAACTTGCATTAAAGCAAGAAGAGAGTGCAAAACAAAATTTGGAAAACCTAAAAATCGGAAATAAAAGCGCGTTGGATAACGCCGGTTTTGGCGTTGATTCTTCTTTGAATCAGTATGACGCAATTAAAATTCGGATTGATTCGCAAATATCATCCGCAAAATCGCAGATGGATATCGCGTCCTTAAGCTATAACAACGCACTACTTGCTTTGCAAGGATTGTATGACGTCCATTTGGCAGTATCGCCGATTGACGGCGTGATTACTCGTAAAAATGTCAGCGAAGGTGAAACAGTATCGCCTGGACAGATTTTGGCGACCGTAAGCTTTTCGGAAAAAGTTAAGCTGCAGATTTTCGCAAGCCAAGAGGATATACAAAATTTTAGCCTTGGTCAGAGCGTAAACATTTTTGATAATAATAACAAATCATACAAAGGTCTTGTTTCAAGTATTACCGAGCAAGCAGACAGTCAGACAAAAAGATTTTTGGTTGAGATCAAGCCGGAGATAAATAATAAAGCCGTGTTTATTTTGGGAACCGTCATGAATGTTGCGATAGACTTTGAAAAAAAAGCTAGCGATAATAATACAATCATTTTGCCTTTGTCAGCAATCGAAGTCGGACAGAACGGAAGCTATATTATGACGATTGCGGATGGAAAAGTAAAAAAAGTTTTGGTAGAGATCAAGCGGGTCAGCGGCGAGAGCGCAGAAATCAAAGCCGAGCTTGCGGCGGAAACCGAGATAATTGTAGAGGGGAATAAGTTGGTTGCGGAAGGGGAAGAAGTTAGAGTCTTGGATTAATTTTAAATTACAAATTGAGACTTGAGATAAACCCTTTGTCATTCCCGCGTAAGCGGGAATCTCGGTTTAAATTAGTGATTTTTTAACCAAGATTCCCGCTTACGCGGGAATGACAAGAAAAAAAATTTTTAATATTTCAAACTTAAAACTTAAAATTTTATCATTATGGAAAATAACGAACAAAAATCATCCGATTATTTATATTTGGAAAAACTTAATTTTCGGCCGGAATTGCGCAAGACTTGGTTAAACTTTTTTGTTAGCAATTTTCGCGTGGTTATTTTATTAATAATCCTTTTAAGCGCTTGGGGCGTTTATTCATTCATCGAACTTCCGCTTGAATCTGATCCGGAAGTAAAGATTCCGATCGCGGTCGTGTCAACGGTTTACCCCGGCGCATCGCCCGCGGATATTGAGGAACTGGTTACCAAAAAAATCGAGACTGCGATAGCAGGTCTAAAAAGCGTGGATACGATTACTTCCAATTCCGCCAATTCGATTTCTTCGGTAACCGTGGAATTTGATGCCAAGGCCGACTTGGACGATTCTTTGCGCAAGTTGCGTGACAAGATTAATGACGTGAAAAAAGATTTGCCGGATGACGCGAACGAGCCTTTGGTTACGGAAATATCCGTGGATGACAGCCCGATCTTTACCGCCTCACTTTCCGGAATTGAAGACGGTTTTGCTTTGCGGAAATATGCGGATGAAATAAAAGACGAGCTGGAACGGATTCCGGGCGTGCGCGAAGTTATCATCTCCGGCGGCGATGAGCGCGAATTTGAAATCGCGTATGATCCGCAAAAGCTGACTTTTTATAATCTTTCACCTAGTGACGCCAATCAAGCGGTTATGGGACTGAATTTGGCGGTACCGGCCGGAACTTTTGAGGGCGACAAATTTTCATTTCCAATCCGGACGGATGCGAAATTTTATGACGCAAAAAGCCTGGCGCGCGTTCCCTTATTCCATTCCGAAGACGGCGCGATTGTCTATCTTGGCGATGTTGCGTCTATCAAGGAACAGGCAATCAAAAAAACTGTTTTGTCGCGCTTTTCTACGAACGGACAAGCATCGGAAAATGATCTGACGATCCAGATTGTTAAAAAGACCGGCGGTTCCATTGTGGCGACCGCGGAAGAAGCGGAAAAAAAGATTGCGGAAATGGTTGCTACAATGCCGGAAGGGCTTAAATATGACATTACTTTGAATACCGCTGAAATGATTAAGGACGATTTTGGGCGTTTGCGCCATGATTTTTTTCTGACTGTGATTTTGGTATTTTCGGTATTATTCTTAATAGTTGGTTTAAAAGAAGCTTTTGTAGCCGGTTTAGCAGTGCCTTTGACGTTTTTTGCTACCTTTGGCGTTATGCAGATGATTGGTTTGACTTTAAATTTTTTATCCATGTTTTCCTTGATTCTGGCCTTGGGTCTACTAGTTGATGACGCGATCGTGGTAGTTAGCGCTACCAAACAATATTTGCGTACCGGAAAGTTTACGCCCGAAGAGGCGGTTCTTTTGGTTCTGAACGATTTTAAAGTGGTGTTGACGACAACCACACTGACAACGGTTTGGGCATTCTTGCCTTTGCTTTCCTCTTCCGGCATTATGGGTGAATATCTGAAGTCAATTCCGATTACCGTTTCCGTAACTTTGATTTCGTCTCTTATTATCGCGCTTATTATCAATCATCCGCTCGCGGCGGTTTTGGAAAGATTAAGGCTGACAAAAAAGATGCTTTTGTCTATGTCTGTTCTTTTATTTATTCTCGCATTGATTCTGATTTTTCAAAAAACCTATCTGGGCTTTGCTTTTGCTTTTATCATATTTGTATTTTTAACCAAGATTGTAAAATGGTATCGCAAAGAGGGGCGAAAAAAGCTTGTAGCAAATTTTGAGCAAGCCGAAAAAGAATGGTGTGATGATGAATTGATCAAGCAAAAATTGCGCGAACAAAGCAGTCATGAAAACGGTGATTTTTTGAACCGCTTAATTCATGGCATTGTCCGTTTTGACAAGATTTTGCCTTATTACGAAAAATATTTGAACAAGATTCTGGCAACGAAAAAAAGCCGCCGCAATGCCATTCTCGGCGTTTTTGGCGCTTTTATAATAGCGATTGCTTTGCCGATCAGCGGTGTAGTCGAATCCGAATTTTTTCCGGCGGCTGATTACGATTATGTTTGGGTCAATATTGAAGCACCGTCCGGACTTAATCTGGCGGAAACCGATAAGATCGTAAAAAAAGTCGAAGAACGTTTATTGCAATATCAGGATATCATAAATTTTTCAACAATTGTCGGTAGCGGTGGCACAAGTGGTTTTGGTGGTGGTTCCATGAGTTCGCCATCAAACAAAGCTTCGATCACAATCAAGTTAAAAGAAAAAAAAGAGCGAAGCATGAAATCATTTGCTTTTGGCGACGTTTTGAGAGAAGATTTGAAAGCGATTAAAGAAGCGCGGATTACGGTCGAACTGCAACAAGCCGGTCCGCCCTCTGGTTCGGCTTTTGAGGCGCGGATTGTCGGGGAAGATCTGACGGTTTTGAATCGGATTGCCAATGACCTGAAAGGAACACTGGATAAGATTGCCGGCACTGTCAATATCAATATCTCGCTAAAAGAATCTCCGGCTGATTATACTTTTTCGCTTGATCCGGCGCGTTTGGAATTGTACAATTTGAACGCGGCTTATGTCGGTTCGGTTTTGCGCATGGCGATTTCTGGAACGGAAGTAACGACGATATTAAAAGAGGGGAAAGAGATAAAAGTAATCGCCCGTTTTGACAAAGAAAAAATTCCAAATCTGGAAGCTTTGCAAAATCTGCAAATAATCAATTTGCGCAAACAGCCGGTATTTTTGAAAGATGTCGCGAAAATCGATTTGAAGCCTTCGGTAGAAAGCATTATGCGCATCGATCAGGAAAGAACCGTTCTTTTGTCTGCCGATGTCGCGGCCGATGTTAATCCGAACAGCGTTGTCAGCCAATTTCAAAAAGTAATCACAAGCGAATATGAAATGCCGGATGGCTATGAAGTAGTGTTTGGTGGACAGAACGAAACGAATGCCGAATCAGTCAATTCTATTTTGCGGGCAATGGTTATTGCCGCGCTCTTGATCGTGTCAACGCTGATTATTCAATTCAATTCATTTAAGAAAGCGTTAATCGTTCTTGTTACGATTCCTTTGGCCTTGATCGGAGTATTTATCGGTTTGGCAATTATGCGCATCAATTTGTCTTTCCCTGGGCTTATCGGAATCGTTGCTTTGTTTGGAATAGTTGTGAAAAACGCGATTATCCTTGTTGATAAAATAAATCTGAATATAAAAAGTGGAATCCCTTTTAAAGATTCCATTGTCGATGCCGGCAAGTCGCGGCTCGAGGCGATAGTTATCACGTCAGTATGCACGATTATCGGCATTATCCCGATTACTCTTTCCAATGAAACTTGGATGGCATTGGGCGGTGCGATTATCGCCGGGCTGATGCTTTCTTCTTTTCTGACCCTATTCGTAATTCCGACACTATTCATGATGTTTGTGGGTGAAAAAGAAAGATGCTAAGTATTTATTGTATAGTTAACTTATACATTCCTTCTTGATTTCCGATCTTTGAGTAGAAATAAAGCGTATCACCCTTTTTATTGAGAATGGGGTTTTTAATAGTTTCCAATTCGATAATTTTCGTGATATTGTATTTCTCGCGGTCGTCCAGTTCGATAGTAAAGATATCTTTGTCAGTCGCGTAAATTATGTAATTGTCGCTCGGATGCCAGATTGCCGCTTTTATTTCTTGGCTGATGCGTGTTAGCAATGTGTTTTTACGGTGTTCCAGGTCAAAAATCCAGATTTCATATTGGTTGGCAAAAAGCAGTTTGTTGTCATTGATCCATTCGAAAAAATCAACATTGGTGATTGATTCGCGTATTGGTTTGTACGCGGAAAAGGGGTCTAGTAGATAGAGGATATGGTGCGATCGATCGTACAGATTGAGATATTTTTTATTGCCAGTCAGAACATAATCGGAAACCGGCAGGCTTATGCTTGCGGTTTGCTTGTTGCCGTCAATGTCCCAGGTAGTGATATTGGCGGCGTTTTTTTCGTTTTGGAGATAATGGAGCAGGTTGTCGTTTATGATATATTTTTTGGAATCAAGATTTTGCTTGACTTCTTGGCTGCTTTGGGTGGCAATATTAAAACGATGTAAAGTGCTATTACTTAGATAATAAATATAGTCATTATCGTTATCCCAACTGAAATCAGTAATGTTATTGCCGATTATTTTTGACAAATCAATCGGGTTTTGCCAGTCCTTAACGGAAAAAAGCCGGTTGCCGTATATCAGATTTTTACTGTTTGGCGACCAGAGCAAATCGTTTATTGCGGATAAGGGCGTGGTTGTAGATACTAATGAATAGGGTGCTTGCGTTCCGCTTTCCGCATCAATAAGGACAATTTCGGTTTGCGAAGAAAAAGCCAAATATTCCTTATTCGGACTAAAGGCGTTTTTTTCATAAGTGCCGGTAGACATAAGCAGAGGAGTATCTTTTTTAAACAAGCTTACGTTTTCAATATAGGTAGACTCTCCCGGTTTGATTGAAAGCTTTTTTTGCCAATCCCAATACTTGTCTTTGCTAAGCGTGATGGTATATTCGCCGGGAATCAGATTCTTTACTTTTGCCGGTGTGGTAATGATTTTGCCGTCAATATTAAAAATCTTGTTAAATAAATTTTTTTGTGTTTTACCGTCAATCACGATCGTGGCTCCCTCTGGCTCGGTATCCGCAATTAATATGCCAGTTTTTTGCACCTTAAGTCCGTCTGCCAAAGAATAGCCTGCGGCATAAAGCATGATCAGTGGAGTGATCGTAAAGAAGATTATGATAAAAAAGATATATAGAGTGCGGCGGGTGGATAGGGACATAAGGGAAATTTTAAATTAAAAATTTTTGTTATATTTTCAAACTATTAATACATTTAATATCAGCGCCTAATATTCGCAAACGGTCATCTATATTCTCGTATCCGCGATTTATCTGATAAATATTATCTATTTCTGTCTGTCCATTTGCTATTAACGCTGCTATCAAGAGCGTTATACCGGCGCGCAGATCCGGGCTGATTAGTTTTTTACCATAAAGTTTTGAGGGACCATTTACGACAACGCGATGCGGGTCGCACATTATGATATCGGCACCCATTTGCATAAGCATATCGGTAAACATCAGGCGGCGGTCGTAAATCGTTTCATGGATCAAGGATGAACCGTTAGCTTGTGTCATTAAAAGTGTAAAAGGGGATTGGAGGTCAGTTGGAAAGCCCGGGTATTCACGGGTTTTGACATTGTAAGGCTTGATTTCTTTGGCCGGTAAGATTTTTATAAAATCGTTACCTGATTCAAAAGGGATATTTATCATTTTAAAAATATTTAAAAGAATCAGGACATGCTCGGGGTTGCAATCGTTAATCGTTATCTTGGATTTTGCCGCGGCCGCCATTATCGCAAACGAGCCGGTTTCGATGCGATCCGGGATTATTGTGAAATCGCTGGCTCTAAGCTCTTTTACGCCTTCTATCGTGATCGTTGGTGTACCAGCTCCTTTGATTTTTGCGCCTTGCTTATTTAAATATTCTGCCAAGGCCTCTATTTCCGGCTCCATAGCGCAATTTTTCAAATTAGTAACGCCATCAGCCAAAACGGCAGTGAGAATAAAGGACTCGGTTCCGGTAACGCTGATGAGCGGAAAAAAATAATCACAGCCTGTCAGTTTTTTGGCTTTTATCTGATAATATTTTTCACCTTCGATTATTTCTGCGCCCAAGCGTTCATAGCTATTCAAAAAGATATCAATCGGCCGTCCGCCGGCACCGATAACGCATCCGCCCGGATGCGGGAATTTTACTTCGCCGAATCTTGCCAAAAGCGGTCCGACAAACATTATTGATGCACGGAATTTATTGGCGATTTCCGGTAATAATTCAGATTTGTTGATATTTTCACAACAGATTTCGACTTGGCCTTTCGATCGTTTGACATCGGCTCCCAGGTCGCTTATTAAGCTTAAAGCCAAGCTGACATCCTCAATATCCGGTAGATTTTTGATAGTTATTTTTTCTTTGGATAACAATGCAGCCGGAATAATTTTTAGGGCGGCATTTTTTGCACCTTTAACATTAATCTCTCCTGACAGCATATTGCCGCCGTTTATGATAAATTTTGACATATTAAAAAATTTAAAATGAAAATCTCAAAATTCAAAATGACAATGTAAAGTTAAAATATAGTATAATTTTGCATTTTAAACTGTAATTTTAAATTTTGAGATTTTCATTTTGATTTATTAGAACTATTAATTTTTAGTATACCCTAATTACGCTATATTTCAAGTGTAAAAAATCTGTCTTGCTACATATGTGCATTTTATGTTAAAATGAATAAATAAAATTAATAAGTATAAATTAAATGACTGAAGAAATTAAAAATATTGAAAAAAGCGAAAAATACAAAGGTTATAAGCGTTTTTTAACCGTTGTTTTGGTTATTGCCGCAATGTTGAGCAGTTTTGGATTTGGTATTTATATAACTGTGAAAAGTGATGCAGTAAAACAACTGGCTATAAAAGAGGTTGTTTACGCTGGTGAAGTTTTGGGAAAATACCAAAAAAATGAAGACGGTGCTTATACGCAGGATATTGATTTTAATCTATTTTGGAAAACTTGGGACGCTTTGAAAAAACAATACGTTGATCAGGAAAAAATCACTGACAAAAAGCTTTTTTACGGTGCACTGCGTGGCATGGTTGCGGCGATTGAAGACCCGTACACGGTTTTTATGGATCCAAAAGTATCCGAAGATTTTTCCGATGATTTAGCCGGTACTTTTGAAGGGATTGGCGCGGAAATCGGAATCAAAGGCGATGTTTTAACTATTATCGCGCCTTTGCCGGGAATGCCGGCCGAACTTGCCGGAATAAAAGCCGGGGATAAGATTTTGGCGATTGATACGGTTATTACCCAGGGAATGGCAGTCGATGAAGCGGTTACCAAAATTCGCGGACCAAAAGACACAAAGGTTACTTTGACAATTGTTCGTGACGGTTTAAGCGAGGCAAAAGAGATCGAGATCACACGCGGTGCGATCGTGGTCAGTTCAGTCCGAACCGAAAAAAAAGACGATGGCATATTTATCATAAAGATTATCAGCTTTAATAATGATACGGAATTGGCATTCAATAATGCGGTTCGTTCTGCCCTGGATTCCGGCGTCAAAGGGATTATTTTGGATCTGCGCAATAATCCGGGCGGCTATTTGGATACCGCGATAGAGGTGGCGAGCGAGTGGGTTGACGAAGGTCCGATTGTTTATGAACAATACGGTGATGACAGTAAAATCGACCATTTAGCGCGCGGTCGCGCGCGTTTGAAAGATTTTTTGACGGTCGTTCTTGTGAACGAGGGTTCGGCTTCGGCTTCGGAAATTGTTGCCGGTGCTTTGCAGGACAAGGGTTTGGCCAAGCTTGTTGGCAAGAAAACTTTTGGCAAAGGTTCGGTGCAGTCGCTAACAAATTTGGAGGATGGATCGTCAATCAAAATTACAATTGCAAAATGGCTGACTCCGAACGGACGCAGTATTAATGACGAGGGTGTAGCGGTTGACCATGAGGTTGAATTGACGCTAGAGGACTATAATGCCGGCAAGGATCCGCAAATGGAAAAAGCGCTTTGGCTTTTGTCCAGCAAAGAAGCCTGGAGCGCCGCGCCATCTGTTCTAGAATCCGCTAGCAGTACGGAGGATGAGGAGTTAGCTGATTAAATATAAAGTTATATTTTTTACTTATTTTACAGATAGTTCACGTCCGTATCGGCCGAAAATATTTCAAAAGCAGTATTTTTAATTAAATCTCATAATATATAAACAATATGACAAACGGTCTAGGTAGGGGGTTGGGTTCTCTGATTCCAAGCAAAAGCGCACAATTTTCGCAAACTCCAAACGAATTGCCAAAAAATGACGGACAAGCGATTCAAATCGATATTGACAAGATAATAGTCAATTCGCTCCAGCCGCGAAAACAATTCATCGATAGCGCCATGGATGAGCTTACGCTTTCCGTAAAGGAGTATGGTGTAATCCAGCCTTTGATTGTCTGTCCGGAAAAAGACGGAAAGCATGAATTAATCGCCGGCGAAAGGCGTTTGCGCGCTTCCAAAGCGGCGGGGCTTAAAACCGTTCCGGTTATTATCCGCAAAGTCGATGATCAGGAAAAACTGGCTGTCGCCTTGATTGAAAATATCCAAAGAGAAGACCTTAATCCGATCGATACGGCGCAGGCATGCCGGAAGCTGATGGATGAATTCAATCTAACCCAGGACGAGCTTGCGAAAAAAATCGGCAAGCCGCGATCTTCCGTAGCCAATACCTTGCGCATGTTGAAATTGCCCGAAGACATCCAATTGGCTTTGATGGATAGCCGTATTACCGAAGGTCATGCCAAGTACTTGGTCGGTCTTGATTCCGAGGCAAAGCAGATGGCTTTGTTTCGAAAGATACTGCACAATGATTTATCAGTTAGCGATACCAATAAAGAAGCAAAAGTAATGGGCGGCACCAAAGCGGCGCGCATCAAGATTAATTATGCAGACAAGGACAAAGAGTTTGCTCTTCGTGAATTTTTTGGCGCAAAAGCGGAGATAGTCCGAAAAGGCAAAGGCGGACAGATCATCATCAATTTTTATTCCGATGAAGAACTGCACGAGATTATAGCCAAAGTAAAAAAATAATATTTTAGTTTTTTAAAACATAGTGCCGGTTAATGCTATGTTTTATTATTTGTGAATTATGAGAAAACATATCTCTTTTGAACATATCAGACATATGATTCATGGACGTTATTACGGACTGGTGATTGCCGATTCTTTGCGCAATATCGCGCTATCAATGATTACCTTTTTTGTGCCATTGTATTTGATTGAAAAAGGCTATTCTATTTTTTGTGTTGCCGTTTATTATCTTTGCTTTTATATTACCTGCATTGTCGCTCATTATTTTTTATTAAAAATAATAAATCACATCGGCGTAAAAAGGGGATTGGTGATCAGTTATTTTGCGGAAATCTGTTTTTATGTGATCCTGAGCAACTATGAAAAAATTAGCGCATTGGCTGGCGGTATTAAATTCTTGGCAATTCTTTTTGTGCCGGCTGTCATAGCGATCGTAACTTACTGGACGGCACATCATATTTATTTTTTTATTGCTTCACATTCGCATAATGAGGGAAAAAAGCTAGGCTTCCTTTATTCTATACCAAATGCCCTAGGAATTTTTACGCCATTTCTTGGCGGTTTTTTAATTACTTTTTTTGGTTTCAAGGCAACATTCTTGGTTAGTATTATTCTTCTTTCCATAGCCTCGTTTGTTTTGTTTTTATCACGGAATATTAGCGCGGATGTAGATTGCAAGTTTAACAAGATTTTGGATTTTAAGTCAGACAAGAAGAATTGGATTTTTTTCATTGATGGCGCAAATTATTTTTCGTCCGGTTTGATTTGGCCGATTTATATGTTTGTGATGTCGATTAATTTTTTATCAATCGGGTTCATTTATATTTTTTGCAATATCGGTTATTCAGTGTCTTGCTTGGTGGCGGGAAAAATATCGGATAAAACCGGTGTTCGCAGAATCGGCCGCATCGGTGCCATCGGACACGCGGCTACTTTGATTTTGCGCGCGTTTACACGCAGTGTTTTCGGCATGTCAACCGTTTTGGCATTTGGCGGAATTTTCGCGGCTTTCATGCAGATTTCGCTTGATTCCGGATTTTATAAACATTCACATGCCAATATCGGCAACGCGATGATGAATCGCGAGTTCTATATGCATCTAGGTCGAATAACCATGGTGTTGTTTTTCCTGTTTTTTCTTTTAATTTTTGAAACTCGCACAGCCTTAATGATTATACTTGTTATCGCCGGTGTCTTGACTTTTGTTTTAAATTATTTTATTAAAAAAGATAAGGCAATAATAGAGTAATTTCTAAATTATAAATTCTAATGTCTAAATTTTAGAAATTAGAAATTATAATTTAGAAAGTTAATTTATGAATTTCGTCCATCTCCACGTCCATACCCACTATTCATTGCTCGACGGCTTGACTAAGCTGGACGAGTTGATTGATACTGTCAAAGTACAAGGATCTCCGGCGGTTGCGATTACCGATCATGGCGTTATGTATGGCGTTATTGAATTTTATCAAAAATGCCTAAAGGCGGGAATCAAACCGATTATCGGCGTGGAAGGATATATGGCTCCGAATTCGCGTTTTGACAAGATGTCAAAGGTGGATGAAAAAAAGAATTATCATTTACTGCTTTTGGCAAAAAACAATCAAGGCTATAAAAACCTGATCAAGCTGACAAGTATCGCTCATTTGGAAGGATTTTATTACAAGCCGCGTTTTGATTGGGAAACTTTGGTAAAACATCATGAAGGATTAATCGCATCAAGCGCCTGCATGGGCGGCGAAATTCCGACGCTAATCAGGCTGGGACAGCTGGATAAAGCGCGAAAACGGATTTTGGAGTTTAACGCGCTTTTTGGGCAGGGGAATTATTATTTGGAAATTATGCATCATCCCGAGTTGGAAGGATTGGATTTGATTAATAAAACTTTGATTGATTTTTCACGGGAACTCAATATTCCTTTGATAGCGACTAATGATGTTCATTATCTAAAAAAAGAAGATAAAGAAGCCCAGGACATTCTTTTGTGTTTGCAAAACAAAAAAAAGATCAGCGACAAAGATCGCATGAATATGACGGAAAGCGATTATTCTTTCAAATCCAATCAGGAGATGTGGGAAATTTTTAAAGACGTGCCGGATGCTTTGGAAAATACTTTGAAAATAGCGGAAATGTGCGATGCCGGCATCAAACTGGGCGATATCCAATTGCCTTTTTTTAATGTTCCGGAAACGTATAATGAAAATAGCTATTTGCGCCGCCTCTGCGAAGAAGGTTTGCGCCGACGTTATGGCAAAGACTATGCCGATGCGGATAAAGAAGTAAAAGAGCGGATGGATTTTGAGTTGTCGGTTATTGAAAAAATGGGCTGGCCTTCTTATTTTTTGATTGTAGCGGATTTTGTGAATTGGGCAAAAGACAGAAAAATAGTTGTCGGACCCGGGCGCGGCAGCGCGGCCGGTTCGCTTGTCTGTTACCTTGTCGGTATAACAAATCTTGATCCCTTGAAATATGATCTATTATTCGAACGGTTCTTGAATCCTGACCGCATATCCATGCCTGATATTGATTTGGATTTTGCCGATATCCGCCGCGACGAAGTAATCAAATACGTTGAAAATAAATACGGTAAAGACCATGTTTCGCAGATAATCACTTTCGGAACCATGGCCGCCCGCGCCGCAGTGCGCGATGTCGGACGCGTTTTGGGCGCGCCTTATGATTACTGCGACAAGCTGGCAAAGATGATACCGATGTTTACCGGAATCAATAAGGCGCTGGAAATCGTGCCGGAGTTCAAGGACGAATACAAGCGTGATGATATGGGACGGAAAATAATCGGCTATGCCAAGCGCCTGGAGGGCGTTGCCCGCCATGCTTCAACCCATGCTTGCGGAGTCTTGATTACCAAACAGCCCTTAACCGAGTATACGCCCGTGCAATATGCTTCATCCGCAGATAAAAGCGTGGTATCGCAGTATTCGCTTCATCCGGTAGAAGATTTGGGGCTTTTGAAAATGGATTTTTTAGGTTTGAAAAATCTTACCATCATCGAATCGGCGATACGCATTATCAAAAACACACGTGATTTGATTATAGATATTGACAATATACCACTGGATGACAAGGCGGCATATAAGCTTTTTCATGACGGTGAAACAACTGGTATTTTTCAGTTTGAAAGTTCGGGTATGAAACGATATTTAAAAGAGCTTAGACCAAGCGAATTTGAGGATATAATCGCCATGGTTGCGTTGTATCGACCAGGGCCGATGGAATGGATTCCAGATTATATTTCCGGCAAGCACAGCAAAAGAAAGCTAGAGTATTTACATCCGAAATTGGAACCGATTTTAAACAAAACCTATGGCGTAGCCATCTATCAAGAACAAGTTATGCAGATGGCGCGCGATTTGGCGGGATTTACAATGGCGCAGGCCGATGTTTTGCGCAAGGCTGTGGGTAAAAAGATTGTTAAGCTTTTGGAAGAACAAAAAATAAAATTTATCGAAGGCTGTGTTAAAAATGGCATTTCCAGTCAGTTGGCGGAAAAAATATTTTCGTTTATCGAGCCTTTCGCCGGTTATGGATTTAATCGTAGCCACGCCGCGTGCTATGCTATGATCGCGTATCAGACCGCTTATCTCAAAGCACATTGGCCGACTGAATTTATGGCCGCGCTTTTAACAGCGGATCAGCAGAATACCGAACGCATATCCGTTGAAATCGAAGAATGCAGGCGTATGGGTATTAATGTTACGCGTCCGGATGTTAATCAGTCATTCGAATCTTTTACCGTTGTTACCAGTGGTACGGATAATAATAAAACAGCCGCGATTGATGAAAAATCCAATACCATCCGCTTTGGATTGAATGCAATCAAAAATATCGGTGAGCATATTGCCGCGGTTTTGATTGCCGAGCGGAAAAATAACGGCCGTTATCGCGATATTAGCGACCTATTGACGCGCGTTACAGATAAAGACTTGAACAAGAAGTCGCTTGAAAGTCTGATTAAAAGTGGTGCGCTTGATCAATTTGGCGAACGTGGCGAACTATTGGGAAATATCGAGACAATGCTTGCCTATAACAAAGAGAAAATCAAAGCGCAAAACAATATGCAAGCCAGTCTTTTCACTTCAGCTCCAGAGCTGCAGGGTTCAAGCGATATCAAGCTTGCACCTTTTCCTGGTGTTGACCAGCAGGACAAATTGCGCTGGGAAAAAGAATTGCTTGGTCTTTATATTTCATCGCATCCTTTCACGGAATACAAAAAACATATCAGCGAATTTGTTACTCCTTTACGAAAATTATCCGAATTTAAAAACGAACAACAGGTTACAGTGGCGGGAATAATTACACGAGTACAAAAGATAATGACCAGAACCAACAAAAACATGCTGTTTGTCAAGATTGAAGATGATGGGGGGACACTTGAAATACTAGTTTTTCCAAATTTGTTAAAAGAAACCTCAGATATTTGGGTGGACGGTAAAGGCATAATTTCACAAGGCAAGCTTTCTGACAAAGACCAGGAAACAAAGCTTTTGGCTAATACGGCTTTCAAACTCTCTTTGAAAAATATCGGCGCGGTCATCAGCAAGTTTAAAAACGCCGCTATCGGCGGCAGCGGTGAATATTTTCAGGGCGGGCCAAGCAAATATTCGATTCAAAGGAATTTGAATATCGAGTTCGTAAATAATTTGGATAATGACGGATTGGAATGGCTGAGGCAGATATTTGCTAAGCACAAAGGCGAAAGCCGAGTTACGCTTGAATTTAAAATAAACGGAGTCAAGAAAAAAATCGAAACCGAATTCCGCATTAATAATTCATCATTCCTCATAACTGAACTCAAAGCCCGCCTAGGCCGCAATATTATTGTGTCGTGAATGATGCATAAGCAAATATAAATTAATTGCTTAATAATTAATACTTTTAAAAATGGACTACAACAAAAAAGCCATCGCTTTACACAAAAAACATCGCGGTAAAATCTCAATTGCATCAAAAGTTACTCTCAAAACCAAAGACGATTTAAGCGCCGTTTACACGCCTGGTGTTGGCGCGGTCTGTATGGAAATAGCAAGGGAGAAGAAGAAAAGTTGGGAATTGACTAATCGTGCCAATCAAGTTGCAATCGTATCTGACGGAACGGCTATTCTTGGGCTTGGTGATATTGGGCCGGAGGCCGGGATGCCGGTAATGGAAGGGAAGAGTGCGATATTCAAAGAATTTGCCGGGGTTGATGCTTTTCCATTGTGCATTAACACGACAGATAGCGAAGAGATAATTATGTTTTGCAAACAGATTGAGCCAAGCTTTGGCGGAATTAATCTGGAAGATATTTCCGCGCCAAGATGTTTTTATATTTTAGAAAGATTGGAAAAGGAATTAAATATTCCTGTGTTTCACGATGATCAAGACGGAACGGCAATTGTTACGCTCGCCGGATTGATTAATGCTTGTCGCGTGAGCGGTAAAGTCCTAAAAGAACTTCGGATCGTGATAAGCGGTGCAGGAGCGGCCGGAATCGCGATTGCGCGTTTGCTATTGGCTTTTGGCGTAAAAGATTTATTACTGCTTGATTCTAAGGGCGTGGTTTCCGGAAAAAGAATAGATCTGAATAAATATAAGAAAGCTTTGATTGCAAAAACAGCTAATAAAAATTTCTCCGGAACAAAAGAAGACGCGCTTGTGAATGCTGATGTATATATCGGCGTATCCAAACCAAAAGAATTAACAAAAGAGATGGTCGGGACAATGAATGCAAAACCGATAATATTTGCCATGGCAAATCCGGTACCGGAGATATTTCCGGAAGAAGCTTTCTCAGGCGGTGCCGGAATAGTCGCGACCGGACGCTCGGATTATGATAATCAAATCAATAATGCGCTGGTTTTTCCTGGCATATTTCGGGGGTTATTGGATTCCCGAATAAAAAAAGTTACGACTGAAATGAAAATTTCAGTGGCAATTGCACTTGCGTATACAGTAAAAAAGCCGACAAAAAATAAAATAATACCTAATATTACAGATAAAAACGTGGTTAAAGTTATTGCCAAGGCGATTATGGCAAAAGCCTAAAAGCTATTGACTTTTTGTCTGAAATTAGTATAATATAGTTACCGCTATATTAGGCGGATTTTGTTTTATATTAAAATAATTAAATATCTTAAGTCTAAATGTAATTTCAAATTTTTGGAATCACTTAAGATCCATAAAAAATATGTCAAAAATCGCAGTTATTAAAACCGGAGGAAAACAGTACAAAGTCAAAGAAGAGCAAATTTTGCTTATTGAAAAATTGGATGCAGAGCTAAATGCTAAAGTCAATTTTGAAACATTATTAATCGCCAGCGCTGACGGCGCAGAGCTTAATCTAGGCAAACCGTCTCTTGGTGAAAAAGTTGAGGGAATTGTTATTGAAAATCTCAAAGACAAAAAAGTTTCTGTTATCAAATACAAAAACAAGACCAGATATTTGAGAAACAAAGGACATCGTCAGAATTATACGAAGGTTAAGATTAGTAAGATTGATTAAGTTGGTATTTGGTATATAGTATTAAGTATTAAGCATTGATATCAAAAAACGTGCATATAAAATGCACGTTTTTTTATTATAGAGCTTAATACTTAATACTATATACTTAATACTTTTTTACAATTCATTCCTAAACTTCAAAGCATTTGCCAAAGTCATTTCATCCGCATACTCCAAATCAGAACCCATGGGTAATCCGCGGGCAATTCTTGTAATTTTTATGTTCAATGGTTTTAATAGTTTGCTTAGATACAGAGAGGTTGTTTCTCCTTCCATATTTGGATTGAGCGCTAAAATGACTTCGCTGATTTTTTGGCTTTTTATTCTTTGAAGCAGTTCTTTTATTTTTAAATTTTCTGGTTTGATACCATTTACAACATCGATTACGCCGCCAAGAACGTGGTAAGCGCCCTTGTATTCTCTGGAAGATTCGATTGAATATAGATCACGTGTATTTGCGACAATGCAAAGCGTGGTAGCTGTGCGATTTTTATCTTTGCAAATCGCGCAAGGCGAGGTATTGGATATCGCGAAACAGCTAGCACAAGTTATGGTTTTTTCTTTTAATTCGGCTAGCGCCTGCGCGAATGACTGCAATTCTTCGTCGCTTTGTTTAAGTAAGCAAAACACATACCTCTCGGCGGTTTTCGGGCCGACTGACGGGAGCTTGGAAAGGTGATTGATTAGATTTTGGATTGAAAGGGGATAAGGCACGACATTAAAATATTAGGTATTAGCTTGTAGCGTTTAGCCAGTAGCTAGTAGCTGAAATGACTATTAATAATTCAGCTCTGCTAAACGCTAAAAGCTACTAGCTACAACCTATTTTAAAATAAATTTGGAAATCCACCCATTTCTTGCATTTTTTTAGCCATAACGCGCTGAGTTTGCTTTATCGCGTCATTAAATAGTGATGTAAATATTTTTGCTAATTCTTCTTTTGATAAGTCATTGGTAATCTCTATTTTGGTAACTTCCATATTTCCGTTCATAGTAATAGTTACGCCGTTTTTGTTTACATTAACCGATTCGCCGGAAAGGGCGTTTTGCATTGTTTTTGCCTGACTGCGCAGGTCTTTGATTTGTTTTAGTTTGTTGAACATAATATTATTGTTTTAAAAATTATATTTTATTATAACAACCTGTTTTCTTGCCTTTTATTTATTTTTATCTCCTTGCAATGCCTTTATAACAAAATACAATAAAGATGCTGCCTCCCGATAAAAATAAATAAAAGGCAAGAAAACTTTGAGGTAAAAACGCTTTGTATTATTTAGTAGTTTTCTGAATAAGATTTATCAATGTTTTTAAAGCTAACGGTTTCTTCATCAAAAAAGAAATCAGCTTTTCCGGTGGGGCCGTTTCTGTGTTTGGCGATAAACACTTCGGCTTTGTGCCGTTCTTCCGGCGAAAGATCTTCGCGGTTGTAGTTCCTGTCCGCGGCTTTGCGGTAAATAAACATAACAATGTCCGCGTCTTGCTCAATCGATCCGGATTCGCGCAGGTGGGATAGCTTTGGAATAGCCGGTTTTGACTGCTCGACCGCGCGCGCCAGCTGTGACAAAGCGATGACAGGAATATTAAGCTCGCGCGCTATACCTTTGAGGCCGCGAGTGATTTCTGCAACTTCTTGCACACGGTTGTCGCCGTATTTACCACGGCCTTCCATTAGTTGTAAATAATCTATCATAAGTACCCCGAGATTTTTCTCGATCTGCAAGCGCCGCGCTTTTGTGCGAATCTCCATTATCGAGCAGTTGGGGGAGTCATCAATATAAATCGGCGCTTCGGATAGCTGACCCATTGCCTCGCCGATGCGCGTAAAATCGTTGTCAGTGTCTTTGTCGGATAATTTTCCGGAGCGCATGCGCCAGAGACTAACATTGGCTTGGGCGCAAAGCATGCGGTCGACTAGCTGTTCCTTACTCATTTCGAGTGAAAATATGCCTACGGCAGTTTTGCTTTTTACCGCGACTTGTCTGGCAACATCCAGAGCGAAAGTGGTTTTACCAACGCTGGGCCGAGCCGCAATAATGATAAGATCAGATCTCTGTAATCCGGAAAGAAGATTGTCCAGCTCAGCGTATCCGGTGGGAATGCCGCGCATGGTTCCGCTGTGTTTGTGCAACTCGTCTATGCGTTCAAAAGCATCGTTAAGCAGTTTGTCGATTGGTATAAAAACGTTTTTTAAATATTTTTGGGATACGCCAAAAAGTTTTTGTTCAGCTTCGTCCAAAAGCTTGTCAATATCTTCGCCTTCGCGAAAACCAAGCTGAGTTATCTCTGATGCCGTATTGATTAAGCGTCGCAGAGTGGCTTTGCGTTGAATGATTTCGGCATAATGCTCGACATGGGAAGAAGTGGCAGTCGCGTTTGAAATGGTTGCCAGATATGATCTGCCGCCAATTGCTTCAAGCTGTCCTTTTTCTTCCAGTCGATTGGTTAAACTAATAATATCGATTGGCTCATGCCGGGCGTATAAATCTTTTATACATTCAAATAAAATACTGTGAGCGCTTTTATAAAAATCATTTTCTGAAATCATGTCCGCTACTTTGTAGATTGCTTCTTTGTCTATCATAAGAGAGCCGAGAAATGATTGCTCGGCCTCGAGGTTTTGGGGTGGTATTTTTTCGTTGATATCATTATTTGCCATAATCATATACTACACGACTAAGATTAATATTTCAAGCTGTATTTTTGCACTTGTTTTCCACTTTTTCCCCAATAAATAAGGAAAAATAATAATATTGGTAAACCCTTGCAAAAATATATATTTTGTGCTATAGTGTTTCTATAAAGTAAAAATTACTGCTTTTTAGCAGTTTTTGTTTTGCGCCCATAGCTCAGCCGGTAGAGCAGCTGCCTTTTAAGCAGAAGGTCACAGGTCCGAATCCTGTTGGGCGCACAAATATAAAAACCTTTCCGAATGGAAAGGTTTTTATATTTGTGTGTCCAACAGATTTGAGGACACTGTATGATAATATAACATAAAAAAATAAAATATTAATTTACAATCACACTTAGTTATTAGCAAAAACATGGTTTAATGATGGTGTGGGCCTCGGCCCTCCGAATCCTGTTGGGCGCACATAGTTAAAACCCCGCCTTTCGCGAAAGGCGGGGTTTTACATATTACTCCGAATCTTGCCTAATAATTTTTCAACCCATTTTTGAATAATCGGTCTTGTTTCCCATTTTGTATAGCTGAATATTTCACATTTTTTTAAATCTTCAAAAAAAATGTTTTTTAAATCCTTGATTATGTTCTTGTCCCAGCCGAATAGATTTATTTCAAATGCGATGTACAGGCTGCGATAATTGATATTGGCGGAGCCGAGGCTGAATGAATTGTCGTCAATCACCAAAAACTTTCCATGTAAAAAATTGGCATCATAAAAATATATCTGTATTCCGTTTTTGTGCAATAAGCCCAAATAGCGGTTGCGTACTAAATCAACCATTTTTACATCAGATTTTTTTGGCAGTATAATTATTACCTCTACATTCCTTTTTACCGCGGATTTGAGGGCTTTGCGAAAATTTTTGTCAGGCAAAAAATATGGGGTTTCGATAAGGATTTGTTTTTTTGCCTGTTTGATTAATTCGATTTTTCTTTTTCGGATCTTTTTGAATTTAATCGAGGGCACGTCTCGGATTATTTCAAACAAACCGCTTCTGATTGGAGCGATGTGGAATCTTTTTAAAAATGAGTGTTTGTGCGCTATTTGAAAATTATCCAAAAATACGCTTGCAAAGTATTGCGCAACTTCATCTTGAAGGCGAATATTCATTTCATGCCAGGCAATATGCTTTTGCTTAATATTGGATGAGCCTAAGTAAACTATGTTTTCGTCAATGATTAATAATTTGCGATGATTGCGGTTGTTGTTTTTGCTTAGGATTTTGAATGAGTAAATAATTTTAAAAAAGAATTTGATTTTTCCGCCGGCTTTTATTAAATCATGAAAAAAATCTTCTTTGACTTCTGCTCCAAAATCATCAATGATAATCTTGACATCAACACCTTCCTGCGCTTTTTTTGTTAAAGCGTCTCGGAATTGGCGGCCGATCTCGTCATTGCCATAAATATATGTTTCCAGATATATCGATTTTTTTGCAAGCAAAATATCAGCTAGCATTGCTTGATATAAAATAGCGTTATCTGTGAATAATTGATAGTTTTTCATATATTCATAATAACATAAAACGCTTATAAAAGTATACCTAAGAAAGGCTAATTTCTGTAAGCGTATATTTTGGTATAGCGCCTAAAGCATATTAGCTGCGATCCTAAGTACGCCTTTATAAGCGTTCTTTCGCAAAATACTATATATAGTATTGAATAATTTGATTATATCACAATATATAGAAGTGTCAAGAGCGAAAAAGTGGATAAGTTATGCTGAATTGTCTCGAGTTTTCTTAGGATTGAAATAGGATTGAAATAGGATTGAAATAGGATTGAAATAGCTTTACAAATATATTTTTTTATACTATTATATCATTAACCGCCGGATTGGTGGTTTTTGATTCACGAAAAAATGGCTGCGCCATTCTCGTGACAAGTCACGAAAAAATGGCAGTGCTATTGTCGTGATAAATTCGGGGATCGTCTAATGGTAGGACAACAGGTTTTCCTGTCTGCCGGCAGGCAGGGGTCCTACATATGTTTTTTTAGTATTTTGTTTGTTTAGTTAAATTTTTTCGGGGATCGTCTAATGGTAGGACAACAGGTTTTGGTCCTGTTTATTGGGGTTCGAATCCCTATCCCCGAGCAGACTTGACAAAAGTATAGCTTTATGCTATACTTTTTTGATACATAATTTGCTATCAAAAATAATATGAATCTTACAAAGGAGGTATTACGTGGACAAAAAACTTATTATTAAAAAATCTGAAATAGGAGAAGATGAAACTGGTGGAAATACAGAGCAACTCACATCACAAACCACCACCATTACAGGTATTTCAAGTGGATTTGGAAATGTAAGAGCTGTTAATGTTTTAGGATTGGGATTTGGAAATTCTCCAATTGATCTTGCTAAGATTTTTTTGGAGTTTGTAAGTGCCACAACTGTTCCTTGCACTGAGGAGGAATTGAGCGAGATGTCACAGATTATTGTGAATATCCACCAACGTTACTATAAAAAGAACGTATTAAGTTAAAAAAACAACCCACCAGAAAAAACAGTAAATTCACTGTATCATTAGGTGGGTTTTCTGTTTTTTAAATTAAGTTGATTTTAAATATACTCAAGTATTATAATTTCGTTTCTGCTTTTTATTTCGAATCAGAAATTCAAATAAACAGATTAATATCAATAAAATAAGATCGGACCCTACTAGCGACAAGAAATATAAATGTTTAATATTATTAATTCTTCTTCAATAATCTTCCAATCATAAATCCTAAACACGTTCTTGATCGGGGGCAAATTTGACAAAATATAGTATTCGTGCTAAAATTTTTAATTAGTTTTAGCTCATTATATTTTAATATGAATTGCAACAAATTAACATTTTAGTAATTGATTAGTTAATTATTTTGATGTCGGTTTGTTTATAGTATCTTCCCAATAACAACTTATAACACAGGAGAGTAAAATGGAAAAGACAAAGCTTGCAGTAGAGATTCTTCAGGACCTAATTGATAATAACCAACTCAAATCAACTACGAATGAGTATGTTGAAAAAACTTTTCGTAATAGAGCTGATGGAAGATCTGACACTTGGTATGCGAAATCGCTTGTATCCAAGGGTTTAGAAACTACGGAAGCTGAGATGAATGACTGGATTAATCGTCAACATCTCCGCGAGTTTTCCGAGGCAATCAAGCCCATAGCGGTTGGAATTATGAATCTGGCGAAAAGAGATACGGAAGGAAAGTGCGTCACAGTGGCCACTCCCGAAAACATGCCCCACGATATATCAAGCCGTGTAGGAGCTGGCGGTTCAATGGTTGTGGCAATTATCCCTGAATGGCAGGGTTGCGGTTGTGAATTGCCTGAAGGAGGATCGATTTTTAGTCAGTACGGATCGATTCATCTTCGTGCAATCGTCATCGGTGTTTCGGTCAAAAAAGAAGTCGTTCTGGGATTGATGTTTAAATCTTCTGAGTTTGGCGTAACCTTTATTACCATAGAAAGGGACGGAAACAGTCATAGAACTACATTAACTCCGCGCCTTAACGTAAATGGCGTATTGCTCAATTCATTGGGGTTGATCCAGAGAGAAGACGTGTACAGCGTAATGTTAATGTCTGGTGGCAGAATGAGCGAATATTTGGATTTTCCTGATTCCGACATCTATCTTGCTAAGCACATCGGCAAACTAGGCCCCTACCTTATTGGTATGGCAGAGCATATGGCAAAACACAACTAGCGGTGTTAATCATGTGTCAAAAATTGTTCTTTTAGACAAAAGTTTTAGAATTAACCGCCTCGGAGTAAAATCCGGGGCGTTTTTTTTGGAGTTTAAATAAAAAGTTTGGAAGCGGTCTACGCGCGTAAGCGTCTTCGGATTGTTTTAGGAGTATGGGAGGTGCAATAGGTATTGATTCTAGTTACGGTTGATAATAGTTGCTAATAAAAAAAAACGGTTTTTATTGAGGAATCAGTGCTAAACATTTTAAATTGGGCTACAACCCCAAAATTTGTAAAAAATAATCAATCTGCTATAATGAAAACAATGAAATTTGTTATAGTAAATAAAATTTATTGCTAATAATAAAGGAAAATTAATATTAAAATTTTAATAAGAGTTTAAAATCATTTAGAAAATATTTACAGAGTATTAGAATATATGAACTATTTAAAAATCGGAAAGGCTAGTGAGTTGTCTGGACGAGACCGAAAGCTATATCGCGCACTGGAAATTTTGCCAGGCGTTTTATCATGGTCAACATTGCTTTTACTATTTATCTTTTCTTATATTTATCCAGTTTGGGTAGCATTTTTTATTATCGCTTTTGATGTTTATTGGCTCCTTTTGGTTGTGTATCTTGGTATACATTTGATTTCGTCTTATTACAAAATAAAAGAAAATACGGCAATTAATTGGCGTGAAAAATTAAAAAATTTAAAACCGCAAGCTCTTACGCGAACCGATCATGAAACTGGGGAAACTATATCGATAAATCTAAGCGTTGATGACATTATTCATTTGGTAATTTTTCCAATCGCATTGGAAAGCTTGGAGGTTATTAGAACAAGCATAAAGGCGATTGCCGATTCCGCGTATTCCAGTGACAATATGATTATTCTTTTGTCTATCGAAGAACGAGGCGGAGTTGAGTTGAAAGAACGGGCAGAGATTGTTAAGAAAGAATATGAAAAATATTTTCGCAATTTTATTATCACTATTCATCCTGATGGATTGGTCGGCGAGCTAAAAGGTAAGGGCGCTAATCAGTCTTGGGGCGCGGAAGTGATAAAAAAAGATTTGATTGATAAGGAAAATATTGATTATGATAAAATAATAGTAAGCGTTTTTGATATAGACACTATTATATATCCCGATTATTTTTATTGTTTGACATACCGATTTTTGACAACAGAAAATCCATATCGCGCCAGCTATCAGCCGATTCCGGTTTATCATAACAATGTTTGGCAAGCGCCGTTTTTTGCGCGCGTAGCCGCGAGCTCCAATACTTTTTGGCAGATGATGCAACAGATCAGACAAGAAAAGCTTGCGACCTATTCATCGCATTCTATGACATGGCGCGCCTTGGTTGAGGTTGGATTGTGGTCAAAGACAATGGTAAGTGAAGACTCGCGAATATTTTGGCATTGCTTTTGTTACTATAACGGCGACTATCGGGTGGAACCGCTTTATTATCCGGTGTCCATGGATGTAACAATGGATAATACTGCTTGGCAAACTGCCAAGAATTTATACAAACAACAAAGACGCTGGGGCTGGGGTGTTGAAAATATTCCGTATCTTATTTTTAACGCCAAAGACCGCTGGTCAAAAATGCCAAAAGGAAAGGTGATTAGCCGGATATTTGTTCAACTCTACGGTTTTCATTCTTGGGCAACCAATGCCTTGATAATCGGCGTAATCGGCTGGATGCCAATGCTCTTGGGCGGAGATCGTTTCAACTCCACCGTGTTATCCACAAACCTGCCTTTTGTTACGAGAACATTAATGATTATCGCTATGTCCGGCCTTGTTCTTTCCGCCATTCTTTCCACAATCCTTTTACCGCCAAAACCAAAAAAATATGGTTTTTTCAAGCACGCCGGCATGCTGTTGCAATGGATTGTCCTGCCGATTAGCATTATAATTTTTGGCTCTATCCCTGGCCTAGATTCACAGACACGATTGATGTTCGGAAAATATCTTGGGTTTTTTGTAACGCCGAAAAGCCGTTGACATTTTTTGAATTTTGGAATAATATATAAATATCAAATAAACGATTGTTACGGCTACCAACCGTGATGTTGTATAAATATTTTGCGAAAGCAGAACTAAGTTTTGTTTGATAATAAAAAAGTGCTCTGATATTGTATCAGAGAAACCGGGTGGAACCGCGATTAACCTCGTCCCGGTGTATTGAAAATTTTTTGATACACCAGGAGGGGGTTTTTTAATAAAAAATATCTAAATTATATTGTCTAATGTCTAATTGTTTAGAAAATAAATATTATAGTTTGAGGCTCGAAGAAGCTTTTGTTTTTTTGAAATAAAGCGCTACTACCTTTCATTCCCGCGCAGGCGGGAATCTCGGTGTTGCGATAGATAAATATAAATAACATATAATGATTTTATTAAACACGTATAGTAAAAATAATTTGTTATTTTTTAACCAAGATTCCCGCCTGCGCGGGAATGACAAAATATTAATTAATTCATTTAAATTTATATGGATCAACAAAACAACAACCTAGAAACACTACGCCACTCATTGTCACATGTCATGGCGGCGGCGATAAAAGAGCTGTGGCCGGATGTAAAATTTGCGATTGGGCCGGCTATTGAGACCGGATTTTATTATGATATTGATTTTGGCGAAATCAAAATCGGCGAAGAAGATCTTGGCGCAATCGAGAAAAAGATGAAGCATATTATCAAGCAAGGTCTAAAGTTTGAACGCACGGAAATGGCTATTGACGAGGCGATTGCAAAAGAAAAAGCATCCGGGCAGATTTATAAAGAAGAATTAATTAAGGATTTAAAAGCTGCGGGGGAGACTAGCGTTAGTTATTATAAGCTTGGTAATTTTGAAGACCTGTGCCGCGGACCGCATTTGGAAGCCAGCGGAAAAATAAAGCAAGATATTTTCATGTTGAACAAATTGGCCGGAGCCTATTGGCGTGGTGATGAAAAAAATAAAATGTTAACCAGAATTTATGGTTTGGCATTTTTGACCAAGGAGGAATTGGATGAGTATATTAAAATGATTGCCGAAGCGGAAAAAAGGGATCATCGTAAATTGGGCAAAGAGATGGATCTATTTCATATTGACGACAAGGTCGGACTTGGTCTGCCTTTGTGGCATCCGCGCGGAGCTATGCTTTGGCGCTTGGTGGAAGATTTTTGGTACAAAGAGCATTTGAAAGGCGGTTATGAATTGGTCAGGTCGCCGCATATTGGCAACCGTATCCTTTGGGAAACATCAGGGCATTGGGGTTTTTATAATTCGAGCATGTATCCGCCAATCGAAATCGGGCAAACTCTTGAAGATAGACAAAAAAGTGAAAAAATAAAAGAATCGGAAGAATTTTTATTAAAGCCGATGAATTGCCCATTTCATGTACAAATATTCAAAAGCAGTCCCAAGTCTTATCGCGATTTTCCGATGCGCTGGGCAGAATGCGGTACCGTATATCGGTTTGAAAAAAAAGGCGAGTTGTCCGGCTTGACCAGAGTCAGGGGATTTACACAAGACGATGCGCATATAATGTGTCGTGCCGATCAAGTGGAGTATGAGTTGAAAAGAGTTGTTGATTTTATCTTGTTTATTTTCCAATCCTTTGGGTTTGATACAAAAACGATTAATGTTTACCTTTCTTTGCGTGATCCAAAAAACAAAGAGAAATATGCCGGCAATGACGAGGGCTGGGATTTTACCGAGAATGTATTAAGAAAAGTTGCGACTGATAAAGAATTGAATTTTGTCGAAGAAGAAGGCGAAGCGGCTTTCTATGGACCAAAACTGGATTTCAAGCTTAAAGATGTAATCGGTAGAGAATGGCAATGCTCGACATTACAGTTTGATTTTAATCTGCCGGAACGGTTTGATATGAATTATACAAATAATAAAGGCGAAGATGAACGGCCATATGTTTTGCACCGTGCGTTATTCGGATCATTTGAAAGATTTTTAGCTTTACTGATAGAACACTATGCCGGCGCTTTTCCGGTTTGGATATCACCGATCCAAATTAAGCTTGTAGCAGTAAGCGAAAAACACGTAGAGTATTGCTTAAAACTTGCCGATGATTTCCGTTCAAGCGGTTTTAGGGTAAGCGTTGACGCAAGTGACGAAACAGTAGGTAACAAAATCCGCAAGGCTGTAAAGGAAAAAGTGCCGTATATGCTCGTTATTGGCGACAAAGAAATGAACTCTGACAATCTTTCTATTCGTAATCGCGGAAGCGACCAGATGCGGGAAGTGCCGAGAGAAGATTTTATTGCGGAGATTATGATGAAGATAGATAATAAAGTTTAAAGTTAATAGTATTAAGTATTAAGCAATTAAAAAAATACATGACGAAAGACATGTATTTTTTTTGTGGGTTTATTTGACTAAATGATTTAGTGTGTGTTTGTAAACCGTGTTGTCGTTTAGTAAATATAATACTTTGTTCTTTTCGTCTATAATAAAGTCTTTGAGATTTTTCAAATTCTTGTCTTGATATTGCATTAAGAAAAGGCCTTCTTTATCAAAAACAACAATTCGACTTTCGCTTGGCTCAAGGATATAGATTGAATTTATGTCTTTGGATGTAAATATTTTTGTCGGGTTTTTTAGCTCCGGTTCAACGGATTTGAGCGCAAAATCTTGTTTGGCGCCACGCAGATATTTTATAACTCGGCCGTTTTCAACCAGTAAATACACACTGCCGTCGATTGTAAAATCAATTGCTTTTTCAAAATCTGCTTCTCCTTGGATCCAGGAATAGGGGGTTGATAATACGGAGTTGCTGATTGTATGGCGATAGATCTGCTTTGCGCCGCTGTCCAACGCGTATAAATTGTTATTAAAATTTTCCAAATCAGAGATAGCGGCAGTGCCAAAATTTGCATTTATAGCGCCAAGCTTATCGTCTGCTATGTTGACTTTTGCCAGTTGATTATTGTTGCTATAATAATAAATTTCCTTGTCATTAAAAAAAGTCGGGTACAGAAAAGCGGAATACGGTTGTTCCAGATTGGTAAGGGCGGTTGTTAGCTTGTCTTCTGTATCAAGAATATAAATTGATTTTTGCGATGAATCGCCTGCGTAAATTTTCTTTTCTTTTTCCAGAAAAATAATATTATCAACACTTGCCGATTGGGAAAGATTGGAGAAGTTCGCTATTTCTTCTAAATTTTCCAAACGGGTTACGCGTCGGATTTTTTCCAAAAAAATATCATATTTATCTTCAAATTCAGAATATTTTTTGGTTTGCTCATCGGTTTTTTGCGGCAGTTGATCCATAAGCTGTTTGATTTCTTCATATAGTTTTTTGGCACCGTCATCATTGTTAAAAAGAATATTGGCTTCGGCTTGGTTTTGCTTTTGTTCAATCAGTGAGCTTATTTCGGAATAATTTTTTTCAGCCTCGCTAAGTTCTTTTTTGTTTTTTTGGCTATAAATATTGATTGATAAAATCACTAAAACCGTAAAAACAATCGCAAGCAATGTCTTGCTTTTAAAATTCAGGCTTGATATTTTTTTGGGAATAAATAAAAGCAGGTTGAAAAAAATATTTTTTAAATTTTTGGCAAAAGCGGAAAAATCCTTTTTTGTGCTAAATGTTTTGAATGTAAAAAAAATAATATTGGCAATATAGACAAAAAAGTTTTTTAGTTTTTTTAAAACATTGTTTTTCGCAAAAAACACCGAGTTGCGTTTGACAAAAATCTTGTCTTTTATCGCCAGGGAATATGTGGAGTTTTTTGCGCGATTGGCATTGGCCGAACCTAGCCAACCGAAAAAAAGGCTAAGCCATTTTTTTACATTGATTATGCCGGAGGGCGCGAGCAGTTGTTCAGTCGTATCTTCGGTTTGGTTTAGGTTTACGATCGAGTCGCGGACATTGGGTGTTTTTGGCAATTGTTTTTTTTCACTTACAGAAGGGAAGTTAGCGCCTTTGATGATCAGGCCGGCAAAAGAGACGTAGGAATTTATATTCGCTAATGTCTGCTTGATCTGCTCGACCGCGCTTACTGGCGGCAGGATGGTTATGGTTTGGATGATTTGATTTTTGGATAAATATTCGGGTAAAGCCTCGTTTGTGATAAAAAAATATGATTGCGGCGGAATTTCACCGCTGATTACGTCTGAAAATAATTTATCGTCAGGTTCTGTTGTTTTTTGGTTTTTTTCTTTTTTGTCGGATTGCTTGATTATGTCGATTATCTTGTAATTTGTTGAAGTAGATACGTTGTCGGTTGTATTTTTTTTATCGCCGGTATCGGGAAAAATTAAAAAAGCCTTGTTTTTATTGGCACTGCTCAAATAGATTGCGTCGCCATGAATCACGCCGGCGCTAATGTTTATGTCTTTGTTTGAGATACTGATTTTACCATTATCCAAATAGTCTTTGAAATTTTTATTGGTTTTGGCCAGAGCGGCTTCAAAAATATGTTCAACTTTTAGGGTTGATATTTTTTCGCGCAGTAATATTTTTTCGCTTTGATAATAATTGTGATTTAGGCTGTCAATCAGAAAATTAGCGATTTTAATGGAAGCGGAATCGTTTTTGCCGATTTCTAAAAGAATAAAGAGCTTGCCTGCCAAAAATTCCTTGTGATTATCGATTTGCGCAACAAAAATTTCGCTAATGCTATTAGCGTTTTTTCCAGGGCTTAATAATAATTGCGCAAGTTTATAGTTCATTTACATCATGGCTTATGTTTTTTGCCACTTGTTTTCTTGGCTTTTTATTTTTTTTATCTCCTTGCAATGCCTCTATAACAAAATTTATTAAAGATGCTGCTTCCCGATAAAAAAAATAAAAAGCCAAGAAAACTTGAAGTATTTCAGTCCTATTTAATAATTCACTTTGACAATAATCTTATAAATTATTATACTAAATATAGGTGTATAATTCAATAGACGAGATAATGAAAAAAATAATAAAACCAAAAAAAGAAAAAAAAGAAAAAAAGGAGAAAAGCAAATTTATGCTTAGTAAATTGTTTGGATCTACCGCAAGAATCAAGATTTTGAAATTATTCATTCTGCACCCAAATGAAAAATACTATATCCGACAATTGGCGCGTGATTTGTCTTTGCAATTAAATTCCGTACGCCGAGAGCTTGAGAATCTGGAGTCTTTTGGGATTTTAACTTCGGACATATCCGATATGGAGGCAAATATTGAGGAGCCAAGTTCGATAGAAGAATTTTTGAATAATGGGTCGGAAAATAAGCAAGCGAAAAAAAGCAATGAAAAAATCGATAAGACCGCCGCATTAAAAACCGACAAGAAATATTATCAGGCAAATACGAATTTTGTACTTTATCACGAGATTAAAGCCTTGATTATGAAGGCTCAGATTTTGTATGAAAAAGATTTTATCGACAAACTTCAGTCTGCCGGTAGTATAAAGCTTTTGATATTAACCGGATTTTTTGTAAGCAATGATTCCTCTCCGGTTGATCTTTTTATGGTCGGACGGGTACACAAAGATAAATTGCTAATGCATATTAAAGAGCTGGAAGGCGAGCTTGATCGCGAGATTAATTATACGATTATGGATTTTAAAGAATATAAATACCGCCGTGATATTACTGATGTATTTTTGTATGGAATATTGGAGGGGAAAAAAGTGGTTGTAGTTGATGAATACGGAATTTAGGAAATTTTGATTTTTTTTCAAATTTAAAACAGGACTGTTTTTAGTCCTGTTTTTTTGTTTGCAGCCTTTTCTGCGTTAAAAAGTTTTTGAAAATATTAGACCCAATCTTGTTTCTTTGCGTGAGCCAAGAAGAGTGTTTTTTGCTCCGTCATTTTTTTCGCAAAATAATGATACATCAATATCCTTTAAAAAACCGTCACGATAGTCTAAAAGATTTGCCACTTTGAAAGTTACTTCACTTCTGGCTGCGTATTCATATTCGTCAAGCGCGGAAATAATTCCAATTTCCGTCTTGATATTTTCGTCAAGAAAGCCTTTTTCCCATCCCAATGCTAGTTGAGGGGTGCTTTTGCGTGAAAAAAGCAGGTTATTATCACTGCCATGAATATATGTATATAACATATAACCTGTAAATAATCCATAGTCAGTATCTTCTTCTAACCCAAGTACAGCTTGGGTGGTAGCGTGCAGTTCTGATTGTAAATCTTTGCATAGGTATGGCAGGTTATCGCGATGCGCGAACTCATACCGAAATAATCTTTCACCGATTTCTATTGTACCAAAAGTGGAAAATTGATTGAATTCCGGATAATCCGCTATTACCTTGTTAGCCGGATCTAGGGTTATCGCGCCCAATTGCGCCAAATCAAATTTTCCTTTGTCGTTTACTTGCAGTCCCTGAATTGGAAAACGGGATATGAATGGTTGATCGTTGTATCCGTGTTGATAGGCAATGTTTAAATTTAACCAATCAACAGGATCAAACCCAAATACAAAGCCGAAATCGCTTTTTTCTTTTTGCTTTTCGACTGAAATATTTTGAATGTATTGGTCTATCACAGGCGGTAGGCCGAAGTCCTTGATCTCTTGCTTGAAATTGCCGTAAATTGCCGTTTGACCGTCAAAAAAATGCATTTTATCATGGTCTTCCCAAGGTTTGAAAAAGGCCATAAGCGACCATTTTTCATCTTGGGAATAAGTGATTGTTGTCATCAAACTCGCCATTGTCGCTTCCTCGTCGCTTAAGCCGAAAAAGCGATTATCCCGCGGACAAAGACTATCTGTCATAGTCCGGATTTTGGCAACTTCGCCCAATTGTTTCGGAAACAATCCGGTTTCAATTTGCCAATTTCCTTTCCGTAGATATGCCGATGCATTGGATAATTCAATATCAGTTTTTTCTATCCGATTATTCGGCCACAGATTGTTGTATTGAATATCACTCCTTAGAGTAAACTGAAGTTTATCCAGGAGCGGGGTTTCATAATCATATTTACCGCCCAAGCTAAGCTTTGCGTTAAAATACGAATCATGGTCGGTTTCTTTATTGTCAAATGCTTGATAATAGGTTGAGCTGATTTTTCCATCTAGGCTTGGCATTCCAGAAGATTTTGAAAAAGCATCTTTGGATTCTGTTACTTGATTAGTTTTTTCGTTTTCGGTTATTTCTGATTTTTCAATTGGTTGTTGTGGAGATAATGTTTGAATTGTTTCAATTTTTTGTGGTGACTTATTGTCATCTGCCAAATTTATTTGTTTTGCAACGGGTACTTTCTCTTCGGCGTCTGTTGTTTTTACTGAATTGATTTTTTCGGTCTGTTTTTTTGGTATAAGATTTAAATTTCGCGTTTTATGCGCTATCTTTTTTTCGGGTTTTTGATTTTTTGATACTGCGGTTAGAGTTAACTTTTTCTCCGACTGATTAATATCAATATCCCAGCCCTCTTTTACGCGAAACACCGTTCGAGCAATATTGTTTGTAAAATGAACAACGGAAATTTTTTCAATCGGTCCTTTATTTTCGTTTGACTGTATCCAATAATTTCTTTTTGGGAATGTTGTTTCATAATACTCGATAATTACAAGGCCCTTTCCTGTTTTAGGGTCTTTGGCGTATTTTTTTTCATACATCGGTGTCAACGAAAAATTTATCTCAAGACTTGAAATATTATTTTCGTTATTTACGCTTGTTTCCAGCATTTGGTTATACCAGATCTCAGCTAGCGCAAATTTACAGTTTAACAATAACGCAAATACGATAAAAAATGATAAACCAATTTTTTTCATAATTCACCTCCACAATTTGTTTTTACAGTTTTTTATGATTCATCTCAAGAAAAACCTTTTTTAAAGTAATAAAGCATGCTTCTTGAGATGAATCATAAATTAAATTTTCAATGTTCAGAATTTCTTATATTAGCACTTTTTTCTAATTTGTCAATAGTATTCAACTAAAATAAGCCCATTTGTATGATTTTGCAAATGGGCTTATAGAATGAAATTATCTGTAGAATGAATTTTTGGAAAAAATACCGGGATCAAGCGGAGAGTTATACTCAACCGTTATTGTTTGTATTTCTGTTTTGGATTTTTTAACAAAATTTTCCATGATCGTATGCATTGGTGTCCAGATATCGGAAATTTTTTCCAGTTTTTCTATACGGAGCTCTTTAAAAAACCCATCTTTTTTTTCACTAGCGTGGTAAAACTGAGCCTTTAGAACTAGGTATGAGTCCGACATAATCCAAAACACAATCTTATCATATTGCTCATCACTGGTTGATTTAACAATAGATTCTAGAATGTAACACTCATGTCCTTGGATTTTTTCTTTACCTGTGATGTTAAATGAAAATTCATCAGGATTGAATTTTTGTAAATCCAGACTTTTAAAATCCGTATTGGTAAATTCTCTGAATTGGTTATTACCCTTTATTCGAAAAGCTTTTTTCAGAGCAGGCATATAGGTATAGGTTTCATCATTCTCTGTTCCTTCCTGATCTTTCGTCAAGAAAGTAACACCGCGTACGTCGGACGGAGACAAAAATTCGATTTTTTGCTCATCCGTTTTTCCATTTCTTCGAAAATACATTTCCGTATCACGTTCCTGGCGTATTTTCCATTCCCCGTTTTTGAAGTTATAGAGTATGGTTTTTCCAATCTGGTGACTCGTTTGACCACGGTCTGCATCAACCATTAGCTTTGCCAAATCTTCTCCGGAAAATGGGTACTCTGCCGCAAAAGTATAATTGTAAAATCCAAATAAAAATCCGATAATCAGTGTTGCTACATAAGTATAAATTTTCATTTTTCTCTCCTTTTTTAAGGTTCGTTTTAAAATGATTTTTTATTAAATCATAGAGTAGTGTATAATATTTTTTTTATTTTGTAAAGTAGTTGATTTTTTCTGTTGATTTTTTCAAATTAAAAAACAGGACTGATATTATGTCCTGTTTTTGTTTGCAGCCTTTTCTGCTTTTTTATTTTTGGTTATTTCGTATAAATTCAAGTATTGATTTATCAATTTCACTGTTTGTTGCTTCAACCAGAAAATTCTTCGGGTTTTGATTAGTTTTTAGGTAATAATCCAAGGAAACCGGAAGCGGTTCGCCTTTTGCTACTCTTTTGAGCATTTCTATTGAAATATCTTCCGTTTCATTTTTTTCAAAAGATTTGAACAGATCATGCCAGTCTTCAACTACGGGCATATTATAAAAGTCGTATGCAATATTGTTTGCGTAATCGTCCTTAATGTAAAATCTCATTATTATATTTGGTAATATGTTGTTTTCTTCCAATGACGTCCTTTCGTCTATTTTGGGATGATCGATTGCGATTTTGACCATTGGTGGTCGATTATCAATTATTGGGTAGTTTTTGACAAATTCATTTTCTTGTTTTTTTTCTCGTATTGGTATTCTAGAAATATCTTTATTGTCATAAATCTTGTATACGGTTTGTACTGGTACTGAAATTTGAACCTTTTCAATTTCCGGTTTTTTGATCACTTCATTCCTGGTTTTATCTTTTTCAGCCGCAAGGTATTCAGCGGGCAGGGTTATGATTTTTTTCTCAGGCAATTTTTTAACAATCGTTTCTTTTTTTACAAACGATGAAAAAATTATTTCATTATCTTTTACCGTTTCTTTGATGCCGATATTTTCCGGCACCCGAATTACAATTCTTGCCGTTTGCGGATTAAAGGAGACTATAGATACTTGCTCAATCTCGCTTCCCAGATCTGTCGGCAGATGCCAATCGTTTTCTTTTAGTCCGGTATTGGGAAAATTGTAAATACAGAAACGCACACCCATATCAACGTATGAGGATTTTTCATACTTTGGTTTGTCTTCAAACTCAACAACAACTTTTTTTATGTTTGCCGAATCATCAATAGTCGATTTTTTAATCTTGTTTTTCAGGGTTGGTTTGACGCCTTTAATCTTTTTAGCATCTGAAACATTTTTGGCTGTAAAGCTCAATTTTTTGCCCTCATCAACCTTGCTTACGGCAAAATTTTCCTTTATCGTTACGACAACCCGCACAGTTTTTTCACTATAACGCACAACGGAAATTTTCTTGATGCCGCTTTCTCCGCTCCCCGGTGAATACCAGCGGTTTTTTCCACTGAGTTCAGTATCGGGAAAATCAAAAACATAAACACTGTTTCCAAATTTGTCTTTGTAGTTTATGGTTGAGTATTCGGGGGTGGAAGAAAAATTAATTTCAAGTTTGTTGATTGTTCTGATGTCGTCAATTTCGGTTGATGTAATCGTGTTAGATGCAAAGGATTTTTCGGAAAAACAAAAAACCACTGCCATGACAAACAGTAAACTGATAACAAGTTTTTTCATTTTTACCTCCTGGTTAAAAGGATTTTATATGTTTAATTTATTCTTTTTTTAAGGTTCAGAATATCAAACGTTAGCATAATTTTTTGGTTTTGTCAACGTTTTTGGGCAAGATTTTTATATTCAAAATTTATTTAATGCTAGGGAATATTTTATAGTAATATTTTTTGTTGTGAAAAAGACGTTTTTTTGGTAAAATAGGGGTAGGTTAATAAATAATATTAATTTATGGTAAAAGAAAAAATTACTGATATAACAAGAAGAAATGCTCGTATAGAAAAAAATATATTAAACAGTAATCCCGAAGCTTTAATTGGTGGTGATGTTAATGCAGGAAAAAAAATAATTGACGGAATAAGAAAAAAAAGCACTCCTGTGAAAAGATTTGGTAGTGAAAAATTAAATTCTGTTAATGAAGATACGAGAAAGAGCAGTGTTAATAAATCTGAAAATAAATTACAAGAAATAGGAAAAATAATTGGAAGTTTGGAAGATAAATTTTCTGATATTTTATTGAGTGAAGTGTCAGATGATGAGAAAAAAAGTAATCTTGAAAAATTATTAAGTAATTTAAATGAACAGCAATTTGACGATAGTGAGAAAGCAGTATTAAAAAATAAAATTGAGAATATTCTTGCCAGTATCGGTAATGTGATAATTCATGAAAAAAGTTTTGATAATCTAGTGCCACCTAAAACTGAAAAAGTTAAAAAACAAAAAAAAGAAAAAAAATCATTATCCGGCTTTGATGAATTAAGTAGTTTTGAATTTAAAAAAGACGAAGAAATTGGTCTTGAAAATGAAGATAAGGCAGTAGCGTCAGCGGCCAAGCCAGATAATGTTGTTTTAGAAAATGATAAAATATCAAAACAAATACAATCGGAAAAATATTTAAAAAATGCAGAAAAAAATAAAAAAATAATAGATCGAGAAACATATAATGAAATAAAAAGCTATGAATCGCAAAGTTATGATGCTTTGTTGAATGATTATAATAATGCAATTAGCCATAAGAATTTAAAAGGTGAAAAATTGATTAAAAAATTAGATGACATCAGAACGAAGCTGGAAAAAATATATAAAAATAATTTTAATGCGCAAAGATTAGTAAGTATTATTACGAAAAAAATTGAAAATATTCAATTAAGTGAAGAAAAAATAAAAGATGAAATTTTGAAAGAACCAGAGTCGATTGAAGAAGAAAAGAGTGGTAATAACGAGGATAATATTTCAGATGTTACTCAAAAAGAGATTGATTTTATATTGAATAGTTTGGATGAAGACTTGAATAAAGATCAAGAAGCACAAACCAAAGAAATTAAACCATATATAATTAATGTTGATTCAGTTGATGTTACCGAGGCAGATGATAACGGTGAGCCACCTATTGATGTGGAATATACAGTATTGGAAAATGATGAAGATTTAAATAATAAAGATAAAGAAGAAATTATTGAGTTGACTGATACCGTTGAAGATAATAAGCAGAAAGAAAAAAATGACGAAGACTATTATGCGGGCACTGAAGCGGGTATGGTGCATATTGACGAAAGTGATAATCGTAAAATAGATAATAAAAAAGAAGAGCAATTAAGAGAAAAAGATGAATTTGAGGATTATGATGAAACAGAAGCGTTTTATAAAATTAATTTAGAAAGGGAAGAAGTAAAAACAAAAAAAGAAATTTTAGATTTGATTAATGATAATAAAAAAGAACAGAAAGCAGAGATTAATAAAACCTTGGCAGAGGAGCTTAATAGAATAGACGAATTGCCAGTCGCGGAAAAAAAGAAATGGTATGAAGGTATTGGAAATATCGGTTATTGGGCGTCGGAAAAGAAAAATGTTGCCATGGCATCCGCGTTTTCTGCGATTGGAAATAGATTTGAAGGGAAAGCAGGTGTTGTTGGAAAGTATTTTAATAATTATGCGAATATTTTTCACAAATCAGCCGATAATGATCGCAAGCTAAGAGAAATGGTGGGAAAAGGAAAGATAAGTACTAGTGTTGGTTTTGGGAAAGGGGCTGGCGTGTTCTTGAAATATGGCAAAATCGTATATGATTTTATGTTGCACGGGTCTTTTAAAAATTTGAATCCATTTCGCCACGTTACCGCAGGCGCAATGTTTCTTGGAAGAAGCGCAGAAGCATTGAAAGAAACTCGATTTGAATCAAAAAAGGCAATGGAAAATACGCGAGTCGGCAAAGAGAGTGATTTTGAGATATATGAAAAAGTCAGATATATAAAAAACGCGGATGGAACAAACAGCGCGAGAACAGATGCGGAAATTGAGGCTGAAAAAAATAAATTAGACAAAGAGGATTTAAGCAAATACGAAAAAGCTGAAAAAGATATGGGCAGAGCCATGGAAGAAGCTTATGCTATTTATGAGAATGTTTTTGGAGAAGATGAGCTTAAAAAAATGAAAAAGGGCGAGAAAGCATCAAATAGCGTTCTTGATCAAGCGCGGATAGAGCAGGATAAAAGCGCAGGGAAATTTGATGAAAAAAATCTTAAACAGTATATAAAAACCGAAGTAATCGAACAATTCAAATCCGAATACAAAAAGCAATTGCCAGAAGATTTGCAAAAAAGATTTTCCAGAGGCGAGATTGGGTATACGAAATGGTGGAAATTTTGTGTTGACAATAGCAAGGGCGTAAACTCATATTTGCATAAACTGAATGCAAAATTGGAAAAAATAGAAAATAATCCCAGACTAAGCGACAGTAAAAAAGTACAACAAAGAGAAGAATTGCTTTTAAGAAACGAGTCATTTATAAACGACTTGGATCGCATGGTTGGTGATGCCGGTGCGGTTGATACGGTTGCGTATGTCAGTCGCTCTGTTGAGCGAGGAGCAAAAATTACAAGCTCATTAATGATGATTGATTCGCTTAGATTATTTGCTATGAATGCCTGGGAATTGTGGAATGTTTCTGAAACGAATGAACAAAATTTGGATTTAAAAAGCTTGATCGAAAAAAACCTTAAGAATAAAAAAAATAATGACGCAAGAAATACAATTACCGCCAGATCAAGGACATTTGATTCTATATCAGTAAATGAGTCGGATAAGATTTATATGCCGTCGCCTGATAGCGCGGATAGCGAATTACGCGTTTCAGATTATATTCCGTCTCCGGAAGAAGTAAATGAGAATTTAACTGAAGTTACTATTGGCGGCAAGATAAATACTTTTTCCGAGGCGGCTTATGAGGCGGCGAAAAAATCGGACGTAAAAACGCAGGATAATTTTATTCGACATTATTTAAAAGACGATAGTGTCGCGATTGATGACGGTAATCGCGCGGAATTGATAAAGAGGGCAGTGCGAAAATTATCGGTTTTGAATTTGAAAACCGGGGATGGTGATGATGTTGAAAATCTTGTGTATGAGGGCAATGTCGGACAGCTTAACACCGACGGAAGCTTTAAGATTCTTAAAGGTGATGGTCTTAGCGATGCTCGTGTCTCGAGCGAAGAACAATTGCGGATGGACGCGCTAAAACTAAAAGTATTGCGTGATGAAATCAATGGGACAAGGGGTGGCGACGCCAAGCCTGATTTGCCAAATACTACTTTTGAAAATTCGTCTGCAGGTAGTGGAGAAAATATTAAAATCGAAGACGGAAAAATTGAAGTGACGCTTGATCGGACAGGTGATAATACGCCGATTCGGATGGATGAGGCAGGGCGAGAGAAGGGTTTGACGAGTAGTAGCTTTAATATACCGCAAGAAAAATCGGAAGCAAGTAGTGGTCAGGAATTTTTCACAAATGCGGGTAATTCCGAAACGGCGAGTGCAATGGAAAATAGGAACGAAGCGATTGTAAAAGAATTTATTGAAACACATCTCAAACAGGAAAATCTGGATAAAATAATAGATAATATGCCGATCAGCTTTAAGGAGAATGAAGATTTGCAATTGAATTATTTAAAAATATTCGCCGGTAATGACTCTGAAAAAAGTGATGGTATAAAAAGCATGTTTAAGCTAAACTATAAGCCGGAAGAACCGGTTGGATTTACGGTTCATGAAAACGGTTTGCTTACAATTAATGACGTAAACGGCAAAGAGGGAACCAGTATTCTAATTGATACAAAAAATAACCTAATCGGATTGGATTCGCCGGAAAAAGAAAAGGCCTGGGGGGTTAAGTCAACCTTTCTCGGTTTTGGAAAAAAAGTCCCATTGGAAAAACTTGAGCCGGAAAGCTTAAAAACAATTAATGAGTTGGTGAGTGAAAAGGACATGAATGTTATAGAAAATATTGAAGAAGAAGATTTTAAGGAAGTGATTCAAGATATTTCGGAATAGTTTTATAAAAAAATACCCCTCTGATTTAAAATCAGAGGGGTTTTTTCTTGGATTATTTCCAAGAAATTGAGATGTTTTTGTTTTCTCCGTACCTGTCTGTTTCGCCATTTGCCCTGATCTCTATTACGAGATTTGGGTTTTTGGCTTTAAGGAGATTTGCGGCCGCGTCAGCTCTTTTTTGAGAAAGAATTTGGTTTGCGGTAGCGGTTCCGCTTTTGCTTGCATTGCCTTTTATCAGGACAAGACTTGCTTTGGTTGCGATTTCGTTCAGGGCTGCTTCACCTTCTTTGGTGAATTGCTCCGACCCTGGCTTAAAGAATGCCAATTTATTGTGAATTTTATCTTCATGCGCAAATTCAACCAAATCTTCAAGCCCGCCGACTCTGTTTTTGAGCTTGTTAATCTCACCCCAGAGTGCGGAAGTATTTCCGCCATCCGACGAACCGGATTTTTCCGATTGTTTTTGTTTTGCCGAGGAGCCGGATTTAGCCTTTGAATTTTCGGCCGGTCCTTTATTTTCCTTGGGGGTAATCTTTTTTTCAAGACCCAAAGATGGCGGCGCGGAGCCATCTGTTGCACTACTTAAAGGGCTTGATTGCACTTTTCCTTCTTTTGCAGGAGCGACAGGTGCCGTTTCTTCAGTTCCTGAAAGATCTTCTGTCTCCGTATCCTTGCTAGTATCTGCGGATACATTTACTTGTTTAAAAGTGCTGGGGTCAAGTCCTTTGGTTTGAAGGCCTGAGCAACCGGTAAATATAAATGCAAACAATACTATCGACAACAATATGCTTTTTATCATTATCTGTCTCCTTACATCAAATTGGGAAGGGTTATATTCTTTCCACCTACAATGAAATCGACTCTGCGATCATCATAGTGTCTTTCCGGACCGAACGCCGCTTCTGATTCGCCGGCAGTATCCGCAATAACCATTGTTCTGAAATACTCTTTGATTTGTGCGTGCATTTCCGGTGGATTTTGCAGTAACATCGCTTTTTCCACAAGCATTTTTACATTTTCCGCTCGATGTTTACCGAGATCCAGATTATAGTCTTCACCGCCGCGCACATCGCAAAAACCTTTTATGATTATTTTGATATTATTTTTGAAAAGATGATAAAACACCTTTCCCCATAACCATATAGTCGGTGATTGGTCATCGTAAGGCATGGCAATATCATAATCAAGTTTAACCGGCATTGGTGAAAATGCAATAGATTCGGTTTTTTGCGGTGGCACAGATGTATTCAATTCTGTCTGTGGGGTTTGCGCAGAGACCGGAGTTGTTGTAGCCGGTTTTGTGCTTGTTGATGGTTTTTCGCTTTTTATTCTTTTAATCTCAGCCGGATCTACATAGTACATTTTAGCCAAGTAGATTAGGTATTCTCCGGCTTCAAGCTCGGAATCTGAAAGTAAAAAACCAAAGGCGACAGATGCGATGTCGGATAATATCCGTGTAATTCCACCACCGGCACTTCGTGTCATTGAATCTTGTTTTTCACGAACCAGAGTGGAAACATGACAATAATTGCCGTTTGTGTATTTGTGCATTTCAACCGCGGCACGTGCCTCAATACTTTCGCGATTTTCATTTTTTTCACCGACGATAACAACGGTGTTCAGATACGTTCCGGATATCTCTTCACCAGGCTTCCAAAAAAATATATTTGATAAAGATCTATCTATGGTAGCAGGTTCGTCAATAAATTTTACTCTGTCAGGAGACACTATGTTTGCCATAGATCTCAGCCTATCAACCGGTAACCCATCCAGATTGCTGATGTATAGGGTGTGGTATGTTTTTGGGCCCTTTTCTTGCTGACCTGCGTTTTGCAAGGGATTCAAGGGATTGTTATTGCCAGCAGGACCCGCTTGCACCCATGGAGCGGATTGTCCGTTATTGTACCATACATCTCCGATTTGAACTTTGTTGTCCGCTGTTGAAGTTATTGATTCAGCAGAAACATGAATAGGGGAAAAAACGAAAAATGTTATTCCCCATACGATAACTGTAAATATAAATCTTTTCATTTTTTCCTCCTGTTAATTGTTTGGCTTTGTATTCACAACTGATTGAACAAATCCAGTTGCCGAAATACCGCCGTATTTGTCAGTACCCATTTGTGTGTATGCTTCCGTTTTTGCGAAGCCGGTTGTGTTTGGCAGGGCGTTATAGCCGGCATTACCAATGGCAGTAATATAATTAGGGCCGTTTTGATCTCTGGATTTTGCAGTTACCCAACCTTGATTGACAATTTTTGCGGAAAAATCATTTGAACCGATGACTGTTTTTCCGCTAACTTCGGCTCCAACGTATCTTCCATCAGAACTGGTGTATGCCGCAGTATATCCTTCAATTGATATATTTTCCTTGGCATCAATAACGGTTAAACATTTTCCGTCAAATAAAAATGTTTGTGTTCTTTCTGCTCTTGCCTCGGCAAATTCAGTTTTTATTACAGAATTTCCGCCGGACATTCCCTCGCCCTTGATGGTGATTGTGCCGGAAGCGGAAATAATAACTTCCGATTTTCCGAATAATGAATTTGCTTTGCCGCCCTGTTCGTCTGTTGATGATTCGTGCAAGCTGATGACATAAACATTGTCTACATGTATTGAGCCACTTTCATTTCCGGGATAACTTACTTCAAGATTTGCCCTGGAATTATGATCAAGTGATTCAATGTGAAATACAATTTTTCCGTCTTCAGTAGTGGTATAATTTCCAGCAGACAAAGGGCTTGTGACAATTAAGCACAAAAAAATAACTACAAATAGATACTTCATAATTTCCTCCTTGTAAAATGAAAAAAAATATTATCACGCAATCGCTTGCGTTATTAAGTTGTCAAAGAAAATTGGGATATTCCCAATATCAAAAAATATATTTTGATTTCAAATCTTAGCATATTTTTAGTAATATGTCAAGACATTTTTTTTGTTTTTTGTCAAATAATAAAATTTGGAAAATAATCGTTTTTTGTGTTATAATAGGAGAGGTTATTAAGAGTTTTGATTAATTAGAATTTGTTTATAATTAGCAAAAAATGGAGAATTACCATAGTCATGATGTAAAATCGATTATCGAAAAGCTAAAAAGCGGGAAAAACGGACTAAGTAGTATAGAGGCCGAAAAGCGTTTGCAAAAAAACGGATTAAACGAAATACCCAAAGAAAAAACTTTAGGCGCTTTTAAGATATTTATATCGCAATTTAATAATTCATTGGTATATATTTTGCTATTTGCCGGCGCATTGTCCCTTTTTTTGGGTGAAAGAGTGGATGCCGGAGTTATTTTTAGCGCTGTTTTTATAAATGTTATCATTGGTTTTTTTCAGGAAAATAAAGCCAGTCAGGCTATTGCAAAATTAAGACAGCTGGTAGAGCACAAAGCTTTTGTTTTGCGCGATGGGCAGGAAAAAATGGTTTTGAGCGCAGAGGTTGTTATCGGCGATATCCTAATAATCAAAGCCGGTAATCGCATAGCGGCGGATGCCAGAATAATCGAGTCCGCTGATTTGGAGATAAATGAATCCGGGTTAACCGGCGAATCATTGCCGGCAAGCAAGAACATCAAGATTGTTTTTGCTAACGCGGTTTTGGCGGATCGGGGAAATATGGTCTATGCCGGTACGCTTGTTGTCCGCGGACAGGGAAGGGCGATAGTCTGCGCAACGGGAAGGAATACAGAGATTGGAAAAATTGCCGCCCTCGTAAACGAAACCAAAGAGGAAAAAACGCCTTTGCAATTGCGACTTGGTTCGTTTAGCCGTACTTTGGGATTAATATTTTCTTTGATTTGTATCTTGATAGTTGTGGCTGGGTTGGCTCAAGGACGTCCATTGCTTACTATGATAGAAACAGGAGTGGCAGTCGGCGTGGCCTCGATACCCGAGGGCCTTACGGTTGCGGTTACTTTTATTTTGGCGCTCGGGATGCAGAGAATTTTGAAAAAAAAGGCATTGACTAGAAAACTAGTTTCGGCGGAAACTCTGGGATCGGTTACTGTCATTTGCACTGACAAAACCGGAACATTGACCGAAGGCAAGATGCAAGTCGCGCATATCGTTATCGGGGAGAAAGAATTTGAGATGGCAACACTTGGCAGTCGGCAAGAAGAAAAAGAAGCGGCCGCGGTCAGCCTAGCCTTGCAAAGCGCGGCCATGTGCAATGACGCTTTTGTGGAAAATCCAAATGACGAACTATCGGCTTGGCGCTTTATCGGATCCGGAACCGAAACCGCTCTTTTGTCCGCCGCTATCCAGGCGGGGGTACGCAAAGAAGAGCTTCTCAAGATTGAGCCAAAGATCGGTGAAATGCCTTTTGATAGTGAAAAGAAATACATGTTAAGTCTGCACGAGGGTCAAGACGGTGATTTTGTTTTGTATGAGAAAGGCGCGCCGGAAAGGCTTTTGGAAAAATCAAGCGAATTTTATCATTTGGGTGATGTTAAAAAATTATCAAAAGAAGAAAAACACAAGCTAATCGGCACATACGAAAAATTAACGGCAAGGGGACTGCGCGTAATCGGTGTGGCTATTCGCAATTTGCCAAATAAAGAATACTCTGATTATTGTGAAAAGGGTAATATAAACTGGGAAGCAATAAACAGGGAAATGACGTTTATCGGCTTTATCGCAATTAAGGATCCATTGCGCCCCGAGGCCAAGGAAACAATCCGGCAATGTATCGAAGCCGGCATTCGTCCGATTATGATAACCGGAGACCACAAGCTGACTGCCAAGGCGATTGCTTCTGAAATCGGCCTTAAAGTCAAAACCGAAAATATTATCACAGGCGAAGCACTGGACGCGATTGATGACGATAAGTTATTCCATCTGGTTTCTGAAATAGATGTTTACGCACGTGTCAGTCCGCACCACAAATTGCGCATTGTCAAAGCCCTGCGTGCTCGCGGCGAAGTGGTTGCCATGACCGGGGACGGCATCAACGATTCGCCGGCGCTCAAAGCCTCGGATATCGGCATTGCCCTGGGGACAGGAACGGATATTGCCAAAGAGACGGCGGATTTGGTTTTGCTGGATGACAATTTCAGCACGATTGTTTCGGCGATAAAACAAGGCCGGATAATATTCAAGAATATTAGAAAAGTCATAACCTTTTTGGTGTCAGACAGCTTTTCCGAGATGATCCTTATTGTCGGCTCGATTTTGTTTAATACGCCTTTGGCGATTTTGCCGGCGCAGATTTTGTGGATAAATATTATCAATGACAGCCTGCCGCATTTTTCTCTGGCCTTTGAAAATGAACACGGTACAATCATGAAAGAAAAACCGCTTTTAAAAAACGAACCTTTGCTTAATGTTGAGATGAAAAAAATCATTTTTAATGTCGGCATAATCCGCGATGTTCTAATCTTTGGCCTTTTTTTTCTGCTCTGGACCTATAGCAACGGCTCGCTTGAATCGCAGGCGTATTTAAGGACGTTAATGTTTGCCATCCTTGGTATCAAATCGCTTATGACCATATTCAGCTTGCGATCTTTCAATACCCGCATTTGGAAAATCAATCATTTGGAAAACCCGTATCTCTTGGTTGCCGTATCGGCGAGCTTTTGTTTTATGCTTCTGGGTATCTATTGGCATCCTCTGCAGACGATTTTGTCTACTGTGGATTTGGATATGTTCGGCTGGCTTACTGCTTTTGGAATCGGCCTTCTAAGCATCGCGTTGATTGAAATTGTCAAAACAAAGCACATAATTAAAATAAAAAAAGAAAGAATAAGGCATTTAAATAGTAACATCGAGCTATGATTTTTCGAAGAAAAAAAGAAAGCCTAATCAAAAAAATATTTTCGCATAAAATTTTTATCAGCCTGATCGGGCTGGCGATTATTATTTTTATCAGCATACCGATGGCAAAAAATGTCAGCAAGCGCTATACTATAAATCAGGAGATCAAAAAACTGCAGGAAGAAATCAAAGAAATGGAAAAGAAAAATCAAGAGCTTAGCAAGCTGGCTGAATATCTTGAATCGGATCAGTTTATCGCCGAACAAGCGCGCTTGAATCTTAATTATAAAAAAGAAGGGGAGGAGATGATTGTGATAAAAGACAAAGAAAACGCGGGCAAAGAAGGCGCGCTTGCAACAGAGGATTCACCCTACGACATAAAAGGAAAAAACGAAGAAACAAAAAAACCAATCAGCAATCCGCGGCAATGGTGGGAGTACTTTTTTTAATTTGAAATTTTTAATTTGAAATTTTTAATAAATTTTAAATGTTTAAATTTATATTTATTTTGTTAAATAAATTTTTGAAAATTAAAAACTAAAAATTTAATAAAAATTTCAAATTAAAAATTAAAAATTAAATCCGTGTTACAAAGAAATACTAATTTTAACTATAGTTTTTTCTAAAAAATCATTATTGAATATATGCCAAACGAAAATAAAATTGAGAAGAGGATTGACGGTTTGAAGGCCGGTAGTGAGCAGATCGCGAATTCGCGGAAGATTGTGCTGGAGTCGATTGGTGAGAATGAAAATACCACACCGGAAAAAGGCGAAAAAAAATACGCTCTGGACGGTTTGGCGCGCAAAAGCGTTTTGAAAAGCGAGGCGGCAAATCTTTTGGAGGCGAAAAAAGAAGAACAGAGAAAAGAATATGATTTGAATATCAAGAAAGACAAGGGTTTGAAATTCATTGATTCGATTAATTTGCTCAATGCCACAGACGATCGCCTAGACCGAAAAAGAAAAACAAGCATTGAAAAAGTGCTTGGTTTTCCATTGAAAAAGACAATAAAAAAAGAAGTAAAGAAAGCAATAGTAGAAGAAAAACCGCTAAAAGCAAAACCGGAAAAAAAAGTGGAAGAGAAAAAAGCAGTAGAGAATAAAGCTGATTTTAAACAGATCGATAAAAAAGAAAAAGAAAAGCAAAAAAAAGAATTAATAGAAAAAAATATAAAAGAAAAAGCGCAGAAAAAAGCGGAGCGACGAAATAAATTGGAAAAAAGCCAAAAAGCTTTGCTAAATTTTTTTAAACAAACAAAAAATAGTTTTAAAAAAAATTGGGAAGGATTTAAAAAAGATTTTTGGAAATATACCAAAAAAGCCTTATTCATGATAATTGCTTTTTTTCTGGTTTTGTTATTTTTATATTTCGGTTTTGTCCTGTTTATTATTAAAACCGATTTTGACAAACCAATCGCGCGCGCCTTATCACGCCATATTCCTTTGCCGGCGTTTATTGTCAAAGGCAAGGTGATTGATTATTATTTTTGGCAAGACATAAAAAAACAAGCTGAACCCGAGGAAGGTGAAAGCTTGGAAGTAGCGGCGCGAAAAGATTTGGCGCAATATCTGGCCATGAATGAGCTGGCGAAACGTTATTCGTTGCCGTCGATCGCATTTTCCGAGATTAAAAAAGACGCACCCATGAAAGATTTGGCCGCCAAAGCTCTTTTTGACGAGGTGATAAATCAGGTCGCGATTAATCGGATAAGGAGTATAAAGAAGATGATTGATGAAAAGAATGATTTTGTGCGCGTATCAGAAAAATACGGCGATGAGCTGGGTAAGACAACGATTTTGTCAGAGAATAAAGAAGAATTGCCATACTACAAAAAGCTGGAAAACCTAGAGGTCGGAGCTATCAGCGAAATCGTGGTTGCGGATAACGGCTATTATATTTTTCGCTGTTTTGAAAAAAACGAAAAAGAGCAGATACTCAGCTATGTTCTGGTGAAAAATGAAAATTTTGATAAGTATTTAAAGCAAATGATAGAGGGCTATAAATTTATCAGTTTTGTTGATTGAAAGAGACGCTGATTTACGCGGATTTTTACGCGGATTTGCACGGATAATGATTGAGCCGAAAATCGGACTTGAACCGACAACCTCTCCCTTACGAAGGGATTGCTCTACCAATTGAGCTATTTCGGCGTTGGGATTTGCGATTTATGATTTACGATTTACGATTTAAAAAATCGTAAATCGAAAATCGAAAATCACCTGAGCGAGCGATGGGAATCGAACCCACGACTCAACCTTGGGAAGGTCGCGTATTACCATTATACTACGCTCGCGAATATTTTAATAATATAGTATTTTTGAAAAAATGCAATATCGTCATTATATCTATCAAGCACCGTTCCGTAAAGGCTTGGATTAGTTATTTGCTATTCAAATTTTTTTGGTTCTTTAGATAATTTTATGGTTAAAATATTTTGTCATTCCCGACACTCCATAGCCCCGCAGGGAATAAATATTAAATGATCGGGAATCTTGGTGAATAAATATCTAATTATTTTTTCACCAAGATTCCCGCCTACGCGGGAATGACAAATAAAGGAAAAACGTTTAATATTTACCCACAGAATTGTATAAAGAAACTTTTTTAATAGTAAAATATCGTCTATTGTGTGTTGCGTGTTTCATGTTGCGCGTTGTTCGAACAGTCCTCGCTTCGATAATAACTAATTTAAGCCTTTACTACACTGCAATATTTATTTTAGCATAAATTATTAATTCTAAACTAATTCTAAACTGGTTTAATAATAAGTTACGTGCTATAATTTAATGGTTATGAAAAAAAAATTCTTACAATATTTATTGATTACTTCGTTTATTATTTTTCCTTTTTGTGTTTCTGCAGAAGAGGCGGGTTTGACAGCGGTGCTGGAAAATAGTTTGTATTCGATTAATCTGGATAAAGCAACGATTGCCAAGGGCTACACTGTGAGTGGGTTTGGGGATAAGTTGAAATTATCTTTGGTTCCGGGGATTTTGTCAGAAGATACGCGCGTGGAGATTTTGGATTTGCGTGAAGAATTGCCTTTGCCTTGGCAGATGAATATGATTAGCGATGTTTTTCAGTTTGAATTCATGAACAAAGCGGCCTATGATAACCACAAGCCGTTTTATATCCAATTTGCCTATAACGAAGTAAACAATTTCCACAAGCAAGTGTTTTTTTATGATAAGAATTTCGGCTCTTGGCGGCCATTGCCCACAACGGATTTTCCCAAGGAAAAGTTTGTCCGTTCGCTAATCCATTTGCCTTATGCGCGGATTGCGGTTTTCGCTTATCCAAATGTCCTTACTGTCGGCAAAGCAAGCTGGTACGCGCACAAAGCAGGCGACTTTGCCGCATCGCCGGATTTTCCGATCGGCTCAAAATTGCGTGTTTATAATCAAGCGAATAATAAATTCGTAGATGTTGTTGTGAATGATTTTGGACCGGATCGCAAGCTTTTTCCGGATCGTGTTGTTGATTTGGAAAAAAATGCTTTTTTGAAAATCGGCAGTTTAAGCGAAGGAACTTTGAATGTCAGGGTAGAGCCACTTAGCATTGCGACGCTCAAATCCGTAAGCGCGCTAAGCAATAACGAGACCAGCGCGAGCGACGCGCCGCAAATAAAATTAAAGTCAGCCCTAATCATGGACGAAACGGATAATAAAATTATTTGGGAAAAGAACAGTAGCGAGACCTTGCCCTTGGCAAGTCTGACAAAGCTAATTGCTGTTAAAGTTTTTTTGGATACGAAGCCGACATTGGATAACGTAGTCGCTTATAGCGTGGCGGACGAAGAATATAATTATCAACATGTTAATAAGTGGGAATCGGCCCGGTTGCGGATTAGCGACGGCGAGACTTTGACGATTAACGACCTGATATACTCCTCGCTGGTTGGTTCGGCAAACAATACTATCGAGTCGCTTGTGCGCATAAGCCCCTTAAATAGGGATGAATTCATTGCGAAAATGAACTCAGTCGTAAAGGAATGGGGCGCTAGTACGACGCACTTTATCGAACCGACAGGCCTGGCCCCGGAAAACGTGAGTTCTGTCCACGATTATGCTATAATAACCAAAGAGGTTTTGAAGCATCCGATTATTGCCAAAGCCAGTACCATAGGACAGTATGAATTCACAACTGTAAATAAAAAAATATATCACAAAATAGTAAATACGAATCAGATAATCAAGAGTGATAAATATACAGTCAACGGATCAAAGACAGGATATTTAAATGAATCTGGATATTGTCTAATGACAAGGGTTGGAACAAAACAAAACAAAAATATTATTGTCGTAACCTTTGGTGCAGAAACGCGAGATCAAAGTTTTAGTGAAACCGAAAAACTAATCCAATACGGACTTATCAAGTTATAGAGATTTCAATGTTTTCTTTTATTCGTATTTTTTCGTCATTTTCGTGTTTATATCTAAAACAGAGACACGAAAATAAACGAAATTAACGAAGAAATGTGCCATTAGGCTTAATTTAAATATGATCAGATTTTATAACGTTACAAAAACATATCACAAAAGTGGCAAGGCTTTGAACAAAATCAATCTTCATATCAAACCGGGTGAATTTGTTTCTATTGTCGGGCAATCCGGAACCGGAAAAACGACTTTGGTTAAAACTATGATCGGTGAAGAGGGGATTGATGAAGGAAAAATCGTGGTCGGCGGATGGGATATTACCAATATCCGGCAAAGAGAGATACCGGTATTACGGCGGCAGATTGGCGTAATTTTTCAAGATTTCAAACTGCTTAGCAAAAAAACTTTGTTTGAAAATGTCGCTTTTGCTATGCAAGTTTGCGGCGGATCTTCCGGCAAGATAAAAAAGATAGTTCCGCATGTTATGAAAATCGTTGGATTGGAAAGAAAGGTTAACGACTATCCGCAGGAAGTTTCCGGCGGTGAACAGCAAAGAGCGGCAATCGCGCGTGCGCTTGTGCATAGACCAAAGATTCTTTTGGCAGACGAGCCGACCGGCAATTTGGATTCACTAAACGCCAATGAAATCATCGAGCTACTGTTGCGGATAAATAAATTCGGCACAACTGTTATCTTGGTAACTCATAATCGCGAGATCGTCAACAATTTGAAAAGGCGGGTGCTAACGATTGATAACGGAACAATTATCAGCGATCAGGCGGTGGGGAAGTATATATTATAAGAACAATCCTCTTGTCATTCCCGCGAAGGCGGGAATCTTGGTGAAAAGATAGGCGATTGAGGATAATAAAAATGCTCTTAAAATGAATGTTATAGTAAAATAATTTGTTTATTTTTTAACCAAGATTCCCGCCTTCGCGGGAATGACAAAATTTTTAATTAAAAATATGTTTCTATCTTTCGCAAGAATAATCAAATTTAGTTTTCAAGATATTTTTCGTAATATCTGGCTGTCTTTGGTTACGATAATCATTTTGATTCTTGCCTTGTTCACCGTGAATATGCTTTTGGTAGTAAGTGTAGTCGGCGAAACCGCTGTTGGCGCTGTGCATGACAAGATTGATATTAATCTTTATCTAAAAACAGACGCGAAAGAAGAAGAAATTTTGGCGCTGAAAGCCAAGATTTCCGAGCTAAGCGAAGTCAAAGAAGTTACTTATGTTTCAAAAGAGGCCGCTTTGAAAAATTTTACGGAAAAACACAAAGAGAACCAAGAAATACTTGGTGCTTTGCGCGAGCTGAATATCAATCCCTTGACCCCGACAATGGTTATTAAGCCGGTTAATCTGGACGTGTTTGATAATTTGATCAATAAGCTGAACGCTTATGACAGTGAAATAATCGAGTCGCGCAATTTTACCAACTACAAAACTCTGCTGGGAAAAATCAACAACATCACAAAGAAAGTAACCGATGCCGGTTTGATGCTTAGCTCGATTTTCGTTTTTATCACAATGCTTGTCATATACAATTCCGTCCGCGTCGCAATCTACACACACCGTCGTCAAATTTCCATCATGAAGCTGGTCGGCGCATCCAATTATTTTATCCAAATGCCATACCTGGTTTCAAGCATTATTTACACGCTTTTCGGCGTGCTCGCTATCATGGTTATTTTTTATCCATTCCTAAGCTTGCTTCAGCCATATCTGGAAACCTTTTTTGTCGGTTACAATATAAATCTGATAACCTATTTCTACGGCAACGCATTCAATATTTTCGGACTCCAATTCCTGGCCGCCGCCCTTATCAATATCGTTGCGAGTTTGATAGCGGTCAGGAAGTATTCGCGGGTATAAATTTTTGCAAAAAATAAACCGACTTTTTGAGGGTCGGTTTTTTTATGCGTTTTTTTATTTGTCAATATTATATCTTTCTTCGATGTATGTTTGTATTAAATATAATACAATAATCACGGCGGAATAGACAAAAGGAATAAGTAAAGTTAAAATATTTTCTGTTTGGCTCAATGTTTCATTCATAATTCCTCCTTCTTATCCGAACCTCCAAATTTCATTGTGCAGGTTTTTCTAAAAATTTCTCCTCTTCTAATCATTTCTTTTGATTCTTCTGCTAATCGAGCAAGGTACGCCAATTCTTCGGGGGAAAGCGGACTGCGTATTCTTTCAACACATTTTCCTGAATCAATTAAGTCTTGAAATATTTTGTGCCTTTTACCGGTTTTAGGGTCTGTTGTGTCCATTTAATCCTCCTTTTTTGTCTGTTCGCCAAATTGAATTGTACAGTTTTTTTTAAAAAACCGCCCTCTCCTGGCTGATTCTTTTGATTGTTTAATTAATTCTTTGAAGCGGTTTATTGTTTCGGATGGCAGTGGTTTAAGTTCTGTATCATAACATCTTCCGCTTTCAAGCAAGTCCTGAAAAATTTTTTTTCCGGTTTCAGAGTTTGTTGAGTCCATTTAATTCTCCTTATTATCTAGTTATTATTAATGAACGATAAATAAATGATATTTTGATTTTATCATTGAACTAATGTTTTGTAAATACAAAAAATATATTTTTGATTTTTTTGATATAAAATTAAGAACAGCAGAAAAAATGTGATTGTTTATTAACATGATAATTGATTCTAGTACTTGACAGAAGCTACTGCCTTTGCTAAATTAGCATAATCAATTGATTAAATTCGGAAAAAATGTTTGTTATTTTTATTTATTTTGAACTTATTTCATAATCTTTTTAAAAGGAGAAAAGTATAATGGCATTAATTAAAATGAGATTTGGAAAACTTCAGAACGGCTTTTTTCTTCTAGATGACTGTGGCGAAAAAAAATTATTTTTTGCTTGCGAACATGGAGAATGGTCTTTTCCTTTTCCGGTCCGGGACGGAAAAATTCAACGATCATCAGAACCAGGTACCGAAGCGATTTTTCCCAACCAGGAAGTAGAAGTTATCCCTCGTGAAGACTGGGATGAGTATGATATAACCGAACAGATGGTCAAAGATTTTTTTGGTGAATAATTCAAATTTTTTAGCAACTGAGCCTTCGTACGTAAAAAATTAATCGTATGGGGCTCATTTTATTTTGAAAAAAAGTATATTTACAAAAATTTAGTTACTTAATTTTTTATATCAGCAATAACATGAAAGAAGTAAGGGGGTTGACAGATTTTAATATTTTGTTAATATAACACAAGTTGCTCCTCGATAGCTCAATTGGCAGAGTGAGAGGCCGTTAACCTCTTGGTTCTCGGTTCAAGTCCGAGTCGAGGAGCCAACTCAAACAATTGTTCATTTTAACTTTGCTGAATGCTCATCAGCATCCTATAAAACATGGCTATTGTCTCATATAGATAATAGCCTTTTCTTTTTGGTAAAATGATAAAATATGGGTGGAGCCTGCAAAATAATTATTTATAGAAAGCGGGGGATGAAAGTATCCCCCTGTAAAGCGAAAAGTTTGTTAATAATCATCTTCGTCTGGACCATCATCAAGCACAAAGTCATCAATGGTCCATTCTTTTACCAATTCTTTTTCGTTTGTTGGCGTGCGTTTTGACGACACTTCTTCTTTTATTTTGTTACTCTTTTCGTTTTCCATTTCCCACCTCCATTGTTGGTTGTAGATTAAAATGAGCTTTCTAAAAATAATTATTTCGTGTTTGGTGGAGACGGATATATAATTGGTTGAATAATGTAAAAAAATTAATTACTAATCAGGGTGAATCGCAATACTTCTTTCCCGTCGACAACCACGGTTTCATTAAACATCTCCATGGGTCTAACCCAAAGCGAGTTATCACCATAAACTTCATGATTATACAAAGCGCGATAAACAGCTAATTCTTCTAAAGTTTCGCTGTGATGTGCCACACCGATAACTTCGTAAAAATTGCCTTTATAATATTTATATTTGCCTAGTTTCATGGAATAAATAATTATTTTTATTTTTTGATTTCACTTAATGTTTTTGATATTAGAATTATTTGGAATACTTTTTTATAATTATTCTATATCCAAAAATTTAGGTCGATGACTGTAAATTAATAATTTATGTTAACATTTTAAACCATCTATGCTTTGATTTATCAATAGCCTCAAAACCTTTTTTGGTTAAAAATCTTCGCATAGATTCATTGCCTGTAAAAGTACGCATAGCCTTGGCTCCCTGACTAATTGCTTCTTGCATAAGATACTCTAATACTTCTGAACCTATACCTTTTTTCATGTTTTCTTCTGTTTTTTCATCTGGTCCATGTCCGTTAGGATAAAACTGATTCAAGTGAGCTATAATATCTTTTGATTGAAGACCGTTTTTGAAGAGTATGCTCTGAATATCAGATTTATCGATTTCATCAATGGTTTCATAAATAATCTGTGCCTCACCATGTTCTCTTGTACTGCCATCTGGAAATTTAAAAACAAACTGATCGCCAATCGTGTTATCATCCCACTTTAGTTTTTCTTTAGTGGGAATAAAAGAAAGGTTTTGAATTTTTTCGAAGTACTTTTCCATTAGAAGTAGATATATTAGCTTTGATTAGTCCTAATATGCAAAATAGTGAGTTATTTTTTATTAAAAATTAGCTAAATAATAATATAATAATTCCTAGTAAAAAACATTTATACGAAGAAAATAATTATGTCGAATAAGAATCTGAAGAAATAATTAGAACGGAAAATTCGAGTTTTTAAAATTGGCAAAAAACAATCACTAGTTACTTGCATTATAACAAGGAATTGTTAAGACTTGCAAGTAAAGATATTTAAATGAGGTAAACTTTGAACGGTTTTACCTATAATTCAAAATTGACTTTTAGCGCCCATTATGTTAGTGTAAACAGTAAGGACAATGATATTTAGTTGTCTTATTTAAATTGAATTTTTTATCAATAATATCAAGGTAAGCGGGTGATCGCTCTTATTTTTTATTGAATAGGGGAGGAAAGTCCGGACTTTGAACCGCGTAGAGAAGCTTTGCTTCCCACGCGAGGAAAGCGGCAGTGGGTAACGCCCACCCGCCATACGCTAAAGCTTCGGCGGGCAGGCCCGAATGTAAATTTGTTTTACAATTTAGGTTTTGTTTAAAGATTTTTTAGTTAAAGCGAGGGAAAGTGCCACAGAGACAATACTACTTCGTTTCTTTCGAGGAGCGGGGGAAAGGTGAAAAGACGCTTGGTGTTTTTTGTTCTCGAGATAAAAGGCTACAAGCGTCGTCCTCTGGTGACAGAGTGTACGTGGTAAACCCTGCCTAAAGCAAGAGCAAATCCACCTACGCTAAAGCTTCGGTGGACAAGGCCCAAAAGGCTGAGTTAGCAGGATGCAAGGTGAAGATGGAAAAAAGTGGCTCGCATGACCCTAGAAGCAATTTTAGGGCTAGATAAATGATTGCCTCCCGTGAACACGCAGTGTTTTTATGGGAACAGAATCCGGCTTATAGCTTGCCTTGATACTATTGATAAAAATGCAAAATGCAAGTCTCAAAATGAAAAATTAATAATAAAAAAAATTAATTTTACATTTTCAATTGTCATTTTGAATTTTGAGATTTAAACTTTTAATTTTCTTTTATGAAACGAAGTGAATTATTTTTTTCTTTTTTATTGGTACCCTTGGATTATTTGATGATAATTCTGGCCGGTGTTTCGGCATACTATATTCGTTATGCTGAGTTTTTCCAGTCATTTCGTCCGGTTATTTTTGATCTGAAGTTTGGCGGTTATTTTAATGCTCTGGCGATCATCGGATTTATTTGGATAATCGTGTTTGCGCTTGCCGGATTATACAGCATAAAAAACGCCCGCACGCTTGCCAAAGAGATTTACCGCGTCGTGCTTGCTTGCTCGACCGGATTTATGCTTATTGTTGTGATTATTTTTATCCAGCGCGAATTGTTTGATTCGCGTTTTATTGTTTTGGCCGGATTGGTTTTGGCGATAATTTATATTAGCCTTGCCCGCAGTATCATCCGTTTTATCCAGCGCGCGCTTTACAAAAAAGATATCGGAGTCCACAAGGTTGTACTGATCGGCAATAGCAAGACCGTTGATACCTTGATATATGAATTTTCTTCCAGTAAAAGCTCGGGCTACAAGGTTGAAAAGCGTTTGCGTGATTTTAGCATCGAATCGGCGCAAGAGCTTGAAAGTTTTATCAAGATCAAAGAAATAGATGAGATTATTCAAAGCGATCCGAATATGAGCAAGGCGGAAACTATCCGGCTTTATGATTTTGCCGACGAGCATCATCTGACATTCAAATACGCTGCTGATCTTTTGGATACAAAAGTCCTAAAAACAGAGGTGAACGAGATTGCCGGTATACCGATTGTTGAGGTGAAAAAAACTCCGCTGGACGGTTGGGGTCGGATCGTAAAAAGAATATTTGATTTGATTTTTTCAGCAATTTTGATAATTATTTTAAGTCCTTTGCTTGGGCTTACGGCTTTGATAATAAAAATCGATTCAAAGGGTCCGGTATTTTTTTCGCGCAAAGACGATGATTCGCTTTTGTACCGCGTTGGCCAAGGCGGTAAGCTCTTTCATTATTTCAAATTCCGTTCTATGATAATAAAATCGGACAGTATGCGTTATAATGAATTGGCAGATCGCAATACGCGCGGCGACGGTCCGATGGTAAAGATAAAAGACGACCCGCGTGTAACGCGCTTTGGCCGTTTTATCCGTCGTTTCAGCATTGATGAGCTTCCAGAATTATTTTTGGTATTTACCGGAAAAATGAGCCTAGTCGGACCGCGACCGCATCTGCCGGAAGAAGTAGCGCGCTATGAACATCATCATAAAAAAGTGCTTACAATCAAGCCGGGCATAAGCGGAATGGCGCAAATTTCCGGAAGAAGCGATTTGAGTTTTGAAGAAGAGGTTAAGCTCGATACATATTATATCGAAAACTGGTCGCTGATTATGGATTTGACAATATTGCTTCGCACACCGCTCGCTGTTTTTAGGAATAGGGAAGTGGAGTAAATAAGCTGACATACGCAAATCTGACATTCTGAAATAAATTGAATTTAAGACTTGAAAAAAACTTTCAATTTGTCATTCCCGACACACCTCAGCCCCGCAGGGAATAAATATTAAATGATCGGGAATCTTGGTGAAAAAATAACTGATTATTTTTTCACCAAGATTCCCGCCTACGCGGGAATGACAAGATGAAAAAAATATTTATTTGCCATTCACAAATAATATTCTAAGAACCATAATTTTGAGAAAAACAAAATATGAAAGTAGCAATCATTCATGATCACCTAGCGCAGATGGGTGGGGCGGAGAAAGTGCTCCAAGTTTTACAGGAAATGTATCCGGAGGCGCCGATTTATACTCTGCTCTATGATAAGGAAAATATTAAAAAGAATTTCCCAAACAGCGATATACGGCCATCTATAATCCAAAAGCTTCCCGGCAGTCTAAGACACTACAAATGGTATATGCCTTTTATGCCTATGGCTATTGAGTTTTGTGATTTGCGCGATTTTGATTTGATTATTTCCAGCGCAAGCGCTTTTGCCAAGGGAGTAATCACTTCACCGGATTCTTTGCATGTTTGCTATTGCCATACGCCGACCAGATATTTATGGAGTGATACGCATCAATACGTAAACGAGCTTAAGTATAATAAATATTTTAAGAAAATAATCTCATTAATATTGAATTATGTTCGCATGTGGGATCGGCTGGCCGCCGACCGTGTGGATGTTTTTGTCGCAAACTCAAAAACCGTACAAAAAAGGATTAAAAAATACTATAAAAGAGATTCGGAAATTATTTATCCCAATATCGAAGATGATGTTTTTTATATATCGGAAAAACAAGAAGATTATTTTCTTACCGGTTGTCGCCTTGTGCCGTACAAAAGAAACGATATTGCGATTGAGGCTTTTAAAAAGTTGAATCAGGACAGCGACAAGAAATACAAGCTAAAAATTTTTGGTGACGGAATTGACAAAGAGCGTCTTGAGGAATTGGCAAAAGATGATAAGAATATTGAATTTTTGGGTCGCGTCAGCAATGATGAGCGCAATCGGCTTTATAGTAAATGCAGTGCTTTTATCAATCCGCAACGGGAAGACTTTGGCATTACCATGGTTGAGGCTATGGCTTCCGGCCGCCCGGTAATCGCCCTTAACCAGGGCGGAGCGACAGAAACCGTTGTTGAAGGCGAGACTGGGATATTTTTTAACGAAGAAAGCGCCGATTCAATTATTCATGCTATCAAAAGATTTGACACTGCTAGCTGGCATCCGGAAAAAATCCGTGAGCATGCCTTAAGGTTTTCCAAGGCAAATTTTACAAGAGAACTAAAAGCGCTTATTAATAAAGAATGGGAAAAGCACAAAGGAGGGGATTAGCCCCTCCTTTGATTTAAAATTGACTTAAATTTTTATGAAAATCGGAGTTGATATCAGCGTTTTGTTTGATAAATATTATAGCGGCGTATCAGAATATGCTTATAATCTGATTACGGAATTATTAAATATTGATAAGAAGAATGAGTACGTGCTTTATTATAATTCTTTTAAAGATTTGGAGCTGAAAAATCCTATCAAAGCGGATAATGTCCGGATGATAAAAACCGCGTATCCGAATAAAATTTTTAATTATGGCTTGCAAAAGATTTTCCATTATCCAAAAATAGATAGAGCGATCGGGGGAGTTGATATGTTTTTTTCTCCTCATCTGAATTTTTACTCGCTCTCAAACGACTGCTATAAAATAATAACAATCCATGACTTGTCGTTTTTACGTTATCCGGAATTTTTTTCTTTACGGAAAAATCTTTGGCATTCGGCTATTAATATCAGAACCTTGTTAAAGAAATATGATAAAATAATCGCAGTCAGCGAAAACACAAAACAGGATTTGATGGAACTATGTTCTGTGCCATCTGAAAAAATAAGCGTAATTTATTCCGGGTTGGACAAAAGCCTTTTTACTTTTAATGAAAATATTGCGCTTGAAAAAAATAATCAATTTAAAATAAAAGAAAAATATCGTTTGCCGGAAAAATATATTTTTTACATAGGAAATATTGAGCCTCGAAAAAATATTGAAACTATCATCAAAGCATTTGATGTTCTAAGGGAAAATACGTCGTTTGATTATGAGCTTATAATTGCCGGCGCTAAATGTTGGAAAAGCAACCGCACAATAAACGCATGGCAGGAGTCGAAAAATAAAAATAAAATCCGATTTTTAGGATATGCTGATAAGGTTGATAAAAAATATTTGTATGAATCCGCCGCATTATTTGTTTACCCCTCATTTTATGAAGGATTCGGATTTCCACCACTTGAGGCCGTGGCTTGCGGTTGTCCGACAATTACCGGGACAAGTTCCAGTCTGGCTGAAATTGTGGGTAAAGGCACTATTATGGTTGATGTCTTTAACATTAATTCTTTGGCACGCGCTATGAAAGCAAGTCTGGAAAACAACGACTTAAAATTGTATTTCTCGAAAAATAGTGCTAATTTTAAATTAAATTTTACTTGGGAAAAAAGCGCGGAAAGGCATTTGGCTCTTTTTGAAAGCTTTGCTGAATTTTTAAAAGTAAAATAGACTTTAATATAAAAATTTGCTAAGATATAAATGAGATAAAAATATAATATACTTACATATGGCACAAATGATAATAATCTTAATGTCATATTTATAATTTAGCAACAAAATTATGGATGAAAAAAAAATAATCACTTCAACAAGTTCTCGTGAGGGTGTAAAAAAAGAAAAGAATTTATCCACAAAAGGCCTTGATTATATTATCACGGCTGTTATTGGTTTGATTTTCTTTTTGACCCCGATCTTTTTTACGGGTATGGCCGCGCAAGGTCTTGGTTTTGAGAAAATGATATTATTCTATTTTTTGGCTTTAGTCGGATTAGTTGCTTGGGTTACAAAAGGCGTTATCAAGGGAGAAATGCAATTAAAACGGACACCGCTGGATATCCCTATTATTGCTACCTTGGTGGTTTTTGTCGTATCAACTTTGCTTTCCGTAAGCGCCAAAGACAGTGCAATCGGTTCTTATGGCAGTTCATCTAAGGGCTTGGCGGCAGCCGTTATTTTTGCTTTATTTTACTATTTAGTAGTAAACAATCTTGATTCCAAAAAAATCAAATCTTTATTTTTTGTTTTCATTACTTCCGCCAGTATTGTTATTGTATATGCATTATTACAGTTAAAGGGTTGGTTTATACTTCCGTTTGATTATTCAAAAAATATCAGCTTTAATCCGCTTGGGTCTTTGTCGGCTCTAACAACATTTATTGTTATCGTTTTGCCATTGTTGGTCGTAGCCATCACTCAAGTCAAGGAAATTTTACCTAGTTTAAGTTCCAAGTTGGCGATTATTATCAAATCTTTATTGGGCATTGTCGCTATATGCGCCTTTGTTGTCCTTACGCTTCTGAGCGGTTTTACTTTTTTGCCGGTTGCGATTGTTGGTTCTGTTATTATACTAATGTTCTTTTTGGCAAAAATTATCAAAACCAATAACAATAATCTTTTGATTCCGCTTGGCGTATTTTTATTGTTGATTATCTTGTTGGTGCTTGGGAATTTTAATTTTGTTAATTTAAATCTGCCAGCCGAAGTCAGTCTTTCGCGAAGCGCATCTTGGGATATTGCCAAAGCCAGCTTAAGAGAAAATCCAGTATTTGGCTCCGGTCCTTCGACTTTTTATTACAGTTTTTCCAAGTTTAAAAGTTTGGATTTTAATTCATCACCATTATGGAATGTCAGATTTGACAGTTCATCCGGCGCTTTGTTTGAATTTTTAGCAACAGTCGGCGTTTTGGGCGTTTTAATGATTTCGATTTTAGTTTTGATTTCGCTTTCAGTAACTTTCCTAACAATTATAAAAACCGAAAATAAAGAAATAAACTCCATATTGCTCGGATTCTTTGCCAGTTTTATTTCGGTAATCTTATTTAGTCTGCTCTTTGCCGCGAATAATTCTATTATCCTTCTGTCAATGTTAATTACGATTTTGACGGTTTCATCTTCGATGGTAATGTATCCGGAAAGATTTAAAGATATAACATTGTCATTCCGGTCTTCGCCAAAATACGCCTTGGCTTTAGCGGCAATATTTCTCTCTGTTAGCGCTGGTGTTGTTATTCTATTTACTATCGGACTTAAGATGTATATGGGCGATATTTATGCCAAAAACGCAATCGCGGCCGTTGATGTTGAGGAAAAGATTACGCAGTTAAACAAGGCAATCCAGCTCTCACCATATCAAGACGGCTACTATATTAATTTGGCTAATACCTATATGGCAAAAGCGAATCAGCTGGCTTTGAGCGGCACTGATCAGGCGGAGGTGGGAATCAATTTAAGCAAGGCGATTGAACAAGGCCGGATTGCTGTGGATATTGCCAAAAACAAAGCGGTTAATAACGAATCTTTAGGCTTGATTTATGAAAATGCGTCTTTCTATACTAGGGATGCCCTGGGTTGGTCTGAATCTTTGTACGCCAAAGTAATTGAACTAGATCCACACAACCCAACACCGTATTTGCGAACTGCTTTAATCAATATGGCCAGAGCCAATGCCGAAGCTGATCCAGAGGAAAAGAAATATTTTGTTAATGAAGCAATCAAAAAATACGACGAAGCAATCGCAAAAAAAGGCGATTTGGCTGCCGCTTATTACGGCAAGGCTATTGCGTATGAAAAAAATACCGATATTGACAATGCGATCGAAAATTTGAAACAAGCCAATTTGGTATCACGCAACAACCTTGACTATCGTTTTGAATTGGGGCGCTTGTATTTCAACCGCGGTGTTGCTCAGCCTAATTTGGGACAGACGGCATCTGCTCAGATTGCTGAGAATGATATTAATCCGGATGGAGACGCCTCAACTACTGATAAGCTCAGTGTCCAACCAAATCAAGCTACAGGAGGCGTAACTGCCAAGAATTCTGATTTGACTACTGCTGAACAGCTTTTCCTGAGCATAATCCAGGCAAACGCAAATCATGCCAACGCGCTTTATAGTTTAGCCGTACTTTATCAAAAAGTAGGTGAAAAAGATAATGCGAAATTAGCGGTTGAATCTTTATTAAAAGTACTGCAAGACGAAACAGTCAAAGACACGGTCAAGCAACAGTTTAAAGACATTCTGTAAATAGCAAAATACCATAAAAAAGCAAAACAGCCTGAATAAAAATCAGGCTGTTTTTGCTTTTTTTCATTTTGACATATAATAAATAATGGCTTATAATAAATACATTGGAAAAATAGTTTGAAGTATAAGTATTTATTATAAAATCAAATAATATGGAAAATATTGAAAAAAATCCGGAAATAAAAACCAGTGAAAAAGCGGATCGCTTGGAAAAACTTAAGGCTTTGGGAAAAATGAATGTCAATGCTTATCCGGCAAAATCAAAACGGAACACCTTGGTCAAACAGGTGATAGAAAAATTTGACGAGCTTTTTGAATTTCAGACCGAGGTAATAATCGCGGGGCGTTTGCGCAGTAAGCGTAGCCATGGCAACCTTAGTTTTGCTAATCTCGAGGATTTTAGCGGTACTATTCAAGCGGCTTTTTCCAAAAAAGATTTGGGCAAAGAAGCATACGATATATTTAGCGATCTGGTTGATGTTGGTGATTTTATTGAAATCAGCGGGACATGTTTTACTACGCATCGCGGTGAAAAGAGCCTGATGGTAAAAAACTTTACGCTTTTGACAAAGGCAATCAGGCCATTGCCGGATAAATGGCATGGGCTTAAGAACGAGGAAGAAAAATTTCGCAAACGGTATTTGGATATGCTTATGAACCCGGAATTAAAAGATCTTTTTCAGAAAAAGGCAAAATTTTGGGATGTTACCCGCAACTTCATGAAGGCAAAAGGCTTTTTTGAAGTAGAAACGCCGACTCTCGAAACAACTACCGGCGGCGCCGAGGCAAATCCCTTTGCGACTCATCACAAAGATTTTGATTTGAATGTTTTTTTGCGGATTTCCGTTGGCGAGCTTTGGCAAAAAAGGCTTATGGTCGCCGGATTTGAAAAAACTTTTGAAATCGGACGCGTTTATCGCAACGAGGGAAGCAGTCCCGAGCATGTTCAGGAATTCACCAATATGGAATTTTATTGGGCTTATGCCAATTATGAGGACGGTATGAAGTTGACCAAAGAACTTTATCAGACAATCGCGATGGAAGTTTTTGGAACCTATGTTTTTGAAAGCAGGGGACACAAGTTTGATTTGTCAGGAGAGTGGCCGACAATCGATTATCGCACGGCTGTTTTGGAAAAGACCGGAATAGACGTTTTAAACGCTACGGAATCGGAAATGAAAAAGAAGCTTGAAGAACTGCATGTGAAGTACGAAGGGGATAACAAAGAAAGACTTACGGATACACTTTGGAAATATTGTCGAAAAACAATATCGGGTCCCGCCTTTTTAATCAACCATCCAAAGCTGGTTTCACCGCTTGCAAAAGCCAAAGAAGACAATCCTGAATTGACCGAGAGGTTTCAGATATTAATCGCCGGGGCGGAAATTGGCAATGGTTATTCCGAGCTGAATAATCCGCTTGATCAAAAATCCCGCTTCGAAGCTCAGCAAAAGTTATTTGAAGCAGGGGACAGCGAGGCCATGATGCCTGATTGGGAATTTGTGGAAATGCTGGAATACGGCATGCCACCAACTTGCGGATTCGGATTTGGTGAACGCTTCTTTGCGTTTTTAGCAAACAAGCCGGTACGTGAAATTGCTTTATTCCCCTTGGTAAAGCCTAAGCTTCCTGTTAAACATGATCAGAAAATAACTTTATAACTTTTTACTTTTAACTTAAACATTATGCTAGACATAAAATACATAAAAGATAATTTAAACAAGGTTAAAGAAGCAGCAAAGAATAAAAATATTTCAATTGATATTGATTTGCTTCTTGAGATCGATGAAAAAAGAAGAAAATTTCAAACTGATGCTGACACTTTGCGGGCGGAACGCAATGAATTGGCAAAAAGCGCGGGCAAAGAACGGCCAAGTGAAGAGCAGATAAAAAAAGGAAAAGAAATTAAAGAGAGAATTTTGGAGCTGGAAAATGCGCTTAGCGATATTACGATAAAATACGAGGAGTTGATGGTTAAGGTACCGACAATTACGTCCGAGGATACGCCAATCGGCAAAGACGATTCGGAAAACGTGGAAATATTCAAATGGGGCGAGCCGACCAAATTTGATTTTACGCCCAAGAGCCATGTCGAGATTGCGCAGGATTTGGATTTGTTTGATTTGGAGCGTGGCGCGAAAATCGCCGGTTATCGTGGCTATTATGTAAAAAACGAAGCGGTTAGCCTGCAGATGGCTTTGATGATGTATGCTTTGGAAAAGCTGATTGGCAAAGGTTTTTCACCTATGATTCCGCCGACCTTGGTGCGCGAATTCGCGCTGTTTGGTTCAGGCTATTTTTCGGGACGGAAGTATAATCCGGAAGTAGATGAGATTTACAAAATTGCCAACGAAGAAGTTGAGGCTGATGGCAATAAGAATAAAGAAGATAAATTTTTAATCGGAACGGCTGAGCCGTCTTTGTTAGCCTACTATGCCAATGAGATTTTGGATGAAAAACAGCTGCCAATCAAATTTTGCGGTTTTTCACAATGTTATCGTTCGGAAATCGGCTCTTATGGCAAGGACACCAAAGGCCTTTACCGTGTACATGAATTTATGAAGGTTGAACAGGTATGCATTTGCTCTGCCGATATTGAGGAGTCTAACCGTTTGCATATGGAGATGGTTGAAATATCAAAAGAAATCCATCAAGAACTGGGTTTGCCTTACCGAGTCCTGCAGATTTGTACCGGCGATATGAGTGCCGGTAAATACAAGATGTTTGATTTGGAAGCTTGGATGCCATCTCGCAATGGCTACGGTGAAACCGGTTCGGCTTCGAATTTTCTTGACTGGCAATCCAGACGGCTAAATGTAAAATACAAAACCAAGGACGGTGAAAATAAATTTGTCTACATGTTGAACGACACCGCTCTGCCATCGATTAGACCGATGATTGCGATATTGGAAAATTTTCAGCAGGCAGACGGTTCTGTTATTATTCCCGAAGTATTGCGCAAATTCATGCCAAATAATATTAGTGTGATAAAAAGATTGAAATAAATTTATTGTAAACTCTTTTCAACTTTTTCTATATGATTCTTAAAAATATTTTATGTTTAAAAATTTTTGTCATTCCCGACACACAATAGCCCCGCAGGGAGTAAATATTGGTTCTTTAGATAATTATATGGGTAATATATTTTGTCATTCCCGACATTCCATAGCCCCGCAGGGAATAGATATTAAATGATCGGGAATCTCGGTGCTAAAATAATAAAATAAGGATATGATAAAATGGTTTTATGACAAACATACTATAAAAAACGCTTTGTTATTGTTAGACCAAGATTCCCGCCTTCGCGGGAATGACAAGAAAAAGAAAAACGTCTAAGGATTTACAATAAAAATTACATGATTACATGTCACAGAGAACAAAAAATTTACGTTTATCAATAATTAAGCAGATTGAACTGCGTGCCGCTAAATATCCGGACTCTATATCTTTGGCACAAGGTATTCCCAGTTTTGATACACCGGAAAGTATCAAAAGGAGAGTTGAACTGGCCTTGAAAAGAGGGGTGGTCGCAAAATATTCGCTTTCTCCTGGCTTGCCGGAGCTTAGGGAATTGATTGAATTGCAATTACAGAAAGATAATATGTTTTATGATTGGGAAAAGGAGATAATCGTAACCGCCGGATCAATCGAAGGGATTACAGCCACTATTTTGGCGATTACAGACCCGGGCGATGAGATAATAATTCCCGAACCAACCTACACCAGCTATCACGAAGTGATAATCTTGTCCGGATGCAAACCGGTTTTTGTCCCGTTGAACGAGGACAAAGGCTGGGCGCTTGAGTTGGATAAATATGAAAAAGCGATAACAGATAAAACCAGAGCAATTTTTTATTGCAATCCGAACAATCCGACCGGAACGATTTATAACAAAGAACAGCTTTTATCATTAGCGGAGTTGGCAAAAAAACATGATTTGTATATTATCACCGATGAAGTATACAAAGATTTTTTATATAACAATGAAAAAATATTTTCATTAGCAGAAATTCCAGAGCTTAGAAAAAGGATCATCCGAATCTATGGTTTTTCCAAGGCATATGCCATGACCGGATGGCGTGTTGGCTATGTACATAGTGATGAATCGGTTATCAAAGAAATAATCAAAGTCCATGATTCGCTAGTTACTTGCGCGCCAGTAATTTCACAGTATGCCGCCATGGGCGCCTTGGAGATGGGGGAGAGCGATGTATCCGCATTCAATATAGAGTATGCTAAAAGACGCGATTTAATCTGCAAAAGGCTTGATCGCCTGTCACGATTTTTTTCCTATATCCGACCGGAAAGCGCGTATTATGTTTTTCCAAAAATATTGCGCGATTTTACGGAACAAAAAAATAGCGCGATACCTGATTCCTGGGAATACGCTTTGGCACTTTTGGAAAAAACTCATGTCGCGGTTGTTCCCGGTTCAGCTTTCGGACCAAACGGCGAAGGCCATATCCGCTTAAGCTTTGGACGCAAGCCAGAAGATATTAATGAAGCCTTTGATCGTTTTGAGAATAACTTAATTTAGCGGGATTTAATTAGCTAATGTGTACATTATTTTCCGCGTAAATCCGCGTTTTAATCCGCGTAAATCCGCGAAAAATTATTAAACATTAGTCAATTGAGAAAATAAGATAATTGTTAAAATAAAGAATTTTCACAGTAACTAACTACATGAAAGGGATTCTAAAAATATTTTTAAAGTATTATTTAAAATATATCACGAAAATCGTGCTGTTTATCCATCGGCCGATAATTATCGCAGTTGCTGGCAGTACGAACAAGCCTTTTGTAAAGCAAGAAATTAAGCGCGTATTAAGCGGATTGGGAATTGATTGCCGGGCTAATCCGAAAAATTTTAATACGGAAATCGGCTTGCCTTTGTCTGTTTTGTATCTGCCCAGCGGATTCAATTCTTATAAAAAGTGGATTACGGCAATTATTAATGCGCCAAAAATAATTTTTCAAAAACATTTTCCAAAATATTTAGTTTTGAGCCTAGGCTCATCTGATCCGGGCGATATGGAATATCTTTTGACTATTGTGAATCCGAGAGTTGTGATAATTACGGATATCACGCAAAGACATCTGGAAGGCTTTGACGGGATTGACGGCTTATTTTCCGAATATATTTATTTGATTAATACTTTAAAAAAGAGAGACACGCTAATCATAAACCACGATATCATCCGATTTGATTTATTAGTAAAAGACTGCATGGCAAAAACCATTACCTATGGTATTGAAAATAAGGCGGATTATTATGCATCCAAACTTGAAAAAAGCGCACAGGGACAATATATTACGGTAGATGTTGGCGGTACGACCAGGCAGTACAAACTGGAAAGATTCGGACAGCATCATGTCTACTCCTTGCTTATTGGACTAATTATAAAAGATTATGCTAGACAGCAAATCATTAAAACCAACCAAGAATTTTCGCAGTCAGAGCCGTAATTATTATAAAAGCAAAAAATACACTAATCCGTTTTTTCAGGAAAGCAAAAAAAGAAAACGGCATTTTGCTTTAGGCTTGAATAAGGCAAACGCGGCAACGATTTCCGGTATTCTAGTTTTTTGTTTATTGATATGGTTTTTGATTTATTCCAAATACTTTGCAATTAGCGCAACCGAAATAAAAGGGGAGGGGCGCATAGATCCTGCTATGATAGAAAAGCTTGTTTGGGAACAAATCAACAGTTCGTATTTTGTCCTGTTCCCGCAAAAGAATATTTTTATTTTTAATAAAAACGATTTAAAAAGTTTGCTTGAAGAAAGGTTTGCTTTTAATAATTTGGAGATAAAGAAAAAAATTCCCAATAAACTTATCATCCGTTTTAGTGAAAAAGAGTACGCGATAATTTGGCAGGAAGGGGAGAGCTATTATTATGGCGACAGCCAGGGCTATGTGATTACCCAATTGGAGAATACGCTGGAGGTAAATAAAAAAGACTATCCCTTGATTCAAAATCAAAAAACAAAAAAGCTGTCTGAAAATTCAGCTGATATTGAAGAACGCTATATTAGCTATGTGTTAGAATTGTTTAAACGATTCAAAGCAAGCACAGAGATTCCCCCGCTAGATTTTTTTATAATTGATGATGATGTAAATACCGTAAAGATAAAGCTCGTAGACGGCCCCAAGCTATTTTTCAATATTAATGAAGATATGGACAAACAGCTTAACAAGGTCATGATAATTAAGAATGAAAAATTAAAAGAGGATTTTTTTAAAAAAGAATATATTGATGTCCGCATTGGCGATAGCATTTATATAAGATAATTACCTAATTTTAGCCAATATAGCTAATATTAGCAAAAAAAATATGCCAGAATTAGCATTTAAAATAGTATTCATTTTAGCCGTAATTGGATTTTGCTTGATAATAATAGCGTTTTTTTTATTGCTTGTAAAATTTTCTTTTATTTTTTTCCCAGAATTTAATTTAATGGGGATTCATTTTAGTCCGGAAATACTGCAATAATCAGATTAAGTGAAAATATAAAATAATACCTGTTTTAGGATATTACTTCGCTTAATCTACATTATGCGAAGTATTATCACTATGATAGCTAGTACCTTTATTTATAGCTAATATTAGGTATAAACCACTACTATCTTTTATTTAAGAAAATAATAGAGATAATTCTTTAGTTTAGCACTACTCTCTCGTTCTTTTCTTGCTTTAGACATATTTCAGTATATATTCATACCAATTAAATAAACTAAATATTTACAATGATTGTAAAAGCTAAGCCGATAATTGAATATCTAACAGATTATCTTGATTTTTTGGAAATAGAAAGGGGATTAAGTTCAAAAACCCAAGAGAACTACTCTCGCTTTTTAAATAAATTTTTTAATTGGCTGGTGGACAATAATTTCGATAAATTAAAACCGGAAAAACTTAACGAAGATCATATTTGGAAATATCGTGTATTTTTATCCAGGCATGTTGACCCTACTTTAAAAAAAAATTTAAAAAAATCTACACAAAACTACTACTTAATTGCTTTGCGCAGTCTCCTTGAATTTTTTGTGGAGAAAAAAATAGCATCACTCTCCCCTTCTGTAATAAAATTAGCCAAAGATAAATCAGATAAAGAAATAAAATTTTTAGAGATTAACCAATTGGAGAAATTACTCCTCTCCCCTGACGTAAAAACAAAAATTGGTTTACGGGACAGAGTGATTCTTGAAACATTGTTTTCTACTGGATTACGGGTCGCGGAGCTTGTTAGTCTTGACCGCGAACAAGTAAAAATAAATACGGGCGTAAGTGATCTCGAGATTTCCATAATCGGCAAAGGTGAAAAAGTGCGAACAGTTTATTTCTCTGAACGTGTTGTAAAATGGCTAAAACTTTATCTCGACAAACGAAACGATATTGACGTAGCCTTGTTTATTAATTATAAACAAGGTATTGAAAAATCCGGCTTGCCAAGACGTCTAACAACAAAAAGTATTGAAGATATTGTAAAAAAATATGTAAAAATCAGTGGAGTATCGATTCTAGCCACTCCTCATACTCTCAGACATTCATTCGCGACTGATTTGTTGAGTCAGGGAGTGGATTTGCGCTTGGTTCAAGAATTTTTGGGACATAAAAATATTTCAACTACGCAGATATATACGCATGTAACTAATAAACAATTAAAAGACGTGCATAGAAAAGCTCATAGTGGCAGTCGAATTAAAAATTAAAAAAACCGTTTCAATATATGGAACGGTTTTTTATATTCAAATTTTACGGCAAATAACTAAGCGGATCTACTGGAATACCGTTTAGGCGCACCTCAAAATGCAGATGTGAACCGGTGGTAAGACGACCGGATCCGGGCGTTCCCGGCAATCCTCCGGATAAGCCGATTGCTTGTCCTTGGACAACATATTCGTCTTCGGCTACGTATGATTTTGAAACGTGGCCGTAAACGGTTGATAATCCGTCACCGTGGATAAGCATGATGTAGCCGTAATTTGCGGATCCGTCGGATTTTACGCGTGCAACATAGCCGGAAGCGGCCGCTTTGAGCGTACTCCCCTGCTTTGCGCGGATATCAACTGCTGGATGCTCGAAAATATTACGAAACGGATAATCAGGATCATGAAAATAGGCGGTAATTACGTTTTTGGTAACCGGCCAGACCATGCCATTGGCGTTAAATTCCATTTTTTCTTTGTCCAAAGAAGCCAGTTTCGCGCGTACTAATTTTTCCATGCTGGCAATTTCGGCCGCGGCGTCTTCCTGTTCTTTTTTGGCTTTTGCCAAAAGTCTTTGGTATTCTTTTTCCGTTTGTCCGACCTGGCCGAGAATCGTAATCTTGTTGTCTTTTTCTGCCGCAAGCTTAGCCTTTTTCTCGTTTAATTCGGTTTTAAATTTATTCATCTCATCGTTTTTGCGAGCAAGCGTTTTTTGTTCCTTTTCCAAATCACGTTTTAATTTTTCTACGTCTTGTAGACTTTCGTCCAGGCTTTCGTTTATATCCTCAAGATACTTTATCTGCGTTAAAAATTCTGACAAGGAACTGTTTAATAGCATTATCTCCAAGGTATTCACATTGTCTCTTTTTTGGATTAGGCGCAACACATCCGCGATTTGATCTTTGTTTTTTAGAATATCTTTGTTTCTACTTTCGATCTCAAGATTGGTTTTTTGGATTTCAAGCTCGATACGGCCGATTTCGGTTTCTACCAGCTCAATGTCAAGCTCTGATTTTGCTAAGCGGTTGTCTAAAAGCGACAATTGATTATTAAGACTCGATTTTTCTTGCTGTTTTTGCTTGATCAGGGCTTCGTATTCCGCCTGTTTGTCTTGAATTTTTTTTACTTGGTTTTTTTTGTCCGAAATATCTTCGTTTATCATTTTTACTTCGCGATTAATGACACTCGCCTCGTCATCCTGGCTGTAAACAGAAGCTGAAAAGCTTAAAAAAAACAATAAACACATTGTTACTGAGATCAGTTTGGTGATTTTTTTATATTTTTTTTCTGGCATTATTTTTTGAGAGATTGAAATTTAAAGACTCTTTTATTATAGCACATTTAACGCATCAATTGCAATTTGTATTTTTTCCAAGCTTTCTTCCCTGCCAAGAACAAACGCGACATCAAAAGGGCCGGGGCTTTGCTGTTTGCCGGTCAGAGCGACGCGCGTTGGCCAGAGAAAATCACCGGCTTTCAGGGCATTGTCGTTTAGATATTGCAATATTTTGTTTTCAATATTTTCTTTTGTCCATTCCTCACTTGCTATTTTTTCCAAAATATTTCTTATTGTTATAAGGTTGTATTTGCAATCCCCTGCTTCTTGTTTTTTCCAGATAAGCATTTCTTTTGGATATTCCAGTTTATCTAAAAATAAAAACTCTGTATATTCTTTTATATCCGAAAGCTTTTTTAAGCGCTCTTGCTCTATTTTGACAGCCTGTTTAATAAAATCGGGGGATTTTTTTCTTGTGTCAGAAGTTTTGTCAACATTTTCTTTTAGATAAGGCATTGCCATTTCAGTCAATTTATCTAGATCCATACGACGAATATAGTAACCGTTGAAATAATTCAGTTTTTCAACATCAAAAACCGCAGGGCTTGAGCTGATTTTTTTGTGATCAAATTTTTTGATCAGCTCTTCCATACTCAAAATCTCATCATCTCCTTCTGGGTGCCAACCAAGCAGAACAATAAAGTTTATCAAAGCATCAGACAGATAGCCTTTTTCTCGAAACTCCTCGACGGAAACATCGCCTTGGCGCTTGGATAATTTGCCGCCGCCTTCTTTATTTAAAACAACCGGCAGATGGATAAACTTTGGTACGTCCCAGCCAAAAGCAGTATAAAGTAAAACGTTTTTCGGAAAAGACGGAATCCACTCTTCACCTCGGGTTACGTGCGTGATTTCCATTAAATGGTCATCGACGATATTTGCAAATTGGTAGGTTGGCATGCCGTTGGATTTGATAAGTACATGATCATCAAGCTCTTGGGCGTTTACAGTTATTTCTCCGCGTAATTCATCAAAGCATTTTACTTCTCCATCTAGGGGCATTTTTTGTCTTATTACAAACGGCTCGCCTGATGCAATTTTTTTTGATACTTCTTCTGGATTTAAATTGCGGCATTGCCTGTCGTATCGTGGCGGTTTTTTATTTGCTTGTTGTTCCTCGCGCATTTTATCCAATCTCTCAGATGAGCAAAAACAATGATACGCACCGTCTTTTTGCAGCAGCTCGTCGATATGTTTTTTATAGATTTCTTTTCTTTCGCTCTGAACATATGGCGCGTATGGTCCGGACAAAAGTGGAGATTCGTCGAATTTTATTCCCGACCACTCCAGTACGTCAACTAATTTTTCGATAGCACCCGGGACAAAACGTTTATCATCCGTATCTTCGATCCGTAGAATATAATCACCACCCATGCTTTTTATAGTCAAGTAACCAAATAGCGCGGTTCTTAAATTACCAATGTGTAAAAATCCGGTTGGCGATGGCGCAAGCCTACCTCTTATTTTTTTTGTCATATAGTTATCGTTTTTAAATATTATTTAATTTTAGAAAAAATATTTAAATATATATTCATAGCTTTTTTTCGACAATCATGAACTGTGTTCAAAACGTTTTCTTCCGGAACCCATTTCCAGTTTGTGTGTTCCCAAAAATTTATTCTTATATCTGTATCCTTGCCGGTGAATTCGGCGATGTATAGACTTTGGCTTTGCCCTTTATAGCCAAGATGTTTTTTTACTATTTTAATATATTCACTATCTTCGTTTCTTTGCCCAAACTTATATTTATATTGATTTTTATACGCACACACAAATTTAAATTTGGAACTGTTTAATTCTTCGAACAGCTCCCTTTGTCCTGCTGTTTCTATTTTTTCACCATCTGTTCCTCCTTGCGGTAATTGCCAGTAGTCTTCGCAATCCTCTCTCTCAACAAGCAAGACAAATCTTTTGTTGTTTTCTTTTTTATAAATTAAGCAGGCGACATTTTTTCTATAAAACAAAGGAAGAATAAATTGCCATCGTAAAAATTTAAAAGGAAAAACTACTACTGCATTATAAATTCTTTTCCATCTTTTCGGTTGTTTGATAAGTCGCCATAACCATTCCAGACCAATGATGCGAAAAATACCAGGCGCGCGTTTAATCTTGTTTGTAAAAAAGTCAAACGCTCCGCCAACGCCAATCGCTAGTTTAACATTTGGAATTTTTTTTGCAATATGATAAATAAACTTTTCTTGGTATGGAGCACCGAATAAACAAAACACTACATCGGGTTCGTATTTTAATATTTCTGTTTGATTCAAAATACTTTTCCAATTATCCCTTTCCCTGGGCATGCTGTGAACAAAAAAGTTTAAATCCTGGTATTTTTTATTTAAAGCGGTTTGTATATCGATATCGCTTGACAAACCATCTTTCCAGTTTACTATCAATACCTTTTTTTGCAAATGATTGCAGATGTTTAATAATTCGTCAGTAATCTCAACACCGGTGATTCTGGGAATAATATTGCCCGTTACTAAAGCGGCAAATTTTAGACCAATGCCGTCAGCCGGTGCTAAACTTGCATTGTTGATAATATAAAAATATTCTTCATCAGTGATTGCCTTTAAAATAATTTCGGGATTGGGCGTAACAATATACTGAAAAGAAGAACTATTTAATAAGCTGGAAATACTATCTTTTAAATCGTTTTTACTTATATTGTCAATATTTATGCCTAAAATATTTATTTTATTTTGCATGTTAATGTATTATTTTGATAATTTAATTTAATTATAGTAGAATTTCTTGCACTCTGCAATGAATTATGATAATTTTAGTAATAATGAGGGATTCTAAAAATTTTCATATGAAAGAAGCACGTTTTTATAAAGCAGAGAAAAATAATAGCGTTAAATGTTTTCTTTGCGGACACAATTGTCTAATTAACGAAAACCAACCAGGTATTTGCAATGTACGCGTTAATAAGGGCGGAAAACTATATTCTTTTAATTACGGTTATCCTGTCATGCAAAATATTGATCCGGTTGAAAAGATACCCTTGTTTCATTTTATGCCTGGATCCCTTACCTATTCTTTGGGAAATTTCGGTTGCAATTTTAAATGCGATAATTGCCAAAATTATAGCATTAGCCAAATGGAAAACATTAATGAAAGAGTGGAAAAAGCCGATTTTGTCATGCCGGAAAGAATAATCGAAGAAGCAATCGGCAATGATTGCCAATCAGTCGCTTACTTAAAATCTGAACCGACCGTAAATTGCGAATACGCTCTGGACATTATGCGTTTAGCCCATGCTAACGGACTTAAAAATATCTGGGTATCAAACGGATTTATGAGTAAAGATTGTCTCTCTGCCATTCTCCCCTATTTGGACGCGGTTAATGTTGACTTGAAATCAATGGATACGGATTTTTATCAGCACAATTGTTCTGCCAAATTGAAACCGGTTTTAGAAAATTTGAAAATCTTAAAACAAGAGCAAGTACACTTGGAAATAAGCACCCATATTATTCCGACATTGTCGGATGATAGCGATATGCTTTGTGAATTAGCGGAATTTATCGCGGTTGAATTGGATGCGGATACGCCTTGGCATTTGGCAAAGTTTTATCCTGATCTTTCTTGGAAATTAAAAAATCTGCCGATAACCGGTGAAGATAGTATTTATCAGGCTTATGAAATCGGCAAGGACGCGGGTCTTAAATACGTTTATGTCGGCAATATTCCGGGAGACCAAAAAGAAAATACCTATTGCCCAAAATGCGATGAATTGGCGATTCGGCGTCTTGGTTATAATATTGAAAGATTTGATAATAATGGACGCTGTGTTTATTGCGATCGAAGTCTTGATATAATTGAATAAAAAACAATATCTTGACATTAATGACACTATCTATTATAGTAATAATTAGCACTCTAATTCAGTGAGTGCTAACAGTTTTTATCAAAATAAATAATTACTAATCAATTAAATCATGTTTAATAAATTTACAAATAAATCACAAGAAGCAATAATTAACGCTCAAATAATCGCACAAGACAATGGACAACAGCAAATAGACGGTTTGCATGTTTTGGCGGCTTTGCTTACACAAAGCGAAGGTTTGGTTAAGCCGATATTGGAAAAACTGAAAGTTGCGCCCGAAGAGATGGAAAATATGGTTTTTGATATGATTGAAAAACTGCCAAAAACAAAAACATCCGCATCCGTGGGTGCGGTTCAGGGTACGGCCGAAGTGGCTATGGTTTTGGAACAAGCCAAAAAAGAAGCCGACAGGATGGGCGATGAGTTTATCTCTACCGAGCATATCCTCTTGGCCTTGATCGGCATAAAATCCGAAGCGCAGAAAATACTTTTGCATTTGGGTATCAACTATGAAATAGTTTTAAAACTGCTTGCTGAATTGCGTGGCGCGCAAAAAATTGACAGCCCTGATCCGGAAATGAAACATAAGGTCTTGGAAAAATATTCCATAAACCTGACTGAATTGGCGAGGCAGAAAAAACTTGATCCGGTTATCGGTCGCGATGAGGAAATCCGCCGTATAATGCAGATTATTTCCCGCCGTACAAAAAACAATCCGGTAGTAATCGGCGAAGCCGGGACAGGCAAGACCGCGATAGTTGAAGGGCTGGCACAAAGAATCGTCGAAGGTGATGTGCCCGAAACTTTAAAAAATAAAGAGTTGATTAGTCTTGATCTGGGGGCGATGGTGGCCGGCGCGAAATTTCGCGGTGAGTTTGAAGATCGTCTAAAAGCGTTTTTAAAAGAGATAAAATCCCAAGCTGGAAAAATAATTCTATTTATCGACGAATTGCATACTATCGTGGGTGTTGGCGCCTCGGAAGGCGCTATGGATGCCTCGAATATGTTGAAACCGGCATTGGCGCGTGGAGAGCTAAGGACAATCGGCGCTACAACCGTAAAAGAATATCAGAAATATATCGAACGCGATGCCGCACTAGAAAGACGTTTTCAGCCGATTTTTGTTTCCGAACCGAGTATCGAAGATACAATCACGATTTTACGCGGTATAAAAGAAAAATATGAAGTTCATCACGGCGTGCGTATTACCGACGATGCTTTGATTGCGGCCGCGAAGCTTTCTTCCCGCTATATTACTGACCGTTTTTTGCCTGACAAAGCGGTTGATTTGATCGATGAAGCGACAAGCGCTTTGCGCATGGAGATTGATTCCATGCCCGAGGATTTGGATAAATTGAAACGCGAGATCCAACGCTTGAAAATTGAAAAAGCTGGTTTATTGCGAGAAAAAACCAATAACCATAAATTAAAAATACTAAATAAACACATTGAAGAATTAAATGAAAAAGCGAATCAACTGGAACTGCACTGGAAAAACGAAATGGAGATCATATCCAATATCAGTGCAAAAAAGAAAAAGATCGATGAATTGAAAGCGCGCGCGGAAATCGTTGAGCGCCATGGCGAAGACTTGGCTGAGGTTGCTGAAATCCGTTATTCAAAAATTCCATTGCTTGAAAAAGCAGTAAAGAAGTATGAGCAAGATCTGTTGAATATTCAAAAAAATGGCCAAAGAATTTTGAAAGAAGAAATTGATAGTGAGGATATTGCAAAGGTTGTTGCCCGCTGGACAGGCGTTCCCGTATCCAAGATGCTTGAACCGGAAGTCAAAAAACTCGGCAAAGCGGAAATCGAATTGAATAAGCGCGTCAAAGGTCAGGAAGGAGCCATTAAGTCCGTATCCAACGCGATCAGGCGTTCACGTGCCGGCATATCCGAAGAACATAAGCCGATTGGATCATTCCTTTTTGTCGGTCCGACAGGCGTAGGTAAAACCGAACTTGCAAAAGCTTTGGCGGAATTCATGTTTAATGATGAAAGCTCCCTGGTCCGTTTGGATATGAGCGAATTTATGGAAAAGCATAGCGTTGCCAAAATAATCGGCTCCCCTCCCGGCTACATCGGGCATGAGGAAGGCGGACAATTAACGGAAAAAGTCAGACGTCGTCCGTACAGCGTAATTCTTTTTGATGAAATCGAAAAGGCACATCCCGAGGTTTTCAATATCTTGCTTCAGATTCTAGACGATGGACGTTTGACAGATTCCAAAGGCCGAGTTGTAAATTTTAAAAATTCCATAATCATTATGACATCAAATCTGGGTAACGAAGTAATCAAACAGTACTCGATCGGTTTCAGTGATGGCAGTAATCTGGTTGATGCTGAAAAAATACAGACAGATGAGATGAAAGATAAAATCGACAAAATCTTGAAAGAAAATTTTAAATTGGAATTTTTAAATCGCATTGACGAAATTGTCATTTTCAAGAGTTTAAATAAGCAGACTTTGCTTAAAATAATCGACCTTGAATTAGACAAACTGGAAAAACGCCTCAAGGATAAGAACATAAAATTAAATATTGGCAATAAAGTCAAACGGATGCTGGCGGACAAAGGATTTGATACGACATTCGGCGCCCGTCCGTTAAAACGTATAATTCAAAATATGATATTGGATGAATTGGCTCTGGAAATTATCGAAGGTAAAATCAAGGACGGACATAAAGTAACGATTGATTTAGGGATCAAAGACCAATTGTTGGTAACCGTAAAATAGGACAATTATTCCAAAAAAATCTAAAAAGACCATAAGCAGATGCTATGGTCTTTTTGTTTGGCGCGGTATCTCTTGCTATTCCATAAAATTGAAAAATATTATATAATAAAAAGGTAAAATAAATAATTAAATTTGTTCATGTTGCGCAATCGCAATTACTGCAAGGTGAAAAATTATGAAAAATATGTTTAAAAAGTTGTTTTGTATTATTGTATTATTAGCCGGTTTTTTAGTAACAAGCACCGTGTTTGCTGCAAATTTTGATCCGAATAATATTATCAGCGACCAGGAAATGCTTGATTCCAACTCTATGACATTGGCTGATATCGAGGTTTTTTTACGCAATCAAGGCGGCTATATTTCCAAAAACAATTTTCCGAACTATGCTGGACAGCAAAAAACCGCGGCGCAGATTATTTATGATGCGGCAAACAATTACGATTGCGGAGGCACGGATGTTGAGGCAACGGCGCCTATTTCCGTCAAAGAAGCAAAGTGCCAAAAAGTAAGCATTAACCCCAAATTTTTAATCGTATTATTACAAAAAGAGCAAAGCTTGATTACAGACAAAGAGCCAAGTCAAAGCCAATTAGATTGGGCAACCGGTTACGGCTGTCCTGATGGTGGCGGTTGTAATGACCGCTGGCGCGGATTTGGCAGACAGGTTAATTCAGCGTCTTTGCAATTTTTTGATTATATAAAAAATCCAAATAATTACGGTTTTCGCGCCGGACAAACATATACGATTTCAAATACCGGTAGACCAGCTTCAGTTGTAACCCCGGCGAATAATGCCACGGCGGGATTGTATAACTATACGCCGCATGTTTATAATGGGAATTTTAATTTTCATAATCTTTGGATGCGCTATTTCACTTTTAGCTATCCAAACAATACCTTGCTTCAGGTAAAAGGCGAACCAGGAGTTTGGCTTATTCAAAACGGAGTTAAACGTCCGTTTTTATCAAAAGGTGCCCTGACCAGTCGCTATGATTTGAACAAGGTAGTTCAAGTAAGCAAAAGCGTGCTTGATAAATACACCAAAGGCGCTCCGATAAAGTTTGCGCAGTATTCACTAATCCAAAGCCCGGCCGGTACAGTCTACTTGCTTGTTGATGACACAAAGCGTGGCATAGACAGCACCGAAGCATTCCGAAAAATCGGTTTTAATCCGGAAGAAGTCGTAAGTGCAAGTTGGGAAGATATAAACGCTTACGCAGACGGATTGCCAATTACTGCGACATCATCCTTTCCTACCGGCGCCTTATTACAAGACAGCGTTAGCGGAGGTGTTTACTATGTTACTGAAGGCACAAAAGCGCCTTTGTGGGATAGGTCGTTGCTAAGTACAAAATTCAAATGGAAATCGATTACCAAGGAAACTCCGGAAAAACTGGCAAGTTATAAAACCGTAGAGCCAGCCATATTCAACGACGGTGAATTGTTAAAGTCAAACGTGTCCCCTGCTGTTTATGTTATTGATAACAAGAAAAAACGGCCGATTACTTCTGGTAAGATTTTTGAAGATTTGGGTTATTCTTGGAAAAACGTAATTACGGTACCAACAAAAATTCTTGATCTTTACGGCGACGGAGAGCCTTTAAGTGATATTTATATTGAGAGCGAGATTGACACCGAGCAGGAACAAGCATCTTCAACTCCAAGCACGATTGCGAGCACTACTGATCCGATTATCCCAACAAGCACCCCTGGAGCAGTCTTGACTGATGAAATAAACAGCGTTTTAAATCCATAAAAATATGTCTCTAGTTTTTGGTGCTATTGTCCCCCACTCACCTTTGCTTATTCCCAGTATTGGAAAAAGTAATCGAGACTTGCTTAAGGCAACTATTTTGTCGTACAAAAAAGTTACCGAACGATTGATTGAGAAAAAAGTTGATACAATATTAATAATTTCCCCGCATAGCATGGTCAACCCGGATATTTTTACTATTAATTTAAATCCGATAACCAGTTCGGATTTTAAAGATTTTGGCGATTTTTCTACAAAAAAAAATTGGCCGGTTGATGTTGGTCTTGCTTATAAAATCAGAGAAGATTTGGAGGCGAATACACCATTGCAGCTTGTAAGCAATGAGCTTCTTGATCATGGCACTTCAGTGCCACTTACATTGCTCAGCGAACAGATGGCTATTCTTAAAATAATTCCGCTAAGCAGTTCATCCCTGTCCCTGCAAGAACATTTTGATTTGGGTAAAAAACTGCAAAAGAAAATTATTAATGACAAAAAAAATATCGCCATTATTGCTTCCGGCGAAATGTCACATCGTTTAAGCAAAGACGCACCGGCCGGTTATTCGCCAAAAGCGAAAAAGTTTGATAAAAAAATTAGCACTTTACTACTTGAACGAAAAATAGAGGATATTATAAATATTGATAATAACTTGTTAAACGAAGTCGGTGAATGCGGCCTGCGTTCATTTATGGTTTTGGCAGGTATTTTTAATGATATTAACTGCCAGCCAAAACTCATGTCCTACGAAGCGCCATTCGGCGTGGGTTATTTAGTAATGGACTATAATATAATGTAAAGATATTAAAAATTTTCGTGATTTTCGTAATTATTCGTTACTTTTGTGTTTATACTTTAGGCTGATTAATAATCTTAAAAAAATATTTCCATTTTTCTCCGGTTTTACAAAGCTCTTTTGTATCGTTCAGGCATTGTTCAACAAAGTTTTTCGGATTTTCCCGGCATGCCTTGAATACTGAACTTTTTTTAGTATCAGGTATATTTAAATCTTTAATTATTCTTAAAGCCAACTCTTGCCATTGATAGGCAGGAGCTTTTTTTATTATTTTAGTGCTGAACAGATCGCCGATTTTTTTAAAGCTGTCATTGTTGTCCATAATTTTTTATAATTTCTTTTAAGATTGAATTTTTGTCCTCATTTTTGAATTTTTGCGCGTATTCTTTCATGGTGGGTATATATTTTATTATGAAATCAATCTCTTCATTAGTTGGATTGTTTTTTATAAATCTTTCCCAGGCTTGGACTCGCAAGCCTTTTACGTCTTTGATGATAAAACAGTAATCATCATTGCTTGCGCCTTGCTCAAGCAATTTTTTCCAGGCAACATCGCGCAACTCCTCGATGTTTTTGATTATAAATCGCAGATCTACATTCATGCACCCTCGGTCGCAAAGTTTTTTCCAAGCTTCTTCGCGGAGCTCGGGAACATTTTTCATGATCATGCATAAATTATCAGTATCAGGATCTTGCTTGATTAATCTATTCCAGGCTTCTTCGCGAAGCTCTGGAACTTCTTTGATAACTTTTGCGACAACCTCACTGGATTTTTTTAATTTTATTACCATAAGCCAAGCATCTTTCCGTAATTCCGGAACGTATTTCATGATGTAAATCAAGCTGGATATGTCTGGTTTGATTTTTGAAAGAGATTTCCAAGCATCATGGCGCAAGGATTCAACAAATTTTATGATATATAGCAGATCATTTTCACTTGGGTTATTTTTGCGCAATATTTTCCAAGCGTCATGACGTAAAACATCAACATAGCGGGCAATATCCCTAAGTTCAAAATTCGTTGGCTTTTGTTTTTGTAATAATTTCCAAGCTTCTTTGCGCAGAGGTTCAACATATTCTATAATATTTTTGAGCTCATAATTCGAGATATTGCGTTTCTTAAGTTCGGTCCATAATACGGTAAGCATTGATGGCACATGCTCTATTAGAAAACGCAAGTCATTGTTACTTGGATTTTTCTTTTTCAATTCCTGCCAAGCTTCTTCCCTTAATTCTGGAATATTTTTGATAAGTTCGCAAAACTCGCTATTGGTTGCGCCTTTTTCTTTTAAAGATTGCCAAAGAATTTGAATTTTTTCTTCCATATTTTACATGCGTGGCTATACGCTATATTATTGATATTTATATTATAGCAAATTATTATTGATTTTTAAATATACAATTTCGATTCTTGATTTTTTTGTAAATATGCGTTAATATGACAAATGTATTGATTAGACGAATATGCCGAAATTATTAAATATTATTACTCATCCGAATGAGATTTTGCGTGAAAAATCCGTTGTTATTAAAAAAACGGATATTTTAAAGTTGGAAATGAAGAAACTTTGCGAAGATATGACTTTGACTATGTTGGAAAAAGACGGAGTTGGTTTAGCCGCGCCTCAAATCGGAAAAAATATCCGTCTAGCAGTCGTTAATACAAAAAGCGGTCCCCTCCATATTTTTAATCCAGAAATTGTGAAATTTTCCTGGACAAAAGAATGGGGTGAAGAAGGTTGTTTATCCGTGCCTGGCGTTTTTGGCCAGGTAAAAAGAAGTAAAACGATTATTTGTAATTATACAGACAAAGAAGGTGCTCCGCAAAGCATTGAAGTGAGCGGTTTAATGGCGCGCGTTTTTCAGCATGAGATTGACCATCTGGATGGAATCTTGTTTATAGACAAAGCGAAAAAAATAAAATAAGTAGATTTATATTTTTTAGAATTGCTTAATGATAAGCAATTTTTATTTTTTTAAAAAAACATACGCGGCTAATTTATTTGCCGGCATCCATAGCAATATTTGCCAACCGATCCGCTTCCTTATTCATCTCGCGGCGAATATGTCTGAATGTTACTTTTTTATAAAGTATAATCTGGTTATGCACTTTGACGAAAAGCGGCGCTAAATCGGCATTTTTTACCCGATACTCCCCTTTTAATTGCTTAACCACTAGTTCGCTGTCCAGATAAAAATCTATCTCTCTGGTTGTTTTGGGGTCAAGCAACTCAAAAGCCGCTATCACCGCGCGATACTCCGCCTGGTTATTGGTTGCTTTGCCGATAAATTCCGATTTTTGTTTCAAGATATTATCGTTTGTATCATAAACAACAACGCCGATTCCGGATGGACCGGGATTGCCACGAGCGCCGCCATCGGTAAAAATTTTAACTTTTTCTAACATCATTAATTTTTATATCGATTATTTTTAACTGTGTTTCCGTTCGGCCATTGAATGTATTCAATTCAAGGTGGTAGGCAATATCTATGTTATGATGGATCCGCAAATCTTTCCACCTGTCCGCTTGCCCAAAACCAAGGGCATTGATTAATCCGGAGTCATCCTGTTTTAATTTTAGTTTGACATGCTGGCCGTCAAAACCCATTGGCATAATATCGATAATCTGAACTTTATAGCTCGCGAATATCGGCTTATCATTTGCTTGGCCGAACGGCTCAAACCTTTTTACTTCCGCAAGTAAATCAGAATCCGCTTCTTTTAAGCGCAGAACAGACTCGATTCGAATCAAAGGTTGTAAATTTTCCGACGCCAATTCGGTCTTGGTAATTGATTTAATTCTCTCGATAAATTTGCCGATATTTTTATTTTTCAAACTGAATCCGCAAGCTGCCGGATGGCCACCGTATTTTTCCAACAGATTCGAACATTTTTCAATCGCTTTGATAAGATTGAAGCCGGGAATGCTCCGTCCTGAACCTTTGTAGCCTTCATCGGTTTCGGTTATTACAAGGCAGGGACGGTAATGTTTATTGGAAATTCTTCCGGCAACAAGCCCGATTACGCCTTCGTTCCAAACCGCTTCTTCTTTGGCTTTATTATTTTTAAAATTGTAAATACCGACCAGCATCACGTCTTTTTCCGGATCAACTTGAAGTAAAACCTCTTCGAAAATTTCTTCGGTATTCGCTTGTCGGCGCTGATTACTGCCATTCAGTTCTTCGGCCAGCCACTTGGCTTCAATTTCGTTTTTGGTTACCAAAAGCTGGTACGAGGTATTGGCATGGTCCATTCTTCCCGCGGCGTTTAAACGTGGCGCAATCTGAAACCCGATATTCCAAGAATCCATGTTTTTTTCCAGATTGATTTTCGCGACTTTAAAAAGCTCCAAAAGCCCCAGACGCTTAGTCTTGTCCAATGCAGACAAGCCCTCTTTAACGATTATGCGATTTTCACCGACTAGGCTCACGCAGTCGGCAACTGTGCCAATCGCGGCAATATCCAGCATTTGCCGAATTAGCGCTTGTTTTTGTTTTTCGTCCAAAGTCGAACGAACTACCAAAGCACTCGCCAATTTAAAAGCAACTCCGGCGCCAGATAAGTTTTTGTCAGGATATTTTTCCGCAGGCATGCTCGGGTTTATGATGAGACAATCCGGGTAATCGCTAAGCTCATTTGGCGGAACATGGTGATCGGTAACGATTACATCCATGCCTTTTTCTTTCGCGTATTCGACTTCCGCTTTGCTCCTTATGCCGTTATCAACAGTGATGATAAGTTTTGTGCCATTTTCAATAATAAAATCAATCGCGCTTTTATTAACGCCGTAACCCTCGTTAATGCGGTGAGGAATATATACGCCGACATCGGCCTTGAATATCCGCAAAAGCTCGACCAAAATAGCGGATGAAGTTACGCCGTCAGCATCGTAATCGCCGTAAATCGTAATCTTGTTGCCATTTTTGATATGTTTGATGATCAAGCTTACGGCATCATCCATGGAAGAAAATAAAAAAGGATCATGCAAGCCTTTTTCAAAGCTTCCTTCCAAAAATTCTTTTATCTTGTCTTTATCCAGGATGTTGCGATTAAACAAAAGTTGTAAAACCAATTTTGAATATTCCGGATACCCCAATATCAATTCAGGTGTTATTTCAGGCAATATTTGCCATTTTTTTTCATCTCTATGCATTATTTGAATTTTATGAGAGTTAGCTATTTTCGTTTTATTCGTATATTTTCGTTTTTTTAGTGTCTCTGTTTTTAACAAAGACACGAAAAAAACGAAAAAATACGAAATTAACGAAGAAATACGATTTATCTTGTTTTACATGAATGCCGCTCCAATCATCCATAGAACCATAGTAAAGATGATCATGACGCTAAGAGCTGTCCAGACGATTTTGATTACTAATTTTTTTTTCATACTTATTTTTTTAATAATTTAACAAAAGTATCACTGGGGATATCAACACTGCCTTTGCCGGCCGCCATCATTTTCTTTTTTCCCTTTTTTTGTTTTTCTAATAATTTTCGTTTGCGCGTAACATCTCCGCCGTAGAGCTTGGCGGTTACGTCCTTGCGCATCGCGGAAACTTTTTCGCTCGCAATGATTTTGCCGCCGATGGTTGCTTGAAGCTTGAGCACAAACATTTGTTTTGGCATGCTGTCTTTTAGGATTGTTACGATTTCTTTTCCGCGGCGATGAGCATCGTCTTCGTATACGATTGTGGATAATGCCTCTACTATTTCTTCAGCAACCAGAATATCCATTTTTATCACCTGTGCCTCTTTGTAGCCGGAGAATTCATAGTTGATAGAAGCATAGCCGGAGCTGACGCTTTTTATCTTGTCATAAAAATCGGTTAGAATTGTGCTCATCGGTATTTCATAATGCAAAATCGCGCGCGATTCGTCTATGTATTCCGTGTTTTTATAAATCCCTCTTTTTTCTTGGGCAAGATTCATAATATTTCCAACAAATTCTTTTGGAGTAATAATATCCAGTATCACCCAAGGCTCTTCGATCATTTCGATCTTTTCTCTTTCCGGAAATTGCTGGGGCGTGCGCATGATAAAGCTTTCGCCGTTCTTGAGATAAACTTGATAAGCTACGCTCGGTAATGTAACGATTAATTCGATATTGAATTCACGCCTTAGCCTTTCTTGAAAAATCTCTAAATGCAATATCCCAAGGAAACCACAACGAAAACCAAAGCCAAGGGCATGTGAATGCTCCGGCTCGTATATCAAGGCGGCATCGTTAAGCTTGAGGCGGTTGATGGCTTCGCGCAGTTCTTGGTATTCATTACCTTCTTTGGGAAATACGCCGGCAAAAACCATAGGCTTTACTTCGGTATAGCCCTTGAGTGGCTTTAATTGATCAGAATTCTTTTCCAAAACAACTGTATCGCCAACACGGCATTCACTTACGTCCTTGAATCCGGTTATGATATAGCCGATCTTGCCTTTTTCAAGCTCATTGGTGGAAAGATAGGCTGGCTTGAATATTCCAACATCCAATGCCTCGCTGGTCGCGCCTGTAGCAAGTAATTTTATTCTGTCGCCTTTTTTTATCGCGCCTTCCATAACGCGGATATAGGCGACCACGCCCTTGTATTCATCATAGTTGGAATCAAATATCAATGCTCTGGCTTTTTCATCTTTTTCGGCAATTAAAGGCGCTGGAACTTTTTCAATTACGGCTTGCAAAATGTTTTCGACTCCTTCCCCGGTTTTTCCGGAAGCAAAGATTATCTCATCTTCTTTGCAACCCAAAAGTTCTATTATTTCCCGTTTGGTTTTTTCCTTGTCTGCGGCAGGCAAATCAACTTTGTTTGCCACTGGAATAATGGTTAGATTTTGTTCAATTGCCAAATAAAGATTTGCCAAAGTTTGTGCCTGTATTCCCTGTGTGGCGTCAACTAATAGCACTGCACCCTCAACCGCGGCCAGGCTTCGCGAGACCTCATAATTAAAATCAACATGGCCGGGTGTATCTATTAGATTCAAGGTGTAGCCTTTAAAATCCATTGTAACCGGCTGGAGTTTGATGGTTATCCCCCGTTCTCGTTCGATATCCATCTGATCCAATATTTGATTTTTCATTTTTCGCTTATCAATAGTACCGGTTAATTCCAGCATGCGGTCAGCCAAAGTTGATTTTCCGTGATCAATATGTGCAATTATGCAGAAATTTCTAATATTAGCCATTCTTTTAAAGAAGCTTAGCTATCAATAAGCTAGCTAAGCTTCGAGTTTATCTAAATTTATATATATTATTTTACCTTTAATCTTGATTTCGGTCAATTATTTTAGGCTCTATAATAAGAGTATTGCAAAACCTAAAGTCAATTGTTAGTTTAGTATAATAATTGCGATAATCAATTGATTGTCTTTTGTCATTCCGCAAGGAGCGATAGCGACTGAAGGAATCCCTTATACGTTGTATTTAGAATAAATATGGTTAGCGAAATTTCCATCTTTAAGGGATTTCTCCGCTCCGCTACGAAATGACAAAAAAATATCACACTTAATATCGTAGAACCTTATTTTAAAACTACATTCACAGTTGCGGTTTTATTATCGCGAATATATTCAACAGTCAATTCGTCGCCGGGAAGATATTTGTTTATTTGTGATGACAAGCTGGTATCTGAATTTAGTTCAGTATTATTAATTTTGAGAATAATATCTCCTTCTTTAAGTCCAGCTATGCCCGCAGATCCGCCCTTAACAACCGCTATTCCGCTTTTGTTGGGAAAAATCAATGCACCTTTTCCAATGTTATTTTTTTCGGAATCAAACATTCTTGATAAATCAATGTAATTAGCACCGAATTTTGGATAAGCAATTTTTCCGGTTTTGAAAATACAGCTCATGCAGGGAATAAGATTGGATACAAGTTCCGCCTGACCGTCGCTATTAATTACACCGATAATTTCACTATTTAAGTTAAAAATAAATCCTTCCAAAAAATCACTGCCACTTTTTTCAGCAATCTCGATAACGGCAAAAAAATTATCGCTTGACCGTATTAACTCGTTGTCGTTTTCAGTCTTGGAAATAATTGAGGAAAGCAAAACCTCGCCGTCCCAGTTCGTGGCGACAATCAATTGTCCGTTTTTTAGGTCTTCCTGATTCACAAATCTTTTTACCGGCAAATCGCTTGCGACTATTTGCCAAAATGCGTATTTACCCAATGGGTCAATGATAATATTTTTTACTTGGTGAATTTTTTTATCGCTGGACACGACAACATATTTTTTAAATATCGCCTCCTTGGTACCGGTGGCTGATTCGTTTTTGTAAGAATCGGGAATAAAATTTGACACGACCCAGCCATCACTTGTAACAATGAATCCTTGTCCTTTTTCACCTTTTGAATCGTAGTAATCGCTGGGAATAAAAGCGGCTGGTGTTTTTTTTGAGTCAACATTAATTTTATCGATTTTTTCATAGATACCGATAATCCCGCTTTTAACATTATTGACAGTTTCGTCAACCTTGTCGTTTTGTTCAATCACGATTTTTTTGGCATTTCGTATGATCAAGCCGGAATTATTATCAATACCCCCGCTCAGATTTATATCGCCAAGTAGTGGCAGATTAAAAATGTCCTCCAAAAGATAAACGCGTGTGATGATAGTGCCGACAACCCCACTCAAGGTTCCAAAAACAGTTGCCAAAATAGCTATTACAATTATCCGATTATTAAAATTTTTCATAATATTTATACCCACCGCGATGTAAACAACACGGAAAATATGCTTAAAAATCCAAAAATTAAATAAAGTTTGATTATTTGCGCATCCAGTTTACCGATCAGATAAAATCTGACCAAGCCGATAGCAATATAATAGCATACGGCCATTATTAAGCCTAGAATATAATAGCTAAGCGATAAAAATGATATTGACCAGGCAATTTCCAGATATGTTAACGGTAGGATTATAATAAACAAAATGCCGGATTTTGTCAAAATGCTATTTGTCAAGAAAACCTGATAAACAATCGCGCTTATAAAAAACAGCAAAATCAGCATCAATAGACACGTATTCATTCCCAAAAAAGACTGGAGCCCATAAATGCCGGATGCAGCAAAATAGACAGAAAGAAAGCTTCCATATGATGATAAATTTTCTAATGAATTTTTTTGGTATTTTTCCGGTTTCAAAAAATAATAATATGTTGTGCGAAAATAAATATTTAAAAAAAGAAAAACTACAATAAATAAGGACTGTACTAAAAATTTGCTTGGCATCAAAACGGAAAATCCGCTTGAGCTAATTAAAAATAGCGCGGGCAATATCAAGTAATTCCAAATATTTTCTTTTTTTTTGCTGGCTTTGATAAACTGCCGGAAAGTAAAAAAATATAATAAAATCAAAATTACAAGTACGACGTAAATCATTCTGGGCCTAAAATAAAAAAACTCAAGCAGAATGAACGTGAGCAAGGGAATAAATAACGGTAAAAATTTATTATAGCGCATATCTTTTTTCGGCTATGTTTTTTCAAGTGTTTTGTATTTTTCTTTGACTCTGGCTAAAAGTATCTCTGCTTCATCAATGTCTTTTTTTTCTTCATTTAAAATATCGTTGATTTTGGTAAAAATCAAAACTAGCTCAAGGTGGGTCTTTTTATATTCTTCCGGAATAACCAGATCAAGCATCCTTTCTCGCAATTTTTCCAACTCTTCTTTTTTTCCGGATTCGGGCTCAAGATTAATAATCCTATCATATTCGTTCGTTACTGCGAGCAATTCTTGATCATACTTTAATTTTAAATTTTTGATATCTTCCGGGCTTAACACTTTTTTCTCAATCACCGGTTTTGTTTCAATTACTATTTGTTCATTTGCACCTTCTCTTACACGAATTATTTTTGTGTTTACCAAAAGCGCAATCAACACAAGTGACATTGAAGACGTTAAAATAATTAATAATTTTGAATTTTTTAACATATTATTATTTAATTAAATCAAAGTTAAAATTAATTAAACAAATTGTTATCATCCATTTCCAACCAATCATTTTGTGATTCGTCCCATTTATAAACGACCAGGATATGGCTTTTCTCGTCAGGGCTATAAACATAATCAATCTTTGTCTCAGAGCCGATACGATTTGAGTATATGGTTTTTTTGTCCAAGATTACCGGGCGGCTGATAAACTCCAAACGCATTAGGCCAAGCGGTCCGTCAAATTCGATAAATTCAATATCTGTTCCCCCTTCTTCGTCGCTATGAAACTTTCCTTCATCTTTGACCTTGAAATTGTCTTTGATGTTTCCGATTACGCTTACCCATTTTTCTGGCATCATATTTTTATTATTAATAATAAGCAGCTTGTGTTTCTAGGTCGCGCTTACGATTTCGCGCTACTTGTTCCGTGATAAGTCCTTCTTGAAACAAATTATCAATCGCCTTGTTCATGGTAATCATGCCTTCTTGTCCCCCGGTCTGGATAGCATTGCCGATTTGCGATACTTGATTATTGCGGATCAGGTTTGCAATAGCTCGATTATTGATTAATATTTCACGGGCGGCGATTAATCCGCCGTCTTTTTTCGGCAACAGCTGTTGGGAAATCACCGCCCTAAGTACGGTTGAAAGCTGTCCAGTTATCAAGCCCTGGTTCTGTGAAGGAAAAAAATCGACAATGCGTTCAACAGTTTCAGCGGCAGTCGCGGTGTGCAGTGTTGATAAAACCAAATGACCGGTTTTAGCCGCAGTCAAAGCCGCGGATATAGTATCAAGGTCGCGCATCTCGCCAACCATGATCACGTTCGGGTCTTGGCGAAGAGCGTATTTTAACGCGTCAGCAAAGCTAGAGGTATCTCTGCCAAGCTGTCTTTGCTCGACTATACTTTGTTTGTCTTGAAAATCATATTCAATCGGATCCTCAATAGTGATAATGTGCGAACGCCGTTCCGTATTGATAATATCCAGCATTACGGCCAGTGTTGTTGATTTTCCGGTTCCGGAAGCACCGGTTACAAGGATTAACCCGTCTTTCAGATGCGTCAAGGCATAGATTGTCTCCGTTAGTCTGATATCTTTTGGTGTCGGGATTTGAATCGGTACAAGTCTGGCTGTCAAGCCGATTTTGCCATCTTGAAAATGCAGGTTTACGCGAAAACGGTTTTTAAAAAAAACCATGGATAAATCCAAATCACGTTTTCTTTCAAATCGTTCTCTGGTGTTTTTATCTATTTTCAAATTTATAGCATGCCTTAATTCGCCAAAAGGTATGGGATTTTCATTAAATTTTATCAATTCTCCAGAAACTCTTAGCGCCGGAATACTCCCCTCTACCAAATGCAAATCAGAGGCATTATTTTCAATAGCTGACTTGAAATATGGTTCTATTTCCATTATTTTTTCCTATTATTATCATCAATTATCTGATATTATTATATCATTATTTTAATAATAATTCAAAATATAATTTTTTTGACAATTTTATGTGTAAAATATTTTGTCATTCCCGACACTCCTTGCCCTCGGCAGAGAATAGATATTAAATGATCGGGAATCCAGGGGTAAATAATTCGAATATCATAATCAATTATACTAGTTTAGAACATTAAGCGCTTTTCCCCCTGGATTCCCGCCGGAGTTTATGCCCGGAGGGGTACGGGAATGACAAGAGAAAAACAATGTTTACTATTTATCTGCAGAATTATCTAATAAATCAAAATTAAAAAGACTGCTAAAAGGCAGTCTTTTTAAAATATGAGCCGGCGAGAGGACTCGAACCCCCGACAAATGGTTTACAAAACCACTACTCTACCAACTGAGTTACACCGGCAATTGTTTTTTTTAATATCACTTTAATTATTCTATCTAAAATAATTAAATCGGTCAAGGGTATCGAATTAAATGATATAAAAAGTAATACGAGTGTAATTACACACATATTACACCCATGCTACACTATTAAGAAAACGTAAACAATAGCATTTTTTAATATTTCTAGGGGTTGTCTAAATTCTTTTTTTATTAATTTTTTGTAATTTTTAATATTGTATTTTTTTAATCGAAAGAATTCCTCGGGGCTCTGCCCCGGGGTTACCATAAGGAGGGAAAGTTTGAAAACCGTAGGTTTTCAAGACCGTGGATTACATATATAATGTATTCATGACAGATGATAAACATGTATTCAAAAGACATAATAAAACATTGTTATTGTATCATATAGTATTTCCGGTGAAATATCGGCGTTTTGTTTTGACAAAAGAAGTTGAGATTACTTTGCGTGACATTTGTTCTGAAATTGGCATATGCTATGAAATGAATTTTGTTGAGATTGGGGCGGATGAAAATCATGTACATTTCTTGGTGCAGGGAATTCCCAATATGTCTGTTTCTGAAATGGTTATGAAGATAAAGAGTATCACTGCCAAGGGGATATTCAAAAAACATCCTGAAATAAAGAAGATACTTTGGGGAGGGAGTCTATGGACATCGGGCTACTATGCCAATACTGTGGGGCAATACGGAAATGAAGCAATGATAAGAAGTTACATCGAAAAGCAGAGTAGCAACTACGTACGGATCCATGAAGGACAACTAAAGTTTTTTTAAAACACAACATCTTGCTAACAGCGAGATACCTCGGGGCTCTGCCCCGGGGTAATTCATTAAATAAATTTTTAACTAACGCCCTTTCGTCCCCATGGTTTCTAAAACCCAATGTTCCGAATTCCAAATTTATTGAAAAAGGCATTGTACCACTAATTTCATCGCCATTTTTAATTTCAAAGTTTATACTACCAGTTGGAATACTCCAGCTTCTATCGAAAACGGTTTTATTTTCTAAATCATTTTCTGATATCACAACCTTGATAGAGTTTTTATCACAATATGCGCTAAACTCATACCATTGATCCAAATTTAACCTATGACTAAATTTTAAATGAGTGCTATGCATATCCCAAGACTGCCAAAATCCATTTACTCTTATGTGTGCTTTTATTCCTTCATCAAATATTTGAAGCATAACTAAATTTGATAAATTTGTTGCGCGCAAAATAACACCTAAGCTTTTGTTTATAATTTTAAATTCAAAATTAGTGTAATAATCACTCCAATTTAGACATCTGGGATAAATATAACCAGAATGAGAATTTGTAATTTCAAACGATTTTTCATTTCTATTAAATTGAAAAGTACCTTGACCTATCCATTCATATCTTTCAAGATCATTTAACAGTGAGATAAAATAAAAATCTCTGTCTTTAGTTTTTGAATATATAACTAATGAAATTACCGTTATAGTAATTACCACATTCATTAATAATGTAATATTTGGCTGTTCAATAAATAAGTAGCTTATTACATAACCTACAATACCAAAAATACCTGTATAAATTTCTATTTTATGTTTTCTTACAAAAAATTTAATTGATTTTTCCTGAATATTCTTTTCAGTCCATCGAATCGTTACTGACGCAACAATAGCAAACAAAATTAATGGCCAAGTAGACTTGAGCAGCTGAATAGTAAGCTGGAACATCTGTTTGTTTAAATTTACAACATCAAATTCGTTCATAATTTTTTTTATTTAATAATATTCCCTCTATACTGAAGTTACGGCAATAATGAATATGGTAATATTGTCCTAATACCACTCCTCAACCCCACCATGCCGCGAGCAAGTCCCCCGTCGATTCTGTGAGAATGAATAACTCCCGTCTCTACACATGGCCGAAGCGCCGGATGGGCGGGATGGGGCGAAAGCCGGAGAATGAACTTCGTTGCCATCGACATTGGTGTAGTGATTGTCATTGGAAAGCGGAACATCAATGCTTGGTTTTTCGGTAACTGTTTTTGTTTTCGCATCTGTTTCAGTCCGTTCACTAACAGAGCTTTTTTCCGGAACAGTCAAACTGCTTGTATCAATCGGTCTCTCAATAACCGATTTCTCGACCGGCTCTACATAAGTTTGAGGGATATCGTACGCGGTGCAGGCAGAAAGTGAAAATAACAAAAGCATGAGGACGATAAATCGCTTTTCCATAATTATTCATCGCCAAGCATGCAAACGAAAATTATTTTTAAAATATTATTATTTAAAATCCATAAAATCAATTTTTATACTCACTCAACACATAAAACATCGCCTCCGCTGAAATTCCGAATTCTTTACTCATTGGCACAGACATAAGATCATTTAAAAATTCTTCCTCAATATTTGAAAAATCCATAGAAGCGCTTTGTCGCACTTCATCATAAATTTTTTTGTAAACAGACCTCACCATGTCTCGCGGGACCAGCAAATAACTGGCAAAGGTTTGCGCTTGCCATTCCATGCTCCGGTAGGTTTGTTGAGAGATGTTTTCTATAAAATTATAAAAATCATCAAGACTTTCAATCTTAAAACTTCCATAAATATCCTTATGCAAAACAAAATGACCCATTTCGTGTGCCAAAGAAAAACGGAGACGGTTCATATTTCGCTCGTCATTGTACCAATCGTTATCAACGTTAATTGAAGTAAAATCAGATGAGATTAAGGCATCGGTATTGCAAAGCTTCATCATGTCCGGAGTCGGAATAATGTCAATACCCAATTTGACATCTATAATCTTTTCGATATCTACGGGAATAGAATCATTCCAGTACATTTTCCGAAAAGTATCAGCCTTGATTTTAATAACGTCTTTTTTAATGTAAGGTGTTCTGAATTTGCTAAAATCCATTTGCTTTAAGAATTCCTAATTAATTTAATCAACGTATCAATCTCCTCCTTGGATGGCTTGTCGTTGCGAATAGTGCGGAAAAAGGCCGGTAGGCTTTTGACCAGATTTTTTTGAGCCAGAATGTCCTCTGGGATTATACCCTGTGATATATTGGCTTGGTCGATAAAATCTTGATACGCGCTATCGCCCTTTTTTAGACCCAAAGTAAGCGCCCATTTATGCAAAGTATTTAAGTCGGTCGGTGGAGCCAATACTCCCCGCTCAATCTTGCTCCAATTGCTTGGATCATAGCCAATCTCTTTACATACCTCTCTTAAACTTAGGTTTTTTTTAAAACGAAATTCTTTGAGTATTGCCCCGAAATTGTTTGTTTTTTTCTCCATATGTTTATGACCCACGAATTAAAAAGCATGATAAAATTCACGAGCTTTTTAGGTATGGGGAAAAGATTTATTAACTGTGGTAATATTTTACCACACCAAATAAATTTGTCAAATTATTTATTACCCCCCCCCTAATAATCACTACATAATTCTTCCCTTATTTTTAAACGCATATTAGACAATCTGTACTCAAATAATTCTCAAGGAAAAAAAATAGTTTGAATCAATTTAACTAAAATTTCTCAAAAATAAAAGGAGGCGGGTTACTCACGCCTCCAGTATACTTCTTAAAGAACAAAAAATGCAGTTAATGAAAAAAGGTAAGTAGCCTAAACTATTATCCGAGGTAAATCAAGCTACTGGTAGAGTGGCTATGCGCATTGCCGAAACCTAAGGCACAATCAAACCTTAAACTTTCTTGGGTGGCAACAAAATATGTCGAGTAGCTGGAATCCCAAGATACCGCAGAACAATCGTAACATGGTGTAAAATAATCACGTGCCAAGATATCAGGATGGATAGTCATCGCAACTGCAAAATCAATCGGACCTGAAAGATACATTGACTTCGGAAGTATCGACATTAATTCCCTTACTGCGTTGATGGAAAATCCTTGAAAAGGGAAAAACTGGAGTCCCACAAGCGGACCTTTGGCCATCTTAGCAATAAAACGTTCATGACTCTCATCAACAATTTTAATTTTTCCTGGAAACACAACTTTTATGTAATTATTAAAATACCTTCCTGGAATCTGAAGTGCATATGAAGCAGTAACAGCATTTAAGAAATATCCAAACAGATCTTTTTTGTAATCAGAAACTCGAAACTCAGGATAACAGACGGGTAGCCAAACGCCGTTTAATAAATTTGAAAACATAGGGTCATTTTGCAATTGTTCAATAAGTTTTTCGCTCCTCTTCTGGTATTCCTCTGCCGATACAAATATTGCGTTGTGTAAAAACTTAGCAGCTTTATTAAACCGTTCCGCATAGTTAATATCCGGCTGAATAAGTTTGTAGTCCGGTTTCGGATTACAATCGTAATTTTTTGAGCCAACCAGTGGAATAAAACGTCCGTTTTTATCCACCATTTTTTGGATAAGTTCCTTAATTTCAATAGTAACGTCGCCCGCCAACATTCTTTTTATATTTGCTTCACCTAGGATATTGAGAATTGCTTCAACTTCACCTATGGTGAATCCGGCATATTTCACACTGCATGCCGGCATATGACTGCTAAGTTTTTTAAAACCGTCTAACCCCAATGCCATCACTACTCTTGCGACACTCTCAATACTTACTTTATGATGATTCATTACTTCCTCCTCGCAGGCTAAAAGCCCGCTTTTTAATGTGCACCCCCTACCCGAGGTTTGGGACCTTTCCAGAATTGGAAAGAATTTTTTATATTAGCACAACATTTACAAAAAAGCAAGTTTGACTCCCCACCTCCCCGCTAACCATAACTACTCACTTCGCAAAGCATCGACCGGATCAAGCTTACTGGCTTTTAGCGCAGGGTAAAAGCCAAAAAATACGCCAACAATTGCAGAAAAAGTAAAACCTAAAAGCGGGCCAGAAAGTGATGAAGACATGGTCATTAAATTAAAATATGAAATAATTGGGATGGCTGATTGGCCGATAATAACTCCGATAAGTCCCCCAACTGTAGACAAAATTACTGATTCCAGTAAAAATTGAGTCAAGATATTGCCCTGTTTACCACCAATAGCTTTGGCTATGCCTATTTCTTTGGTTCGTTCCGCGACCGTAACAAACATAACATTCATAATACCAATCCCAGAAACCAAAAGTGTAATGGCAGCAACTAATGTTAAAACTGTGCTCATAAGTGAGGCGGAATCTTGAGCGGCGCCAACCATTGATCCAGCATCCATAACACGAAAATCATCCTCTTGTCCGTCTTTTAATTTATGTTCGGTGCGCAAAATTTTTGTTACTTCTTCCGTGGCAATACTGATGTTATTCACATCATCTGCTTCCATAGTAACCATTAAATTTCCACCTTGGGAACCAAGAATACTGGATTGGGCAGTTTGGTATGGAACGTATACCGCTTCGTCTTTGCTGGTACGCCCCAGTGTGCCACCGGTTTCTTCAAAATAGCCAATCACTTCAAGTTTTTTCCCACCAACTGTAATTGTACTGCCGATAACTTGATTTTTATCTGTATAGAGATTTTCTACTACATCACTACCCAAAATTACTAAGCGGTCTTTTGAGTTGATCTCTTCTTCACTGAACATTCGTCCTTGTACAATCTTTTGGTTAGCAATTTGAAAAAAATCAAGATCAGTTCCAACAACCGAATATGATGCTTCACTGGATTCATAGCTTACAGTTGCATTGCCCTGGATGATACCAGTGGCCAACGCAATGTGTTCTGCATTATCCCGAATTACTTTGACATCGTCGATGCTTAATTTTGAGCTAGCTGTTGAACCCGGACGTCCCATGTTACCCATTATCATAATTGATTTCGCGCTCAATCCGGCAAATTGTTCATCAACCGCATTTCTTGCTCCTTGTCCGATTGCAAATACGGCAATGACAGTAGACACTCCGATTATAATTCCCAACATCGACAAAAAACTTCTGGTTTTTTTAGCCAAAAGCGATTCAAATGCCATTTTAAAAATTTCGAATATCATATTGTTTAATTAACGAGTTAATTTTCGTTGTTAACGTTCTTCGTTTTTTGATATTTTGTTATATTGGTAGCTAAGCGCGGATAGACGCGGATATAAACGCGGATTTACGCTGAGATAAAATGTGTCATTATGCTTAAATTAATAATTATTTTTCAACTTGTAGTCATTGTCAACGACTTTTCCGTCACGCAAATAAATTATTCTGTCGGCAAATTTCGCAACTTCCGTGGTGTGGGTTACCATGACAACTGTTTTTCCCCTATTTTTAAATCCCATAAATATTTCCATAACTTCTTGTCCTGATTTGGAATCAAGTGCTCCGGTTGGTTCATCGGCTAAAATTATTTCCGGATCATTCATAAGCGCTCGAGCAATCGCCACTCTTTGCTGTTGTCCTCCGGAAAGCTCTGTTGGCCTATGTTCTACTCTCTCCCCTAGTCCGATGCTGGCGAGCAATTCAGATGCTCGATTTTCTCTTGCTTTTTTTTCTACACCAGCGTAAAGCGCGGGCAACGCGACGTTTTTTAGGGCACTCAAGCGCGTGAAAAGATTAAACTGCTGGAAAATAAACCCCATCTTTTTGTTGCGAATAAATGCTAGGGTAAAATCATCATGAACTTTGCCAATATTTTCATTATCCAAAAAATATTCGCCTTCGCTCAAAGAGTGCAAACAGCCGATGATATTCAAAAGAGTGGTTTTGCCACAGCCAGACTCGCCCATTAACGCGACAAATTCGCCTTTTTTTATCCGCAAATCAATACCGTTTAAAACCGGAATTTCGTCGCCATTGGCTAAAAAATAAGATTTGTGAGCATTTTTTAATTGAATCATGAAACTCTCCATAGATTTAGAATAAAGACGACTTATTAATACAAAACAATATCGCCAACATTTAGACCGCTTTTTATTTCTACATTTTTACCATCAGTAAAACCAGTACTTACCTCTACCCATTCATTTGATTTTAATTGGACTGAAGGCTTGCTATTTACATTTCTTACGGCTGAAACCGGAATTTGCAGAACATCAGCAACGCCATCGATTATGAAATTTACGCTCGCGGTCATACCTTCGCGAATCTTTGAATCTTTGGTATCACTCAAAGCAGCCTTTACCAAGTATGTAACAATGCCGTTATTGCTTGTTTCTGCAGTTTGCGAAATATATATTAATTCTCCGTTAAATTCCTGTTCATCCAAGGCGTCAAAGGTTGCAACCGCCTTTTGGCCTACGCTTAATTTACTGATATCTGATTCTTCAATATTTAATTCCACAAATAATGTATCATTATTAATTATAACGGCAACGGGTTTGCTTTCATTGCTTAGAATAATATCACCAGCCTTGTAATTCAACAACGCGAGTTCACCGTCTATCGGTGATGTGAGTACGGCTTTATTAAGGTCGTTTCTAGCTTTGTCAAGATTTATGGAAGCGGTTGTCAGGCTTGAGCGTGCAGAAGCCAGTTCGGAATCGCTCAGCGGTTTTAACAGTTCTGTGTAGTCATTTTTAGCATTTTGTAATGACAATTCTTTTGCGGCTAAACTTGCTTCGGAATTTGCAATATCTTGTTTTGCCTCTTCCTTCGCTGTCGCAAGATCTTTTACTGCATTATTATATGCGGTAATATAGTCGTCTAAATTTTCACGAGCATCGGCAAGTGAATCAAGATTGTTATTAAGAGCTGTTATTTTCGCGTTAATTGTTGATCGATTTGAAGAAATTGTAGATTTAAAAGTATCAATCTGTGTTTGACTAAGCGAAGCAGTACTAATAGTTGCATTGATCATTTTTTGCATCTGATATAAATGCGCCTCAAACTGCGTCAGAGCTTTTTCCGCTTTTTTTACCGCATCATCAATTTCGCTATAAGTGCTTGTTTTGGAAAGACCAATGACAGAATCGTTAAGTTCATCATAGGAATATTTCGCTTGAAGATATGTGTCTTTTGCAGACAAATACGCGGCGTTATCTTTTGCACCAAGATTTACTTCAAAACTATCATTAATATCCGTGTCGTCAACGCCGATGATTTTGTCAGAAGCAAGTAAAATTGTTTCAAAACTGAGATTAATAGCCTTAACTGTATCTAAAATATCGGCATACGCATTTTTTATATCTTTGCTGGTTGCCTCATTTTTATTAAGTTCCATATCTTCGCGTGTATCATTTACATTTTCTTCCGCGTCTTCAATTTTTTCATTAGCGCTGTTTCTTGTTTTTTCCAAGCTTATTTTTGCCTGGCTTAAAGATATTTCAGCCTGTTCGATTGATGATTTAGCATTAGCGATTTCTTTATCTGTCGCACCAGCCACCTTTTCATTGTAGCTTGCGAGGACGGATTGATAATTTGAATATGCTTTGTTCAAGTCATAATTAAGGTCGTCTGTGCGTACCGAAGCGATTTTGTCGCCTTTCTTAATCTTGTCCCCTTCTTTTACAAAAACTTGGTTGACCTCCAATGTGTCACCGCTTACGGAAAATGATAATTCTACACCATCTTCGGAAACGACTTTGCCATCCGCCTCGATAGCAATTTGCAAATCAGATTTTTTGACCGTAGCCTCGCTTATTTTGACAACGCTTTTTGTTTCTTTAGTACTTTGGTTTTTATTATAAAAAAACCATACGCCTAGCGCAATAACAATCAAAATAAGCGGAATAATCACGCTTTTTCTCTTAAAAAATCCAAATATACCATTTTTTCTCGCTTTTCTACTTGCTTCAATAATTGATTCACTCATATTTTTTATTTATTATTTTTTTATTACTTAGTAATCAAAACAAAAGACGCGTTTTTATTTTCGCTTTCGCTTTCATCAAGCCAAACATTTATCATTTTGTCTTTGGTAATATCACTTAAATTCGCCTCTACCATATCCATCTTATCTGTAATTTCCGTATCAGGTTTAAGCATTTTAATTCCGACAGGTATTGTTACGGTTACATCTCCTGTACTCATCGCTTTTATTCTTTCGAGCATTGCCGCCTGCTGATCTGTGTCCATATTCATTCCTCTACCCATACCGCCACCAGCTCCGGGAAATCTTCCGCCATTCGTACCAGTTCCAAGAACCGGAGCGGTTTTTGTTGTATCGGTTTCTGTATCTTTTGTTTTTTCTGTATTTTCCGGTCTTTCCTGTCTTTCAATTTTAATTATTGTAACTTCATTACCACTAATCGATTTTACTATTCCGGTAATATCCGCATTACGTTCCGGTTGGCCAAAATCCGGTCGTCTAAATCCCTGTTCATTTGGCAAATCCTTGTTATTTTCGGTAGTTTTTTGCGAACATCCGCCTAAAATTATTGTGCTGATTAAAAAAATTGATAATAAAATAAACTTTTTCATACTATTGTTAGAAATAAATAATTAAAATTAAAAATATATTAAATTTTTTTTAAGCTCTTATATTTTATATACGCTAATTATATCACTTTTCTTGCAAATAAAAAAACCCTCATCAACCGGTTGATTAGTGATGAGGGGGGTTAAAGATTTTTCAATAAAAATCAGGCAGTTTTTTTCCGACTGATTCTGGCGGCTCCAAGAAGTCCAAGACCGAACAGCATCATGGTTGCTGGTTCAGGAACAGGAGATGTACTTCCGGAAATAATGTCATTGGCACAGTAAGCAGTTACCCATTTAACATCAAAGACGCCATATGGGTCATCTTGCCAGATACCTGTTGTAATATGGATAATGTAATCAGATATGCCCTGGGGTATTGATTCCCATGTAACAGAGCCGCCACCAAGTGATGGAATTCCATAATTACTGCTGATTGTGGCAATTTGAACTTTTTCACCGGGATTGTAGATGTAACCAGGGCCGGGACTGAAATGATCGGAATTAAAATAGCTACCTACAGCATACATTGTTCCGGCAGTAAAGCCAGTGCGGTTTACAAGCGGTATCGCCCACTCATAGTCCACGCCATGGTATGTTTCAGTAATAAACAAGTCAGCAGGTTTAGTTGCCCAGGTACCAACAGTAATGCCGTTTTGAGGATAATCGGTGTATATGTCGAATGCGATAGCCCCGGAATTAATGCCCGGAGTAAAATTTTTGATATCTATTTTATAGGTTTCAAATTGAATACCGATAGCATCGCCGACAGCATCGTTAATAGTGATTGTTTCTGCGAATGCTGGCGAAATGACCAATGTTAAAAACAGAAAAATACTTGCAAAAATCTTATTCATTTCTTAAACTCCTTTTTAAATGTACAAAAAAATGACCCACCATAGGTCAAACCTAACTCTTTTTATCATATCTATTAACAAAAGTCAATACCAATTTGCTATTATTAAAATAATAGCTTATTTTAGCTAATTTTTAAAAAATTAATAAGTATTGACTTTTATATAAAAATGTATTATGATATTTTAATATATAAATAATCTAATCATGTCGCCCTCTAGTTAAGGCGACTTTTATTTGCATGGATATTCGAAATATAGCAATTATCGCACACGTTGACCACGGCAAGACAACTCTTACCGATGCTTTGATGCGCCAGACCGGGATGTCTGAAGAAGGCGTTAGCATGGATTCAAACGCGCTCGAGCTTGAGCGTGGCATTACGATTTATTCAAAAAATACATCGGTTTACTATAAAGATACAAAGATCAATATCGTTGATACTCCCGGTCATGCGGATTTCGGCTCCGAAGTAGAGCGCGTTCTCCGTTCAATTGATTCGGTTCTTTTGGTTGTTGACGCGCAAGAAGGTCCGATGCCGCAGACAAAGTTTGTTTTGAAAAAATCACTTGAGCTTGGCTTGAAACCGATTGTGGTTATTAATAAAATCGACAAACCGGCGGCAAGAGCAGAAGAAGTAAAAGAAATGGTATATGAACTTTTTTTGGATTTGGGTGCCAACGATGAACAGCTCGATTTTACAACCATCTACGCAATCGCTAAACAAGGAATTGCCAAATTAAATATGGACGATAATTCCGACAGTCTTAGTCCCCTTTTGGATGTTATTTTAAAACAAACGCCAATAGCATCAAGCGCGGATAGTAACACACGTCCTTTGAGTGCACAGCCTTTTAATCTTGGTTATGATAATTTTCTGGGACGCTTGGCTATTTCCAGAATATACGAAGGTACGATAAAATCGGGAAGCAGAGTACTTATCAAAGATATCAAAAACAATACGCGTGAAGGAAAAATATCAAAGCTTTTTACTTTTGAAGGCTTGACCCGAAAAGAAGTAAGCGAAGCCTATGCCGGCGATATTATAATGACATCCGGTTTGCCGAATATTTTTATTGGCGAAACTATCTGTGACAACGAAAATCAACCCGCTTTGCCGGCAATCGAGATTGATGAGCCAACCATTACATTGAATTTTTTGGTCAACACTTCTCCATTTGCCGGACGCGAAGGCAAACTGGTTACCAATAGCAAAATCAAAGAAAGATTATTAAAAGAGCTTGAAATAAACGTTGGTCTAAAGATTGATTTTTCTGCGATTGACCACTACAAGGTAAGCGGTCGTGGCGAAATGCATATCGCTATTCTTTTGGAAAATATGCGGCGTGAAGGCTACGAGATTCAAATATCTCAGCCACATGTTATTATCAAGGAAGAAAACGGTGAAAAACTAGAACCGTTTGAAGAGCTTACAATCAATGTTCCGGAAAATATGACCGGAACCGTTATCGAAAAATTATCCAAACGACGCGGAGCAATGCTTGAAATGAAACCGGAACATGGACATACTAGAATTATTTTTGAAATTCCGACCCGCGGTTTACTTGGTTATCGCAATGATTTTGTGGTAGACACAAAAGGTGAAGGCATTCTATATTCTCGTGTTATCGGTTTTAAACCCTATGTTGGCGAAATTGAAAAACATACTGTCGGTTCCATGATATCAATGGCATCCGGCAAGGCCTTGGGATTCTCTTTGTACAATCTTCAGGATCGCGGCGATCTTTATATTGGAGCAAACGTTGATATTTACGAAGGTATGGTTGTCGGCAATGTTGCCAAGGGCAATGACCTTGCGGTTAATCCGACCAAGGGCAAGCATCTGACAAATATGCGCGCTTCCGGCGCGGATGAAGCGATACGCTTGACTCCTCCGGTTGAGTTGACACTGGAAAGAGGCATGAGTATTATGAAAGACGATGAATATCTTGAGATTACACCAAAAAGCGTCCGTTTAAGAAAACAATATTTGACTGAAAACGAGAGAGTGCGAGCCGGAAGGGCAAAGATTTAATAATTATTCTTGTAAAAATCCGCTATCTCATCCCTAAGCTCCGGGCGATCAAAAGCGTATTTCAAAGTCGCGCGTAGATAATTCAAAGGGTCTCCGGTAGTCAGCCATTCCCCATCTTCGACTTTCTTGGCATAAAAATCACCACCCTTTTTAATATATTTTTCAATAGCATCCACAATCCACAATTCACCTCCCTTTCCCAGGGGGGTGTTTTTTAATTCATCAACGATTTCCTGATTCAAAATCATTCTACCAAACGAGGCAAGATTTGAGGGCGCGGTTCCGTATTCAGGCTTTTCAACAATACCCTTGAGACGCATTGAATTTGGGAAAAGATCGACTATGCCATAACGATCCAAAACATCCTTTGGCATTTCCTGTACGCCGATCATGGGCTTACCGACTTTTTCATATTCATCGACCATTTGTTTTGTAAACGATACCTTTGATTTTACCAAATCATCGCCAAAGCAAAAAACAAAAAACTCGTCTTTAACTAAAGTGGACGCAGATAAAATCGGTACACCGTTGCCGTATTGCGGCGCTTGGCGCACATAAATAAAATTTGCCAAACCGGCGATTTTTTTTATTTCTTCCAAAATTTTCAGCTTACCGGCTTTTTCAAGATCGATTTCCAGGGCAATACTGTGGTCAAAATGGTCTTCAAGCGGCTTCTTGTCCCACTTGGTTACGAGAATGATATCCTCGATTCCGGCCGCAACCAATTCCTCAACAACAAGCTGGATAATCGGCTTGTCGACTATCGGTAACATCTCTTTTGGCATGGCCTTGGTTACAGGCAACAGGCGCGTACCCGAACCGGCGACTGCGACAATGGCTTTTTTTATTTTTTGCATGGTAGTAATTTATGATTTATGATATATGATTTTAGATATATTTTAATAATAAATTAAATCATATATCTAAAATCTTATATCCTAAATTATTTAATCTCCCATTTTAACAAATACTTCACCCAAGACCGAATATGATGTTTTGTGGTCGTGCTGGTAAAAAACTTGTACCACGCTACCTGGGCGCTTTCACGCGCATGATTATGGATAACTTTGACTAACGGATAATAGACTATTTTCCAATTTTTATTCCAAAATCTGCGGCATAAATCCGTATCTTCAAAATACATAAAATATCTCTCGTCAAAATAGCCGACTTGTTTTAATGCTTCACTGCGACAAAACAGAAATGACCCTAAAAGCCAATCGACATTTCTGATGGTTTTGTGGTCAAAATCTTTCATCAAAAAATGATCAATATCTTTTTTGGCAAAGCCGGTTTTGCCCAAAGGAGTACGGCGATAAATCGGCGTTAGTAGGCCATGCCAGCGATAGCAAGAATCTTGGATACTGCGGTCCGGCGACAATTGCTGAGGCGCGATTATTCCGATATTTTCGTTTGTTTCCATGTAGCCGTACAGCTTTGTAAACACGTCTTTGAATACGATAATATCCGGGTTCATAACTACCGAGTACTTCCCCTGCGCTTTTTTTAGGCCGACATTGTTGCCCGCGCCCATTCCGGTATTTTTTTTATTTTGAATAAATACGATTTCCGGATATTGCCAATTAAGGATTTCACCAATCGCATCGCCGGAATTATTATCAACGACAATGATTTCATGTTTTAACTTTTTATCCGCAATATCAAAACAAGCCTCTTTGATTGATTTTATGCAATTCAAAGTGTCGCCTTTGCTTTTGTAATTTACGATTACGATACTGATGTCCATAAATATAAAATTTCTAATTTCAAGATTTGGATTTAAAAAAAATTATTTTAGACTTAATTTCTTCGCTTGTCATTCCCGTACCCCTCCGGGCATAAACTCCGGCGGGAATCCAGTTTCGAGCAATAAACCCTGGATTCCCGCCTTCGCGGGAATGACAAAAAAGTTTTTATATATCCCAATACATTGATTACCAAAACATAATAAATTTTATCGTCTTCCAGTAAAAATTAAAAAACGGATTAATTAATCGTAATTTCCAATCATTAAATTCTTGGTGATCGATTACTCCGGTAATCATTTTGCAGATTTCTTTATCTTTTATTATTCGCAAGCTTTGATTTCGATGCCTAGCTGAAATTAAATAAGCCCAGGTTTTTGGATTTAGAAAATATAAATAAACCCTCAACTTGTCTTTTAACCATTTATTTTTCCAAGCAAAAAAAAGTTGACCGATTTCCATGATTATAAACGCGGGAAGAATCAAGATTAGTGTTTTTATTTTATAACAAATTATAATTGAAATTATTCGATTGCGATCCATCCAATAAGTTTGTTTGATTGATCTCTTAAAGTTGTATTTGGTTACGGCAACCGCATTAAGCGCGACAACGGCTCGCCAGCCGTTTAGGCACAGACGCCATGGCAGTTCTTGGTCTTCATTATACATCCAATATTCTTCATCAAATAATCCGACTTTTATTAATGCTTCTCGCGGAAACATCATGGAAGCCCCTGAGGTATAAAAAACATCTTTTGAAATAATATTTTGATTTTCCCATCTTTTTTTATAACCGCTCGAAAATCCAAAACCTAAAAAATGCGTTTCGTTTCCCAGGCTCGCTACTATATCTGTATCACCATACAACATCATGCGCGCTTGCGCAACACCAATCTTTTTATCACTTTCCAGTAATTTTACCAATTCGCTTACACAGTTTTTTTCCAAAATTGAATGGATGCTTACTAAAAAAATATAATCAAACCCCTGACTAAGCGCCAAGCGCATGCTGTCGTTACAACCTTTTGCAAAACCATCGTTATGAATATTTAGAACAAGCTCGGCATCCGGCGCTAATTTTTTTAGCAACAAAACGCTGGTTGGCGACGTTTCATTATCGGTAATAAATATTTTTATATCTCCCGAATAATCCTGTTCACGAATGCTCTTGATGCAGTCTGGCAAAAATTTTTCCGCATAGTCCTTGTAGTTTGGTGAAATAATTATTGCAACTTTTTTAAACATAGTATTTTAGGTTTTGCCTCTGCTTTTGAATCTAAGATTTTCAGCAATACAAGTTAATAAAAAGCCAATTGGCCATAAAAATCTCAGTAGCCAATATTGCCAAGATGGATGCCATTTTTTAAAATATTTTAGCATGGAATCACGAAAATATTTTTGTTTTTTTAGACTATTTACTTGATTAAAACTTTGACCGACATAGTCTGTGCACTCCGCAACCGGCGTATACCAAACTTCTTCACCGATATTTTTTATCTGCAAACAAAAGTCGACTTCTTCAAACCAAATAAAATAGCGTTCATCCAGCCAAAAAGGGATATGGCGTTTTGCCCGTACCATGAAAAATCCGCCACGAATCGAGTCAACTTTTGCCGCCTTATTATAATCAAAATCTTCGGGAATATATTTTTTCAAAATATTTGGAAAGATATGAGGAAGCTTTAATATGATTGCCGCTTGATCCCATAATGTCGGAAAATTGCGCACATGCTTGATTGTTTCCCCTTTTTCATTTTGCAAATGGCATCCCGCGACGCTGGCCTGCGGATTTTTTTCCATCCAATCAATCATTTTCCTCAAAGTATCCGAACGCACAAGCATGTCAGGGTTTAATAAAAGGATATATTGGCCATGCGCTTGTCCGATTCCCTGGTTATTGGCCTTGGCAAAGCCGAGATTTTTTTTATTTGCAATCAAGTTTACACGCAAAAATTTTCGCTTAATCATTTCTACGGTTTTATCTTTTGAGTGATTGTCTATAACAATCACTTCAAATTCGTCAGGAGTAAGTCCTGTTGAAGAAAAAATAGCTCTTAAGCTTTCTTCAAGCTTTTTTTCTACGTTCCAAGATACGGTTATGATTGATAGTCGCATATTTAATACTTATTTACTTTTGTCCTAAAAATTTTAAAAAAATAAATCAAAAGATATTGCTCGAATATTAAGGAAAAAATAAACATTAAAAATACATGTTTCAAAATAGAAATTTTGTTTATTGTATTTTGCAATCTCCAATATTTTTTTATAATAATCAGCTGATGAAACAATGACCATTTTTTGGCTTTTCTGCTTTTATTTCTTCTGTTCAATGCAATTAAAATATTACCATCACCTTTTCCGCTCACAGTCCTGTCATGATACATTTTTGCAGTTGTAACTAAGGCGGATGAGTAACCTGCCAAAAATAAGCGATAAGCCAAGTCACAGTCCTCTTTGTACATAAACATCAGTTCATCAAAGTACTGATTGTTAAACTTAACTTTTTCCAATGCGCTCATCCGGTACATGGCCGCCGCTCCGCTCGGTCCAAAAATTTTTGCATTTTCGTATTGTCCATGGTCAATCTGCCCTTGTCCTAAGTCAAAAAATCTTAAACCGGTTTTTAAAACTATGCCGAATGAATCGATAATATTTGTTTTTTCATTTGATTTATCCGGTACAAAATTCCATTTATAAATCTTTGGGCTGACTGATGCTAAATTATTGTCATTTTTGATAGCAGTTAGTAAATTATTAACACAATCAGATTCAAGTATTGTGTCAGGATTTAAAACCATAAAATATTCCGCTCCATTTTTTTGCGCGTCATTAATCATTAGATTGAAGCTTTTTCCAAAACCGAGATTTTTTCCTTTACTAATAATTTTTATTTGCGGATATTTATTTAATAATTTGATATTTCTATCTGTTCCATCTTCATTGCCATCAACTGCCAATGTCTCAAAATTTGTTATATTCTGATTGAATAATGAATCTAAAAAATACGGCAAATATGCCATTGCCTCTTTGCTATAAGTAATAAATCCAATGTAAAGTTTCTTTTTTTCCATAGTAAATACCTATGATAATCTTTTTTTTGCTAATTCTTTTAATTGGATATTAAATTCCTTGATTGCTTCATCAACCAACGGATCAAAATGTTTATAAATATTTTTTTCTTTTACGATGATATTTGCTTCGAGTAAAGAATCAAAAGTTCCTGCATCTAACCAAGCACCTTTTACCATGCCGACTTCCAGCTCACCCCTTTTTAGATACCAATTATGCAGATCGACGATTTCTAATTCAGACCTATCGCTTGGTTTGACGGTTTTAGCAATATTACATACACGATTGTCATAAATGTATAAGCCGGGGATAATATAATCAGATATCCAATCTTTGGGTTTTTCAACGATTTTAATTGCGCGCATATTATTATCAAAAACAATAACACCAGATCTTTCAGGGTCAGGTACTTTTACGGCAAATACTTTTGCTCCTGACTTAAATCCGCTTATATCATCTGAAAAATCATCCTCAAAGATATTGTCACCCAAAATCATAGTCACATTATCCATACCAATAAATTTTTCTCCAACTATAAAGGCATCCGCAAGCCCGCGCGGTATCGGCTGAACTTTAAATTCAATATTTATTCCATACTTTTCAAACAAAGATCCAAGCAGATTTAAAAATTGTCCGGAATGTTCCGGCGAAACTATTATCAAGATTTCTTTTATTCCGGCTTTGATTAAAACATTCAAAGGATAAAAAATCATCTGCCGATCATAAATCGGTAATAATTGCTTGCTCGTTGTCGTTGTCAAGGGAAAAAGCCGCGTTGCGGTCCCCCCAGCTAATATAATTCCTTTCATAAATCAAAAATTATTTGTTAAATTTATTTTAATTTTAAATAATCCTTTAATGCATCTTTGTAATCTCGCAAAGGCTCCAGCTTGGTATTTTTCAGTGCGCTGAAAGACGGACGTTTTGCCGGACGATGGAAAATAGCGCCGCTTACGGGCTTGATGCGGACATCTGAATTCAGCAGATTAAAGTATTCGCGAGCGCCGTCATACCAGCTAGCTTGTCCGGAATTTGTTATATGGTAAATTCCAAAAGGCATTTTGTCAAATACTATTTTTTTTACTGTTTGCGCCAAATCCGGCGAATAGGTAAAACAACTAACTTCATCATAAACCACTGTTAGCTCTTCTTGTTTGTTGCTTAACGCAAGCATCAAATCAAAAAAACTTGGCTTTGATTCAGGGCTTTCACCTTTTGGCCCAAAAAGTAGAGACAAGCGGACAATATAATACTCTAAACCTTTGGTTTCTCTTTTTAAAATTTCTTTTTCACCCAAGAGCTTACTCTCGGAATAACGATTGAGTGTGGCGGTTTCGTCATCTTCCGCAAAACCGCCATTAAGCTTTGCTTCCAATTGTCTGGCTGGGTTATGCCCGCTAAAAACGTGGTCAGTTGAAAAATGTATAAACAAAGATTTATTTCGAATAGCCGCATCAGCCAGATAGCCAACCGCTGTACCATTCAACATTTTCGCCAATTTGAATTCCGCATTATCAATCTCGCATTTGTCAACCGCATTATACGCCGCGGCATTGATTATGATATCGGGCTTCAACTTGTCTATTTTAATATCAATTTGTTCTTTGTCGGTAATATCGATATCATCCCTATCCCAAGCAAAAACTTCTTGGTCTTGAAAAACTATTTGCAATTGTCCGCCAAGATTTCCCTTGGCGCCGATAATTAAGATTTTCATTATATTATATTTAGATTCTTTTGAAATAATTATTGATTAAGATAGTATTTTATTGTTGCGCTAATCTAATTTTAAATTTATAATTTATAATTTTTATTGAATTTTTAATTTGAAATTTTCAAATATGCAACTTCAAGAAATAGATGTTACTTAAAAGTAAATAAAAATTAATATTTTAAAATTTATTAAAAATTAAAAATTTCAAATTTCAAATTAACTTTTAGTTTAGTCCGATACGGATGTGGTGTATCTACAAAATAAGTTAAAGAACCATATTATTTATTTTTTTTAAAACCTCCTCCGCCTCGCCTGGCAGGTATTTCCCCTGCTTCCATAGTTCAAAACCGTCTCCGTTCTTGCGTGGAATTATATGAAAATGGATATGCGGTATCACTTGCCCTGCAACAGGATCATTATTTTCCGATACATTATAACCCTCATAACCAAGATTTTCTTTTATTAGTTTTCCGATTTTTTTCACAATAATAATCAAAGAACATAGCTCTTGTTCCGGAATTTCTTCCAGATTTTGGTAATGATTTTTTGGAATAACCAGCACATGCCCCGGATTAACCGGCGCAATATCCAAAAAAGCCAAAACCTTATCATCTTCAAAAACTTTATGACAAGGAATTTCTTTGTTTACAATTTTACAAAATAAACAATCCATATTTTTTTTCCGCGTCTATCCGCGTTCTAATTCGCGTAAATCCGCGGAATACTATAATTTTGATTGAACTTTTTTCAAGCAGAACTCAGCCTCGCCTTCGCCGTAACCGGATTGCGGCCAGCGTTCGAGACCGTCGCCTTCGGCGCGTGGTACCAGGTGAAAATGGACGTGCGGAACATGTTGGTTTGCGGCGCTTTTGTTGTCCAAAAATACGCTATAGCCTTTTACACCTAGCCCTTCAATCATTGCCTTACCGATTTTTTTGACTGCTTTTGTCATGGCGCTTAGCTCTTCTTCGGACAAACCCTCAATGTCCGCTACGTGTTTTTTTGATACAATAATTGTGTGTCCTTGGCTGATTGGCAGAATATCAAAAAATGCGTAAACCATGTCATCTTCATAAACTTTGTAGCTAGGAATATCACTAGCAATGATTTTGCAAAAAATACAATCCATTTTTTTAATTTTAAATTTTAAATTTTAAATTTCTAATCAATTTTAATTGTTAAAATTTAAAATTTTTAATTTATTGATTAATTTATTATATTATTTTATATGGTGAGTTTATGTCTTTTTCCCATCTTATTTCATCAACTTCTTCGGTTTTGTTTTTTCCTTTCCAAAGTTTGTCTGGCAGATTTATAGATAAACCAGGAGTTTCGGAAATACATTTGTAACCATGAACCACGCCGTTAGGAACAATGATTGTTTTTGGTTCATTTTCTCCGGCAACTATTTTTACGTATTCGCCTTTTGTTTCTGAATCTTCACGCCGATCCCAAAGATGCACTTCAAATGTTCCTGGACCGCAAAAAACAAAATAATCGGTTTGATCTAAATGTTCATGAGGACCTCTAACAACGTTATTGTTTGTCATGCTTACATAAGTCATTACAGGCTGAAAATCAGTTTCGTCATTTCGAAATATTTCCGCAACCCACCCACGTTCATCTCCATAAGTTGTTATGTCTTTAATTATTACACCTTTTATCATAGGTTTTTATACCATAGCCACAGCGCGGCAAAGGAAATGTTGCGTGAAGCCCTGGATTTATGTTAATAATATTAATCTGCCACATCATTATTCTTTTTGGATAACACTAATATTATACCAGTCATTAACCATAAAATCAATACAAAATTTAGGTTAACATAAGCCAAAATTATGCCGGGAAAAAATAGTTCCATTGCAAAGAAAATTAAAAAAGCGCCTGTAAACACATAGAATAGTTCTCTTATCAAGGCTTGCAGATTAATCTTTTTTAGCATATTTTTGATTTATTATTTCTCGTATCTTTTCCCAAAGACTTTTTCCGCTTAGGCTGATTTTTATTTCATCCAAAACAATCCCGTCGCTGGAAATATCGTCAAGACCAGGAACGGATATTATGAAACCATATTTTCCGTTCTCACGATAAGCGCGGCTGATATCAAAGGATACGGTTTGAGTGCTCCATTCCCCAACCTCTTCCGGGAAATCATATTTTGCGATCACATAATTTATCCCTTCTTTCTGAACATCCAAATGCATATCCGCTTTTTTTATTTTGGGATTGAAAAATGCCGATTTGCTAAAACTGAACAAACCGTCACCGCTGACAATTATTCCGTCTTTCGCGATTTTTATTAAAGCCGGCGTAGTGCTGGATACTGATACTTGCTTGAATTGTCGATAAGTTTCGTTGATCACAAGCCCGGAATCACCGATCAAAATAGTTTGTAAGCTTTCTGGATTTACAGTCGTAAATTGAACTTCGCGGCTGTCTGTAAATATTTCGCGGTCTTTTTTCTCAGTTTTATACAACTCCAATTTATTAATAAAAGCGATTTTAGTTTGTTTTGTTGTGATTTTTTTGGTCAAAATATCGTTATTTGCTTTAAGCTCGATTTTATATACTCCTTCCGGCAGATTCGCTTGCTTAATTTCAAGCGAATGAATTTTGCTTTCTTGTTTATTATCAATTGCAATGCCGTCATCATCTAGATGACGGGAATCAATCAACTGATTGTTATAATAAAGATAAAGTTGAACATCGTCCGCATCGGAATTTCGGTTTAGGTCAACTAAGTCAAAATTAAAATCCAAATCTTCATTTTTTAAATATACATAAAATTGGTATGAACCTAAAATTTCCGGAAAAACGATTTTATTTATAGTATCATCAGGCTGGTGGTAAGGCAAAATAAAATCATTTTTTAGCTCATAATTATACTCGGCAACCCCGCCTTTATGCTCTTTCGAGGCGATAAACTCGCCAACGCTTTTGAATTGTGTATCCGAATTCGCGGTTTCGGGATTGCTTAGTAATATCAGCTCACCATCCTTTTTCACATCCCAAACTAAAGACAAACGATCAAGTAAGCGGTTTTCCAAGGGCTTTAAATCATAACGCCAAATCTTTTTATCTGCCAATACTCCGGCCTCGATTAGTGGCGCATTGGCCAGGTTTTTATATTTTACAAAAAGATCGGCTCGGTCAAAAGCACGCGGCGTTCGCAAATTGAAATATACCGGATTTCCAACGATTTTATTATTAATACCACTGTTTATTGATGCCAATCTTTCATTCGGGCTTAGTTTGCTGATAAAAAAGCTTTCGTTTTCAAAATCATAATCATAAGTAATCTTCCCTCCGGGAACTATTGCTTGATACGAAAAAAAAGCAACTACGCAAAACAAGATAATCCACAAGAATATTCGAATTTTATAAATATTTACCATGCTATAATCTTAACTAATTTTTCAGAAAAAAACAATAAAAAAACAGGCAAATTAGATATTTGCCTGTTTTCTTGAGTCGAAAAAGTGATTATTTTAAAGTTACTTTTGCGCCTGCTTCTTCCAATTGCTTTTTAATCTTTTCCGCTTCTTCTTTCTTTACGCCCTCTTTAACCAATTTTGGAGCGGCATCAACCAAGTCTTTGGCTTCTTTCAAGCCCATTTCAGTAACAACGCGAACGGCTTTAATAACCGCGATCTTGTTAGCTCCTGCTTCGGTGATTTCGATATCAAAGCTGTCTTTTTCTTCAACTTCGGCAACAGCGCCGGCTGGTGCTCCTGCCATCATCATGGCTGGTGCGGCAGCGGAAACGCCGAATTTTTCTTCTAAGATCTTTACTAATTCCGCTAAGTCCAAAACGGACATTTTTTCAATTTCTTCTACCAAAGATTTGAATTTTGCCGGAATTTCTACTGGGGTTTTTTCTTCTGTCATATTTTTTTATTTACTGCGGATTATGTGAACGTGTACAACGCGACATATAATCAGCTTAATTTATATTTAATTATTAATTATGTTATCGTGGCAATTCTATGGGGTTATTTATAAAACACTTTTTCCTCACTTGTCATTCCCGCGAAGGCGGGAATCTTGGTTTATTAATAATAAAATATTTTTACCGTATGTTCGTTATAAAACCATTATATCTTATCCTTATTTTATTATTTTTATACCAAGATTCCCGATCATTTAATATCAATTCCCTGCGGGGCTATGGAGTGTCGGGAATGACAAAATTTTTTACCCATAAAATTATCAAAGGAACCAATAATTTAAAACTTTTTCTCCTCAATTGCTTTTAAAACATAAACAAACTTGCGCAAATTGCCGGCCAAGACATTGACGAAGCCGGAAATCGGAGCATTAAGCGAGCCGACCATTTTGGCATAAAGCTCATTCTTGCTTGGCAATAATGCCAAGGCACTTACTTGTTCCTTGCTTAAAAATTTGTTTTCCAAGATACCGCCGACAAAATCGATTTTTTCTTCTTTGCCTTTTTTAAAATCATGTACTGTTTTTGCCGGGGCAACCTCATCGCCATAAGCGAAAATCGCGGCTACCTTTCCTTCAAAATTTTTAATTTCTAGATTCTCTATCCCCTTGTCTTTGAATGCGATATCAAGCAAAGTTTTTTTGGCAACTAAGTATTCACTGTCTGATTTTTTTAGGTTACTGCGCAAAGCTTCATTGTCCTTGACTCCAAGCGCGTCAAATTTTGCAAATACGATTGATTTTGATTTTTTAATTTTTTCCTCAATTGTTCTAAGGATCTCCTGTTTTTGTAATTTTGTCTTAGGCATATAGTTTATTATTTGATTTATAATTAATCCTCGTTTAAATATTTATAGTTTTTGGCAATAAAAAAATGGTTATAAAAAACCAACAGTTGTAAAAAATTTTACCTAGGCGGGTCTTAAAATCTAGTAATATTTAACTAAATATGCCTGCTTTCTGCGGTCTTTTAAATTGTATTATAATAATAGCACAAACAGAATAAATGTCAAGAATATTACTCTTTATATGCAAACATCGGGCCAAAAACCAATATTTTTTCATTTCCACGATTATATATCATTGCCAGTATTTTTATCTTTTCCACGCTTTGCACCGAGGCTTTTTCCGTTGAATTTATGCTGAATGATTTTGAAGCCAGCTTATCAACGACATTACGCCGCGCAAAGTCATCCAACATCCGGCAATCATCATCGTCTATTGCTTGGTTTTTGATTAATTTTTCTGCGATAACCGAAAGCTTTTGCAGATCCGAATTCAGATCCTTGAGCCTAAGCGAGGCGGCATTCGTATCTTTATCAACTTTCAAGATGCTAAGCATTTTAATCATTATCACATTGCGCGCGATAAGTTCATCAATAAATTCGACATCAAGTTCAATATAATTATTCAAATTGCATGAACGATTATACAAACCAAGCCCGTGCGTATTGGTTTCCTGTTCCGCGTAGGGCACGAGAGTATCTTCGTCAAGATGTAAATTGACCCATGCGCCTAAAGCAGTCTGGTAGCTTCTTCCCTGATTCCATTTACTGCTCTCTGCGTAAACTGCTTTATTTTGCGATGTGTTGTTTAGGATTTTTTTCAAGATATCAAGCGTCAGCCAATAGACATTATTGTTCCAAGTATTCTGATTAAAATATTCAATCTCATGCCTTAAGCCGGCAAGTCGTTCAGTATATCCCGCGTAATCAATGTTGTCATAATAATACTCACTATTAATATCAATCGGTTTGACAAGACCTAATACATCATAACCAAATCCACTGCAACGATATACTCCGCCCTTTTTATCACTGCACGCGGTTTTTCTCGTGTTGTCAGTAATTTTTGTAAAGCTTGCCTTAATCGAATCATTGCTTAGCTCCTTAAAGATATAATCATTCGGCCAAAAGTCTTCCTGCAAAAGCCGCATCCCGATAAAAGGCCGATTTTTGATATCACTGCGATCAATACCGCCTTCAATCCGAGAGAATTGCAATTCCGCCAGATTGTCTTGGATTTTTTGTAAATCATTATCCCGGCCGTCGTTATCCAAAGAAAATATTTTTTCCAAATTATAATTTTTACCAAACAGCTTTTGCAAATTGTCGTGGTAGTTTAGATACGTCATGTCTTGCCGCAAGCCGGAAAAAAAAGAAATAAACTTATAGATTATCGCCCACTGATTTTTCAGATCTTGATTATCGTTCAAGTCACGGGCTAATCTCGCGCCGGCATACATATTTATCACCCAGTCATCTTTATCCAACAGGCAATCCTCGCAATCGGAATTTTTGTAGTAAAGAGGGAAAACATTTTTTAGCCATGTCAAAGTAACATAAAAATTGCTTAGTTTTGCGTTTGCAAGATAGTTGCTTGGAATAGAGAATTTTTTGTAATCAAGCGGGTAAAGCATAATCGGTGACTTCTCTATTTTATTGGCGAAAGAAATCAACTTGTATTCCTTTTCAATGTCGGCTTGCAAAAAATCAGGAATTACGAAGCCATATTTATCCGCTTCTTGAGGAGTAAACTTATTTGAATTGCTAAAATTTACGTCTTCTGATATTTGCTCTTTTGTCGGCATTAATAATTTTAATGCCATCGCCAAGTAAGCCAGTTGCTGTCTTTGTCCTTCCAAAACCGGGTTATTGTCTGCGCCCATTATTTCTTCGCTGTTCTTGTAGCGCGTCAAAGCGATATCGTAAAGCGCTTTATTCAAACGCCAGACATGTTCATAAAAAACATTTTTTTCAATTTCTTTATATACGTCTTTAAAAACATTTTGATAATAATAAAAAATAAAATCATCCGTAATGACCATTGGCAAATCTTTGCTTGCTAAATCATGATATGCTGAATAAAAATCTTTGTCCGTGATTTCGGATTGATTTTCCAATACCGTAAAGCCATAAGTATTCAAATCATCCAAGTATTCATCCAAATTGATTTTACGACTTGCGTCATAATAATTTTTCACATCAGTCTTGATATTTAGAGGCAACTCATATTTTTGTAATGTAATTTCGCGATTATTTTCCGGTTTTTTATAAAAATATCCAAAACTGACATTTTCAGCAATCAAAACATCGGTCGAAGTTCCCAGATCATACTGATCCGACTGGTTGACACTAATATCAGGGGGCAATTTCCCTGTGCTTGTGGTAGCAATATTTTTTTGTGGCGCTACCTGCGCCTTATTATTTGATTTATCTGATAAGGTGATATACGCCAAAGCAAAAACTAAAAAAATAATTATAATAACACCCAACAATACAAAAATATTGCTGTTCGGATCCTGAGTCTCTGGCGCTTGCCCGAATACCTCCTTCTTATCTTTATACGAGTTTGGTTTTTCTGTTTCTAAAAACATATGTCGTGTTTTTATTATAACATAATTTTAACAAAAATAAAAACAGCCTTTAGTTTTTAGCACTTTGTTTATATGCTACATTGCGTTCATTCTATTACCAATGTAATTTTTTAAAACACGATTACATATCGAAGATATCTCTACTAAGATTGTGCAATCTTAGCTCTTGTGCTAAAATAAAAATAGAATCTTTGTTAGTATGTTGGTATATTTAATTCAAAGAGTAAGTTTATTAGAAATTTAAATAAATTCTTAAACTAATATTTAATAAAAAATCAATAAGTTTGTATTTCACACATTGTGTGAAATAAATTCTTTCTTTTTTTAAATTTACTTTTTTAATAATAATGAAAAATAGTTTTTTATTTATATAGAGTAATAAGGTGTTTTTTCTACTCACAAAGGGGTAGTAAAAAACGATTTCTATTTTATTCATTTTTATAGTAAAATAAACATATGAATCATTGGACACAGCTAAGTATAGAATATGCTAATCAAAGGAGTTACCTAGACGATCTTTTTCATGTTTATCCTACAATTCCCGAAGGTATAAGAGATCTTGACGGAGAATTATGGAAAAAAGTAGAAAAAGCGTTTAAAAAGAAAGATAACGACACACTACTTGAAAATCTTTTAAGGATGGATTTATTTCCAATTAAAGATTCGTATGTGGCATATCTTAAACGCGACAAGGCATCATTAAAACGAAATCCTGCCACGGTTGATCGTTTGTGCGGTAGACTTTATGATATGGGTCTTGATGAAATTTTTTCTCGATCGTCTGAGCCAAAAGAAACAAACCGCCAAATCGGTCCGCTTTTTAAGCGTTGGGTTAATACTAAATCTTTGGGAATTACCCCTGTGAAGCATGACAAATTTTTAAAAGCAAAGGGAAACGCTATTTTGGATGCAGGCGATGCTGGAATGATGGCTTTTGCAAGAGAGCATTTGAATTATAAGCATAATAAGGGTCTTGATTTTATCGGACGTTTTAATGGAAAATATGTCATCGGTGAAGCAAAATTTTTAACTGATTTTGGCGGACACCAGAACGCGCAGTTTAATGACGCAATTTCAACGGTAAAAGCGAAGGGCGTAAAAGCAACAATAATTGCGATTCTAGATGGAGTGCTCTACATCAAAGGCAAAAATAAAATGCACAAGGACATAACAGGAAAATTAAAAAAAGAAAATATAGTAAGTGCCTTAGTTTTACGCGAATTTCTTTATCAGCTTTAATTATGATTATCTCATACGAAAATAAAAAATCCGAGGAAGATATTCTCGCTCAAACCGTGAATGCTAAATTAAAGACGGTTTTCGGTGGAAAAACAGGAAACAAATTGATTCAAGGCGACAATCTTCCAATTTTAAAAACATTGCTTGACGAATATACGGGCAAAGTAGATTTGATATACATTGATCCGCCCTTTGCAACAAACGGGCATTTTAAAATTGGCGAGGATAGGGCTAGTACGATTAGCAGTAGCGGTGATGATGACATAGCTTATAGTGACACTCTTATAGGGGCTGACTTTTTAGAATTTTTACGAGAACGTTTATTTTTTTTAAGAGAATTACTATCGGAAAATGGATCAATTTATCTTCACATTGATTATAAAGTCGGTCATTATGTTAAATTGATTATGGATGAAGTTTTTGGTCGCAAAAATTTTCGTAATGATATTACTCGAATTAAATGTAATCCAAAAAACTTTAATCGCAAGGCCTACGGAAATGTTAAGGATTTAATTCTTTTCTATTCAAAATCTGAAAATCCAACTTGGAACAATCCTCGTGTCCAATATACGGTGGAAGATGAGGCGCGATTATTTAAAAAAGTTGACAAAGATGGACGATCATACACGACGATACCTTTGCACGCCCCTGGTGAAACTGCAAACGGAAATACAGGAAGAGAGTGGAAGGGAATAAAACCACCAAAAGGCCGCCATTGGCGCAGTGAACCCGCGTTATTAGAGGAATGGGATAAAACAGGTCTTATTGAGTGGTCATCAAACGGCGTGCCAAGAAAAAAAATATTTCTTGACGAAAAAGACGGAAAAAAAATGCAAGATATTTGGGAATTTAAAGATCCTCAATATCCAAATTATCCGACAGAAAAAAACTTAGATTTATTAAAACTTATTTTGAACGCCTCATCAAATGAGGGCGATTTAGTGCTTGATTGTTTTTGTGGATCAGGAACAACACTTTTGGCGGCTCAAGAGCTGAACCGAAAATGGATTGGAATAGATCAATCTGATCAGGCAATTAAAACTGTGAAAAAGAGATTGGATAGCATACCCGCAAATTTATTTTCAAAAGTAGAATTCGAAATGCTTGAACAAGTTGAAAAAGATTTAGCAAAAGAAAAAAGTATTCAATCGGAGAAATTATTTGAGTCGAGAGAAAAAATTAACTTTTCCTTACACCCAAGTCAAGTTATGCAGTAATACTTGCAATTAAAATAAAACCAATGAGGAGTTTTTGATTTTAGACATTCACCCCTAACCCCTCTACCTAAAAACCAAAACAGAAAAAAAATTTTAAAATTTCTTTTTCATTAATTAAAATAGGGGTAATGTGATATTTTCTTCGCTAATACTACAAAAACGAATTATTAATAAATTCAATATATGACCAAATCAAAAAAAGCCCTAATTAAAGAATCAGTTTTCAGTATTGAAGATACTGATGAAGAGTCATTACCCTTAAAAGGGCCAATTATTAGTTATGGCGCTGATTACACCCTAGATTCAATTAGACAATATAATGAAACAAAACAGATAATTGTCCAGCCAAGTTTCCAGAGAAAATTTGTTTGGGATATTAAAAAAGCAAGCAAACTTATTGAATCCCTTTTGCTGGGTTATCCTGTGCCGAATATTTTATTAGGGAGAGACCCAGAATCTGAAACCATGGAAGTAATAGACGGACAACAAAGACTCTTATCAATTTGTGATTTTTTTAAAGGCAGGTTCAGAGATGAAAGAATATTTAAACTCACCGGAGATAAAGATAATGAAGGAATAGATAAAAGATTTATAAATAAGACGTTCGACGATCTTGATGAGTCTTATCAAAAAAAAATAAAAAATGCTGTATTAAAAGCAATTATTCTTGTTTACCCAAAAGAAGATCCAAATATAAAATTTGCTGCCTTTCAAAGAATTAACACAGGCAGCGTAGTATTGAATCAACAAGAAATTAGAAATTGTATATACGGTGGAACTTTTAACGATTTACTTTTTGAAATAAACGAAAAAAATACCACCTGGAGAAAAATAATTTCAAAAAAATCAGATAAAAGAATGAAGGACGTTGAAACAATTTTAAGATTTTTTGCAGCATTTTTTGAAGGACACAATTATGACAAGCCTATAACTTCGTTTTTAAATAAATTCATGAGTACTAATCAAAACATTAATGAACAAAAAATTATAGAATATAAAAATTTATTCAATGATACTATTATAGTTATTGATAAAAATATCGGCTCAGCTTTTCCACGAACCAAAGATTCTAAAACCTTTAACCGCGCAATATTTGAATCTGTGATGAGTGCAGTAGCTCATTTACAGGGCAGTAGTAAATTAATGGGGGGTAATTTAAAATCAAATTATACTACATTGATTAACAATCAAGACTATATCAATTCTATAACGGCACAAACATCTGATAAAAAAAATTACAAACAAAGAATGGAAATAGCTAAAAAAATTCTTGCAACATAATTCGTATGAATGATATCTTAGAAAGAAAAAAATATATCATACGAACACTAAAAGACATAGATAAATACCCGGCAACAAGTGTTTATAAATTAGAGATGATGTCTTTCGCATATGTTCTGGTTTGCGGTGCTATAGAATATATGATTGAAACGATATTGCAAAACTGGCTCGATAAAACGATTAAACACCACAAATCTGCCGCATACAGAGGTAAAAAATATGTACAGTATTTTTTAGAAACACAAATGGGGGCTCGAGAAAAAAATATTGAGGGTTTTCATAGTACTAAACTTGACCAAATAAGAGGGCTTATTAGTAACGTGGTCGGTGAAAAAGCAAAAAATAATTTCAATACTTTATTTAATACTGCACAAAATCTAATTTCTCTTCAACCAGACATTAACGCAAGACTCGAAAGAATTAACAGAATCAGACATGAATTAGCACACGGTCAAAAAACGCCAGATGACATACAGCCAAACATTTCGGAATTAATCGTTGATTTTGAATTTGTTTATAATCATATAATCAAAAATGTAAAATCTTGTCTGCCAAAAGTCTAAATAGGAGTTTTTGCACAAAGAAAATTCACTACTTTAATTTCCCTATTCCTCAAAACGAAAAACACTTTTTAATTCTTTTTAAAAGTGGTTTGCATTCGCAAATCAAAGAAAAAAATAAATGTAATTTTGTGCGAAATTCAAGTCTGATCGTAGATTGAAAAAAATTATAATAACTAGCAAAATAATATGAGATTAAAAAATAAAATTGCCCTAATAACAGGGGCCAGCAGGGGCATTGGAAAAGCCACCGCATTGTTATTTGCAAAAGAGGGCGCAAAAGTTATTGTTAATTATTTTTCCTCCGAAAAAGAGGCATTTGCTGTTGTTGATGACATTAAAAAAATGGATTCGGAAGCAATTGCGATAAAATGTGATATTTCCAAAGAAAATGAAGTTATTGAAATGATTAATCAAGCTACGAAAACTTTTGGTAGAATTGACATTCTTGTTAACAATGCAGGAATTGTTTATGATGTTCCGATTCTTGAAAGAAGTGTTGAGCAATGGAGAAGGACTCTGGATGTCAATTTGCTTGGAAATTTTCTTTGTAGTAAATATGTTTCTGAGCAAATGCTGAAAAAAACTGGCGGAAAAATAATTAACATATCTTCTACAAATGCGATTAACAGCTTTAGCCCCGACGCGATTGATTATGACGCCTCAAAAGCTGGTGTAATAACATTAACGAAAGATTTTGCAAAAGAGCTTGCTCCGAAGATACAAGTTAATGCGATCGCTCCAGGTTGGGTAGATACTGACATGAATAAAGATTTATCCAAAGAATTTGTTGAAGATGAAACAAGGAAGATATATCTAAAAAGATTTGCGCTACCAGAAGAAATAGCAAAGGCAATTTTATTTTTTGCCAGTGATGATACGAGCTATATTACCGGAAGTATTTTAGTGGTAGACGGTGGTCACGATTAGTGGTTAAGCAACGAACAGCACAGACTTGAACTTCACACCACTAATCACGTTCAAACTTTAATATTTTTCAATTTACAAAAAACAAAAACAGCCTTATTTTAATAAGGCTGTTTTTGAAATATTTTAAATACTTTTTATTAATCGATATTTTCCGTCTTCCTTGGCAAATTTGTCTTTGTTCATAAGCGCCAGGATTATTGTCGCTTTTTTTACCATTCTTTTTGCCAAAACTTTTTCAACAATCTCGTCGCGGGTTAATAGTTCTTTTTCACTCTCATTAAAAATCTCTTCAATAACATTAACTACGGTCCCGTTCTTGTATCCCCATTCTTTCAAGCCGTACAATCCCCTGCCCACCAGGACGTATTTGCCGTCCAAGATTAATTCGTTATGCACAGTAGCGGGATTTGCCTTTTTTGCATCAAAACCGATTTTGTTTATCCGATCGGCGATTTCAACAAAATGCATCGGCTTTTTATGTGATTTGAATATTAAATATATTTTGTCATTGATGGTTTTTGGTTTGATTTCTCGCCAATTATGAATCCCCCAATCGCCGAATTTATTCTGTTCTATTTTTTTCACTGCCCGCAAAATAGAATACAGTATTTTGTGCTTGTTGATAAACTCGGCATCTTCTTCAAATAAATCGCGGTTCAGGGTCCAGGATATATCTATACTGCCGGGGATAGAGAATTTTTCTTTATTTTTAATATAGCTTTCGAATTCGATTATTTTTTTGATCAGCTCATCGGTTTTGAATACGCGCTTGCTTTCTTTGATATGTTCAATCAACTGTTCTGCTAATTCCTGCAGATGATCGATTTCTTTGAATTTCAAGCGGTATGATTCTTTAAAATGCTTGGAGCTGGAGCCTTCTTCAAATTCTTTGTGTAAAAGCTTTGTGATTAGAAAATTCAAATAATTTTTATGGATTGCTTTGTTCTCGCTTTCAACCTTAAAACCGTTGATAGAAAAACCAACCAAAGTTTCCAGCATATATTCTTTTTCCATTAAGCCGCCGTGCTCTTCCAAAAGCTGATAAATAACTTTTTTCAAATTATTGATATATTTATCCAAATTTTTCAGTTGCTGTAATTTGCGGACGCTGGAACTTTCGATTTGACGAATGCGTTCGCGGGTAAGCTCATGCGCGGCACCGATGCTTTCAAGGGTTTCTTTGCCATTGCCATGCAAACCATAGCGCCGGATAATAACATCGCGCTCGCGCTTTGACAGCTCGCTAAAAAGATTGTCGATTATCTCAACAGCATCCAACCGGGCGATCTCCTCGGCTTTTTGCGTATCGATAATTTGATCTAAAATAGAAACATTTCCCATATGTATTGAAGCGTATCAAGGCATGGACAACTTGCTTCGCAGTATAAAAAATAAATAGTTTTTAATTCAAATTTTCTTAAGTTAAATTAATTAAACATAATATAGCATAAATTCTTGCATTAGTCAAGCCTTTTGTGCTTAATTATTATATAATTATTTATCATTAAAAACTATTTAATATTAGCTTATTTTTTAAAAAATAATTAAAAAAACTCTTTTTTTACCAAAGAGTAGAGATGTAATTTACTAAAAAATATTAAAATAAAATTTAATTTAATATTAATAAGTCATATTCTTTTTAACCATTTTAAAACCGCCCAAGCGATTAATCCGCCGCTTAAAGCTGTCGCCAACTGTGGCCAGCTCATCATCTGAGCGACTTTCTGCGCCAGTTCCTGCTTTATCAGCAATTTTGACATGAAAGAAACGCTGAAATACAAAAAAATAAATTTTATAAACGAACCGACTGCGACGCCCAGCCAATAACCTTGGTTGTCATTTTTAAAAAATGAGTAAAGACGATCTATGCATAACACAAACAACATATTGCTAAGCATAATAAACGGTACAACCGGAGCAAGAACGGCGGGTATAAGTCCGCCCGCTAACGCCATTAGACTGGGTATTACGCACAACACCATAGCGCTCCGAATGCCGATTAAAAAAAGCGCTATAATTAAAAGCGCATTTACCAGTGGCCCGGTAAGCCATTGCAGATGAATATAAAACGGGATAAGACTAGAAGCGGTGGCAATCCCCAAAAATCTTGCGACTGACATGACATCAACTCTTTCCAATGACCGCTCTTGTGTTAACATAGGCTATTTTAAATTCAATTCTTTAAAAAAATTAATCCAGGATAGTTTTATTGTATCTACAATTTTATCAATTTTTCCGGATTTAGCTGTATCTGACTGACTAACGACGTCATCTACACTAGCATCTGCCAATTGTCCGAACAAATCTTTGGCGCTAATGCCAACCGCTTTTTTATTTCGTAGGCTTTCTTGATTTTCTTTTATAAAACGAGCCTTGGCTTCGGCAATTTCCGCTTCCCCTATTCCGATTTCATTTAACTTTGCGACTTGAAGGGTGCTTTCTGGTTTATTTTCAATAATCTGTTTTTCGGAAGCGACCAACTTGTCCGCGTAAGCCAATATCGTAATGACTGCTTGTGGTTTTAAGCAAAAAAAGCAGTTCATCAGAATTATGGAAAACAAAAAAACCGCCAATGACAATGTTTTCCAATCATAATTAAAACTGATATTCTCGACGGATTTTCTCTCGGAACTAACGAGCAACATCTTGCCGCTAGTGTTATTATTTTTTTCTTTATGCAATTTATCTTTTATTTCTGAATGTGTTTTTTTCCAATCGTCTGAATGTCTATCATCATGATCCTTGAAAACAATTTCTTCGTCAGGCAAATGTTTTAACGCTTCGTCAATTAATTTTCCAATTTTATGGAATTTCTCACTGGCAACAGGATGTTCACGATTGATTTTTTTAACAATCTTGCGCTCAGTTTTTTTAATAGCATTAAAACTTCCCACGCCGAATTCGTTCTGCATGAAGTGGATAAAGTTTATAACTTTATTATTTTTGCTAATTTTATTATTATTTTTTGCCATGGGGATATGTTTTAATTACATTTTATATTATAACATATTTTTTATTTTTCACAAAATATATGCTCTTGCAAAAATTAATCAAATATGATAACATCAATAAAGTAATTAAATTTAATAGTAAAAATAAACGAATTTTATGAAAAACGATATTCACCCGAAATATTTTACGGATGCTACCGTAAGTTGCGCATGTGGAAACAGTTTTGTAACCGGCTCCACCTTGGCGGAAATAAAAACCGAGCTTTGTTCAAAGTGCCATCCTTTTTATACCGGCAAACAAAAATTAGTAGATGCGGCAAGACGCGTTGAAAAGTTTAATGCAAAAAAAGACGTGACTGAAAAACTTTCCGGTACAAAAAAAGGCAAAACAGCCAAAAGAGCAGCCAAAGCGGCCGTAAAATCCAGCGCGATTGAAACAAAAGACAAAAAGAAAAAAGCTGATAAAAAATAGCAATATTAAAACGGTTATTTTTATTTTGTTTATTATGATATAATTATCATAAGAAGCATAATAAAAATAACCGTTTTTTTATAACCACATTTTTGTCATTTCTGACATACAATATTCCCGCTAGGGTTATAAATATTAAATGCCCGCCCCGCAAGCGGAGCTGGCCGGGGATCAGGAATCCAGGAGAAAAAGATTCGAATATTTTTAAACGTCATTAGGTTTAATAATGCACAGATCTTTTCCCCCTGGATTCCCGCCTGCGCGGGAATGACAAGAGGAGAACAGAGTTTATTATTAATCTGTACACATATCGGAAAAACCAAATTTTATTCGCCCCCCCCCTAATCCCTAATTAACTAATCACTAACCCATGTACGAAAATATAAAAGAACAATTTAACGAATTAAGCACACAACTTTCATTGCCGGATGTTACAAAGGACATAAACCGTTATACTGAAATATCGCGCAAGCATTCAGACCTCAAGCCAGTGATTGAGTTGATTTTAGAATATGAAAACATTAGCAAACAAATTAGTGATAATAGCGAGCTATTAAAAACTGAAACCGACAGTGAACTGATTGGCATGATAAAGTCTGATCTTGAGAATCTTACTGCTAAAGAGCAAAAATTAATTTCAGAAATAAACACAGAGCTTAACCCAAAAGATCCGAATGACAAAAAAAATATTATTATGGAAATTCGCGCCGGAACTGGTGGCGACGAGTCTGCTCTGTTTGCCGCAGAGCTTTTTCGCATGTATTCCCGTTTTGCGGAAAAGCAGGGCTGGAAAATCAGTATTCTTGATTCGAATCGCATCGGTATTGGCGGATTTAAAGAAATCGTATTTGAGGTAAAAGGCAAAGACGTTTACGGAACACTAAAATACGAAGCCGGTATCCATCGCGTACAAAGAGTGCCGGAAACCGAAAAACAAGGCCGGGTGCATACTTCAGCGGCAACCGTGGCTGTTTTAGCAGAAGCGGAAAAACAAGACATAGAAATCCGTGCCGAAGATTTACGTATTGACACCTATGCCGCCAGCGGACCGGGCGGACAAAAAGTCAATACCACAAACTCCGCTATCCGCATAACGCATATTCCAACCGGACTTGTCGTACAATGCCAAGACCAAAAAGATCAACATCAAAACAAAGAAAAAGCGATGTTGGTTTTGGGCTCAAGGCTTTTGGCAAAGATAGAAGAAGATCAACATAACGAAGAAGCTTCAAAAAGAAAATCCCAGATCGGATCCGGCGACCGTTCGGAAAAAATCCGCACATACAATTTTCCCCAAGACCGCATAACAGATCACCGGATAAAACAAAATTGGAGCAATATCGCCGTGATCATGGATGGTTATATTGAAGACATCATAAAATCTGTGCGTGAAGAAATACAAAAAATGCAAAATCAAAATGAATAAAATCGACTCTCTAAATATTAGACAAGCTTTGCAATTTGCCTTGAAACAATTAAGCAAAAACAAGATATTAGATCCGCTTTTTGAGGCGGAGCTTTTATTATCCAATATTTTAAAGAAAGAGCGCGAGCATATATTGACTTATCCAAATAAAAAAATATCGCAATTACAATTTAAAAAATTTAAAACAGCAGTTAAACAACGCGTAAACAATACTCCGTTTGCGTACATATCCGAATATAAATACTTTTATGGTTTAAAATTTTTTATTAATAATAATGTACTTGTTCCAAGACCAGAAACGGAGATGATGGTTGAAGAAGCATTAAAATATTCAATATTCAATAATCAACATTCAATATTTATTGATATTGGGACCGGTTCCGGGTGTATTATTACGGCTATTGTTAAAAATATTTTAGATAGCGGATTGGAAAATTCGAACTATACTTTTATCGCATCAGATATTTCATCCAAAGCGCTTGCCACCGCAAAAAAAAATGCCAAATTAAATAAAGTTAATAGATTTATAAAATTTTACCAAGGCAACCTACTACATCCAATCATCAACATTATAAATAAATCGAAAATCGAAAATCATAAATCGCAAATCATAATCACCGCCAATCTCCCCTACCTTACCCCAACGCAAATCAAAAATTCCCCAAGCATCCAAAAAGAACCGCACCTTGCTCTAACTGCCGGCAGCGACGGCCTAAAATACTACCGCATATTATTCAAACAAATAAACTCCATCCGTTACCACCTAAAAGCTAAATGCTACCAGCTACCAGCTACACAGCTAATCCTAGAAATCGACCACACCCAAAAAACATCCATCACAAAATTAATCAAACAAGAACTACCAAAAGCGAATTTTGAAATAAAAAAAGACCTTGGCGGTCATTATCGACTAGTTATAATTTCTATCAATTGATTACTCTATTTTTACGGTATACCACGGTTTTACAACCTCTACCCAGATTTTTCCGGCATTAAATTCAAATTCTTCATCATTTTCTGTATAAAAACGAGTGCGGGCTTCCGCGCTTTTTTTCTTCCATGTTCCTTTGTAACAAAAACCATCCAAGCAGACTAACGCTTTGCCTGTGCCGATATGTTCAAAGCTCTGGCGCTTGGCTTCGTCCAAGACCTCGCCTTTGACATATTGAATGATAACATTTTTTGCGATTAGCTCTGTATCGTTCACGGTCAGATGTTTTTTTCCGCCCAGATAACGAGTATAGTTGTTTGTATCTGCTTTATATTGCCAGCGAACCACATAATCAGGAATTACATAATCAATACTGATAGAGCTTGATGTGCCGACATCCTCTTTTTTGGCATCATCTTTAAATTTCCATTCAAAGAATTTACCCGTTTCCAACTCTTTCCCGGCTAAATATTCAGACATTTTTTCCCGCGAAGTAAAAACATTGTGCGGCGCCACAAAATCGGTACCGCGCCAAAAATATTCGCCGTTATAAAATTCGTTGATATGCAGTGTATTCTCTTTTATCATCTTTGCCAATGCGTCCGGAGAGCCGCCGACATGGACGTACAAAGCGGATAGCTCCTTTGCCCAGTCAATAAAATACGGACGCGCGCTTCTAATCGGGCCGATCTTTTCCAAGTCTTCGTCAGACGCGAACACAGCCAGATAGCGCGTAATTCCGCCTTCGGCCTCGGCCTCTATTATCAATTGAGCTTTTTCCAAACCAGCTTGTGGACGGGCGTCAACATGATTATCAATCATAAACGCGATTGGAAAAATATTCTCTTTGCCTTTTTCTACATAAACACCGTCAAGCAAACGCCTAGCCATATTTTCGGTATTAAGCGCCGGTTCTCCGCCTTCTGTATTTACTAGAGAAGATAAAGGTTTTTGTGATGCTTTTGCAGACTTATTATCAACGGCAAGCAAATAATACACAAAAACAGAAAGCACTATTGAGGTTAACAATAGTGCTGCGCCGATAATCGCCCAGAATTTCATTTTCTGTTTTGTCTTTAAAAGCTCGTCTTTCAAAATATCTTTTTCCGTATCGCTTTTTGCTATGTCGCTATCCGAGATTTTAATCAAAAGATTTTTATCTTGATTATTGTCTTTTGTATCCATTAAAATAAAAATTCAAAAAAAATTACTTCGTTAAATTCGTATATTTTCGTTATTTTCGTGTCTTCGTTTATAGTCAACACAATACTAACAAAAAAATAAATAATTGAAAACAGTAAAACTTATAAGCCCAGACTATTTTTTATCGCCTTTCTTTTGATCTACTTTTTCCTTGCCATCAGCACCCTTAGTGGCTTTTGGGTCTGCCTCTGCTACAGGCTTTGCCACTACCGGTTCTTCAACCGCTACCTTTGGTTCGACTACGCTCGCGACTAGTGCGTTTGATTGTGTAATCAATTCGAAACTTGCCGGAATTTTTAAATCAGAAACTTTGACGCTTGCTTCAAAGCTATCCAATCCTGACAAATCAACTTCGATAAAATCCAAAAGCTCGCTTGGCAAACAACGTACCAGTAAAGATTCCATGGATTTAATCAATACTCCGCCCAATTCTTTTACCGCGCGCGGTTCGCCGATAAAGTGCAAAGGGGTTTCTACCTCGAGTTTTTCTTGCATATTTACACGGTAAAAATCCGCATGTGTAATCGTGTTTCTTAGTGGATCTTTTTGCACGAATTTAATAATCGCTTTTACCGGATCTTTGCCGTCAATCTTTAAATCGATCAAATGCGCGCTACCGACTTCGGCATAAGCTTTTTCCAACTCAAGCGCGGAAACGATTAAATTAGTATTTTCGATTTTTTTGCCATAAGCCACCGCAGGCACCTTGCCTTCTTTGCGTAAATCCTTATAGTTAACTTTTTTTTCAGTTCTTGTCTGAACTTCAAGTGTTTTCTTTTTTACCATTTGATTATTTTTAAATTAATTAATTTATATAAACATATTACTTCGTTTATTTCGCATCTTTTCGTTATTTTCGTGTCTCTTGTTTTTAATAAATACACGAAAATAACGAAATAATACGAAAGAAACGAAAAAATTGAAATTTTAAAATACCCTAAGTTTTTAATCTCGCTCTTGCAATAATGCCTTCGGCAAGGCCTACTATAATTAAAGTAGAGATAATAGCGCTTCCGCCATAACTGATAAAAGGCAGGGATATACCGACTACCGGCAGTAAACCGATATTCATTCCTATATTAATAAACATTTCCATAAAAATCAAGCCCAAGGCGCCAATTATAAAGAAAATGCCGAAATCATCGCCTATTTTAAAGGCATTACGTAAAAGCCGGAAATAAAAAACCGCAAAGAAAAAAATTATTAATGATACCCCCAAAAAGCCTAATTCTTCCGCAATTACGGCAAAAATAAAATCATTTTGCGCTTCCGGCAAAAATTTCAGCTGGGATTGGGAACCAAAACCGATTCCCCTGCCAGTCAAACCGCCGGATCCTACGGCAATAATCGCTTGATTAACATTGTACCCCTCGGCCAAGGGATTGCTTTGTGGATTAAAAAATGTCATAAGCCTTTGTTTTTGATAATCTTCAAAGAAAAAAAACCAACCGCTCAAAAACACGATAAGCAAAGTTGCCGCAATCATTATAATATATTTTTTATTAAATCCGGCAACAAAAATCATAATCCCCCATAGCATAAACAATAAAAAAGCTGAACCAAAATCCGGCTGCATCAAAATCAAAACTATCAAGACAAGCGTGCAAGCGCCGGAAATCAAAATATGCTTCAAGGGATTCAGTTTTATTGAAGCATTGGAAAAATACTTTGCCAAAAAAATCAAAAGAAATACCTTGACAAACTCTACCGGTTGTAAACGAAAAAATCCCAAATCAAACCAACCAGTTGTTCCGCGCACCGTATTGCCAAAAAATAAGACGCTCGCTAATAGAATAACGCTAATAATATATAAGTAATTGCTAAAACCGCGTAAATTATAATAATCAATCAAAGAAAAGATAAACAAAAACAAAAAACCGACGATGATAAAAAACAATTGTTTCTTGAAATTTAAAAAGCCTAAGCTATCGTTACTAAGGGCGATGCTATATATTTCCGCCAAACCGAAAATCACCAACAAAAAAATACTGGCCAAGATAATCCAGTCAAGATTTTTTAAATATAATAATATCTTATAGAACATATATTATTAAAAACATTCTATAGCTTGAGACTTGAGAAAAACTCTTTTTTCTGTCATTCCCGCGCAGGCGGGAATCTTGGTTAAAAATAACTTAATATTTTTTGATAACATTAGCTAAATAATCTTTAACTCAAAAATCAGTTTTTTTTAAAACCGAGATTCCCGCCTGCGCGGGAATGACAAGAGGTTTTTCTCAAGTCTCAACTTAGACTGAAAATAAATAATTGATTTTTGGCCGATAAAGATTTGAAAAACCCACAAAATGAGTTAAAGAAGCAAAAACATAAAATCATTATTTTGATGTACCGGTTCCGCCGTCAAATTGAATATAGATATCATCGCGAGTAATGTCTATTTCCGGAATAACCATGGTATTGGAAACGCGCCCGATATTTTCCGGCCAGGTTATGCTGATATTTTGCGTTTGTCCGGACAGAAAACGATTCGCGGCATAGCGATTAACGCCGATAATCCGGTTGTCATTAAAAAGCAAAGCCACAAAAGCGATATCCCAGTAATTATACGCGGTGTTGTTAGTCGCGCTAAAATCCAGAGAGTTAATGCTAATCTTTTCCGAAAGATTACTGGCTTGCGCCGGCGTGTAGCGGATATTATCCGTGTTTATTTTTAGGTGGTAAGCGGCAAATTTTTCCCAGTCTTTAAATTTATGATAATCAACTTCTTGCCAATTCATTTGTTCGATTTTCAATGACGGATTACCGCCGGCATTCTCTATATCCGCGCCAAGCAAAACAATATATTTAGTTTCATTTGGCAAAATAAAACCGCTGGCCTGCCGGGTCTTTGTATTGCCGGCCAAAAAAACATAATCAAAATGCGCCCAGTATTTTTCATTTGGATTGCTGATCTTGATATAAAAATCATAACGGCCTTCTTCAATCTTGATTGATTCGGCATCTGAAAATATTAAATTTTTCAAAGGCTTGGATTGCAAATAATTGAATAAATCTTGATTATACAAAAGCATCTCCGAAAACAGCTTTTGATCTTGCTTGATTCCAAAAAAAACATGACGGCCAAAAGTAAAAATAAAATTCCCCCAAGTAATAAAAATGATTAAAAGCAAAAAACCGGTCAGTATAATCCGAAAATTTTTCCGATTAGCCACAAGCCAAAGACCAATGCTCATTTTGCGCACAGTCAAACCCTCTGGATCATTATATGATTTGATATCGGCTTTGAAATTCGCAAAATCAGAATCTGCTGATTTATTCACATCTTCCCGAGTATTAGGCTCGCCGTTTTCTTGATAACTATCACTTTGAAAATCAATGTTTTTTTTCTTTTTAAAAATATTATCCATAGCAATAGTTTAGCAAAAAATAAGTATTAATTCAAATAAAAAACCCTTGCCTTTTTATTATTGGCAAGGGTTAGATGGATTAATCATTCGGATTATCAAAATTTTTTACCTTTAATATCCTTGTTTTCATTTTATCGGACAAAAGAAAATTTTTAAAATTCTTTTTTTTATAAAGTCCTATTTTTAGACCAATGAAAACAATTGCAATTACTATTAGTATTGATATTGAGATTGGCATTTTTCCCCCTTATTAAATAAATTATTTTAAGTGCTCTTAATATATTTAGACTATTACGATAATAAGATTGTGTCAAGTAAAAATTAATGAATAAAACCTTGCATAAATACCAATGATTTGCTAAAATATATGTATATAAAGAACCCAAAAACGCAGGGTTGTTTTTAAATTATTTTATTTAATATTCGCAATAAAAATATGGCTTCAAACGACAAAGAAATTGAAAAAAAGGCAAAAAAATCCGATTATAACGCAGATTCGATTACAGTACTTGAAGGTCTTGACCCGGTTCGCAAAAGACCGGGTATGTACATTGGCTCAACATCCAGTGCCGGTTTACACCATCTTATTTGGGAAGTGGTAGACAACGGTTTGGATGAGGCCATGGCCGGACATGCCGATACGATTACGATCGCGCTTTTGAATGACGGCATGGTTGAAGTTTCGGATAATGGCCGTGGCATTCCGGTTGGAATCCACAAAGTAACGGGCGTATCCGCACTGGAAACGGTTATGACAAAACTGCATGCCGGCGGTAAATTCGGCGGTGATGCCAGTGGCTACAAAGTATCCGGTGGCTTGCACGGCGTTGGCGTATCGGTTGTAAACGCATTGAGCGAATACATGAAGGCAGAGGTGCATACAGATGGCAAAGTCTGGATCCAGGAATATAATATCGGCAAGCCTTTGAAAAAAGTAAAATCAATCGGCGATACCAAAAAAACCGGAACTACTATTACATTCAAGCCGGACAAAACGATTTTTTCAGAAACCGAATTTAGCTGGGGGAAAATCCTAGACCACTACCGCCAACAGGCTTATTTGAACAAAGGCATCACTATTAAAATCAGTGATCGCCGCTCCGGACACAAGTCTAAAGAATATATTTACTATTTTGAAGGCGGAATCAAGTCTTATGTCAGAAGCCTTAACCGCAACAAAACTCCAAAAAACGAAAATATTTTTTATATTGAAAAAGATATCGAGGATTCCAAAGTAGAGCTGGCTTTGCAATACAATGACGAATACAACGAAGTCGTTTTACCTTTTGCCAATAACATATACAATATGGAAGGCGGAACGCACGTTGTCGGTTTTCGCACCGCGCTGACCCGGACATTAAATAATTACGCACGTAAACAAAAAATCCTAAAAGAAAAGGAAGAAAACCTCACCGGGGAGGACGTTCGCGAGGGCTTGGTTGCCGTTATCAGCGTTAAAATGCGCGAACCACAATTTGAGGGACAGACAAAAGGCAAGCTCGGAAACGCTGAAATCAAAACCTATGTTGAACAAGTTTTTGGCGAGGCTTTTGCTATCTATCTGGATGAACACCCCAAAGATGCAGAAGCGATTATCGGAAAATGTATCCTTTCCAGCCAAGCACGCATAGCCGCTCGCACCGCTCGCGCATCTATATTACGCAAAGGCGCTTTGGACGGCATTACCTTGCCGGGCAAACTTGCTGACTGCTCCAGCCGCAAATCAGAAGAATGCGAACTCTATATCGTAGAAGGAGACTCGGCTGGTGGCTCCGCCAAACAAGGACGCGACCGCCATTTTCAAGCCATACTCCCCTTGCGTGGAAAAATTTTAAACGTAGAAAGAGCGCGCCTTGACAAAATGCTTGCGAATAACGAAATAAAAAACCTTGTTATCGCCTTAGGTACGAATATTGACGATCAATTCGACATCTCAAAACTCCGTTACAACCGCATTATAATAATGACCGATGCCGATGTGGACGGTTCGCATATCCGTACTCTTTTACTCACCTTATTTTATCGTCATTTCAAACCTTTAATCGCAGAAGGGCATATATACGTAGCACAACCGCCTCTCTATTCCGTAAAACAAGGCACAAAATCGGAATGGGCTTTTAACGATGCAGAAAAAGAGGAAATAATAAAAAGACTGGGCGGAATCCCAGAGGAAATACAGGTTGCCGAAGGTGAAGAAGACGAAGAAGATACAGCGGAAAAAATTGAAGACACGAATAAAAAAGCTTTGAAAAAAATTCATATCCAGCGCTACAAAGGTTTGGGAGAAATGAATCCGAATCAGCTATGGGAAACGACAATGGATCCTGCCACGCGTATCATGAGCCAAGTTACTATCGATGATGCGACTATGGCTGATGAGATTTTTGACATGTTGATGGGTGGCGAAGTCGCACCCCGGAAAAAGTTTATCCAAACACATGCGAGAAAAGTTCAAAATCTAGATATTTAAATACATCAAAAAAATACAGCTTTGATTGAACTGTACCCCATTTAGTAGACACGGGTAAAAAACAACTAAGCGGTTTCTAAAAGATGATTTCGGTACTCTACCGGGGTCATCTTTTTTAGATTCCATTGATAGCGTTCGTAATTGTAGTATTGC
>Ga0209319_1000081_pt1 | contig 165697 bp, 223 predicted proteins | sample RifGroE2_FD_184000 | JGI IMG/M metagenome (GOLD analysis project Ga0209319, IMG submission 184000) | Groundwater microbial communities from Rifle, Colorado - Groundwater E2 (SPAdes) (version 2) | ecosystem: Environmental > Aquatic > Deep subsurface > Groundwater | place: Rifle, Colorado... | reverse complement strand
TTTATTTGCAAAATCATATGATACAGGATTGAAGCATGGTACTGTTACAGTTGTTTTAAATGGTGAACATTTTGAAATAACAACCATGCGTAAAGATGGGGAATATAAAGACAATAGAAATCCAGAAGAAGTATTTTATACCAATGATTTAATGGACGATTTGGCAAGAAGGGATTTTACAATCAATTCAATTGCTATTGATATAAATAGAAATGTTTATGATTACCATAATGGTTTAAAAGATATTGAACATGGTATAATTCGTGCTGTAGGTAATGCTAATATGCGTTTTGAAGAAGATGCACTTCGCCTTATGAGAGCTATTAGATTTAGTTCACAATATAATTTTATTATAGAAGGAGATACATTTTTAGCTATTAAAAATAATGCATATTTAATACAAATGATTTCTAAAGAAAGAATCAGAGATGAATTGTGCAAAATATTAATGAATGATAGTCCAAGTAAAGGCATAAGATTATTATATTATTCTGGTTTATTGCAATATATTATTCCTGAATTGTGTGTTTGCTTTGGGTTTCAACAATATAATCCCAATCATGATAAAGATGTTTTTCATCATATTATGGCTGTATTAGATGCAACGCCAAAGACTTTAAATATAAGATTGGGTGCATTGCTTCATGATATTGCTAAACCTTGTTGTTTTAGTTTAGATGAAAATGGTATTGGTCATTTTTATAAACATCATATTATAGGTGCTGATATGACAGAAGAAATATTAAAGCGTTTAAAATTTGACAATAGTACAATATATGGTGTAACAATACTCGTTAAAGAGCATATGTCAAGATATGATAAATTAAGAATTGCAAACACAAAGAAGTTTATTAATCGTGTAGGTATAGAGAATCTTAATGATTTGTTTGAATTGCAAATTGCAGATATTAAAGGTTCTAAATATAAAAAACAAGAAGATGTTGATAATATTATGAAATTATCTGATGAGTGTTTTAGAATACTTAATGAAAAACAACCTCTAACAGTGAAAGATTTAGAAATTAATGGTGATGATTTAATATTTTTAGGATTTAAACAGGGTAAAGAAATTGGTGTTATGTTAAATTGGTTATTAGAAATGGTTTTAATTAATCCTGATTTAAATAATTATGAAGATTTAGCAGAACATATTATAAGGAGGTTCACAAATTGAGTTTACAAGGAAATAGACACTATATTGTTTTAGACTTAGAAGCAACATGTTGGAATGATGATAAATTAAGAGATAAATATCAATCTGAAATTATTGAAATTGGTGCAGTGAAAATCAATGATAAATTAGAAATAATTGATGAATATGATAGATATATAAAACCTAAATTGAATCCTGTGTTATCTGATTTCTGTAAAGAATTAACTACAATAAAACAAGAAGATATTGATATTGCAAGTGGATTTTATGAAGTAATATCTGATTTTAAAAATTGGATACATAGTCATAATACCAATATAAATTACAATCTATGTTCTTGGGGATTTTATGATAAGAAACAATTAGTACAAGATTGCACATTACACAATTTACCTATTAAATGGTTGGATAAACATATTTCAGTTAAACATCAATTTTGTAAAAATAGAAGAATTAAACATGTTGGTATGTTAACAGCACTTAGAATGTTAAATTTGAAACATGATGGTACACACCATAGAGGAATTGACGATGCTAAAAATATAGCTAACATATTTATTAAAACATTTAATGAGTATAAATTTGTTTAAATATTAAACATTTTGTCGGCTAAATCTTAATAAAATGTCACATTTAAAATTTAGCTTGACAAAGTTAAAATATTATAGTATAATAAGGAGGTAGTAAATGATTTGGCAGTTTGGTTAGAGCGTAAACCAGAAAGAGAATATTTTGATTTTGATGATATTATAACAAGATTGTCTGATATCTATGGAGTTGAAGATTTAGATGAATGGTTAAAGCCCACAAAAGCAAGTGTACATGATCCTTATACAATTGATAATATTGTTGAAGTTGGTATGAGAATTATAAAAGCAATTGAAGATGGAGAAATGATAACTGTTAGTTATGATGTAGACAGTGACGGAATTACTAGTGGTTCTATACTAATTCGCTATCTTAAACAATTTACAAGTAATATCAATTATGTTTATGGACAACGTAACGATGGACATGGTATAGGAGTTCAATTCATACCAGAAGAAACACAATTATTAATTGTAGTTGATTCTTCAACAAATGAAACTGAAGTATGTAAAGAATTATTCTGTGATGGTGTGAATCAGATCATTATAATAGATCATCACCCTAAAACACAAGATAATCCATATGCATTAATTGTGAATAATCAGTTAGACAATTACCCAAACAAAGAATTAAGCGGTGCAGGAATGGTTTTTAAAGTTGTACAAGTATTAGATGATTTGTTGTCACAAGAAACTCACCAAGAATTTATTGATATGGCTGGCATTGGAATTAGTGGTGACGTTATGAGCATGAAAGAAAAGGAGAATCGCTATTTTGTATATCAAGCATTAAACAACATAATGAATTATGGTTTATCTGCAATTCTTGAAGTAAGTAAAATAGATCAAGATAATATGTCAACTCAAACAATAGGATTTGATATTGTTCCTGTAATTAATGCATGTGCCAGACTTGGCAAGATAGAAATAATGATTGAATTACTTCTTGAAGATGATTATAGCAGATGCTTAGAATTAGCAAAAGAAGCAATTTCTCTAAATAAAGAAAGAAAGAAAATTACAAAAAAATTAACAAAGAAAATTGAAACATATTTAGACACTTCAAATGCAGTAATTATATCTGTTGAAGAAGGGGGTTTAGATGATGAAAGAGGATTCAATGGTTTAATTGCAACAGGTATTGCTGAGAAATACCAAAAACCAACAATTATTTGTAAAAAGAAAAATGGTATTTGCATGGGAAGTGCAAGGGGTATTGGAAGTATTAAATTTAAAGAGGTTTTAGAAAGTACAGGATTATTTCACTTATTAGAAGGACACCAAGGAGCTTTTGGGATTGGATTTAAAGAAGAAGATTTAGATAAGATTCATAATGAACTTAATAAAAAATTAAAGAATGTTAAAGAAAAAGTTGTTTATTATGATATTGAATTAAAATTATCTGATATTACATTTAAACTAATTGAAGATATAATGAAATTCAATATGTTAGCAGGTAAAGATGCCTACAACACAAAAGTATTAATAAAAGATGTTGAAGTAATTGAAAGAAAATTACTTGGCAAAACAAAAGTAAAGGATACAGTAAAGTTTGTTTGTGAAAACAAATTAGACATATTAAAATTTAGAACAACAGAAGATTTTGCTGAAGAAGTTAAAGAGGGTGATTTAATTGATGTGATTTGTAATTTATCAATAAACTCATTCTTTAATTGGGGTACAAGGGAAAATGTTGTATCTAAGCAAGGTATATTGATTGATTATAAATTGAGTGACAAGAATAAATCTAAAATTGATTTAATAAATTTAAAATATTAACATCATAGGAGGTTATATATTGTATGTCTAAAAAAGTATTTGTAATTAATAAAAGTGATTTTTTTAATCACTGTTACTATGATATTGAAGGGATTGAAAATTTATATGGTTTAATTGTTCGTCCTAATTTAAAAAACGAATTTACTAAGTTATTTAATAATGGATTTATGAAAAATAGGGAAGAAGCAGAACATGACAGCAATTATAAGCAAATTATCCCATATATCGTATTAAAAACAATTATAGACAATGAAGAAAAATTTCTTTTAACATTTAGGAAAAACACACAAACAGAAATTAGACTACATAATAAATATAGTATTGGAATTGGAGGACATATTGATTCTCCTGATGCTGACAATGTAAATAGTAATACTTATATTTTTTATAATGCAATGTATCGTGAACTATTTGAAGAAACAGATTGCGATATTGATAATATCAAGAGTGTAGATTGTGTTGGTTTAATTAACAGTGAAGCAGACGAAGTAAGTCAAGTGCATTTAGGTGTATTAGTAGTTATGGAATTATATAATAAAGTTGCTATTAAAGAAAAAGATAAAATGGATGGTATTTGGGTTAATAAAAATGAATTAAAGAATATTATTAGTCAATCTGAAGCATGGACAAAATTGGTTATCAATTATTTAATTTAGTATACAATGACATATAAAGGAGTGATTATAGATTAATAATACTGACATTATTAAATATCTGCGTAAAGTAGATATTGTTAAAAAATTACATGAGGTTAAAAACGGTTCTGAATGGAAATTGAATAATGAATATGTAGTCAAATTCATTGACGATCCTTACACCCCAGGTTATTCTATATACAATGTTAATACACATGTACATTCAAAATCTAGTGATATTGATGATTTATTAATTAATGATATTAATAATATTATTAATGGTAATATCATTATTGATAAAAATGTACAAGATTTATTGGTGAAAAGATATTTCTTAAAAGATATGAACAATGAATTAATCGAACATACATGGGAAGATGTTTGCAAAAGAGTATCAGCGAATATAGCTAATGCAGAAACAGATAAAAAATTAAAAGTTAAATATGAAAAAATATTTAAAGATATGATGATGAAAATGGAATTTATACCCTCTTCTCCAACTTTATTTAACGCTGGCACTACACTACAACAATTAAGCAGTTGTTTTATTTTAGAGATTGAAGATAGTATGGAAAGTATTATGGATCTCGCAAAAGACATGTCAATTGTATTTAAAAGTGGTGGAGGAGTAGGATTTAATATAAGTCCATTACGTCCAAAAGATGATATTGTTTTAACAAGCAATGGTTATGCTAGTGGTGTAGTATCATTTATGGGTATTTATGATAAGATTGTTGAAACAGTTAAACAAGGTGGTAGAAGAAAAGGTGCATTGAAAATAGATTTAAATGATCATCACCCTGAAATAATTGAATTTATTCATTGCAAAGATGATACAGAAAATTATAAAAATATGAATATTTCTGTTTCTTTAAGCGATGATTTTATGAATGCATTGCTAAAAGGTAAATGGTGGGATTTAAATTTTAATGGAAAAGTTCATAAACCTATTCAGGCAAAAGAATTATGGAATCATTTAGTAGAGTGTGCATGGAGAACAGGTGAGCCAGGTGTTAGCTTTAGAGATACAATGGACAAAGCTAATATGAATCCACATTTAGGTAGAATTATTGGTTCTAATCCATGTTTACACAAAGATACATTGCTCTTAACTGAAAATGGTTATGAAAAAATTAGTGAATTAAAATCCGATATATGGAATGGGGAAGAATTTACTCCTGCAACAAGTTGGAAAACTGGAGTAAAATATACAATTAAAGTTAATACAAATAATAATTGTGAGTATATTGTTACACCTGATCATAAATTCAAATTGTCTAATGAAAATTGGTGCGAAGCAAAAGATTTATTAGGCAAAGAGTTATTATGTGATGATGGATTAACTAATGTTAAAGTTACTAATATTGAAGAATATGGTGATGTTGAAGTATGGGACTTCAATGAACCTAAACTTAATCAAGCTGTAGCAATTAATGCTGTATATGTTCATAATTGTGCAGAATTTGTCAATATATCTTATAGTTCATGTAATTTAGGTTCAATTAATTTAGCTAAAATGGTTGAAGGGAATGCGATTAATTATAAAAAATTAAGTGAATTAGTAGAACACTCTGTTAGATTTCTTGATAATGTTGTGACTATTAATAAACTGCCTTTGCCAAAAATACAAGAAGTAACTAATATGATTAGAAGTATTGGCTTAGGCACTATGGGATATGCTGACATGCTTTATATGTTAAACATACCATACAATTCACAAGAAGCATATGACTTAACTGATGAATTATATAAGTATATATATGATGTTTCTGTTAGTACAAGCTGTATTTTAGCTAATGAAAAAGGTGTTTATCCTGCATACGAAGGTTCAGTATGGCAAAAGCAGGGTATTTTAATTAGAAACAGTAATTTATTAAGTATTGCTCCAACAGGATCAATTAGTTTTATAGCAAAAACTAGTTCTGGTGTAGAACCTAATTTTGCTTTAGTTTTCAAGAGAAAAGCTAATGATGGTACAATATATTATATTGTCAATAGTGTGCTTGAAAATAGATTAAAAGAGTTAGATATTTATAGTGAAGAATTAATTGAAAAAGTTTTTAATAACAATGGTTCTGTGCAAGGCATAGATGAAATACCTGATGATATTAAAAGAGTCTTTGTTGTTGCTAGTGATTTAACACCAATGGAACATTTAAAAACTGTTGCAATTGTACAAAAACATGTTGATCTATCTCTTTCTAAAACAGTAAACTTACCTAAGAGTGCTACTGTTGATGATGTTAGTAATGTATATATTGAAGCATGGAAAATGGGTTTAAAGGGTGTCACAGTATATAGAGATGGTTCAAGAGAAAACGTATTGTCTACAGGTAATACTGAAGATAAAAAAGAAATTGTAGAAGTTAAAGAAAAAACTACAAAGAGATTAGCAAGAGGGAGTATTATTACGAGTAAAAAAGAAGCTAAAGGAAAACGGCTAAAATTAACTACAGGGTGCGGGGCAATTTGGCTCATGTGTTTTGTAGATTGTAATAATAAAATAATCGAAACATTTATTAATACAGGTTCTAAAGGTGGTTGTGTAGCAAGTACACAAGCAATGTCAAGATTAATTAGTATTGCATTACGTGGGGGTATAAGCTTAGAAGATGTAGTTGACCAATTAGATAGTGTTGGCAGTTGTCCTGCATATTTATATGCTAAAGGTAAAGGTACAAGAGTTTCACCAGGAACATCTTGCCCTAGTGCTATAGCAAGAGCATTAATTAAATATCAAAAAGCATTAAAAGATGGTAATAATACTAAGCAAATAATTGAAGAAAATATTATACTTGAAGAAGAAAGTGAAGTTGCAATTAATGATCTAACAAAATGTCCTGAGTGTAATGAATTATTATTGCCAGATGGTGGTTGTTCTGTTTGTAGTAATTGTGGTTTTTCTAAATGTAATTAAATAACAAGGGGGAATTCATAATGCGTTTACAATTTAGTTTAGTTAATAATAAAGTACAAACAAAAATTGTACTGAATAAATTTAATACTATTATTGCCAAAACTAATACGAATGTTAATAAATACATTAATGAATTTTCTAAGTATTTAAAATATTAATCTTATGTTCATAAATATTAACTGTTTATTATAAGCAGTTAATTATAATAAAAATAAAACAAGAATAAAAGGAGGATTTTAAAAATGGCAAAAAGATTTTATGAGGTTGGCGAATTGATTTTTATGAAGGAAGAAAAGAAAGTAGGTAAAGTGAAATCCATTAACAAAGAGCAATTGGAAGTGGTAATTAGTTATCCTGTATATGATGAAAATGGTGTGCGTAGTTTTGAAACAAAAGCTATGAAGTTTATGGATATTGATAAATTACGTGTTTTAGATACGATTTTATTTGCTAAAGTAAAACCTGATGCAATTATTCCTACTAAGGAATTTGAGAATGGTTGTTATGACGTATATCCGTATTTTGAAGAATTTGAAATTGAAATAGCTCCTGGTGAAACAAAATTGATTGGAACAGGTATTGCAAGTTCATTTGACCCTAAATACCGCATGAATGCCAAACGTGAGCGTGGTTCAACAGGAAAATTGTCTATGGCTGTTTTGGCAGGGCAAATAGACTCAAATTACAGGGGTGAATGGTTCATTGCAATGAATAATGCAGGAAATATTCCCATTGTTATTACAAAGCAAAAATTACAAAATGATAAGCCTATTGTTTTAAATGGAAAACAGTATTACCCATATACTAAGGCATTTTGCCAAGTTGCTTTAGAATTTGTTCCTGAAGTAAGAGAAAAAGTAATTCCCTATGAAGATTTACTTAAAATTCCTAGTAAAAGAGGAGTAGGGAAACTTGGTTCAACTAACAAATAAATTAGTGTGAATTTAAAATATTAATTATAGATAAGGAATTTCCTTATCTATAATTTTATAAGGAGTTGTATTATGAAATATAATATCATTTATATTGATCCACCTTGGACTTACAGGGATAAAGCTAAAGCAGGAAATAGAGGAGCAGAATGCAAATATCCTGTTATGAGTCAAAAAGAAATTGCAAATCTACCTATTAATCAAATAGCGAATGATGATTGTATACTGTTTTTATGGATTACAATGCCAAAATTAGATGAAGTATTTGCTATCATTAATAAATGGGGATTTGAATATAAAACTGTTGCTTTTGTGTGGGTAAAAAAGAATAAAATAAAAGATACCCCATTTATGGGAATGGGAAGGTGGACAAGGGCTAATGCAGAATTATGTTTACTTGCAACAAAAGGTAAACCTAAACGCATATCTGCAAGTGTACACCAAATTATTGACACATTAGATGATTACTCTCCTGTAATATACTCTCCAATTGAAGGACATTCTAAAAAACCAGATATAGTAAAAGATAAAATTATTGAATTATGTAGTGATTTACCACGTATTGAAATATTTGCTAGACAACAAACAGAAGGATGGGATGTTTTAGGCAATGATATTGATGGCAGAGATATTAGAGAATCACTACAAGAATTAATTAGTTAAAAGGAGTACTATATTATGAAAAACATTATTAAAAAACAAGTAAATATTGATGATGTTATTAGCCTGTTAAATGATGCACTAAAACTTGATCCTAAAGCAATAACAAATTTAGTTGGGCAAAGAGTTGTATGTAATAAGAAACTAGCAAAACATCCAACAGTTCAAGTGGGTGTAGTTGATAATAATTATCAGGTAGGTTTACTTGGTATTTTAAATGGTTTGTTTGGTGTTGATGAAAAAGGTTATGGTGCAATTATTGCTGATTTTGATAATGATGATATAATAATAAATTTTATTAAAAATAAAAATTACTATGGAGGATAATGTTTATGACAATTATAGTAAATTTCTTTGCTGGAAGTGGTGCTGGAAAATCAAGTTTGGCGTGGGATGTTTCAGCAGAATTAAAATGGTTGGGTGAAATAAATGTAGAGTATGTTCCTGAGTGGTGTAAAGCAATGGTTTGGGAAGAAAGAAAAGAACCATTTAAAGATCAAAATATTATATTTGGCAAACAACATTATAATATTAAACGATTATTAGATAAACTTGATGTAGTGGTTACAGATTCTCCTGTTCTTTTATCTGCATTTTACAATCAGCCAGAAGATAAAATATTTAATCAACATGTGTTAAATCAATTTAACAAATTTAATAATTATAATTATTTTGTTAATCGTGTTAAAGCCTTTCAACCTGATGGTAGATTTCAAACAGAAGAAGAAGCAAAACAAGATGATATTAAACTAAGAAAAATGTTAGATAATTTTAATATTAAATACCAATTCATAAAAGGTGAAAAAGCAAGTACAGATATAATTGCAAATCAAATTAAAAATATAGTTAATGCTATTAAACAAGCTAAAGCATGGAAATGTTAATATTATAAGGAGAATAATTATGAAAACAACATGGATAGAAACAATTTCAGGTATTAAATTCAATCCTTTTAATGTTGCTTTAAAAGATATAAGAATAATTGATATTGCTCATTCACTATCTTTGATTACACGTTTTAATGGACATTGTAAATTCTTTTATTCAGTAGCCCAACACTCAATCAATGTAGCTAAAGCATTAGAGAAAATGGGATATAATGAAAATATTGTATTATATGGGCTTTTACATGATAGTGCTGAAGCATATTTGGGTGATATACCTAGACCAATTAAACCAGCATTTAAGAACTATGAACAATATGAATCTCAATTACAATCATTGATATGGCAAGCTTTCAATATTGAAAAGCCAATTGAAGAAGTATGGGATATTGTTAAATCTGTAGATAATGCTATGTTAAAATGCGAAGCATTGGCTTTAACAAGTAATATTGATGGGTGGGCTAATTCATTACCAGATAATAATGTGGCATTGAATACAATAATTGAATATAAAGATATGAATGTTGTAGAACAGCAATTTTTGCAATATTTTGATAATTTATCAAGATATGCAGAGTGTAATAAATATAAACAATATTGTTAAAGGAGAACAATAATGAACATAAACAATATAAATCCAAAACATGCATTAATAAAACTTGAAGGTGTGTCAGTTGATTTTTTAGAAGATGATGTTATGATAAAACATATTTTATTATCTGTTGCACACAATATAAATGCAACAGTTGTAAAATATGATTCAGTTAAATTTAATCCACAAGGATTGACAATAATATATTGTTTTAGCTGAATCTCATATATCAATTCATACATTTCCTGAAATTAAAACATGTTGGATTGATATATTTACTTGTACTGACAAAATAGAATGTGAATATGGTATTAGATTAATCAAACAATATATTCCACATAATAGATTTGAGAGTCAATTAATTAAAAGATAAAAGGAGAGATTATATCATATGTTAAAGAATAATTTTATTGTAAAACTTAAATCTAATAATAAAATATTAAATGAGATTGGTAATGAAATACAAATACCTTTTTCATCTGAATACTCAATAATCCTTAAAAATTTGAACAATAGAAAAGCTGTAATTTCTATTTCGCTTGATGGAAAAGATGTTTTAAATGGCAGAAGATTAATTATTGAGGCGAATAAAGAATTAATGTTAGAAAGATTTTTAAATAATGACCTAAATAGTGGTAATAAATTTAAATTTATTAATAAAACAAAAAAAATACAAGAATATCGTGGTGACAATATAGAAGATGGTATTTTGAAAGTTACATTTCAATTAGAAAAAGAAATAGATATACCACATATCAATAATTTTGGATATCCACATTATACATCATCTTGGATACCACCAACTTCTGCTAGACCTGTTGAGTATCCACATATTAGATATGATGTTAATAATCAGTCTCAATGCACACTTGGAGAAACCAGATCAAAAGGCATAACAAGAATGACTATGAACTGTTGTAATGTTTCTGATAATGTATCTTTAAAGTCAGATGAAGGAATTACAGTTAATGGTTCTGTATCTAAACAATCATTTACTTATGACAGTGTTAATGAACTGGAAAACAAAACAACTATTATTGCACTCCAATTAAAAGGATTTGATGAACAATCAAATGTAAAAGATGTTATATGTGATACTTGTGGAACAGTAAATCAAACATTTGGTAATCATGTAATCTGTAGTGAATGTGGTACTTGTTTAAATATTTAGTATAATATAAAAAATAATAGAGGGGGGAATATAAACATGAGTTATAATGCATATATTGTAAAAATTAAAATTCTCAAGCCACATTCTAATGCTGATAGACTTCAAGTTGCTACTGTATTTGGTAATGATGTTATTGTAGGATTAGATGTTAAAGAAAATGATTTAATGATTTATTTTCCTACAGATGGTCGTCTTAATGTAGAATATTGTAGAGAAAACAAACTACTTAGAGTAAAAGATGAACAAGGAAATAATATTGGTGGTTACATGGATGAATCAAAATGCCATGTAACTACAATCAAATTAAGAAAAGAAAAATCTGATGGTTTATTAATGCCAATAAAAAGTTTAGAGAAGTTTACTGATATTAATACTTTAAAAGAAGGAGATACAATTTCTATTCTTAATGGAGTATTAATATGTGAAAAATATATTCCAAAAGGAAATAATAGAAATAGGTCAGAAGGTACACCTAAAGAGAAGAAAAAGAAGAAAATTGAAACTATATCTTATCCTTTCTTTGAAGAGCATAGAGATACTTCACAGCTTGCTTATAATACAGGGCAATTTAAAGAAGGTGATTTGTGTTATATTACTTTAAAGCTTCATGGGACATCTGGCAGATCGAGTCATACTGTTAAAGAAAAGAAAAAATTATTACCTTATTGGTTGTATAAAATATTACAAAAAGTAAATATAAAAATATCTAATAAGAAATCATGGGATTATATTTCGGGAACAAGAAGAGCAATATTAAAAAATTATAATAATGGATTTTATGGCAATGATAATTTCAGAAAAGAATGGCATGATTTTTTTATTGATAAACTCCATAAAGGCGAAACTATTTATTATGAAATTGTAGGATATGTAAATGAGAATACAACTATTATGCCTGAATGCAATAATAAGAAAACAAAAGATAAAGAATTTATTAAATTATATGGAGAAACTACAAGATTTACGTATGGATGTGGAGTAGGACAAAATGATATTTATGTATATAGAATGACTAAAACTGATGAAGATGGCAGAGTAGTAGAGTATTCAACAAAATATACTCAAATTAGATGTGAACAAATGGGTGTAAAGTTTGTACCAGTATTTGATAAATTCATATTTACTACAGTTAATGATTTAATAGAAAGAGTTAATAGATATGTTGATGATACTGATCCTATTGGTAAAAATCACATCAGAGAAGGGATTGTTGTAAGAATAGAAGATCGAGAAAAGTTTACAGCACTTAAACACAAAAGCTTCATGTTTAAATTGTTAGAAGGCATTATTAAAGCAGATGATGTTATTGATATGGAAGAAGATGAAGCAAGGAATGATGAATAATAATTTATCTTGACAAATATAAAATATTAGTGTATAATTAATGTAGTGAGCAAATAATAAAAATTAACGGAGGAGTGCGATCATGAAAACTAATGCAGTTATTAGTAAAATTAAAAGTGGCAATAAACAAAAAATTGAATCAAATAAAATTGTATATGGAAAGAGAAAAGGTAGATGTAGAGGAAAAGATAATAGAGTTAGAATCAATCCTGAATTAGATTATAAATTAGTTTATTAATCTAATAGAAAATTTAAAATATTAAATAAACTTAAACTATAACAATATTAATATGTAAAGGAGAATATAATATGCAAAAATTATCAAGAAGATTAATCAGAGTTCTTAAACAAAAAGATATAAATAAATATAATCTATATAAAAACAATAATTTTAAAATAAATCGAGAAGCAATTATTTATACCCAAAATAGCAGAGATAAAATAAGGAGGGAATTATTAACATGGAAAATCTATCAAAAGTGGTTTATGAAGCTCAAGGATTTGATGAAAAGGTATTTTTAGAGCATTTAAAGGAAAGAGAAATTATACTTAATACTGTTGTTGATGATATGATTATTGAAACATGTATTATGCAAATATTAAGAATTAATAAAGAAGATGAAAACATTATTCCTGAAAAACGTAAGCCCATTAAAATTTATATTAATACTAATGGTGGAGATATTGATGTTGGACTTGTATTATGCAATGTAATACAACAATCCTTAACACCAGTATATACAATTGCACTGGGGAAAGCATACTCAATGGGTGGATTGGTATTAATTGCTGGACATAAAAGATTTGCATATGAATTTACTAGCATATTAATCCATGATGGAAGTTTGGGAATTGGTGGTTCTACTAAGAAAGTAAAAGAAACAATGAATTTCTATAATGAAATGGAAGATAGAATTAAAAAATTCATATTAGATAATACAAAATATACTGAAGAATTATATGATGATAAATATGGTAGTGAATTCTTTATGTATGCAAAACAAGCAAAAGAGTTAGGTATTATTGATTATATTATTGGTGAAAAATCTGATGTTGTTGAATTAGTGGATTTACAAAAATATGAGTAAAAAAAAAGCTAAATCAAGCAAAAAAGAGCATCCAAGCAAGCATCTTTATAGTAATAAAGAATGGTTGCTTAAACAATTAAAAACAAAAACACAACAACAAGTTGCTGATGAACTTGGTGTAAATAGACAAACAATAATAAGATATAAAAATCTATTTCTAAATAAAGGGACAAGTAATCTTCCCAAACATGATATTAAATTTAATTCACCAACAAAAAGAAGTCTTAAAATTAATAGAAAGGTATACACCAGGGAAAATGCTGTATACCTTAAATTAAAATGTAGATGTTGTAAAGTAATTCATATTATAAGAAAAGATTATCATAATTACAATTGTCCAAATTGTAATACTAATTTAATATGGATTAATGAAGTTAATTATCTTGGATGTTGGTTAAAATATAAAAATCATTTATTTAGAAGATATGAACATGCTGGTGTTTATATGCCAATAGAAGAATTATAGGAGGTATTTTTTTGAGCAAAGCAGATGGGATTTTTATAAAAATGTGTGAAGATATACTGAAAAATGGTATATCTTCAGAAGGGCAGACTGTAAGAGCAAAATGGGAAGATGGAACACCAGCTCATACAATTAAGAAATTTGGTGTTGTTAATAGATATGATTTATCAAAAGAATTTCCCATTTTAACTTTAAGACCAACAAATTTAAAAGCATGTATTGATGAAATACTATGGATTTTTCAAAAGAAATCTAATAATATCAAAGACTTAAACAGTAAAATATGGGATAGTTGGACAGATAGTAATGGTTCAATAGGAAAAGCGTATGGTTTTCAATTAAGTATTAAACACAAATATCCTGAAGGATATTTTGACCAAGTTGATAGGGTATTGTATGATTTAAAGAATAATCCTTATAGCAGAAGAATTATGACTAATTTATATAATTTTGAAGATTTACATGCGATGAATTTATATCCTTGTGCTTATAGTATGACTTTCAATGTTGCAGGTAATAAATTAAATGCAGTATTAAACCAAAGATCGCAAGATGTTTTAGCCGCAAATAACTGGAATGTTGTTCAATATTCTATTTTACTTCACATGTTCGCACAAGTAAATAATCTTGAAGTTGGTGAATTAGTTCATGTTATTGCAGATGCACATATATATGACAGGCATACCCCTTTGGTAGAAGAATTAATTCAAAGAAGGTCATTTGATGCTCCAATATTGCATACTAATTCATCAATAAAGAATTTTTATGATTTTGAAGTTGTAGATTTTTATTTAACAAATTATCAGCATGGTAAACAAATTAAGAATATTCCAATTGCAATTTAGTTATTAAAAGGGAGGGACTATATAACTATGAAAATTGGTATGTTTAGTATTTTTGATTTAATAATTTTTGATGCTAATGGCAGTTTAATTGCAAATTTAAATACTTTAAAATATGGTGAACTTATACAAAATAAAGATGCTACATGTTTAGTTGTTAAAAATGCATTACTTGATTTAGAAATATTAAAATTTTTACACAAACATGAAATTACTCATACAAATGACTATGAGAGAATGTTAAGAGGTAAAGTAGAGAATACTACAACAATTATTTTTAATAGACAAGTTAAAACAATTGATTGTAAATTAATTGCAAAAGGTTTAATGCAGAATGTGGATGATCTTAAAGACATTAAATATACACTTGAAATACCATGTGCTTGCATAAGAAATAATATAAGAATGGAATGGTTTGAAGACAAGATTTCAAAGAATGATTTAGTAATCTTTATTAAAGATTACAATGATGCTGGCGATATGATTAAGTTACATTATGATGAAATGTCTGATGGAGATAAGTTAGCAAATTATTTAGTTGGAATGGAATATGATATTAAAGATTTAAAAAAGAAACATAATGATAGTATGAAAAAGATGGAAGCTGATGTTAAGAATTTAAGTAATAAAATAATGGACAAATTAAAAAGCGAAATAAGTAAAAATGTTGTATATCAATAAAAAGGAAAGATGTATATTTAATTAATTATGGATAGGCTGAATAGGTCTATCCATAAATTTATATTTATAAAAGAGATTAATAAATTTAAAATACTATATTAAGGAGGATTATTGTATTTTGGTAGATAGTTTAATTGATAAAACATTTAACAGATTAACTGTTATTGCGTATGCAGGTAAAAAAGGTAAAAATAACGCAAAATATTGGACATGTCAATGTAGTTGTGATAATAAAACAATAAAAGATATAAGACAAGATGCTTTAAAATCTGGAAGTATTAAATCATGTGGTTGTCTACATAAAGGATATGACAAAAATATTATATATAAAGAATTTGTAAGAGAAAATATATGTGATCATTGTGGAGCAACAGAAGGTAAATTTGTACATAGTAAAAAATATGGAATAAATTTATGCAAGAGACATTATAAACAATTAGTAGAATTAGGAAAATTTATAGATAATAATCAAAGAAGTCAAAAAGATAAAAATGAAATAGTAAAATATCAAACATGTGCAGAAATATTTTTGTATGATAAAAATGGAAATCTTATAGTAAAAACATTAATAGATTTAGAAGATATAGATAAATGCAGTAAATACAAATGGGGTATAGATGGTAATGGATATGTGAGAACTGATATAGGAAATTCAAGAGTATTATTACATAGGTATATACTAGAAGCTCCCAAAAGTAAATTAGTTGACCATATTAATTTAAATACTTTAGATAATAGAAAATCTAATTTAAGATTAGTAACAAAACAACAAAATCAAATGAATCAAGCAAATCGCAAAGGAAGTAAATCTAATTTTAAAGGTGTGTATTGGGACAAGAATAGAAATAAGTGGTATGCTGAATTAACACATAAAGGCATAAAATATAGATTAGGACATTTTATAGATATTGAAGATGCTAAAAAAGCTAGAAAAGATGCAGAAATATTTTATCAAGGGGAATACAGGTATAAAGGAAATGAATAAGATTTTGTAAAAGAAAGTGGTGACAATTAATTGTCTGATAATAGTCAACAACAAGATTATGTTCCAATGCATTGCCATACACATATTGGAAGCAACCTAATAATGTTAGACAGTACAATTAAAGTTGATAAACTAGTAAACCAATGTAAGGAAATGGGATTCAAGGCTGTAGCAATAACTGATCATGTAAGCTTATCAGGACACGTTAAACTGTATCAAGAGTGTAATAAATATGGTATTAAACCTATAATTGGCTTAGAACCATATTTATGCGATGATATAAGCATAAGAGATAATAACAGTAGATATGATCATTTAATATTATTAGCAAAAAACAATACAGGATTAAAAAATTTGCAGATTTTAAGTTCTATTAGTTGGGAAAAGGGATTTTTTTACAGACCTCGTTTGGATTATAATTTACTTAAACAATATAGTGAAGGTTTAATATGCACTGAAGCATGTTTGGGTGGAATTGTAAAGAAAAATTTGACTAAAATTACTTTTTGTGAAAATGCTATAAAATCCTTGGAAGTTGATGATATCGAAAAGAAAAATATATTTAATAATCATATCAAAGAATTAAAAAATAATATTACTTTAACAATAAAAAAATTTATTAATATATTTGGAAAAGATAATTTTTATCTTGAGTATCAGGCTTCTAATCATCCTGACCAAATTCCTGTCAACAAAAAATTAAAAATATTAGCAAAGCATTTTGGATTAAAAACAATTGTGACAACAGATGCTCATTATTTACGTCCTGAAGATAAAGAATTACATGGAATACTGCTAAAATCTAAGCCATCTAATGAAAGAGAACAAGAAGATTTTTACGACTATACTTACATAATGACTTCTGATGAAATTAGACAAATTATGTATCCCCAAATAGGAAAAGAAGAAACAGAATTAGCAATGAAAAATACATTAGATATTGCTGATAGAGTTGAAGAATATGAAATTAAGCATGACGTATTAATGCCAGAAATTATTATTCCCGAATTTAAATATCAAGGTATTTTTAAACAATATTATGATAAGTATCCTGATAAATACCCTTATTTCAATTTATTTGCAGAATCAGAAGATATAAACGATCAATATTGGTTATACCTAATTGAAAAAGGATATATAGATAAATCTATTGATTTAAAACCAAATGCCAATAAGTATTTAGAAATGATTAACACAGAATTAAGAGTATTTGAATTGTGCAAACAATCTGTTAAAGCATCTTATACAAAATATCACTTGACAGTATTAACAATATTTGATATTATTCGTGCTTGTGGAAGTTTAATTAGTTGTGGTAGAGGTTCTGTTGGTGCATTTGTAACATGTTATTTAACGAATATTGTACAAATAGATGCTATAGAATTTAATTTGCCATATTGGAGATATATACATGAAGATAGACCTGACTTTCCTGATGTTGATTTTGATAGCGAGCAAGGCAAAAAACGTATTATTGGGATAAAAATAAAAGAATATTTTGGCAATGATAAAGTAATTGATATTTGTACATTTGGCACTATATCTTCTAAATCAGCTATTCTCGCTGTTTCAAGGGCAATAGGAATACCTATTAAAACAGCAGAAAAAATAAGTTCTTTAATACCTGTTGACAGAGGAAAAAATAGACCTTTAATAGACTGTCTAAATGGCAGTGAAGATGAAGGTTGGGATGTAATTCCTGAATTAAAAAATTATCAGAAACAGTATCCTAAATTATTTGAATATGCTATTGATTTGAACGGTATTATAGATAAAAGAAGTGCTCATGCAAGTGGTAAATTAATTTTTCCAGATAGTTACATGTTACATAATGCTTCAATGACTACTAGCGGAGGGCAAATTGTAACACAATTAAATATGGGTGATTCTGAGTATCGCGGTGGTATAAAATATGATTTTTTAATCACTGAATTACAAGATAAATTACATTATTGTTTGAATTTATTATATAAAAATGAAGATTCTATTCATCCAGATAATATCAACTTTAAAGATAAAAATTTATGGAAATATATATTTCATCCTGGTAATACAGATGAAGTATTCCAATGGGCAACTGAAGTTGGCAAGAACGCATTAAAAAAATTAAAACCTAACAATGTTAAAGAATTAAGTGCAGGGAATAGTTTAATACGCTTAATGAATGATGATGGTGAACAATTGATTGATAAGTATATTAGATATAAAGAAGACCCTGATGTTGCATTTGAAGAAATGCGTAAAGCAGGATTAAATGATGATGAAATTAAATTAATTGATCAATGTTTAAGAGAAAAATATTTTATTTGTATTACACAAGAAGATATTATGGTTTTAAGCAGAGAAGTTGCAGGTTTCAATATTCCTTTTCAACACAAGTTAAGAAAGGCAATTGCAAAAAAGAAGCCTGAGTTACTAAAAGAAGTTGAACAAGATTTTTATGAACAAGGCAATAAACTTAATAGAAGAAAATTATTTTTAGATTATTGTTGGAAAATGATACTAGCATTAAAAGGTTATGGTTTTTCCGATATACATGCCGATGAATATACCATTGAAGGAATTAAATCTGCTATATTTAAATACTATCATTCTTTAGAATGGGAATGTGCTTGTTTGAATGTAAATGCAGGTGCTACCGATGAAGAAGGAGAAGATAATAAATCAAGCAAATATGGCAAACTTGCTAAAGCAATTGCACTATTTAATCAAAAAGGTGGCACTTTAAGACCTCCTGATATAAATAAAGCTGACTATGGCTTTACTGTTCACAACAATGAAATTATATTTGGTTTAAAACCCCTTAACCATATTGGTGATGATGCAGTAAAACAAATTAAAGAGAATAGACCATATTCAAACTTAGAAGATTTTTATTCTAAGAATTGTTGGAAAGGTTCTAAAACAAATCCTAATCATGTTAATAAACGTGCTGTAATATCCTTAATCAAAGCAGGGGCATTTGATTTTTATAATGCTGATAGATACGCTACATTAATGGAATTTATAGAATTAGCACGAACAGGTAAAAAAGATAAAAGAAAAATGTTTGATTTTGAAAAACATGACTATGCAACACTTAGCAAAAAAGATTATGCAAAAGCAATTGAAATATACAGTGATTACAATAAATATCAATGGGAATTTCATGCAATGAATTGTTATCTTTCTGGAACACCATTTGATAATTTATATGAAGATTATAAATTAAAAGTCCATAATGTTGAAGAACTAGGCAATGAAAGAGAAAAAGAAGTGTTAATATTTGGTAGTTATATGGATAAAGATGATAAACCAGATAAGAAATATGTATATATTTCGACAAAAACTGGTATGTTAAAGTGTCGTATTAAACTTGGACTGTGGAATGAAAAGAAGGATTTATTCAATAGAGGAACGGCACTTGTTATAAAAGGAATATATAGATATAATGCATTAACAATCTTTGGTGTTAAAGAATACTTTAAATGGTTTGAAGAATACAAGAAAAAATATGAAAAGAAAAAGATAAAAAATAAATATAATTAATTGTTATATTTTTATTATTATACTATTGACAAAGATAAAATATTATAGTATAATAATAAAAAGCAACAAATTAAGATGATAAATAAAAAACATGGAGGTGTTTATAATAAAGAAAAAAATTATTAAGATAGATATTTCAGAAATAACACCACTGTTAAAAAAATGTATTGATTCTGTTATAAAAAATGATTTTAGCTTACTTATACACTATAATAATTATAAAGTTACCTATATTACTTATGTTATAAAAGGTTATCGTTGTTTAATATGTTCTGATGGTTTTTATACTAAAAAAGAATTATTGAATATACTTAATAAGTATAACATTATTAAAATTGAATTTAAAAGAAATATTGATACTTTAATATACGAAATAAATTAAAACAAAAAGGAGATTGATATTAATGAGAAAAATTTATGTTATAAATTGGTATGGAAGTACTGAACCAAATTTAATAAATTGCATGATAAATATGAAAAAACTAGAAGAATATATAGAACAAAATCCTAGTAACGAAGCAGAAGACCAATATAGATATGTATATACTGATATTTGCAATGATTTAAGAAAAGCAATTGGAACAAAAAATTTACTTACTATTGGTTTGAGAAAAAATAATAAAGAAGTAATTATTGGAGAATTTGATAGAATTGCTTTACAAGGTAATTATTATAAAAAGAAATTTGATGATACTGTTGGAAATTATTATATTGAAGTAGATGAAGATTAATAATCATATATATAATTATTAAACATAAAAGGAGAGATTAATATGTTTGTAATTAATAACAAATCTAATCTTGGTAAGGTAAGAGAAAAACTAGGCCCACTTTGTTTAAAAGAGGGTATGGATAAATTCAGATATATAATGGAAAATCAAGAACAGATGAATGAATATTGATGAAGTTATTAATAATCAATTAGATTTGATTATACCTATTAAGAAATTAAAAACAATTGCCATTATTAAAGGAACAGAGGAAAAGAAATTTAATAAGAAAAAGAAAGAGAAGGTGAACAACAATGAATAGTATCCTTAAACGAAGTATATTTTGTAAAGGTGGACATAATGAAATTATAGCACAATCAAGACCAAGAAAACCTTCAGCACAAAATATTAATTACATTCCACCAGAAGATAATAAATACACTCTTACGGCAATGCAACCAATAAAAAAATTGGTTAATCTGGACTTAGGTGAAGATTTTATTGTTGGAATGCTTGTTGAATGTTTTCCTTGTACAAGCAAAGGACAATTAGAAGATATGGCATTTTGTAAATTAGCAGAAAAAATAAATGATTTTAAAATATGTATGAATAAAGGAGAGATAAATTAATGATGAATATTAATTTAAATTTAAGAAATGAAATTTTGGGAAGTAAAATTGTAAGTCTAGCATCTAAAATAAGATATATTAGAAATGCAATTAAAGATGAGAGGACTTTAAAATTTGAGTATGTGAATTGGGAAGGGAAACAAGGAACAAGAAATGTAAAACCATTAACAATATATTATGGCAATAATAAATACCATAGGACAGATCAACATTTATTACAAGCCATTGATTTAGATAAAAATGCAGAAAGGAATTTTTCTGTTAAAGATATTTTGGGATTTTATCCTGAATAAAAAGGAGAAATATAATGGCAGAAATTAGTCATGGAGAGTTAAGTTGTATGTTAGGTAAACATAGAGAAGAAGCATTTGAAGAAGGTAGAATTGCAGAAAAAAATAGAATAAAATATATTATAAATAAATTGATTGAAGAAAATAAACTATTTCAAGATGGCAATTATAGAAAAGGCAGAGAAGATGTTTTAGAAAAATTACTTTCAGAAATTAATAGATATACTAATAAAAAGAATATGTAATAAAAATAAAGGATACTAATAACTATTTTTATTAGTATCCTTTATAATTACTAATTTAATTTGACATATATTATTTTATATTATATAATATAAATATTCTATAATAAGGGACTGAAATAATTATGTTAAATACTATTTCATGTTTATGCTGTGGCAATTCTTTTTCACCTATCAATAAAAAACATATATATTGTTGTAATACTTGCAGAGACAGAATGAAACAAAGAAAATATAGATTGCAAAGACAATTAGAAGGCAAATGTCCACAATGCAATAAAATAATGGATTATCCTACTAGTAAACATAAAACTAAAAACAAAATAACATATTGCAGTAATTGTAGAAAATATTTTCATAATTTACACATAAATAAAAATATAAATTAATTTGTATATCTCACACTTAATTTATCAAACAATTCTATTACATCGTATTTATAATTCTTTACTTTTTTCATACTATCGATCTTAATACCCATTTTTTCACAATATGCTACTGGAATACTTGCTTTATTTTTTCTATTTTCATCTTTAACATAATTATTAAAATCATTTATATGTAAAAAATATGTATCATTATCAACCTCTCTAAAATTAAATATAAACCCTGGCACAACATTTTCAAACACTGACCACTTTGTTAAGCTTTCTATTTGCTGTGGTTTTATCATACTTTCTGACAAGCTAATTGATTTGGTTGATACTGATTTACATTCAATTGGTATTAATATAGGAGGATGGAAAACTAAAAAATCACATTCATTCTTTAGTGTAAATTTATTTTTATTATCTTTACATTTAAAACATTTTTCATTAAATGCTGATGCACTATCTTTAATTCTATAATAGAATATCTTTTCTGATTTGCATGAATCTTTTAAATCATTTTCAAATTGCTTGCCTTTATTTTTAATCATAAATATTCTCCTTTTACTCTAAATAAAAAAATAAACCCTTCTGAAAATTCTCAGAAGGGATAAATTAAATCTTATATTTATGTGTTTGATTTTGTCATTGATTCAAACACTTTCATTCCAGAACCAGCGACTATTAATCCATTTAAACTAGTTATAAATATTGTTTTTACGTCTAAACTACCATTAGTGAAATATGTTACTGTAAATAACATTGCTTCACTAATAATTACTACCCATGTACTTGTAGGAAATTTTTCAATTGGTATTCTAAGCATATTGCATAAATATAATATTATAAAATCAATTATATTTTTTGTAAATTGTACAACCAATAATACACCTGCTGTAATACCTGGCAATGTTGCTAACATTGTTAAATCAAAAAATTGATTAGTATCCATTAAACATCCACCCTTTTATTCAATATTACTTTTATTATTCATACCTAGAAACAATATATGTTGTTGCTCCTGTTATAGTCACATCTTTACTAGGAATACCCCCAATTGTTTCTTTTACTATAGTACTTACTGGAACAGTAATATCAATACCATTAACAGTAAATACACCAGCATTAACTGCATCTGTATTATGTATTTTAATTGTAGAGATATTTTCTGCAAATGTTATTACTCCAGTTTCAGCATCAGCTTGAGTAAGTTGTTCTACAAGTGTACTTCCTGCAATGTTTACAGAACCATCTACTGTAATAGAATTGCCACCATCAGATATAATATTTTTTCTCATAATCTGATAAAGTGTGCCAACAGTAGGTCTTACTGTAGCAATACCACCACTAAATTCTACAGGATTAACTGTTACTGGTACAACACCACCTGAGCCTGTAAGAACAGCAGTGAATTCTGGCAACGCATCAATTGCACTGGCAACAAGAGTTCCAGTGTTTTTTGTATTATCTAATGAGTCAGAAGTTTTACCTAAGTATACAGTTAATACATCCCCTGTTAATGATGCTGATAAATTATCATTTGTTCCAGGAGCTTCTACAACTTCAACACTATATTCATTACCCTCAATTCCTTCAGCTACAACAGTAATTGTTACTTCAGAAGTACCTGTTTCACCAATTTTCGCAGTTGCACTCGCCCCAGGCAATGTTGCAATTGTTAATGTTGTTGCAGTATTACTTGCAACAGTCCTATAATATTCTTTGCCTGAAATATTTACTTTTGCTATATTACCAGTAAACATATTTGTTACAAAATCTTTAGTAGTATCTACAATAGTAGTTTTACTACCTCCAGTTGCAATACCACCATCATATTTATCTAAATCTTGTACTTCAACTACAGCAGGATTATCTGCTGTAAATATTTCATCTTCACTACTGTTAATTGGAATAATTGATTGATTTCCTGTTCCTAGTCCCTGTAATTGTTTTAGTATATTGTGTAATACTAAGCCATTATCATTAAATAGTCCAGACATTTTTATTCCTCCTTCTTTAATATTAATTATTTTTTAATATAATCCAATGTAATTATATGTAATTCCTGCTTCAACAATAACAAATGATAATATTTTTTCATCATCTTTATCAATATTAAAACCTTGCCCTGCTTGCAATAATATTTGCCCACTTCCGTTTATTTTTACGTGACAATTTTCATTGTTCATAAAACTAAATTTATAAGCTCTTATTTCATATCCTGCCCTTGGTGCATGTTGCTGAATTAATTCTTTATTTGCAGTGCTAACCAATAAATCATTACTTCCAAAATATACTCTATCCATTACAAATATACACTCCTTTATAATTTATTTTACTTGCTACTTTTTTGGTATATATTTTTTAACATTGTCATATTATATAGTGCTAATTATTTAATATTTTATTTTCCTCCACCCCCAGCAAAGAATCCTCCAATTAATGCCCCACCAGTTATAATACCTTGAACAATAATATCTTTAATATTTCGGCTTTTCGCGACAGTTTTTTCTGTATTATTTGTATCTCTTGTTTCAATTAATTGTGCGAATGTATTTATTGAATTAAACATTGCATTACCATTGGTTACAGTAATATTTTCCAATCTTTGTATTGCTAACTCTAATTTATCTTGTCCTTTTTGAAGATTAGATAAAGCTTCTCTTGACTGTGCAGTTTCTATTTCTAGCGTTCTAATACGATTTTCATGTTGTTCTATTTTTGATTCATGCTCTTCAAATTTTTCTTTTATTTCTAAATCCATTGACATTTTATCTTCACCTACCATTGACATATTCACCCCTCGTATGGTATAATAGATTTGTCAATAATAAAGCTGACTCTTTATTATTGATTAAAGATATGTTAAAGGGTGTTGGGTGTTATACACCCTTTAACTTTTATAATTTAGTTAATTAATTGATACTGTTTTAGTTTCTGCATCCCAATTAATTTTTTTATTAAATATCTTAGCAACATCTTTAGCATTTAAGTATGTAGTTTCGTTAATTGTATAATTATCAACTTCTACTTTAACACCATTAATTACAATATTTTTAGCGTTTTTGGTTTGTAGTATATTTGTATTTATATTCTCAGTTATATCACTAGCATTCTCTTTCAATTTTAAATTTAATGCTTGAACTAAACCAAACGTAATACTATTAGATAGCCCATCTAAAAACTTATTATTTTTAAGCAATTCTGCATCTTTGGGTGAATTAATGAATAAACACTCAATTAAACATGCACTACATTTACTATTTCTTAAAACAGCAAAATTCGCTCTCTTTTTACCTCTATCAAATACATTATATTGTTTCATATACTCCATAATTTCTTTATGAAGTATGTTTTGTATATCTAATGATTTTTGACTAGCATTATTATGTATAAATGACTCAAATCCAGTTGCTTTTTCATTAACTGCACTATTTATATGCACACTTAAAAAATAATCTGCATTAATAGAATTAGCAAAATTAGTTCTATCATTTAATGTCCCTCTTGGGGCAATTTTTATATCTACATCGTATTTGTTTAATATACGTTTTTTAATTCCTTCAACTATAATATCTGTTAAATCTGACTCATATAAACCATTCCCAAACGCACCACAATCTTCAGAAGGATTTTTTCCTATATGTCCTTTATCTAATATCAATATTTTCATTTTAATATTGTCGTCCTCCTTTAATTCACTTATTAAATTTTAAACAGGAATATAAGCTATTGTATCATCATATTCTTGTTGTGTTATCCATCCTTGTGTTAATGCATTATCAATTTGTGTAATAGAAAATGTTACAGCTGCATATTGTTTAACTGGTTCAACATATTCTGTAGGTATTGCTGAAAAAGTTGTATTTCCATACAAATAAATATTTCTTGCATATGTACTAGTCCTAAAATTTAAAATTGCAGGTTGTATTAAAGTCATTGATAAACTCCTCCTTAAATTTATTTTTATAATTCAGGATTACTACTAAAATAAAATTCCATAAACTGTAAAAAATCATTATTTGTTTGTGCTAACTCATTTTGTAAATTTATATTTTCCTGTTCTAAATTAGCAATTTTTTCATCTTGTATTGACACTGGAATATTTATTTTTTCAACTTTAACTTGAATACCCATAATATTACCTCCTATTTTTTAAAATTTAATTTAATAAAGTATTGCATAAGCATTTACATTTACATTATTTATTGTTTCATTTTTAAATACTAAAACAATTTCTAAAGTACTGGCAGACAATAATACTTTATCATTAACAAAAGGAATTCCATTTAATTCCACTGTTACATTTGCACTAGATTCTAAATATAAAACAAACTCTTTTGCAGGTATAGTTAATGTTATTGTTTTTGTTTTACATTGACCACCATTAGACAATAATTCTAATACTTTTACTCCAGTATTAGCACTATGATTAGAATAATTAAAATCAATATCATCTTCTGTTAAAAATTCATCGGCATACGCATTAGCAAATCCTAATTGTTGTGTTATAATTTCGAATTTACGTTGGGCTACTTCATTTACACTAAAAATGTAAGGATTTTCAGCAAAAGTAACCTGCTTAACAATAACATCAGGAATTATAATAGGTTCATTATCCTCTGATTCAGTTGTTTCTTCACCTTCGGGTGTTATAAAAAGCAATTGCCCCTGTTCATTGGTCTTCTGCTTCTCACCCTGGATTTCCTCCACTGTCTTAGACAGGGAGAAATCTTCGGGCAAAGAGATAGAATAAAGACCTTGCTGAGAAACATTTTTAGTGAAAGGGTCTATAAATACTTGCATAGTTTTACCTCCTTTACTTGATTAGCGGCCTTCCTGGTATTTTAAACATATCCCACCCAATATTATCGTGATATTTCACACGAGCATTAGAAGTAATAATAATTAAAACTAATTCATTATTTACAACAGCTAATAAAGGTAGAATAGCCACAGCATTTGTAAAATTATCTTTAAAAGCCAACTGTAAATATTGTTGCGAATTAATTGGATAAAAACGCAATGGTATTCCTCTAATTGGTGACATTGAAGTTGCCCTTTTGAATTGACCTATAATAACTCTTTTACGATAAATATTATTTTGTAGTTGGTCAATGTAGTTAGGTGATAACGATGTCTCAAATGAAATTTTTCCTGTACCATCAGTTAGAATTGCTTCTGCTGGATTAAAATTATATGAATAATGATTAAAACTTGGTAATTTGTGAATTAAAGGACTACCATATATATTATCAGCATAATTCAATACTCCACCAGTACCATAATTAGTTATAATCGGTTTACCAATAGCTATAATAGAACCTTCTCCTAAATCCCCTACTCCCTGATATGGAACATAATTCCCCCAGGTAGTTACTTGATCAGTATTCACCAACGGGAAATATGATTGTATTTCTTTAGTCTCTTTCCTCACCTGTAGTACTCCTGAAAGCCCATCATCCCGTCTAGGGTTCTCAGGCACGAGCATGTCATAACCTGTCAATGATTTCAGTTCAATTTCACAGTTAGGATAGTCAATATTTATTGTACTAGCAGTAACCCCATTCGATACAGGTGCAGACACTAAAAAGTGAACAAAACCATCGGCAGTAATGTAATCAGCTAACCCTGTAACAGCATTATAGGATATTTTTTGGACAGTACCTACAGCATTATTAGAGGCACTTTTAATCCAAGCAGATGTAGTGACTTTCCATATATAAATTTCTAATAGATTTCCACCAGCACTACTACCGTATCCCCAAACATTTCCGGTTAATTTACTAAAGCTATCTTTTAACCACTGTACTTTACCTGGAACATCTAATGCAGGTATAGTACCGTGTTTGTCTTCCACTTCACGTATTAAATTATAAGAAAATGATTGTAGAGAATAATTACCGTTTACAGAAGTAGTAACCGTACTTGGTACTCCATCTAGCGTTTTTATCTTGTCATACTCTCCCTGAATCAATTCAGTCCAACCTACATCGGTAGGTACTAATAAAGTAGCAGCTACAGCAGATTTAGAAACACAAGGGCAAACAACTGTGCTTCCCGCTATTTTTCCTGCGTAATCATCCCTTACTGCGACAGTTCCAGTGATTAGCTTCTTGCCTTTCACACTGCCTTGCAGGGTTTCTGAGTAGACTTCGCTTATTCCACCATTCCCAGCAGGAATATTTAAAGAATACTCAATCTGTACAGTCTCTATGTCGAAGTTTGGTATACCCGACAAATCACCTAATGTAAACACTGGTGCGTTTGTACCTAAATTAGCCCAAGTACCAGGAACAACAGTAAGCGTTCCGGCTTCAGAATACTTTACTACTGGACTAGAGGATGAAGCTGTAGTTTCAAATAGTAATGCTCCAGAGATAGCAGACACAGTTCCAGAAAAAGTTGCGGTAATGGTTTTAAGCGTCGAATCTATAGCAGAAACAGTAAAAATATGCGAATCTAAACTGCCAGAATAGAATGTCATTCTAAAAGTATCACTTACAGTAAATTTTGTTACATCATCCACGTAAAAAGTTACAGTACTCGTAGAACTAGGTACGTCAGCTATTACCCTTGCCAAAGCAGTATCAGTATCAATAACACCGGAAATTATTTCCCCACCCAATCCTATTACCTTAATAGTATCAGTGGCTTCCCAAATAGCGGCGTTTGCTCCTACTTTAGTAACAGTAACGCATCTATCTGATGCACCTACAGAAGGTAACTTGGCGAAAGATCGTGTATACTGGCTTGTTAGTGCGTCAGAGTGTACTAACCTTTGATAGTCAAAAGATTGCATAACTTTAGCATGGCCCTGTAAAACATCATTAGGTAATTGAGAATGGGGAAGCCTTGGATTTCTTACTGTATTATAAATCCTTAATTCGGCTATTTGATATTTTGAAATGCTTACTAAGCTATCACCTACCTCAATAGCTGTCGGGGCAGATGTTGTGACCCCAGTTGGATACGGAAGTTCCTGTACAAGAACACCATTGACTTCTAAACGGTGGTAGTTATTTACTTTATCCCACTCAAATTTAATAAACAAGAAATCGTCCATCGACCATGTTTGATTAGTTGATATTAGCTGACCATTTGTTATATTAGCATTATCTATATTTTTCCATTCTAGTCTTACACCGTTTCCACCTGTACCTTGGCTTATTATCAGAAAGAATAACCTGTTTCCATTAGCGGTTACAATATTCAATATTCGTTTAGTATTAGTATCATCAAACCTTCCAAAATGTGGCTTAACAATAAGCTCAATAGTTCCGACATTAGGATCAACCGCTACAGGGTAACTATAATTGTATAAATTCTGCACTTCCATTCCTGAACCAGATACACTTCTAGTATAATAAGGAATTCCTGCCCCTGTTTTAGTTGGTATATACGACCCACCATTTCCATTAGCATCACCGTTAAAACTGCAATACAGTAATGTTGAAGCATCTTGACCAATAGCAGGTAAACCATGATACGTTTTTATCATTTTCTTTGGTTGAGTGGTAATCAATTCGCTACGGAGTAATTTAAAAAAGTTTTCCTCCATAACTGATTGATAGTTAATACCTGTAAAAGAAACTTTATGCCAAAGATCTCCGCCCTCTATATCTGTTACATCTATGACATTGGCGAATTTACCATCAGGACGTTTTGAAACTCTATAATAATTACTAGTGGTTAATGCTCCAATGTTACCAGTTACACTAATATTTTTAACTGTTAATGTTAAATTGCCATCTTTAGATAAGACAACCCACTTAGTTGTGGGGGTGGGAATATTAATAAAAACATCACCTACATTTATTTTATCGTATTCCTCTTGATTTGAAACAGTTCTTTGTCCTGTATAATTAGGTTCAAGAATAGTTATACTTGCAGTTGTGGGAGCAAAATAGTCTTCCCCACCATTAGGATTACTTACACTATACCCACCATTATTTCTCCGCTTTATTTTCAGCAGAGTGATTGCGTAAACAAAACCATCTACGGTTTTCAATAAATCTTTAGAGTTTTGATCCCCTAAACCTGCGACAACTAAACCTACATCTTGTTTATAAAGAAAACCTGTATTTACGCTAGTAGAACAGAAACCAGTATTAAATCTACTTGCGACAGTGGTTTGGTCGAATAATAATGGTTGGGTATTCCCTCCCTGTGGTGTAGCAACTGGTTTAATTACATAATCAGCACTCCAACCCCAACCATTACTACGAATTAATCCTTCAGGGTATTCATTAAAATTAACACCTGCAACAGTTCTTATTCTCCATTGTGGCAAATATGTTCCATTACTTTGACTTGCTAACCAAAATTCTAAAAATACTAAATCTTCCCTATATCCAATTAATGGTGCATCTGGCATTGTAATTACTGTATTTGCAGGAATTTTAACCCTATATCCATTAATAAATGCAACAGCATCATTTGTTACTGTTACTATATTTGGAGTTGAAGCAGAATAACTTAAAATAGGCAATGTAGTAAACCCACTATGAATTGCTTCTCTAACTGCTTGAATATTATTAGTTATATTATTTATATTATTTGTTATATCTATACTATCTTGATCTAACCTACCTTTTAAAGTAGTAAATGTTTTACTTCTTGCAACATCTGTTCTTCCATCAACAATTTCAGTATTACTATTTCCTGTTTGTCCTATAATTCCATCTATTCTGCTATTCAATGTAGTTACTTGATTAGTTATTGTATTATTTAATGTAGTATTTGTTGAAGAAATTGTAGTATTTAATGTATTATCAGTATCTTTTTGTCTTTTTAATTCTGCATCAATTAAATCTAAATTTGAATTTAACGTATCTCCCCAGTTTCTTTGCCCTGTTTGAGCTTTAACTAAACTAAGAAATGTAGTTAGTGTACTTGACATAAATTTATTACCTCCTTTATTAAATTAAAAAACTATTTAAATATTAATTGTAACGAACTTTCTTCTCCTGAAAATACTATATTATAATTATCATTATCTATCTTGTTAACTATTGGAGTGCCATTATATGGTTCTTCTAAAAACACTCTAACATTATTATTATCTATATACTCCATTCTATTTAATAATTGAAATTTAGATCCAATTGCGTATTGATTAAATCCTCCATGTCCAAAAACAGTATCCGCAATTATTTGTGCTACAGGATAACTATTTAAATTATGATTAATTAAAATACCATTATCATAAGATATATCCCAAGAATTACTAGATAATTTATTATACAATTCATTTATTGCATTAATAATATTTGATTGATCTGTTGTTAGAAGTGATGATAAATTTCCTATTTTATTTTGTAAATCTGTTAATATTGTTGAATTTATTTGTTGAAAATATACCCATATTGTTCCATTATAACGATAAAATTTATTATCATCTAATGTTTGAACTACCCAACCTGCTTGAGCATTAGAATATGCAGTAGCTATATCATTAAAACTACTAACAGGATTTTGAAATATCATATTTAAATTATTAATAGCATTATTTATATTCTGTATTGCTATATTTGCATTTGTAGCAGAAGTATTCGCTGTATTTGCTTGTATATTAGCATTAGTGGTAGCTGTATTAGCATTGTTAATAGCATTATTTGTATTGCTTATTGCTGTATTTGCTGTCCCTAATGCTGTTTGTGCATTATTTACAGCATTTTGTGCATCATCTACTAAATCATTAATTTTACTATCTATTGTAGATAGTGTTTCTGTTGTTACATTATTAATTTCTTGAATAGCATTGCCAGTAATGCTATCAATATAATATTTACTTGTATTTTTATCATAATTTATTTGACTTATCCCATCATTAATTATATTTGTAGCAGTTCCTAATAAATTATTTATTTCATCTATTGTATCTTCACTTGTTACATTAACAGTACTAATAGTATCATTTTTAGTAGTTATTATTGTATTTACTGCATTATCTTTTGTTGTATTAATTGTATCAATAGCATCTTCGGTAGAATTATTTAATGTATTTATATTATTAGTTAATGTTTGATCTAATGTTTCTGTAACACTACCATTATTTTCAACTGTATATATTTTACTTACAGGTATAAATGCTACTCCCATACTGTGATATTGTGCGGATATCGTTTTTCCATTTTGTGAAGAATTAAATGTTAATAATGAATTTGTGTAATCACAAATAAACTGATTATTTTCAGGTATACCAGATTTAATTTCATAATACAAAGAATTATCTACTGTATTTTTAACTTCAGGAAATCTAAGAAAACTATCTGGTTTTTCTGCTAATTGTATTTTCCCATTAATTATAGTAAATATATCAGTTTTTAAAGGATATGGTGCTGTTCTATTCATTACAATAATAGGATCATCAAAATTAAAAGACATTAAATCACACTCCTTTTACTAAATAAGTAAATTATTTAGTATTGTCATTATTACTTTTTTCATTTTTAATAGGATTTTTTAATATATAAAGTATTTCATTCATTCCTTCTAATTCTTTAAAATTTCTTGTCCCCGATCTGTTTAAAAATGTTAATATATTATTTATTACTCGATCATTTAATTCATATAGCATTGTAAATATCTCCTTTTATCCTTTTATTTTATATACAATTTATTGGCATAATTTAATAATTATCTTACTTAATTATCGTGCTATTTTTATTTATTGTATAGCATTAAGACAATTAACTAATCCATTTAAATCAGAAGCCAATACATCATCTGCATCATTTGGTTCTGCAACATCTGATATACCTATTTTTGTTGTTGGTAAACTAATTGGAGGTGACATATCAGCAATTGCATTTCTTGCTTCATTAAACATGTAAGCATAAAAAATACCTTCACTACTAGCTGTAGTAAAGGTATTACTAGACAATCCTTTATATTGTCTAAATTCATTTATTTTTATACATAAAGCATCCCATTCTGTGGTAGTTAAATTTATTGCAGGATCTCCTTGTACTTTAGGAGTATCCCATACAAAATTACTTGGTCTATCTGATGTGGTAATATATAAATTATTACTCCAATAAGCACTTTCTAATGTAGTTTCATCCACAGTATAAAATGTTCTCGCATTAAATATATATTGGAAACCAGTAGTTAAACCTGTCCACGTTACAACTCTCGTACCATTGTCATAATCTATTTTACTAATATCTTGATAAGATGGAGTTATATCATGATTATAAGCATAAACTCTTATATAATCCCAATTTCCAATCATTCCATTAGTAATTTGAATACTAATACTAGTAGACGTTACTCCTGAATTACTAATATTTCCTGGATATTTAGGAGCAGTTGTACCAATATTTTCAGATGTATAATCTGAATTGCCTAGACTATTTATTCCTTTAACAGATAAATAATAACTCACACCATATTCTAAATTATTTAATGTATATGATGTACCTGGTATACCAGAAATAGTATGATATATCCCATCATAATGTTTATATCTTAATGTGTAAGAACTTGCACCTATAGAATCTCCCCAAGATAAATATAAACTACCTTCACCTCTAAAAACAATTACAGGAGAAGAAGATGGAATTTCTGGTATTTGTATTGTAATATATAAATCATTTGACCAATATACACTTTCTAATAACGTGCTATTTACAGTATAATGAGTTACTGCATTAAATTTATATTGTGTATTTATTGATAATCCAGAAAATGTAACAACTCTTTGTCCATTATTATAATTAGTTTTTGTTAAATCTAAATAACCTAATAAATTATCTGCACTATCATATTTATATACTCTAATATGATCAAAATTACCAGACATGCCATCTGCAACTCTAATATCAATATCATTTGCGCTTATTAAAGGAGATGTTATATTTCCTGGTGATTTAGGTGCTGTAGTACCAATGTTTATTGATGTATAATCTGATTCTCCTGAATCATTCATGCCTTTAACTGATAACTCATAAGAAATACCATAACCCAAATTTGTTAATGTATGTGTTGTATTATACACACCAGCAGTTTGTTCTGAACCATTATAATAATATTTTAATCTATAATATGTTGCATATAATGATTCTCCCCAAGATAAATTATATCCACCTTCAATTCTTGAAGTAATTACTGGAGCAGAAGAAGGTGTTTCTGGAATAGGTGGTAATTCTGCTTGTACTAAACCTGCACCATATTCATTTGTACTGCCTAATGGTTTTACTAAACTTAATAATTTACTAACTAATTGACTTCTAGTATATGATGGATATTTTTCTTTTAAACATGCTAAGTGACCAGTTACATATGCAGTAGCAAAAGATGTTCCTGACCATATGCCATATTCCCAACTTTTAGATGTTGTGCTTATTACATTTTCTCCAGGTGCTACTAAATCTAATCCACTTCCATAATTAGAGAAGGAAGATCTTACTTCACTAGAATTAATTGAACCAACAGCAACACAACTATAATCATATGCAGGACAACTTAGTGTAGAATTAGCAACAGAATCCCATCCAGTTTCAGTAAGTGTACCATTACCAGAACAACTAACAACTATTATTCCTGCGTTATATGCACGTCTACATGCATCTATTAATAATTGTTTGTCTTCAGATGTAGAATCATCATATAATGATATGGCAAAATTAATAATATCTACATCTTGTGATATTGCCCAATCTATTCCAGAAATCATATCATCAGAATATCCCATATTATCACTATCTAAAGCTTTAACAATATATAAATTACAATTAGGAGCAACACCGACATATCCTAAACTATTATCTTGTCCTGCAATAATACCAGCACAAAAAGTTCCATGTTCATTATCATCATATTGCGTAGATTGACTATCTACATAATCTATCCAGGCAGTAGCAGAAGGTAAATCTTCATGATATGCTAATCCTGTGTCAATAATTGCTACATTTACACCATTGCCTGTGTATACACCTTTATATCTAGTATTTACCTTTGTGGCAATATAACCCCAATCCATAGATTGAGCAGAACCAGTACATTTACCTACTAGTCTAATATTTTTTATTTTTTCATGTTTAGTTAATTTATTTAATTGTTCTGAAGTTAATTCAGCAGACATTAATTCTGGTATTTTATCAAAATCATGTCTTATTTTACCATTGAAAGATTTAATTAAATTTGGATTAGATTTGTCATAGAATTCTATGAAATATTTTTTTGTTTTTATTAAGTTATTATTTATATTAAGTCACCACCTTCAATATATAAATTTATTAATAATATTTTATATTTATTACAAATTATTCGACAAATTTTTCAATACAAACACAAGCATATATGGTATAATAAACATATAATATGGATATATTATAAATATACTAATTAAAAAAAGGAGAGATTATTAATGTTTAAATTTAATACACAAAAAATTAAATATTTTATTTCAGGAATTATTATGGGTACATTATTTTGTTCCACAATTGCTTTTGCCGAACCAGTAAAACAATACGTATTACAAAAAGTAAATTATCCTATTCTAGTTAATGGAACACAATATACCTCTGAATTACCTGTATTAAATTATGATGGCAATACTTATATTCCACTAAAGAAAATAGGTGATTTATTACATTGTAATATTAAATGGAATGATGAATTAAAACAAATTGAAATTGAACAAAATAAAAATACAACACAATTAAATACATTAACACTTGATAAATATATTAAAGATAATATAGAATTTATTGACATTAATAATGTTGTATTTGCTAATTGTAGTAATTTAAATGATAAATATCTAGGTATATTTAATGGTACAGGTATGCGAATAGATAATGTTAATTATATTATTTACAGAGATAGAACTTATGTAAAATATGAGTATTTTTTAAATAATATTTTAAAGAAATAGATTATTACCCAAATTTTGCAACTATTGGATTTTCGAATGTAACATTTCCATTTATATATGTATTTTTTCCAGTTATACCAATTTGAGTTGCATTAGTTCCATATATTGATAATCTTTTTGCTGGCGATTCCATTTCTATTCTTCCATATTCTACATTTAATATATCTTTCCAAAATATTGTACTAAGTTCCTCTGCTGTTAAAAATAAGTTGCGTCCTATTTTCGCATCTGTACCAACATCAATAGTTGTATTACTTGCAATACTTCCTCCTACTATTTCTGGACTTTCTATTCTTGTTTGAGTTATTTTTGTTGATTGAATAAAGTTAGGAAGTGTTGTAACATAGCTATTTACTGCAACTGCTCCAACATCACTAGCAGTTACAGGTATAAATGGTTGACTTGTTATTTGTCCCCAAGTTATACTTGCATTCGCACCCATAGTAATATTTGTACCAACGATTAATTCGTTGGTTTTTATTTTTGATGCACCAATGCTATTATCTGCTAAATATGTACCATTAATTTTTTGATTTAATTCATCAAGAATACTAACTCCACTTATTTTTAATAAATCACAATCAATATTACCTTTAATATCTACACTATTTGCTGATAAATTACCATTCATATCTACTCTAAATGGTGCAGATGCAAATACTGAATTTCCAGCATATAAACCATTGTTGTCTGCTTTTACTATAATATTTCCTGCCCCAACTATTAAATTTCCAAGTAAGTTTAAATTTCCATTTGTATCAGCATATAATTTATCTGTCCACGTATTTCCTGTCCCATCCCCTATTTGTATTTTCAATCCATCTGTAGCATTTAATATTGATCTTGATTTGTTATCTGATCTTGTAACTGCTAATCCATCAACACTATCTAGTTTTACACCATTATACAATGTTCCTTGCTGTACACTATTATTTGCGGTTGCCTGTGCATTATCTGCTAATAATTTTGCTTTATTTGATATTGCAGTGAGTAATGTTGTTCTATTATCATAATATACTTTAAAATTATTTCTAAAAGTTGTTCCTTCAATATCACTTGTTGTAGTTAAATCTGTTAATAATGGTGTTATATATGTATTTAATGTTGAATAACTATTATTATAATTTGTTAATTCTGTTACTATACCATAATAATTTGCTTGGGATTCAATTATAGATTTTTCAGACATTATAATATCCCATTCTTGTTTTGTTAATTGTTTTTCTGAAGCTGTTAATTTATTATCATTTGCCAAATCTGCAAGCAATGCATTTGCAATATTTGCTGTATTTTGTGCATTAATAGCATCTTGTTGTGCTTGATTTGCTATAGTATCATCAGTGTATTTAGTTGCTAAAATCCAATCTGTAATAGTATAAGTACCTGATAATTTAGCTACTGTACATCTCATTAAATCTCCACTAATACCTTGTGTCCACAAATCACCAATGTCATAGGGAGGGACAGGTTGTGCAACAAAAACCCTTCTTTTACCATCTGCTGTATCTTGTGCAACAGATGCGTTATTATAAGCATCAATAGCTTTTTGATCTTCTATCAATTCCCATATATTAGTTGACGAATTATATCGTTTTAATAATTTAGTTGAAGTATTATACCACATATCTCCGTCATGTTTCACTCTATCTACTTCTAACCAAATATTAGGATCTGTTGTAGTAAAATATGATTCAATTTTCCCATCAATTTGAGATTGTATATTTAATTGATCTGCTACATAAATATTATCAATAAAATCATTTAAATTAGCATCAGAATATAAATTAGCATTTTGTTCTCTAACTGCTGTAATTTTATTAATTAAAACTGATTTATTGGATTCAACATTTTGAAAATAAGTAGTTACATTTGTTCTTTGAGTTAAAGTAATTGTTAATGGATACGTTTTCCCTAACCAATTAGTATTTAGATAATCAATTAAAGTTGTTAATGCTATTGAATAATTATTTTTTTCAGTGGTAATTCCTAAGCTTGTAGCAATATTAATGATATCTGTAGATTCTGCTGTAACGTTATCTAATGAAAGTTTTAATGTATTTGCTTCTGATAAGCTTAATACTAAATCACTAGAGAATTGATCAATATTTGATTGTAGTGTAGCAATAGAAGTATCAATTTCAGATATTTGTGTGTTTACCCAAGTTTGAACATCTGTAGCATATACCCAATCTGTAACAAAATATAATTGATCAATTATTTTAGGAGTAGTACAAATTTTTAAATCAGTTTCTCCTTCTATCCTCCACAAATCACCAATATCATAAGGCGGAATTGGCTGTGACATAAACACTCTACGTTTATTATCAGCAGTATCTTGTGCTTTTGAAGCATCAGCTAGAGCTTTAGTTACATCTGTATCTGTAATTTTAATCCATTGATATGTTATATTAAATGCAAATCTATAAGCATATCCAGTTGTAATATTATAAAACAGATCCCCCAAATGATTATTTTTATCTTCATCTGTAGTCCAATTACTTGTAGGGATATTAATTAATGTAGGTTCATAATCATAAAACCAAGTTGTAATATTCCCATCTATTTGTGATTGTAAATTTGTTATATCTGTATTATATGTTGTAGTTTTAAATATATTTAATATTGCATCTGCGTAATCTTGTGCTTCTTGGGATGCAGAATTCCAATTTGCTACGGAGGTTGGGTTTATTTGTGATTCTGGTATACCACCATTTGTTATCTCTAAAGCTAAACCTGAAATTTTTACACCATTTTGATTTACTTCAAATGTTTTATTTCCCTGCGAATCTGATGCATCAATTGTTAAATTTATTCCTGCTAATATTTTACCTATTAATTTTTCTGCTATTACTCCATCTGGTGTTATTGCAGTTTCATATGTGTTGCCTCCAGTTTTTGTTAATCCTAAACAACTATGTGTTATTCTGATAAATCTATTTGGATCATTTATGTCAACTGCTGTCAACCCACTTTTGTTTAGTGTTACTGTCTCATTAGAAGCTAAATTTATTTCATTTTTTATATTACCACGTAATATATCCATTATGTTAGCTATATTATTATTTGCTGTTGTTATATCGCTCCAATTCTCTTTATTTACTTCTAATGTCATTGCACTGTTAATGCTTTGATTTAATAATTTAATAAATTTATCTTTATCTCTGTTTATTTCTGAAATATTACTTATTACAACACTAATATCACTATTTTCAAAATCTATACTTAATTCTATTATCTTTGCTTTTATATCAATATTAAATTTTTCATATCTAACTCTTACTATTTCTTCTAATTGCAATTTATTTTTATCAACTTGACATCCAATATCTATACATCTAAACAAATCTACAATAGACAATTCTATTATTGTTGGAGGATAATAATATTTTTCAAACTCTTTTTTCCCCCATATTAATAATTCTTTAGCATCTGATATATATTCATTTCTTATTATTTTTTTATTTATAAACGATCTTTTTAACTCAGTAATATTATTAATAGTAAAATTATTTTCCATTGATAATAAAGTAAACAAAGTTGACATTTGACTATTAATATTGCTTACTAAATTTTCTAATCCATTATTAATTTTATCTCCAATATTTAATGCAATACCTGTATTATCTATATCATTATATGTAACATTAACATCTAAATTATTTTTGGTAGTAAAATAAATCACATTAATAACTCCATTGACAACACTACATTTAATCAGTGGGTTTAAAGGAAAATTATTATCAACATTATAATATTTACTATTAATATAGTTATTAATTTTTAAAGCGACATTGTTAATATTATCATTTGCTGTTAATGGTATATCCATAGATTTATCATCAATTGTTATATTAATATTTCCACTGGCAACACAACCATTAGTAATGTTTATACTAAATAATACTGATTTAATTTCTTTTATTTTATTATCAATTTCTATTTGTTTATTATCTCTTTGTAAAATTAACTCAGAAGTAGGTAAATTATTTGCTTGTGCCAGATATAAAGAGTCAAGTATAACTAACATTGATGTTTTTATATCTGTTAACTCTGTTGTTTTAGTATTAACAATATCTATATAATTTATTTTATTATTATATAATGTATTATATTCCCCTTCTTTGCTTTCTAATAATATATTATAATCTAATATTGCATGACATAATTCATCACTCATATAATCAGAACGTTTTAATACATTTCTATTTTCATCTCTTTCGAAAGGAAATACATAAAACATATAGTTTTGTAAATGTGGACTTCCATTAACATTAGCTGTACTAATGGTTAAATTATTTTTACCATATACATATAATTGAGTAGCAAAATCATCAGGATTTATTTTGCTAGATATATCTTTAATATATTTACCATAGTCAAAAATAAGTCCTTCATCTAAGCCATCTTCTGTTTTGTGTAAATGTATTTTATAATTAATACTATCAAATATGACTACTGCACTAAATGTATTAGCAATATCATATACAGCATCTAATGCTGTTTTTCCTGATATATCAAATTGTCTATACATAATATCAAAACTAGCATCTATATTTCCTACGCTCCATGCAGTATCCAATAATATATCATTTAAAGCTTGTGTTGCATTTATTGAATTATTAGATTTATAGCTATTTATTATTTCATCATTTAATGAATATGCTAAAGAATAACAAGTTATATTTTTTACATAACCAGAATCATCTGAAACATCTTCTGGAACATTTGTTATAAAATATTCCTTGTAATTATTATATTCATATCTAATTAAATATCTATATTTCAATAATTCATAGTTAGGATTTCTAACTAATTCATGATTAATTTCAATATCTGTGAAGATAGAAAAGTTTAATTCATTTATTTGTGATAATTTATAATCTATTTTTATATTAAATGCATCATTTAATATGCCAATAGTTGAAAAATTTAAATTTGGTTTACAGATGTATAATTTTGGTTCTTCATTTATTTTAGATAAATCTAACTCAAACATTATTGATTCACCTCCTAATTTTAAGTTAAGATAAAAATTTAAATTGATATTTAAAATAAAATTGTGCTGTTCCTGTAATTCTTAATATGTTTTTACCACGATTCATACTTAAAAATTTAAAATTAAAATTATCATAACGATTTGTTGCTGACAATGATGTTGTAATAAGTTTTAATTCATTATTAACACTAATTTCTTCTTCATCAATTAAATTTATAAATTTAAATTCTTTTCCTCCATCTGATAAATTAATTATTGAAAAATCTCCATTTCCTATTTTACTTAAGTATAATTCAGGCATACAGTCTACATATCCAAAATTAACGAATTCAATATCTGTATATGTAGGATTACTTGTTAAATCGTATAAAGGGCTTTTATAAATAGATGAATATATATAAGGAGAATTACATATAAATGTTAAAGTAACGTATCCTTGATTTATACAATTATGATTTAAATTACTATCATCTGATAATAATACATAATATATTTTATGCAAATCTTCAGAAAATATCATTGGAACATAATATGGTTGGTTTAATAAGTAAGCAAGATTATTTAACTTTTCAAAATTAAAATCTTCCTCAAACACCAATGTAATATTAAGCTTTAAAGGCGAGGGTTTAATATATTGTAAATAAGGCGATTCTTTTCCTTTGATTTGTGTAGTTAGAATCTCTCTTGAATGCATAAATAATTCTTCTTGTATTCCAGTTTGTATATTACAATTTTTTATTCCATAATTAGTTGAATACTCATTATTAAATATAAAATATTCTGATGCACGAATTGTCAATATATCACCTCCATTTAATAAATAAAATAGAGTAGATATTTATCTACTCTATTTTATTTTTAATATTTTTTTCCTAATTTATTAATTCCTTTTTTCACTTCAGTAAATAATAAGTTCGCCCCTTCTTTATTTCCATTAACATTAGCAATATACATCTCTAAATTATATACAGTACTATTCCCTCCATTTACAGAAGGAGTATTTACTGCATTTAATATAGGTGCAACTCTTTGTATTGCAGAATGTGATAATACTACTTCTCCTTTTAATAATTTACTTATATGTTCATTTTGCCCTTTATTAAATATTTTATCAATTAATTCAGCTTCTTTCGAACCTGTACCACCAACTACATCTCCTTTATGAAATACGTTTGTTTTATACCATGCATTTGCACTATTATAATTCATACTTTGTAATAATTTTGCAATATAATCTGGTATTTGATCATAATAAATTTTTGCTTCATTTTCAGCATCAAGCATCATTTGTTGATTTCCTGTTTCATATCCTTGTTGCCACATTTTTTTATCATATATAATATGGTTTATTTGTGTTTTCCAAGGATAATATTGACTATGTTGAGTAGTATTACTTCCTGTATTGCCTGTATTTGTATTATTGTTACTCCCTAAATTGCCTGTTATTTGTTCAATACTATTATTTATTTCATTAGCAAGAGTATTACCAACTCCTGAACCTAAATTACTAATATTATTTTTAACAAATATTAATAATCTTTGTAGTTCTGAAATAGTATTATCTATATTTCCTTTCATCAATTCTTTACTAATATTAGTATAGTTAAGTTCGTTGTCAATCAAATCTTGATAATGTTTTTCTGTATCATTTTTTATTTTTTCTAATCTTTCTTTTTCTGCATCATACTTATTATCTTCAGCCTTTTCTTTCTCTTTAACTTCTTTTTCATATTTATCCAACTGATCATTTAAAGAATCTTTTCTTAATTCTAATTCTCTTTGTTTTTGTGCTTTTTGTATTTCTAATTCTTTATCTGACAATTGTTTTGACAATTCTTCTTTTCTTGATTTGGCTTCATAAGAATCGTCATTAGCATATGATTCTATTTGTTTTTGAATATCTAACTTTTCTTCATTCAGTTTTTTAATATCTGCTTCATAATTTTCTTTATCAGATAATTCATCAAGTAATTTTATCCTTTGATTTACTGATTCTTTATATTGGTTTGATTCATCTTCTATGTTTTCTTTTACTCGTTTATGCCTTTCATTTTCTACATCAATTTGTTCTTCAATTGCATCTATTGCTATATCTTTTTGTTTTTCATATGCTTTTTTTATTGTTTCTATTGCATAATCTATAATTTGTTTCTTTTTATCATATAATGCTTTTTCATTGTCTATTATTTCTTTTGTTGTGTCATTTATTGCTCTTTGTAATTCTTCATATCTTAGAGTGCCAACAAAAGTATCTGTTAACTCTTTTTGATATATTGCTTGTTTTGCTTTTAAAGCAGATTCTATATTAGAATATTGAATAACTTCTTCTTTTAAGGCATTATTATATTCATTTGTTCCTTTTTCATTCATTTCCTGTTGTGATTGAGAAATTGCTATTACATTATTATATTCATTTATCTTATTTGTTACTTCTTCAACTTCGCTGGATGTTATCTCTGCTTGTTTATCAGATATTTCTTTTTGTTTATTCCACCACTCAGCAGACAATGCTTTCCTTTTCTCTATTGTTTCTTTTAAAAATTGCTCATCTTTAAAAGTACCTTCTGTGATTCCTTTTTTCATATTTTCTATTGCTTGATCCATTTGTTTAGCTTGTTCTGCTAATTGAGTCTGAACACCTATTGTATTATTTTTTTGTATACTTAATTGTTCCCTATATTCTGGTGATGATTTAGACATACTTTCAGAAAACATTTTAGAGAAATTGCTTTTCTGCTCAAATTCATTAATAATATTATCTGATTCTTGCCATAAATCTGTATACCAATCTTTAGAATTTTGAGCAAATTTTTTCTCTAGTTCTAGTATTTTAGCGTTTATTTCTTCTTGGTGCTTAATACGGTCTTCTACTAATTTTTCGTATGATAATTCTGATTTAGACAAACCACCACTTAGTGCTGTTGTCATTTGACCATTTGAAAACTCTTTATATAGATTCCATACACCATTTTGCCATTCATTGCTTGTAGCATATATACCAGTAGGCAAATTGCCATTATTACCTTGATTTAATCTATCAAAACTAACATTACCTGGACTCATACCCCAAGCTTTCATTTTCTTAACAGCTTTTTCAACTTGATTTTCTAATCCTGCTTGGCTATAATCTGATCCTGAATCATATGATCCATAGCCAAGGTACATTCCTTTCTTACCATCACCTGATTTGCCCCAATTTGTTTCTTGTTCTCCAATTGCTAGTATTAATGCAGGATCAACATTATATTTCTGTGCAAGAGATAATACAGTATTAACAATCTCAGGTGATATACCATATTTATTTATAGCAGATTGTGAAGTGTTAACTGTTACAGATTTTTGTGTAGATATATCATTTGTTAATAAATCATAAGGATTAATTGCTTTATTATTAGAATCTTTAATCCCATAATGTAAATGTGTTGCTCCACCTTTAGCATTGCCACTATCTCCAACATATCCAATTACTTGTCCTGCTAATATTTCTTGCCCAATCCCTAATATTTTACTAGGATCAGTATTCATATGTGCATAATAATGTGTGTTACCTTGAGGGTCAGAAATAGTTACACCCCAACCACCTTTAGCACCAGTATTTCCTGCACTTAATACTTTACCAGATGTAGTTGAATGTATTTCAGTACCTCTATCAGCCATTATGTCAATTCCTTCATGTTTACGAGCACCACCATCTCTAGGTGCTCCAAAGGAATCTTTTAATTGTGTGCCAGGTATTGGATTAGGCAATTTACCATTACTTGCTGAATAATTAGATATAATTGATATAGTATCCAATCCATCTTTTTGTGCTTTTAAATAATCAATTTGCTCCTTTATTTTAAGATTTTCAGCATGTAGGGAATCTCTACGTGCTTTAGAACCTTTGACCATATTAGAAGTAGTGTCTTCTAGTGATTTAAGAGCATTATCGTATTTTTTTATTTCATTTGTTACTATTTCCCATACTAGGGATTCTGCTGATTTTGCGTCTGATGTGGAGTATGAGTCTTTAACTCCAAGATTAGGAGTATTAATAACTGCATTAGCTTTCTCTACCGCTTGTTTTAATTCAACATATCCATAAATTTTATCTCGCATTGCCGACATTTCTTTTGAATCTTTAATATCGCTAGAATATCCTCTTTCTGTTTTCCATTCTTCAAATAATTTTTCGGCATCATTCATATTCTTTAAACTATCTAATCTATTAGCGACATAAATATCAGTAACATCTTTTTTTGCTTGATCTAATTTACTAAATAATTCATTATTATCTATTTTGCCAGTAGAATATTGAGTATATAAAGAATTACTTATTTTTAGATATGCTTCTTGGATTTTTAATAATGTATTTAATTTTTCTATTTCTAATTGGTATTGAGCTAATCTGGCTGTAGTTTGTGTAGAAACTATTTTTGCTTTATTGATTTCTGCATTATTTGTAGCAATTGCTGTTTCAATAGTTTTATTTTTTAAGTCATTTAATTTTGCTGTATTTAATACTAGTATTCCGTTTTCTACTTGAACAACATCGTATAAATCTTTATGTTTATCTACATGTTTCATTACTTCTTGAGCCGCATCATTATTTGATTCTTTTGACTTTTCTAGTATTTGATTATATAATTCTATTTTATCTGAAGTTTCTATTGTTGTATTTTGAATTAACTCTATTGCGTTGCTAAAGTCTACAATATTTTCTTTTGCTTCAATTACTGATAAAGTAAATTGATTCTTAATAATATTTTCTGCTATGTTGCCTGTAATACTGCCAAATTGTTGTAAGTTTTGTGTTAATTTATTTACAGCATTATTATTAAAATTATCTATATCTTGTTGTGTTCTATTTGTATTTTTACTTAGTTTATTAAATTCTTTATTAATATCGTTATAAGCATTAATAAAGCCAGATTTCGTAATTTTATCTCCAAATGTCTGAGCACCATTTTTTTCTATCTCTTTATAAATATCTTTAATGCTCATTAATGAGTTTATAAAATTATTTAATTCTTGTGTATTTAAATTTTTAAAACCGTCAGTGCCTTGTAATACTGCTTTTAAACCAGTTTTATTATTTTCTATTAAATTATTTGTTTCATTTTGTAATTTATTTCTCTCTTTAGTAATTTTTTCTATATCACTTAATATATCTTGGTAAACATTATTAGATTTATTTGCTTTTCCCAGTTGAATCCATTTATTTTTTTGTTCTTCTAATTCTTTTAATTCATTATTATAATTTTCTATTGATTTAATATTATTATTTATAGTAGTAACATCTTGATCTGCTGATTTATTATAGCTTGCAGATAATTCTTGACGTTTATATTCTAATTCTTTTTCTTTAACTTTAAGATACTCATTTAATTTATCTTTATTTAAATCTATTGCTTTTCCTTCTGCATCATATAATTCAATTGCATTTGGATATAATGTTGCTAATTTTTCAGTTGCATCTGCAAGTCTATCTTTTTCTTCTGCTGTTAATGTTGCTTTTTTTGATAATTCATCATATATTTTAATTAATTTTTGAGAGTCAGATATTTCATCTCTAAGATTAAGTGTTTCATTATTTAATTCTTCAAATGCTTGTTTAGCTTTTTCTGTTTTATTAATTAAATTATCTATATATTTTATTATGCCAGACATAGCATAAGTAAATGCTACAGCTAAACCTAATGTTGCTACTGTTTGCCAAGCTACTGTTGCAGTTCTTAATGCAAGTGTGGCAACCGTTGTACCACGTATTCCCATTGTTAAAGCATTAAATCCTAATTTTATACTTTCTAATTTTGTTGGCATTGTTCCATATGTTGTTGCAAATGCTATTTTTGAAGCATTAAGATTACTATTAAATGTTTTAACACCAGTAATTAATTTAGTTAATGTAGCTGAATACACTCCTACATTGCCCATTGTAAAACTAGGTGTTATATTTTTTGCTTGTAATGCTTTAACACTGTTGATTTCTCCAATAACAGTATTCATTTTATTTCTAAATCCGCTAAAAAACATTGAAGTTCCTAATAATGCAGTAGTTAATACTAATGGCAAACCACCAATTGAATCACTTAAATTTGTAAAACTATCTAACATTAGTTTACTAGAATCTATAAGTGTTTTTGTTACATTATTATTTATAACACTTAAATAAAATTGTTGCCATGAATTGGTTAATTGATTTATAGAAGCTGTAAGTGATCTAGCAAATATTTCTTGTTTAGATAATGCTACACCTTGACTGTTATATGCTGATTCTGTATTTTCTAATACTTTATTATAATTTTTCATTAAAGCAAGAAATATATTTCTTTGATAAATACCAGCCGCATCTTTTGCTATTTGTTGCTGTTGTACATCTGATATTGTTTCCCATTTATCTGCCATATCTTTAAGTATATCATTTACTGGTCTAATTGTTTCTGCATCTTTTTTTATACTTACTCCAACATCATTAAATGTTTTTTCTATTTTCTTAAAGTCTTCTGGATTTACTTCATCACCTACATTAGATATCCTAGACACAATAGTTTTTAAACCATTTGACACTTGTTGACCTGATCTACGAGTAGTTTCAATCAATGTTCCTAACATTGCTGACAAATCTTCTAATGGAATTTTAGCTTCTGTTGCAACAGTACCTACATATTTCATACCAGCAGATATTTCCCCAAGTGCTTTGGGAAAGTCAACTTGTAAATTTCTTGCAACACTGGCATAAGTATCTACAACACCCATCAATTCATCTGCACCTTTTTTAAATTGTATTTGTGCAGACATTAAATCATCAGACACTTCAAGCATTGACCTTCCAGAAATATTTGCAAGTACAATTGCTGCTTCGCTACGTTGTAATACTTGTTCCATTGTACTTGTATATGTCCCAAATACACTAATTGCTTTCATAACTTCACTACTTGTACTACTTAATGCATTTGCATATCTTACAGTACTTTCAGTAATTTCATCAAAGTTTAAATTCTTTTCAGTCATTTCCATTTGTAGGTTAGTAAATAACTGACTCATTTCTAACATGTATGAAAAAGCATCTTGTATTTTATGAATAAAATCCATTACTGCTGTTGACGCAATTATCCATATAGGAAACTTTTCAAATGCTACTTTTAATGATTGTCCAAATGTCATTGCTGATTTACTTGCAGTATTCATTGCTGAAGCAGAGTTTTTTGCACTTTCAGTAATTTCTCTGTATCTCATACTTAATTGTGCCATTTGATTTTGTATATTTGGATTTACTTTTAATGCATTTACTGCTTGTTGATATTTCTTTAATTCTTCAACATTTACTAATCCTGAATACTTTCTATTCGCACTTTGTACATTTATTTCTGCCTGTCTTTTATATATATCTAATGTTTTTTGAGCTTGTTGCATATCAAATAGTTTATTTGCTTCTTGCCTTAAATTACCTATTTGATTTTTTATATTTTGTAATTTTACTTTATCTAAAGTATTAAATTCGCTTATTAATAATTTTACTTTATTTATTTCTGTTTCAGGTATCAATTTACCTATGTTACTATTAGTTAATTTATTTAAACTATCTGACAATTTAGTTTTTTCTATTTCTAATGACTGTAAAGTTCTTGTAGTAAACATTCTATTGCTGGCTGTTTGACCCAGTTTTGCAATTTCATCTCTTATTTTTTGTAAACTTGTTTTATTTAAGTCATTCAAAGAATTTATTAGTTTTTTAACATTATTTATTTCTTCTTGACTCATATACATTGATGTTGTATTGTTATTAGACATTCTAGTTAATCCATTAATAAATTTATTTTTTTGTGCTTGTATTACATCTAATCTATTTAATTCTGCTATTTCTAATTTTATATTATTAATGGTATTTTTTATATCTTGATTGATAGTTTTCATAGATTTATCTAAATTAGGAAGACCTACATTCAAACCATTTAAATCTGTTTTTAATTTTGTTAATTGAGTAGTATCTATTTTACCTGCTGTTTGCTTAGTAATAGTATTAATACTTTTATCTAAAGCATTATTTAATCTACTTTTATAAACTTCTAAATTTGCTATTAATCTATCTTGTGCTTCTTTATTATATCTTTCTACAAATGAAGTAGACTTTCCTCCAGCAGTATTTACAGTTGTCATTCTACCATTTAGGTCTTTATATGTCATAGAACGACTTGTTTCTTTTTCAGCGGCATTTTTTCTAATTACTTCATTTGTTAATTTACCATATTTACTTGTTAATTCATCAAGTACTTTGCCTTCTGCTTTTGTTGCATCAATTATTGCCTGTTTATTTTTATCTACAACATTTTTAATTCTTTCTTTAACTACTCCATTTGCTAATACTGTTTTCGTATATGTTTTAGTAACTCCATCTAACTCTTTAATTACATCTATTTCTTCTCTTATTACTTGTTTTTGTTCTTTATGAACAATATTAATATCTTTAACTGCTTTAGTAAACTCCTTAAGATCAGATAATATTGTTTTATCTATATTAATTTTTATTTCTAAAGGTGTTTCATTTATTTGTTGTCTAATTGTATTCAATTGTGTTTGTAAATCTTTTTGTGTAATATTTAATATTGCTGATACCTGCATTGATAGCATATCATTCATAATATATCACTTCTTTCTATAAAATAATAAAAAGAGTGATATATATCACTCTTTATCAATTGTTTATATAATATTACATTTAATATTATATTTAGTTTTTAGTATTTTTTTCAATTCTTCTATATGCTCCTTAGTACTTCTTAATTTTTCTGTAGTATTCTTTACCATATGTATACCTTCTCTTGGAAAAATAAGTGAATCTTCCCCCAATTCTATCCACCAAGGTAATGCTTGACTTATACTTTGTCCTTCCCAATATTTTGCTTCTCCTGCACTTCTATTTTTTGTTACAAAGCTCATATGTTGATTCCAGTTATTTAATATTTCATTCGATTTAATTTTATCTTTATCAAAATATACTTCAATAGTATAAATATCACCTGATGTTTTTATTTCTTTTACAGTAAGACTATTAAATAAATCCCATGTTCTTTCATAATCTTCTGGCGTATTGGCATATAAATGTTTCATTAAATATTGTTGTATTTCTTTAATTACCATATCTCCTACTTGTATTAATGACTTTTTTATACGCTTGCCCATTTCCATTTTTAATTGTGTTATAGTTTTACATATAGTCATTATAATCCCTCTATTTTACTTCAATTATATTTTTTAAATTTTTCAATATATCTTTAACAGTAAATCCATTATCATTGTTCACAGTTGAAAAATAATTTGTTATTAATCCCAATTTATTTTCATTTATTTCACCTACTAAACTCATTGCTTCTTTACTAAATTCTTTTATTTTATTAATTAACTGCTCTACAATAAATCCCATATTAGTTTTATTCTCAATAAATCTTTGTTCTTCTTTAATGCGCTCTTCTACACAATTTTTAATCATATCTACTTCAGTTTTATTAATTGCTGTGTATACTAAATCTATTAATGAATTCTGTTTTAATATATCATATATATTTTTTATATCTTCTTCTAAGTTATCTTCTATTAAATTAGTATATGACTTTACTATAAGATAATCTGTCATTACTTCTTTAATTATTGGGTTATATCTTTTTAATTTTGTTTCTTCATCTTCAATAAAACTACTATCTACAATTGTTTCAATAATACCAATTTTTTCTAAAATTGGTAAATAATATTTTACTTCAATTTTTTCTTTTAAATTCTCAAATCTTACTATGTTAATTTCATCTTTAACCAATTCCTTAATTTCTTCATATTTAATACTCATTATGTAGTATCCCCCTTGTATTTTAATTTTATTTAAGTAGTTTAACTACTTATCTCTAACAAATATACTTACTTATATAATTATCATAGATAAATAGTTAAAAAAATAAGGAGCATGTAGTTTTATTATTTTCTACATGCTCCTATTATTTATAATTCTTTTACTTCTTTAATTTCTTTTTTCTTAATAACTACTTCCTTAACTTCATCTTTTTCTAATTCATCCCAACTCTTATCAATTGGAGTAAATAAAGTTTTTATTAATTCTAAATCCATAAATACTTTATCACCTGAATTGCCAATAATAAAGTATTTATTTTCATATTTAATTTCATAAACTTTATTTACATCAAATTCAATAATAGAAGCAGGGTGAGTATATTTAATTTTTAATCCTGCTAACTTAATCATTTAAAACTCACCATCCTATTATTGATTTACACAATTTGTGTCATATTTAAATACACTTTCTCATTAGCAATATCTACAGCAAATAAATCAAATTCTAAATCAATTTCTGTTGCTGATGTAGCTGAAGTTGTAACTGTAAAATTGGGCTTAGATTTAGCTTTCTTAATATCAAATACTACAGGATATGCAACAGCAGTTACTTGGTCAATCATAATACCTTCACCTGTGATTCTTACGAATGCAGGAAATTTATCAGCAGTTAGAGTAATTTTTCTTGAAGAAGCACTAGACATATAATCATAATAGCATACAAATGCAGTGCCAGTAGGTGCAGTAGTGGCATTTAAAGTAGCTGTTGCAGTTGAAATAGAGTATTGGTTAGGAGTTGTACCAGGAGTGCCTACAGTTTGTTCTGTTCCATGATCCCTTGTATCTGTAAGCAAATAAATCTTTAATGTTCCAGTTACAGGAGTTTGAGATAGTGTAATTGTATTACTTGCACTTGCATATAATACTTCTCTTTTAGGTACTTGTGTAGCACCAGTAGCCAACGCTTTACCAGTTAAATGAGCAATTAATTCTAAATCAACCAAAGGCAATTTAGATTTGAATAATGTTTCCTTAGTGTGATCCATAGCAATTAATGTATAATTACCTTGACCACCTCTAAGTGTTAATCTCTCTGCTTTTGTTTCTACGATTGCATCAGTTGCATAATCTGTATAAACTATTGGTGCTTTTGTTACATAGTCATAAATAGTGTAATTTAACACTTCTTTAATTGCGAATTGTTTTGACATTCAATATTTCCTCCCTTATTTTATTTTAGATGACCAATGCTTAAGCTGTGTATCTTCTCCTGAAGCTCCATGCATTAGTGCTTCAAAATTTAAATAATATGAATCAATCATATTTAATCTTTTAAACTTATCTATTATTTGTAGTATTGTTAATTCCCCAACATTTAAAAGGTTAATACTAGGATGTTTGGAACATACTGAAGATATAATATCTACAATATCTGATTCTTCTTCATTTTGTTTAGTTGCGTACTTTGCTCTTAATTTTTTTAATTTTTCCATCATTTCTTTTGCTGTATCATTAAATGGTTTTGGTTCATCATTTTGACCAACTCCATTTTGATATTTTATTGTATTTACATAATCCATAAAATTAAATTTATTTATAATATGACAACATTCATCATTCTCAATATAAAAAAAATAGTTATCTTCTTTGTTTCTGAAGATAACCTTATTCTTTAAAAATATAGATGATGCTTCGATAAATATATTCCTAAATTCTTCTATAAAGCAAAATACATCATACATATCTTCTTCTTCTTCTATACCTTCCAATTTACATGTTGATATATAAACATATTTATAATAATTTTCTATTCCAATTTCACATATTTCATTTATTGTTAATGGTTTTATTTCATAATTATTCAATTTTATTGATTTGGCTAATAATGACTTTAATTTATTATTTAAATTTATATCCATATTTCGTTCAATTAAATTCTGTTACATTATAGCTTAGTAGATAACCATAATATTTGTCATTATAAATTAGCCATTTACAATTATTAATTTCCAATTTACCAATACCTAATACTCTTTGTCCATTAAACAATATGTCCATTTCATTAAGTATTTTAAATGGTCTTATCTTATTTTTTACTTCATCATTTATTAACTCGTTTATTAACCATAAATCAATATGTACCATTATATTAAATATAATCATAGAATTTTTATATGCTGTTTTATGCAAAGTAAAATTATCTAATACTACATTTATAATACTACTAGCATTTTCTTCTACTGTTGGTATTTTTGGAATGGGGAATATATTATTAAGCAATAACATTCCTGCATCTTTTATATCTGGTTCTATTAAAGGATTTTTGCTAGTATAATATAAATATTTACATAAATTTTGAGATGATATCATCTTTAACATTATATTTGTCATATTCTCATCTAGCATTTCAAACTTACCACTAATAATATATCCACCCCTTTACCACAATGATTTTATCTGTATTCTCAGATAACTTTGCAATTCATTTGCATTTTTAACATATAATCTTACATACCCTGCATTATTATTTGCTTTAATAGTACATATATTATTTAAATATGTTATTGTTGCCAAATTAGTTGCATCAATTCCATTATCAGCAGTTAACCACCATTCTATTGCATTGTCTATAATCACGTTGCCATTGTCTTTCCATATAGCATTATATACTTGCTGTTGACTTATAGTACATGTTGTACTTCCTTGTATTTCAACAGAGTAATTATGTTGTAATATTTCTACAACATTTAATTCTATATTATCACTTACGTTGTTACACATAGCAGTAATTATACAATTGCCTACTGCATTGCAATTAATTAAACCAGATGAAGATACTATTGCTATATCCGTATCGCTACTAGAATATACTATAGAAGGATTATCCATAATAAACCCATTATCTAATACTTGAACATTAATTTGAAGTGTTTGTGTAGTGTCTAATGATATAGTTGTTCCATTTAATATTGCAATAAAATACCCATGTAAATTATTATAGTAATCTGCAATACCTAATTGTATATTATCATTAGTTTCATTAATTTCTTCTTCTTTCAATGTTAAATATATTAAACCTTGTTGAGTTATTCTATCTACAAATGTAACTCTCCATGCTGAATCATTTAACAAAAATCTTTTATCTCTAATTATTTTTACTGTATCAGCATTACTTTGTACAACATACTTTAAATATCCATCAGGAACAATAATATATCTATTTTCACTTACATCGTTTGATATATTTTTTGTTGATACAAACCCATACGTTTGAATTATAACTCCTTTTTCATTAAGATATTTTAAGCTAGTATGACATATGTTTACTTTTGCTTCTGGAAATATTTCATTATTATTAAAATCAATTACTAACCAATTTTCATTTTCTATATTAATAATATCTCCAATTTTAACTACTGTGTCAGGTAATAATAATAATTGTTTTTGATTATCACTTTTACCTTCATTTGTTGTGGTACTAATTTCATTTTCTACTATCCTTACATCTATTGATTCACCATTTATAATTCCCTGTTTATAAAAAGGAGAGTATTTAAATTCTTTTTTTATGATATATTTAGTTGCATTTGCAAGACTTTCAACTACATTTGTGCCTTTTACTGCAACTCTTTGTTTATATATATCAAAATAATTTGGCATATTATACCTCCTTTTTATAAGCTATCTTGAATTTTTTTAATTACACTAATACATTCAAATACTTTACTTTTTACTTTTACTAATTCTTTAGTGTTTTTTAAACATTCTAGTGACATTAACAAACTTATATAATTTGAATTATTTGATAAATCTTGTAATAATTCTTTTCCACCTGTTAATTCACATAATAATGCATCTAAGTACTTTGGCAATCCTGTATTACACTCTTCTGTTAAAGGAAGTATTTTATATACACGATTTTTTAATTGGTCTAAATATACATTGATATTTAAATCCATATTATTATATCTAGTTTTCATCTCAACACTCTTATCCTTTCAACAGTAGAGATATAAGCATTAATTAAATTATTTACTTCTGATTTAAATGTTTTTCTAACATTTTGCAACTCTTTTAATAAATTACCAGGCGAATAAGTTTGCCAATTTTTATTAGTAATTAATAATTTAATATTTTCATCTGTAAGTATTTTTGGATTTAACCATTCTACAACCATATTAATTGATAATATTTCTTCTTCTTTTTCAGTTAAAGTAATGTTAAATGTATCAACTTCATCATCTCTGTTATTTAAATCTTGTTCACAATTATTATATTTAGCAATTGAGCTAATTAAATAGCCTTTTATAATTTCTTCAGCAGTTTCTTGTACCAGTTCTGCTAAATTATAATCTGTAATCTTTCTCATAAATCTAGCATATATATTACTATAGGGTGTCATTTATTATACCCCCTATTCTTCAATAAATATTTTTAAATCTACTTTTAACTCTTTTTCAAGAGTATTAATTACTCTTAAATCATATAAATTTTTTTCTACTATTAGTTGTTTAGCACGATCAACAATTAATTCTTTCATACCTTTAGGCACTTCTTGTAATAATTTCTGTATTGCTTCAGGTTTTTTACTAAATACAATATCAATATCTTCAACAGCTAAAATAGCGTTATACATTTTAGTTAAACCTAAATATTCAACTAAATCATCATTATTCATAATTTTAAACCAAGGTTCAGTTAAAAATCTTGGCACAGATGCTTTAATTGTCATTATTTCACCAATATCTAAATCTTCTTCAGAACCATAATCATCCCATGTTGTATCTGAACCAATATTCTTTTTAGATTTATATATTAGTCCACCTTTAACCATACACTTACAAGTTACCATTTCATTCCTGTCAAATTGTGATCTTGTTTTTTTCTTTGGGACTTTAATTTCTTCTACTTCTTCTATTATTACTTCCTTTTTTACTTCTTCTTGTGTTGCATTTTCTGTTGCATCTTTATCTTTTACTTCTTTTTCTTTTTTTATAATTGCCATTAATTAAATGACCTCCTTTTATTCCTAATAATAAGATAGAATAGGAGAAGTTATTTCTCCTATTTTTATTTAAGCCATTTCATACATTCCATATAGTATGTTAAAGATCACAGCAATACCGTAATTAGTAAGATATGTATATTCTACAGACATATCCATATTTTCTGTTCCTGCTGTAGTTTCTTTAATTAAACTTTGCCCTTCTCTAACGATTTTAATTGGTTTACTTGCAGGCAATACAATTAATCTTGTATTGCTAATTGCAAAGTTAAAAGTATTTGCAGTATGAATTTGCGGAATTACTAATAATGGAATACCTTCCCACATTTTTAACGCACCAGTATTATATTTTTCGTCTTTCATACTATCAGACCAATAATCAGTTACAGTACCAGTTAATTTTTTCAATGCTGTTTTTGTGCCAGCAATGGTAACTGGACTATTACCACTTGCTACAGATACGTGGTCTACAATTTCCATTAATACATCTTCATCTAATGTACCTGTTTTCTTGAATTCTGTTGGTAAATAATCAATTGTAGACATAAAGTTTGTATAAATTTCTTCTGCCATTTTATTTTTTAATGCTTGTTCTACTTTTGCTACAAAAGCATTCCAATCCATTCTACCTGCCATAACTCTTAGAAAATCAGAATACAATTTAATACCATAAGTAGATGTTTTAACAGTAAAACTGTCACCAATATCTAATTTCTGCCTACGTAAATCCCAAGTACCTCTAGCGACTTTACTAACAGTAAGCATTGTTTTATCTTCAACATAAAACTCATTTGTATCACCAAGATTTAAATCACGATATTCTACAAACTGCTCAAAGAAAGGATTATTAGCTAAATTGTCTACAACAACTTGTTCTAAAATTACTTCAATAATTTCAAAAATATCAGGTGCATGTTTTCTAAATTGTCTCTGATTTGGTTTATCAGTACCCATTAAACTCATAAATGCATCTCTGATTGCTTCAGATGTTTGTTGTGCTGTATAATTTTGCACACGATTTTTTGAAGCATCAATACATAACTTAATTAAATTTTGCTTTACAGCTTCAGACATTTAATATTACCTCCTATAATTTAATATTTTAACTTTTCAATTAGTTTTTAACAACTTCAATTGCATATAAAGTAATTGGACGAACAATAGCTCCAGCTCCACCAATATATGTAGTTGTTCCAAGAGTTTCTTTAGAAATAATTTTGCCAACAAACTTTTCTGTACCTACAATACTTGCTGATTCTTTTAATTTTAAAACACCATTTGCAGCAATAACATAATTTCCTACAACTGGAGTATCGTTAGCTAAAGCTGTAATCATATTTGCTGAAACAGAAAAAATATCATCTTGTTCTAAAGTATATGTTCTTACAACTTCGTCAGTATCACTTGCAAAATTTTGTAATGATGCATCAGTCTTTTTGTATTGAGTGTAATTAATCTCAGGAACAGCAATTAAATATATAGATTCTGTTCCTAATGTTGCTGTTGCAGGAACTTCTAATGTACGAATTTCTCTTTCACCTGTAACTAAAGCTCCTTTATTACAAATCATACCATTCTCAATTTTACCTTGTGGAAATATTGTAGTTGTTACTGTACCAGTAAATTGCATTGATTCTAAATGCCCGACATAGGTTGATTTTACCTTGTCAATCCTCACTACACCATAAGCCATTATATATAACCTCCTAATATAATTAATATTTTTAAATTTTAAATACTTTCTTTTAATATATTTTTTACATCTTCTAATTCAATCTGTGTAAATGTTCTTGTTGTTTTTATTAGTTTATTTATTCCTTCAATAAGTTGTTCTAATGTTGGCATTTTTCTATTACTTTTAATTCTTAATATTTTCCATCCTTCACTTTTTAAGAATTCATCTCTACGTCTATCTTTCTGTTCATCTTGATGCCAATATACTCCATCATATTCAATATCAATTTTATAATTATCAACAAATAATCCTATATCTAAACTTAAATTATTTATTGGATAATTTAATTTAACATTATATTTATTATTTAATAACATATTATATATTTCTAATTGTTGTGTTGAAATTTTACCACTATTATTTTTATAGAATGATTGTCTTATTTTATCTTGTATATTTTTATTTTGCGTTGGATATTCTACCCCATGTCTCTTTAAATTTGTTTGTTTTATTTTTTCTTTTATTTCTTTGTTTTTTGAAGGGCAATTTACACCATATCTTTTAATATTAGTTTGTTTTATTTTATTTTGAACATTTTTGTTTTTTGATGGGCATATACATCCATATTTTTCTATACAAGTATTTTTTATTTTTTCAGCTATAGTTTTATTTTTTGCTGGTACTTCAACTCCATATTTACTTATATTTGTTTTTCTTATTTTTTCTTTTATTTTATTGCTTTGTGCAGGATATTGTGTTCCATATTTTTCTAAACTTTTTATTTTCGATTTATTTTTTACTTCTTTCAATTGTAAAACACTTTCTACCCCATAAGTAATCATATTGCTTTCTTTTATCTTCTTACTTATACAATTACTACAACTATCTTTATTTACTATATTTTTATTTTTTAAATATTTATAGTATTCTTTTTCAATTATTGTACCACAATAATCACATTGTACTCTAATTATTGCGTAACTACCTTTAGTGATATGTTTAATATCAATTTCAAATACTTCACCAATTTTTGTAAATATATATCCACATTCTATATAATGTGCTTTATTTTTTTGCATTCCATGTTATTTTTACATGAGTATCAAGTATGATATTATATCACTCTCCTTTTATTACATTTAAATTATCTTTTTACTTTTGACAATAATCCACCATAGCCATCATCAATTTTTTCATCGTTGTTAATGAATGGCACTCTTAATGTACCTTGCTTATTATCATCATTACTATTTAAACTAAAACTTGTAGCTTTTTTACCAACTAAAACATATAATTGATTTTCTAAATCTTCGATTGTAAATTCATTAGCTTTTTCTTTAAATACTTTAATTTCATCTTCAGTTAACTGAGTTGTAAATTGTGAAAATAATACATTTTCTTTAGTTTCTCTTTCTTTTGCCAAAGATTTTAATTTAAATTCTTTTAATTCTAAAGTATCTTTTTCTAATACAGAATATTTTTCATTTACTTCATCTACTTTTACTTGGTATTCTTTTAATATATCTTCTTTTTCTTGTGCAAATGCAGATTCAATTGTTGATTTCTGATTTTGTAATTGTAATTCTGCAAATGTTTGAGGAATTAATATAACATCATTTTCTGTAGTGCCATCAATAAAATCTACAATTTCAATTTTCTTTCTTTTGGCACTCGTAAAATCTATTACTGGTTTATCACCACTCATACTATAAGACATACCATAAAGTCTCCACTTATCTTGTTTATCTTCAACGAATACAGTATTTTCATCATGATCATAATACCAATAACGAGAATATTCATAACCCCAATCATCTTTTATTTTTATTTTACTTAATTCGGCTTGAATTTCTTGTCTTATTTGCCCATTTAAGGCAAAATCTTGGGCAGGCACTTCTGGTTCTTCAGTAGTAAACTCTATTAATTTCGCTTCTAACTCTTCTACAGTATATTGTTCTAATTGCTCAGAACTAATATTTTTTTCAGTTAACATATCTACTGTAAACTGATACTTAGCAATTAATGCTAATTTATTTTCCACATTATTACCTCCTTCTTGATTATTTATATCATTATCATTATTATTTTCAAATGACATTTGATTTTTTTGAAATTGCTTAAATTGTTCCATTCTCATTTGAGTTTCTTTTATTACATCTTTAATAGTAAATTCTGTTTCCACTGTAGCATTCATCATTGCTGGATGATAATCTTTTCCTAATATACAAGCACCAAAGAATGTAAATTTGCTAAAATAATAACAATTATCTGTTTCATCTATAAAACCTTCATAATTATCATGTATTTCCATTGATTCTTTCAAAATTTTATCTCTATTAAGTATTTCTATAGGTTCATCTTGTTTTTCCCATATAAGTCCTTCAACAGTTAAAAATTCTCTTTCTATGCCATCATCACATAATCTTAATTCAAATTTAGCGTTATTAGTTTCTGGTATAACCCCATAAATATTGCCAATATATTTTAGCGAATATTTACCATTTTCTTTTACTAATATATTCCTGTGGTCAGAGAAATCAATTTCTCCTTCAGAATTATCTTCTATATATCCAAGTATGGGAGTGTTTGCTAAACTAGGTATTGCTTCTTCAACTACAGATTTTTCAAAATAACTATTATTTAGATTTTTCCCAATATGCATTAACCATATTTTCACTTTAGTAAACCTTGTATCTTCTACTTCATAGTTTTGTATTTTTTGAAACATGATAGGAATATTTATTTTATTATCTAAATCTTTTGACACATTTTTCACTCCCTCCTATCCCTTAAACTATTTTTTCTTTTTTGCTCTATTTTTATTTTTATTATTATCTTTTTGTGATTCCCCACTTTGACTTAATTTATTGGTATTTTTACTTGGTCTACCACCTGTATTATCTGTGCTACCTGTATCACTATTCTGTGTGTGTGAACTTGCCAATGGGATCAATGCTTCTTCTAACCCAAGCACAGTATTTTCTAAAAATGCCATATTTGTCATTGCACTTGGAGATAAACCCATACTTGCACCAGTCATTAATTTAGTAGGAATACCAAATTGTGCCGCTTTTAATGACTTTTCAAAGAATTCATCTTCATTATAGCGAGTTATATTTAGCATATTAATTTTAAACAACCTAGTTGTTGAAGTATATTTTAATTTTCTGTTTATCCATCTTTCTATTTGCCTTAATACAGCAAATGCAATAACTTCATCTGTGTTAATTGACCTCTCTAAGCCAATACTTCCACCTTTATCAGAGTTAAATAATAATTGACTTACACCTTCAGCATTATATAATGATCTTTCAGCTTCTTGAACACTATCTTTTTCATATCTTTTCTTATTAATATCAATTTCTTTAATCTCCATTGGAGAACTAATTAGACCAATTTGGTCAGGCAATGTTGAACCGATGTTGCCATGAAATTCTGTAACATGATCTAATGTTATAGCATAATCATTATTATTATCTGAGTTTTCACGCATTGGTATTTTTTGTGCTAATATTTTAAAATTATCTGTTTCATTCTCTGTTTTCTTTAATGCTTGATAATCTTCTAATTCTAAAACATATTCAAGTATACCAATAAATGGTGGCATTGGATATGCGACATCTTCATTGATTTTAATACATATTGTAGATTGTGGATCTAATTCAATCCATTTAATTCTATCTCTTAAATATTGATTATATTTTGTAGTAAACTCTGCTGGATAATTTATTAATTTATCTTTATTACTATCAAAATATGAAAAATTGAATGCGAAATTAAAAACGCCATCTTCAATAGAAGATAGCATACAATATTGTGGATCTAATTTTTGAATAAAAAATGAATCATTGGATTCATGAACATAACCATAAAAAATATCGTCAATAAAAGCAATATTTAATATTTTAATAAATTCATGTGCAATGTTCATATCTTCTATTATGTCCAATGTTTTAAGATATTTCTTTTTTAATGTATTAACATCAATGGTTTCAATATCAATCTTATAAGGTTCTACAACATATCTAAATAATAACATTTTAGAAAAATAATTTATTAATCTTCTATAATGTGGACTCATAACATATAAAGAATTACTTAATTCTCTAAGTATTTTCTCATATGATTGAGGACTTTGGAGATATGTTCTTATATCTTCTTTAGTGTATTGTTGAAAATATTGAATTGTATTTCTATTATTTTTAAGATCTGCTGTAATTAATTTTTGCAATGTGGCAAAATTCATTATTACATTTGCATTTTTCCTTGTAAATAATTCTTCTTCTTTGTTTTTTTCTTTTTTAATTTCAACATCACTCAATAATTTTCACCACCTTTATTTAATTTAATGATATTTCCTGTATTTAGGTTTTTTTATCATACAAAACTTTTTCCCATCAACATTAACGTCTTTTTTAATATTTTTATCTTCCAATGATTTAATGTACCATAAGCCATACTCAAGAGCAGAAAATTTATCTTTTCCCATTCTTGTGTTAATTCTTTCTAATTGCACACCTTTACCTTCTGGTTTCTTTTTTAAATTCATCATTTCTTCTTTCATTATAGTAGTTAATATAAATGGTACTAAATGTTTTGCAACTTCTTCAGGAGTAAGTTTTTGTCCCTTCTTAGTACTTAATAATTTTGCTTTTGAAGTTATTTCGTCTGTTAAAAATTTAACTTTGTCACTACTTATTTGTGATAAACAATTTACATGAATATGCGTTGTGTTTGCTGGTGTTGATTTTATATTATATAATAAAGGTAATGATTTACTTGTTTTATATTTATCATAATCTGAATCGTTAGTTACACTAAATGGAGGAAATATTTCTCCAGTAACTTCATCTGCATTTTCTTTAACAAGATAATCGACCAATCCCACACCTAAACCATTTGCATCAATTGCAAGCATTCTAGCTTTATATTTAAATACAATTTTCTTTAATTTTATTGATTGATTTTCAAAATGTTCTCCATTAAATACAAACATATTAACTATATGTTTTATATAAGTACCATTTGCTCTTGGAATAATTTTTATTACTAATGCTACAGTATCAGCGTTCTTTTTACCTTGTACTCTTGCAACGTCTGTTGCTATAACATATTCTACTTTTCTTTTTCTTCCTGTTTCTGGTTCATATTCTGATTCAGTTAATATTCTATTTCTATCAATAAATTCACTGTCAAAAAAAGCATCTTCTGATGTTCCTGTCCAATTACTTTCATATTCTCTCGCAAATGACATTGGATTATAAGTTCCATCTTCTTTAAGTTCTTCAATAAAGTCTTTATCTAATAATTTATGCATTACAGGAATTTTATAATCTCCACCTAATACAAAAGCATTTCCTCTTGTTATCATCCATACTAATACTTGTATTAATTTTTGATAAGCAAAAGTGTTTTTATAGCCTGCGGTTGTCACATAAATTTGATGCTTATGTATTTCATTTTCATCAACATCACCATTTCTTGCTCGTCTGTTTACATTCATTAAAGGGATAATTACTTCATTAAGTAATTTACCATCTATTAATATTGCTTCTTCTAAAAGACCACAATGTCTTCTACCACCTCTTGAAGAATTTTGTACTGCAACTATATCTAATTTACTACCGTTGTGGAATATAAGTTTTACATAATCTTTTGAGGTCTGATATCTTTTTACCTCTTTTTCTAATAAAGGAAACAACTCAAACAATTCTTCTACTTTTTCTTTTGCAATATTACTCGCTTGTTCTTTTCCTCCTGCTGATATAAATATTTTAATACCTGGATAAAATATACATTTTAAAAATAATATTAATATAGATAAAAACGATTTTGAAAATGCTCTTGGAAATGTCATAAATACATATCTATATCTAATTGCTATTCTTAAAAATAATCTTTGGTAAAAAAATAATTTAAAACTACTATCTTTAGGAGTTATAAAATCTATAAATAAATCAGGGTAGCTTCTCCAAAAACTTGCATATTGCATTAACACAGGTAATAATTTTTGTATTCTTGATAACTTTTCTTCATTTTGTTTTTCATAACTATTACCTTCGGGATTATAAATATCTTTAATTCCATTTGTATATTTTGCACTATCTTTTTGAAATTTTTTAACTTTAGCCATCTTTATTGACCTCATAATCATAATCTTTTATATAACTTTCATATTCTTCATCTTCATCTTCTAACTCTTCTACAGTTTTTGCATCTTCTTCTAAATTATTTCTTTCTAATTCTTCTTTTTCTATAATTTTTTGTATTGATGATTCAATAATATTAGCTATATTAGTATCTCCAAGTACTAATTTTTTTGTATATTCTTTAAGGTTGTGTTCTGTTATATCAACAATATCAAGTGGTTCATCTGTATGAAATTTTGGTATAAATCCATTTTTTTCTAAAAAATCATATATCTCACCTATAGTATTCATACCACCTGTTCTATCTGAAGCACTTCTTTGAACTGCTGTAAACTTGGCACTATGCATTAATTTATCATATATACCACTTAATTTCTGAAACACATCAATGTTATTCTCTTCCAATGCTTTATCCATTTGCACTGAAACTTTACAAATCTTTTTAAGATAATCAATATGAGCCGCAGTTTCTATCTCAAAATTTGCTTTCATATCTTGATAAAAACCTTCTAATTTTTCATATTCTTCTTGATTATAATTTTTTCCCCATTTTTTTTCTAAACCATAATCAATATATTCTACTGGAGAATTCACTTTTCTTTTTCTCCTTTGAATAATACCTCCATCATTTTTAAATATTTCATCATCTGGAGAGATATTGTCAAATACTTTTTTATTTTCTTCATCTCTGGCTTTATCATCTGGATGATAACCAACCCTATTTCCATTTAAACCCTTTACTGAATAATAACGATTTACTATTTTTTTCATCACTTTTTCATTAATGTCTTCTGGTAATTCTTCAACACCTTCTAATCTTAAATCCATATGGTATCTAATCCATTTTTCACTTTCATCCCACAATTCTTCACTGAATCGCATATTATTCAATTCTAAATATTCTATTAATTCTTGTTTATCTGTAACTAAACTATTTTTACATTCTTTACAATAAACTTCATATCCAGTTTTATTAAAAATACATCTATTAAAATGATGTGATTTTTTTGTTTTTCCACAATATTCACACTTTAAGCCAATTGGCTTTATTATTAATGGTTCTAATTCATTTCTTCTTGGTGCTTGCTTAGTTTTTATTTTTGTAGCTGTTGTAGTACTTTTACCTGGAGGTCTGCCCCTTGGTTTTTTTACTGGTGTTTCTAATTCTGTTGAAATATTAAACACTCCTTTCATTCATTTATTAATACAAAACTATACAACAAAAAAGACACTAATTAATTAGTGTCTTTACTTTCATTAATCTGAATTGATTTTAACCTCAATCTTGATTTTAACATATCAGTTATTTTTACAATTTTTTCTACACTTTGTAAATCATCTCTAATTGCTGGCAATTCTAACCTCGCATTTAAATAAATCATTAATCTTAAATTATGTTCATCTGCAAATTGAACCTCATAATTTTCTTTATATTTTTCTACCATTCCATTAATATACGGATTATTAAGAAATTCAAGTACCATTTGATTATTTTCCATTTTTATCTCCTTTTATTCTCTTAATTTAATTCAGTTGTCGTAAAGACTTTATGAAGCTCCTCTCCAGAATCGAACTGGAATCTATTGATTACAAGTCAACTATAATAGCCTTTATACTAGAGGAGCATAATTGGCTTCCTTGCTAGGATTTGAACCCAGATAAACCAAGATCCGTAATCTTGTGCATTATCCATTATGCTACAAGGAAATGGGGTAGTGTGCGGGATTTGAACCCACTAATCCAAATTCACAGTTTGGCATGTCAACCTATTTCATCTACACTACCATGTTGAAGAAGTTAATTAACTCCTTCATGGATAAAATAAGTGCCTGCTAAATTTATATCAATTAAATTTAATATTGTGAATTACTCAGCCAAGAGGAAATGACAGACTAAACAAATTAATGTCTATAACCTTATCCCTTGGATTTCATCGATCTTTATGCTTTGAAACTTAATCTTTAACAAAAAGAACTTTGAAATGTAATCTTTGTACTTTAATCTTTAAACTTTGATCTTTCTAATAAATTTAGTGTATAAATATACATAATATCTATTATATGTAAATGCATTAATAGATGCACTTAAATAATTTCTTCTTTTTTATATCAAAAGAACAAAGTGAGATAATTAACCTATATCTCAAAGGAATTTGAATTTTATCATTTTCAAATAACCCACAATATAAATTTAATTAATAATCTTCAATAAATTTCTCTTCAATATTGTTATTCTTCAATTTCTATTTTAGTCAAACTATTACATTCACTTAAAGTGAAATCAACTTCTTTCATGAAATTTTCAACTTCATCTGTCAATGCATCAATTTTCTCTTTTAATTTAATTGGATCTAAAATTGACCATCCATTCTCTGCCAAGAAATTCTTTCCTGCTTCTAGCATTGTTTCACTGATATTTTTACTATCTTTAACACCTAATGTTCTTAAAAATTCATCATACCTACCATCTAATTCTTCTGCTTTTCTGTTATAATTTGCAACCATTTTGTTATATTGACTAACCATTTCTGCAATCAATGCTTGCTCAAGATGAATCATATTTTTTCTTTCAATTGCTTCAGCTACAAAATAATCCTTGTTGCAAATATTAACAATTGTTGTAGCATTTGACATAACTAACTTGGCTTTCAATTTTTTTCTCTTTTCAATCATATCTATAATTGAATCATAACTAGATTGTGCTGAACTTGAAAATTCTGCTTTTGTTTGCACTCCATCAACTTTTGTTGCAGTATTTTTAACACATGCAATAAATCTTGCATTCCTTGTTTCTTTTTCAATCCTCTTATTTAAAACGTCTATTTCTGCAAGCACTCTCGTAATTGTCATTTGTGCCATTGTAAATTCCTCCTTTTATTCTTTTAATTTTAATAATAATAATAATAATAATAATAATTTTGGAGGATGGAGTGGGATTTAAACCCACGCATGATATTATTCATATCACCTAGTAGTTTTCAAAACTACCCTCTTAATTCACTTGAGTACCCATCCATAATATTTTGATTATATGCTAGGGGTAGTAACTTCCTAATCTCCACTTTATAAAGAGTGGTATGAGTAACCTTTCTCACCTTCATATAATCAAAATTTGTTTAAAATTAATAAATTAACTATATTTTAGGTGGGGTGACATGTCCCACATCTTCAAAATATATGATGATAGATGCCTGTTCTATCCTCTGAAAATATAGTTAATTTATTAATTATAATTCGCCATCTTTTTATTTATTGCAACTATATAAAATTAAGGGATATTGCTTGCGAATTTATAATTGTTCTTACAAACTTAATTTATTACAATGCGGTTAGACAATTCAATCCCCATTATTAAATTTGAAGAACCGAATTAATTTATCCACTATTATAAATTCTTCTCTTTTTCAGTGTAATTTACTGCGTATACTCAATAAGTGAATATCCTTACCACTTACTATTTTCGTTAATTTTATATAATTACAAAATTCATACTGCACTCAGTTGTGCGGGGTGTAAAAACCCAAATATCAACTACTCTCTTATTATACCATAATATTTTTGCTTTGTCAAGAATTATTTTTTTCATGTAGATAATGATAAATCACACTATCTACATTTTTATTATAATTCTTATGCATAATTCTATTCTTCTTCTTGAACAGGAATTACTTCAACCTTATAATATTTTTTAACCCAACTTACAGGCTTAAATTTAGGACTTTCATGTGCAGGAGTTGTCCCAATCACAGGAGCACCTTCAGCACTCGGATTACGTACAATCCTCTCTGCTCTTTCAACTAAATCAAAATTGCAAATACCCATTACATTACATGGTTTACCTTCTTCAACTAAATTTTTATATACTTCTTCAAAAATCTTCATCCATTTTTTAGCTTCTAATGCTGTTGCACTTTTTACAGCTTCATCTGTATTTTTCATCCCTTTTGCAATGCCTACTGCTAATTCAATTACGTCTTTTTTTGTTGCACCTTTACCCACTACTTCTTCAACCACTTCTACTTCCTTAACTTTTTTAGCCATTTTAGCCATTTTAAATTACCCCTTTTCCTCTTATTTTTATTTTTTTTATTTTTAACTCTTATTTTAAGAGTTAAATTCTTCTTAAAAAATCATTTAACTAATCTCTTGTGATATCTTCAAATTTACTACTATTACAACCATACTTGTCCATTTTATTATTTCTATTTGCATCTGTAGTCAATCCATTAAATTGACAATCTTTCCTACAACCTTGACAACCTTCATTTCTTTGTAACTTCACATCATTCTTTTTCATATTATTCAATCTCCTTTTTTATGTTATTTGATAATTCTCTTTATAATTTTTTTCTTTTCTGTTATTGAATAATTCTGCAAGCTGTGCTGTTTTACTTCTTTCACTTTTATCTAAATGCACTGAACCAAACATTTTATTGCCACCTAGAGTGTCTTTTAATGCTTGTATACCACTTTTTAATTCAAACACTTTTTTATCTACTTGAGAAGTATCACCTTCAAAAATAATAATACTTCCTTCTCCAACTCTACCAATTAATAATTTAACATGATCTTCAGTTAAATTTTCTGCTTCTGAAACAATAATTGTTGCATTTGAAAAACTTCTTCCTCTTATAAAGCCCAAGTGTACATATTCAATTCTGCCTTTTTCTTCTAATATGTCTAATGCTTTAATATCTCCAACACAATCAGCTATTGGCATTACATATGGCAATAATTTATCTTTCAAACTGCCTGGCAATGAACCAATCTGCATTGTATCTTTAACATCAATATTATTTCTTATATAAACTATTTTCATTTCATGCCTTTCCCAGTTTTCAAGTGCAGTATGTATTGCCAAATACGTCTTGCCACCACCCTGATTACCTGTAATCAGTTTTACTGGGATGTTATTGTCTTGTAATAAATCAAAACAACATCTTTGCTTCAAATTTCTTGGTTTTAAAATATCTATAAAATTATTTGTAATAACTTTATAATCAACTTTATATAAACCATTTTCTTTATACTTAAAAACTGCATCTTTTACATAGTCACCATTCATATCTTGAATAAGCACATACTCATTTAAATATATCTGTCTATTGTTAATCTTCTTTGTTATATAAAACTCAGCCATTTCATAGTCTGGTAAGATAAATTCAACAATACCTTCATATTTTCTTTCTAATTTACCCTTATTCTCATTCATTGGTAGCCCCCATTCTTTCTCTTTGGGTTTTAATATTTTAAATTCTCTCTATATTATTTAAAATATTTATTTTTTCATCCATAAAGCAAAACGCTTCATCTTGCCATATAACTAAAACTGAATTAAATTCATATTTACCTTTTATTTTAAATTTTAAATCAAAACTTAAGTTATCTGATTTAAATCTAAAAAAATTATCTTCATCTACCAAGCACCATACCATATAATATGGTAATTCAGTATTTACATATGGCAGATTCATATCTTCTTCAGTAAAACAATTTATTTCAATTTTAACTGCATACTCGCCAGCTTCATATTCCCATTCACCATCTTTCAATATAAAAGTATGAAGCATTGGATTTTCCTTGATTTCTCTATTAACTCTTTTTTCTTTTGGTATTCTAATTGTTGCTAATTTATGTGTTATAGATTGCTGATATTTTTTTGCTGACTTTTTTGGATTTTGTTTTCTATGCATTTCCTTAAATTCATTAATAAAACCTTCACTGTCTTTATTAAAACTACCGCAAGTCAATTCTTTTCTTGCAACTGTTCTTAAATACTCTTTAGACAATATTTCATCTTCTTTTTTCTTTCCTAAGCAAAGATATTGTCCTAATATGTCTAATGCTACTCTTACATTATTTTTTTCAAAATTACTTTCATAAAAGAAATTATAATGTTTCTCAATTATACTTTCAACTATTTTTAATTTTTCTTTGTATTCTAGTTCATTGTTTAATGAATAAATTTCTCCGTCTACCTTCAGTTTCACATCATTTAATCTTCCTCTCTGGTATCATATTGGCATTAATAATTTTTATGTACTGTTTTTTTTCGTGCTTGGCTTTACAGCTTCACAGCTTCACATGATTTACAAGTGTATTTTAATCCATCCTTTTTTCTATTATCTGGACTAAAAAATTCTCTTGTTTGTGGAAATGTATTGCCACATCTACTACATCTCTTCCAATTTGTTTTTACTTTTACAAGATTTCTATAAATTAAATCATAAGTATAATTTAATTGCACTTGTTTAAGTATTTTCTTACATATTGTATTAATTATATTTTCAATATTTTTAGATTCAGTTTCATACATTTCTGCAATATCCTTTTTTGATATTCCTTCAAGATAATGCCAATATAAAACATTTTGTTGTTTTTGTGATAATTTACATTTCTTAATTAGAGAATCTAACCAAATATACAAACACAATATTTCATGGTTATTTTCTTTAGCATACATGTCAAAACAAAACATTTTTTTGTATATAATATCATACTTAAATCTTTTTCCATATCTCAGTAAACCTTTTATTGCAGTAATATCTGATAAATTTACATTAACCCATTCTAATTCTGCTTTATCAACATCAATTTTAACTACTCCGATTTTAATCACTTCCAATTACATAACTTCATTTTTGGTGCTATAATTTATATCAATAATTTTAACACCACACCTCCATTTTTCATCGCTCTCTTATTATAGCATAATATTTTTAATTTGTCAAGAAGTTTTTTTCGTTATCTCCTTGATTTCTACCGTCTAACTTATTCCTTAATCTTTTATTATTATAACATAATATTTTTTCTTTGTCAACACTTTTTAGATTAAATTTTCTTAACCAACTTAATTTCAACCTTACTTCTACATTCTAACATAATATTTTTTACTTGTCAAGAAAAACTTTTTCAATAATATTTTTTATAACGGCACTTATATTATTGATAATATTGTCGAAATGTGTTACTATATTTATTAATTAAATGCAAATAACGCTACAGGTCGGCAAAACCATAAAGTAGCGTTATCACTTGTGGGAGTACCCTTTTGGAGTACAATTTATTTTGTTGTAACCTTATTATAAAGGCAAACCAAAATAAAGTCAACCTCCAATTGCATTTTTTAATAAAAATATTGGAGTGAATATTTTGGCTAATAAAACAAAAAATCCAAATAAATTTAAAATTATGATTCCTGTTGTTTTAATTGATAAACTTATTAAATTAGGAAAAGGCATTCTTGAACAATACATAATGATGCTAAGATATATAGATAGAAGGAAAAATAAAAACTCTAACACAATAACCTTTACTTCTACATTTCTTGCTTTTAAAATGGGTATTAATAGGACAACCTTTTTGAATCGTGCAAAATTATTATATGAAGTCGGCTTAATAGATTGGAATTACTTTCCCACAATCAACGGTAAGTATAAAACCACCTTTAACATATATAATGAAGTATCATATATTGGAGATGAATTAACTAAAATTAGAAGTTGGAATGATAGAAGTTGCTCAAAACATAATAAGCCTGTGGATAACTTTGCTTCTCAGAGTTGTGTTAAGAATTTGAACAGTAATAATAATAAAAGGAAGTTTGATCTTAATAATAATCATACCAAGGCAGAAAAATTAAAATTAAAAAATAAAAAAAGACAATTATTAAAATATCTCTATGGACTACAAGATATACGAGTTAAAAAAGGAGAAAACCGCTATGGTTGGCGGTCTCATGTAGTAAACACTAATTAAGTGTTTGATATAAATTAGATTTCTGTAAAATATTTTACACGCAAATTGTGATTAGGTTAAAAACTACCTGTGGCATTTTTATTCTCAAATACGAGCCACTCAGACACGCATAAATTGATTTTAGGTGTCATATTTCGCTTTAGATTTGGAGAAAATCTTATTGTGAAAATCTATCCACTAAGTGTTAATTTTGATTTTTTAATTATTTATTAAGTTTTCCATCTCAGGATATTTTTTTATAAATTGATTATATACTTCTTCATATTCCTTTTTAAAATCAATAATATCATTTTTTATTTCTTTTAATTTTCTTCCATTATCCATTAATTTTTTAAAATATAAACATTCAAATAATTCTCCCAATTGATTTTCTAAAGAAATAACTTCACACCATTTATTATAAAATTTTATAAAATTTCTTTTCCCTATTTCTTTATTATATTCTTCTAAAAGTTGTTTTAAATACTCTAATATGCCTTTTCTACTCTTAACTTTTAATTTTCTACCTCTATAATCATAAACATTAGAAAATATATTTTCATATTTATCTAATTCATTATCATTTAAATTATAAAATCCTTTAAATATTTCATCTTTAAATAGAGCAAAATCATATTTTTCTTTACTGAATCCATCTTGTAGATAAATTAAAAATACATTTGGGTATTCATAATAAATTGTTTTTGTGGGTACAGAATCTCCAATCTTATATTCTTGCATACTGCCACCTAAATGACTTGTTAATCTATTAAAATAATCTTTATATTTTCCTTCATACATTGGAATATAAAAGCATTTTACTTGTGTTTCATAATTTTCACTTATTAATGTATCAAACATTCCCATTATAATTATCCTCCTTATCTTTCTTTACAACAACATAATTACAACACATACACATATCTTCAATTCTCTCCCCACCAGAAGCAATACTTATAAGATTCTGCATACCAGTTATTATATTGTAATGTAAGTCCCTAATAAATTTTTTACCACATTTAGGACATATAAAAATTGATTTATCATTCATATATTATTTCTCTCCTTTATAATTCAAATTATCATCATTGCACTTAGGATATATCCAATCTCATGTAATTTATGTTACTGAAAAAATACCGCAGGTAGTTTCTATCCTGAACAAGATTTACTCTTGAATATGGGGCTTTATTTCGTGTTTGAGGGGATTCTGGAGGTGATAATTCCTCGGAGATTTCCTCAAACACAGGATGATTATTTTTATTAAATATCAACAATTAAAACTCCTCAAACATTAAAGTCATTATATATCCACATAAGTCACATAAATGAATTGATTTAATTTTATCACTGGTATAAAATATATTAACTATATTTGTTGCTTTGTTTTTTCACAGTTTTCACATTGCAATTAAATACTCTCCTTCAATAATAAATCTTTTAAAAATGTACGCTTGTGTATTATCTGATTATTTTTAATTGCTTTGTTAATTATTTCAGGGTCACCACATAAAATAAATAATTTTGAAGCTCTAGTACTGCCAGTATATAAAATTGATCGTTTTGCCATATTATAACTATGTCTTGAATCCAACCCCATTATAACCACTGGAATTGAACTGCCTTGACTTTTATGAATACTAAAAGCCCATGAATGTTCTAGCATATCAAAACTATGTTTTGGATATAATATAACATGTCCATCTATAAAAACTGCAATATATATATTTTTACCATTTTCAATGTCACCTATAATTTTATATATATATCCTCCATCACCATTAATTACACCAGTACTTCCATTAATAGGTTTTAAATCACAATCATAGTGTTGTATCTTATAATCATTTATAACATTCATTACTAAATCATTTTCTCTATATATTCTTTCAAATTTTTTACCATACTTAATTTCTTTTATATCATCAATTAATGGATTATTTAATTCTTGCAATAATCTATTAACTTCTCTTGTACCTGATTCTCCTTTTTTCATAGGAAGAATAACTGCTATTTCATCTTGCTTGTAACCTTTCTTTAATAATAATTTATACGTACCAATTATATTTTTAAGAGTTTTTTCTTTTGTCCCTGGTATAATAATAGCATCTTTATTTACTCCATAAAATTGTGTTCTCTTTTCATTATTACTAATAAATATTCTACCTAATCTAACATTTGTTGCAATTTCTATAATACCACTATCTAAACTCTGACGATGCACTTCTGTTAACTCTGTAACAGGAAATAATTTAGAATTCATAATATCATTAAGCACCGCACCAGCTTCTATACTTTCAAGTTGTGCAGTATCACCTATTAAAAATATTTTTGGACTACTTCCTTGTGCTTTTAACATAAGTAAAAACTTATATATCCCAACCATTGAATTTTCATCATTAATTACAACATTATATGGCATTGGGTTAAATTCATTATATAAATAACCAGTTGGAGTCCAGCACATACCACGTTCATACGTATACGCATTTCTAAAAGTGTAAGATGACAATACTTTACATGCTTTTGCTGTAGGACTTAATAATACATAACTAAAACAAGTAACTAATTGATTATATAAATCCATTTTTTCTTGATTGTCTTTATTTTCTTCAATATATTTATTTAAAAATTCTCTAACACTTGCATTTAATTTATCAATAAAATTCAATAACCCATTAACAAGTGTCGATTTCCCAGTTCCAGCATAGCCTATAATCAAACTCACGTTATTTTCGATCATGTTATAAAATCCTTGCTTTTGTGCATCATTATATAGAAATCCTTGTACTTCTTCTTGTTCTTTGATAAATTCTTCAACAAAACTATATATATTAAATCCCAATATTTCTAATTGTTTAAAACTATTATCATCATTTTGTATTTTAAATAAATGTTCTTTAATTGCTACTTCTGTATTATATGCTTTTAATAAAGCAACTTTATTCCCATCAACAATAATAAAATCTTTTTCATGTTCTTGAATTAATTCATTAAACTTTTTATCAAATCTACCTGTTAATCCTTTGACTTTCCTTTCTAGTGTTTTAATATCAGTCCATGTATGACCACCATCATTTTCTTCATTACTTAAACAAAACTCAATACAAGCTTTTATTCTTCTTGGATCATTTTTTAATAACCCCATTTTAATAGCAATGGCATCAGCTTTTTCAAAAGCTACTCCACTCAACTCCATTAATACATACGGATTATTATTGATTTTCTCTAAAATCAATTTTGCATCTTTATATTTATTATACAATTGAACAATCTGTCCAAAATTAATTCCATAAATACTTAATTCAGCAAGCAACTCAAACAAAACATAATGTTCTAAAATTCTTTTTTTAACTTTTTCATACATAATTAAACCAAATCCATGTACCTTTTCATACTCAAATGTATCATTTACAAATTCATCAATGGGACTATCATACACTTTAAATATGTTTTCTACTTGCAATGGTGTTAGCAAAGAAGAGAAGAAGCGTATCTGCTGTTCCTTTGACTTAGGCATTTCTTCTTGCTCCATTGTAACAAATACATATTGTTTACCTTTATATTTTTTTGATTCTTCTTCAATACAAGTAATTGTATATTGTTGATACAAATCGAGTAATGGCATTGTTCCCAACAAAGTTATATTGCCATAACTCCCAACAATAAAGTGTCCTTCAATTTCTTTTATAATATTACAAGCATAAATATAATAATTATTTTCTGACTCACCATTTATAGGAAAAAGTTTTCTTACAGGTTCTAAAATTGCTTTATGATACTTTTTATCATTGTCTTTATTTAAATTTAGTACGTCCAAGTATAAAAACACTCCTTTAACAAGATTAATATTTTAAATTTATAGAACCGTTACTTCTAACAGCTATATTCTAATTCATCAAATTCATAACCGCATTTATTACATTTATATTTGCCATATAAATTATAATGTGAATAATACATCGTACTCCAACTCCCACCAAGACCAAACCAACCACTTTCTTCAGTTCTATGTTGGTTTCTTTTTTCTTCTCCAATTTTATTCAAATCTATACTATTACAGTTATCACAACAAAATATTTTTGCCATATTTATTATCTCCTTTTTTATTTTACTTATTTATAAATAAATCTAAAATTGTCAAAGTTTATTATAAAAAACCCTGTAACCCGCATTCTGACAGTCACCGTTCTCATTTCCACTTTTGAGACCTGAGACTGAAAATTTTCCGACTCAGCTCCCGTTTTGAGACCTGAGATCTGAGCCAGCTCCCGTTTTGAGACCTGAGAGCGGTATATACAGATTATAATTATATACAGATTAAAATTAAATTATAAAGAATAAAACTACAGTTGTCTTCGGAAATCCGAAGAAGTTTTTTGCCTTTTATTTGCTGTTGTTGTTTTTGAACTACTATACTTTTCTTCATTTTTTTTAAATATTTCATAATATTTTAAAATAAAACTAATTTTATATTTATTATTTTCTTTTCTATTTGATTTTTTACCATTCTCATCTTCTTCTATTAAAGTTCTTTTCCCATTCCAAATTGCAATTGCCCTTTCTTTAATTAAAATTTCCAAATATTCATGAACTGTTTTATCTGATATTCCTAATGCTTTTTCAATTTGGTCATAAGTAGGATATGCGTATTTATATTTAATATTATATCTAACACATAGCATACACAAGATACTCCACCCATAATGTTTCAATTTTTTAAACATTTTAAATGCATCAACAGGCATTCTAAAATAACCATTTTTATTTAATGTTTTATCTAAAGACCATATCTTATATGGAATGTCTATTTTTAATGTTGTATTTTTATTTATTGGAGTTTCTTTTTTTTCTTCAGTTACATTAGTAATTTTTATGTAATTTTGTTTTTCTAATAAATCTATATATTCCTTGACCGTTCTTATATGCTCATCTAAATCCATAATGTCTTTTAGCATTGTTAAAGTAATGTAACAATAATCTTTTTTATCTGCTAATATCATTAATTGACATAGTAACGATAATCCTAAAACACCAATTCCACTTTCTTTAACACCTTTATTGTGTAAGACAGGAATCCAATTTTCATTTATTAAATCATTTGCTATTGGTATCCAACTTGCACTATCCTCTACTTCTTTATTTACATTAGGAATAATCAACTAAATTCACTCCCTGCTTAAACGTCTATAATTCTTATTTCCATAATAAACAACTCCTTTCTTATTATTGAAGAAAAATACTTATATTAACAAAATTACATTAATACTTTTTTAATTCTGCACTATATTTTTCTTCAATTGCTTTTGTTAACAATGCTTTTAAACTTATTCCTTTATCAAGTGCTAATTTCTTTAATTTTAAATGCATTTCTTCTGTTAAAGGTAATAAAAACTTTTTCATAAAATATAACCTCCTTTATTTACTATCAGAATATCATTATACCATAATATTTTAAATTTGTCAAGATAAATATTTATTTGCTACTTTTTTTATATATCCTCACTTGCTATCTCAACCTTCTCATTACTAAATTCCTGTAAATCCCATTCAATTGCCCCATCAACATTGTATAATTCATGCTCAATTTGAGAAATTATATCATCTCCATGATTACATTCATCTTCATCAAAAATAATCCATCCTTGAAATTTTGCTTTCCGCATTATAAAACTATCCTCCTAAAACAATTCATTTATATTTTGTGCGTTTACTCTATTCTTAATTTTTAAAATAGTAAACTCTAATAATTCAATTGTTAATTCAATAGACAACTCTGCTGAATTGTCTCTATAAATATTTGTTCTGAATTTCTTATTTTTTAGTAATTCAATTATTTCATCAGCAATATTTATTTTTTGAATTTTAATTAATTCATCTGCACTGTCTATCGCAGTACTTATTATTATTCAACTCCTTCATATTTTTTCTTTAATCTTGCCAATTCTTTTCTTTCTTCTTGTTCAAGTTTTCTTTTTTCATTTAATACAGCATCATTATTATATTCATTAATACATGTTGTAGCATCTGTGATTTTATTATTATCAATATACCTTATATCTATAATTTCAATTTTCCCTTTTTCAAGATTGATAGTATAAGGAGGTTTATTCTTATTATAATGATGTTTTAAAGCTTCTAAAGTATCATCATCAACATAATCAGATTTATAAATTTCATTATGTACATATCCTCCCTTCATGCAATATGAGGACAAAATTATTAAGTATCTTTTATTCATTTTATCAGCACCATCCTTATTGTTTTTATTTTTAATTATCATATCAAAATGTTTTAATGTATATTCTTCTTCATTTCCTTTGTCGTCAGTAATGTATACTGTATCATAATAATTACCATATCCTAATATTTTATAATGTTTACCTTCTGTGATACCAGTAATTTTATCATATTTTGCATTAATTTCATCACCAATATTAACCATTGATCTATTTATATTCATTTTTAATCGCCTCCATTATTATTAATGTTTTTCTTATAACTTCGTAATCATTATGGCATTCTGTATAGTCACTAGATTCAATAACAACTAAATTATAATTATTTAAGGTAAATTCTAATTCTGCTTCAATATTTTTTACAAAATTATGGTTAACTAAATCTTTAACCAATGTTGTAGGTGTTCTTTTTTAATAATTTCATCAATGCTCTTTTATCTCTCTCCTTTTTATATAATTATATTTTACTTATTATAGCATAATATTTTATCATTGTCAACTATTATATAATAAATAATCCTTAACTACGCTTACGCCCGACCATTAACAAAAACACAATACCCCCTATATTAAAAACAGATAAAATCCTATCTCTTCCTATATAATATAAAATGCATAAACTTCTTTGGAGTCGGACAAAATACTATTAACCAATTTTAATTGTTGAAGGCTTCAGTGAATTAGCTTTCTCATGATTAACTTGCTATTATTAAAGCGACCTCTCATATAATTTTATTTTAAAACTTCCTTATTATAATAAGGAAGTTATTTTTTGATTTAAAATTATGATTTGAATTATGAAAAATAACATATTGCATTCGATAACAACATATGCTATAATTATCAATAATAAATTGACAGTGACAAAATATCAAGCCGTCTATTGATAAAATAATGCTTGCAATACTCAGAAAAATATGGTATAATAATAGAATAACAAAATATTAAAACTTTGGAGGTAAAAATATTGAAAATTATAATTGAATGTGACTGTGGAAATAGAATCACAATTGATAAAGATTTAGATAAATATGATTTATATGAAATAAACGATGATAAAAGTATTGGTTTTAATATTGATTGTCATATTATATGGGATGGCTGTATGGGTTGTTATGATGCAGTTGGTGCAGTATTTAAAGTAAAATGTAAACAATGTAATAAAGATATAGAAATTGAAAATATAAATTAATGGAGGGAAATTAAAATGAAAAATGATGCACTTGGAAGTCGCATGAAAAATTATGAAAATGTAAATAGAAATTATATATTAAATAATGTACCAGTGCTAGTAAGAATTGATGGAAAGTCATTTCACACATTTACTAAAGGATTTCAAAAGCCATTTGATGAAATTATGATTGCTACAATGCAAGAGACAGCAAAGTATTTATGCGAAAACATACAAGGTTGTAAATTAGCATATACTCAGAGTGATGAAATAACATTGTTAATGACAGATTATGATACAATTGAAACACAAGGATGGTTTAATTATAATGTACAAAAAATGGTATCTGTGTCTGCTAGTATGGCAACATTAGCATTTAATAAAATATTTAGAAATATATATGATGAAATTGATTTAGAAGATATATCAGATTATGTTGATATTTATCAAAAAAGATTTAACACCGCTTTATTTGATTCAAGAGTATTTAATATTCCAAAAGAAGAAGTATGCAACGCATTTATTTGGAGACAACAAGACGCTACAAGAAATGCTATTCAAATGGTTGGCAGTGCAAAGTTTAGTCATAAACAATTACAAAATAAAAATTGTAATCAAATACAAGAAATGCTTTTTCAAGAGAAAGGTATTAATTTTAATGATTTTCCTGCCTATCAGAAACGTGGTAGTTGTGTTATTAAAGAACAATATGACAAAGAAGGTACAATGAGAACTAGATGGATTATAGATAAGGAAATTCCTATATTTACTCAAGATAGAAATTATATAGATAGATATGTATTTTAAGAATGGAGGTTTTATAAATGCAAACACAAATGAATACAGCCTTAAACAAAGTTATTACATTAAATCAAGATAAAATAAATCAAGATATTGGAGGAAGATTCATTAACAGATTTAAAAGTGCTGAAACAAAAAGATCATATTCTCAAACACTAAAGGTATTTTTTAAAGTAAATCATCTTGAACACATTACAATTGATATGGTTAAAGAAATTGGTATCTTAAATATAGAAAATTTTATTAATGAGATGGTTGACAAAGGGGCAAGCAGTAACACAATAAGAAATCGTATTTCAACTTTAAATTCATTTTATAAATACACAATGGCAATTAATAATGATGTTAAAATAAATCCTTTTGGAAATGAAGTTGTTAAAGAACATATGTTTTTAAATCTTGATAAGAATGATGTTGATTCTGGCAGAGCTTTGAGTAAAGAAGAAGTTGAAAAGTTATTAGATATGGTTAAACAAGGAAATAAACAATCAGAATATTTACTTATTAAATGTTTATTGAATTTTGGACTCCGAAGAAGTGAAATGATTAATGTTAGAATGAATGATTTTAATTATGATGAAATGATTGGCTGTTATTATTTAACCATTGTTAAAGCCAAAGGAAGAAAAGCAAGAAGTATAAAAGTAAATACAGAATTAATGAAATTGTTAAAGGATTATTTTGATAAGAGAGGAGAGTTTGGAGTATCAAATGATTTATTATTTCCAATGACAGCGGATAATGTGTCTAAAATATTAAAGAAGTGGTGTAAAAAAGTTGAAATTGAAGATGTTAGTCCTCATACACTTAGGAAAACGTGTGTTACTCAGATGCTAATGAATAAAGCACCAATTGAAGTAGTTCAGCGTTTTGTAGGACATAGTAATATAAATACAACAATAGAAAGATATTATAAGCCATTGCAAAGTAAAATAGAAAATGGTGGAGATTATGTTAATTTTTAAAAAGGAGATAAAAAATTATGCTAAAAATTATATATTGTGAACAAGGTAATCCATATTCAGATTTTAATCTTCTTGAAAATGCACAGTTTATAATAGACCAATATAAAAAGAAAATTGAACAAAATAATAGAGATATAATTATAAAAGTATCAACAAATAATATCATTCAAGCACTAAGAGTGCTAGTATCCAGAGGTGAATTGTCTATTGATGAAATATGTTTTATATTTAATGAGCATGAAATAGCTGTGAATAAATATTGTGAATTAACAAAGCACCCAATTGGGTTTATGGATTGGGAGCAAAAGTTTTTAAGAGAGATTATAAGTAGAAGATTAGGGAAATGTGTTGAATATGAGTGTAAAAGTAAAAAAGAATAAGGAATGAGCATTATGAAACTATATAAATATCCTAGAACATTACATTTACCTTGGTCAGAAGGAATATCATCTGATGATAAAGTATTATATGATTTATCTAATTTTTATAACAAAGAGATTGTAGTAACAGAAAAAATGGATGGTGAAAATACAAATTTATATTTTAATTATTACCATGCTCGTTCAATAAACAGTAAAAATCATATATCACAACATGCAATTAAAAAACTACATAGCATAATAAAACATGATATACCTGAAAATTATAGAGTTTGTGGTGAAAATTTATATGCTAAGCATAGTATTCGTTATAATGAATTGCTATCATATTTATTAGTATTTTCAATATGGGAAAATGATTGTTGTTTGTCGTGGGAAGAAACATTAGAATGGTGTGAATTATTAAATTTACAAACTGTTCCTATTTTGTATGAAGGAATATATAATATAGATATTATTAAAAACTTGTTTACAGGGATAAGTAAATGCGGTGGCTTACAAGAAGGATATGTAATTAGAATAAAAGACAGTTTTATTGTAGATGATTTTTTATAAATCAGTTGTTAAGTATGTTAGAAAAAATCATGTGCAAACAGATATTCATTGGAAAAATAATGCTTTAATTAAAAATGAATTAAAAATTACTTAATAAATCAAATAAAAAGGAGAGTAAAAACAATGACAAGATTTGAAAGAATATACTTTAATAAGTTTATAAAATGGTTTGTTGATTATGCAGGTAAAAATTATGGGTATAATATTGAAACTTCAACAAAAAAGAAAATTCCATTAAGTATTATTAATAAAATATATCAAGAGCTATATACTCAATGGGGAATAAATGATTTATTTATCACAAGTCATTTTTGTGAAACATGTAAAGGTTATGATAAAAATTTTCCTTACCATTTTGATGCTATTAGAGTTATTGATGTTGATGGAGCAGATTTTAAGAAAACAAAATATTGGGATGATGAAGATATTAAAGAAAATAGAAAACAATTCAATTTTATTCAAAAGAAAATTAAAAGATTAAAAATGAATGACAATGCAATTGTTATTAGAGAAGCTTATAAATTTTATAATTTAGTAATTAGGATAAAAAGAGGATATGAAACAATGAGATTTATAAGGGTAAAAAGTAGTTATTATGATTATATTATATCTTTAAATATAAAAGAAATTAGTGATTGTTTATATGATTGTGGAAGTAAAATATTTATTGTTGGAGATGGAAAATTAGAAAATAATTATGAATTATTTAATTAAAAGGAGAAATGAATAAATGAAATTAATAATTGTTGGAGATATTCATGCAGAATGGAATAAATTAAATACTTTAATAAATAAGAAAAAACCAGATATTATATTACAATGTGGAGACTTTGGAATATGGCCATATCATAAAGAATGTTCTTTAGATAAAATTAAAAACGGTGATTGTAAAATATATTTTGCAGATGGAAATCATGAACACCATGATTATTTAAATACTCTTACAAATAATGAAATTGCACCAAATATATTTTATATGAAACGTGGTTCTACATTAACTCTTCCCAATGGGAAAGTTGTACTGTTTATGGGTGGTGCTGAATCAATTGATAAAAATACAAGAACAATTGGAGTAGACTGGTTTCCGCAAGAAGTTATATCGCAAAAAGATTTTGAGAATCTTCCCTCAACAAATACAAAAATAGATATCGTAATATCACATACATGTCCATTAGAATTTGATTTAGGAGATAGATTCAAAGATACTCAAAAACATAAAGATTGTAGTAGAGTTGCATTGTCAAGAATATTAGAAATGTATCCGAGTATAAGAAAATACTATTTTGGTCATTATCATGTAAATATAAAAGGACAATATGATAAATGTAAATGGGAATGTTTAAATATGGCAAGTAATACTGGTTGGTGGAAATGGTTATATAAATATTAGGAGGTAATAATATGTTAAGCTTATTTAGATTAAAGGAGAATAATATAAATGTGGGATAAAATAAACGCAGAGAATATTATATCACAAGAAGAAAATATAATGGGATTAACTGAACAAGAACAATTAATAATGGATAAATTATCAGATTGTCATAAAGAAATATTAAAACTAGAATTACAACATCCAAATGAGTTGCAAGAATTTGTTGACGGAATACATCAGATACAAAGTATAATTGGTTTAAGAGTAATAAGACGTTGTTATCCTAAAGGATGGCTTACATATAAGGAGATAAAATAATTATGAAGAAAAAAGTAGAATTCACAGTATATATAAAAAGAGCATATGAAATTGATTTAAAAGATTATCAAAATATGCAAGGAATGGAAGATTGTAAAACAATAGAAGAAGCGGTTCAATTTGATATATCTTGCATTAAAGATGACCCATTTATGTTTATGGATCATGTAGACACAAAAATCGAAGTAGAATATAAAATACTCAATAATAAAGAAAAGAAATTAGAAAAGAAGAAAGAATGTTCAGGATTTGGTAATCCTGATGGGATGAATGGAATTTGTATAGATTGTTCAGTAGATAATGTAGAACTATTTAGTAAATGTTTCAGTAAAAAATTTGAAAATATTAAATCTAAAAAAATTAAAACAAAGTAATATACATAATAATAAAATTGTTTTTAAATTTATTCTTGACAAATATAAAATATTAAGTTATACTATATAAAGATACAGACGGGAGATTAGAAATTATATGAGTAATAATAAAATTGTTTTTAAATTTATTCTTGACAAATATAAAATATTAAGTTATACTATATAAAGATACAGACGGGAGATTAGAAATTATATGAGTAATGATAAAATATTAAATATAGAAGGAGTGGATAATCAAACTCAAACTCAAACTCAAACTCAAACTCAAACTCAAACTCAAACTCAAACTCAAACTCAAACTGAAACAAAACAAATAGAAGAAGAATATATAATTGTTGGTGGTCGAAAAATATTAAATAGAAAACCAAAATATCCATTAAATGTTTGTTTTAATCCACCGAAGAAAAATGCAGGGATATGTGATCAATGTCATTATAGAGAAGAAGCAAATTGCAAAGAAGTACAAAGATTTGATGGCGTTGTAGTAGATAGTAGTAAAAAGAAAAGAAAACCAAGGAAAAAGAAGGAGGATAAATAAATGAAAATTAATGGTAGAATTATTGAAGGAGTAGCTAAAACACCAACATTTTGTAAAAATTTTTATAAAATCGGTATAGTGTGGTACAAGTTGAATATAAAACTACACTTGGAAAATCTGATGAATTTGAAACATATAAAGTTTGCGTAGGAATAATAACACAAGTACAATATGATAAATTAACCATAGAAGTATTTGAATTAGGTTTAGGTATGACAATATATTTAGTTGGATTAAGAGAAATGCTCGATGGATTGACAGTAGTATCATTGTTAAAACCAAAAACTAAAAGAAAAAGAAAAGAAAAACAACAAGATGATTTATTAATGAAGTTTAAGAAAACACCTAAAAAGACTTTGAAAGCTACAGTAAGCAGTAAAGGAAGTATTGATTATGATGATATAGTATAACCAAAATTAATACTTTAAAAGGAGGAATAATAAGATGTTAAAATATGTTAATTATTTATTTGCGTTATGGTGGACAGGGTTATTTATATCTTTGTTTTTTGGTTATCAACCAGATAATATAATAGTTGGTATCGCTTTTATAAATTGTATTTTTCTTTTTTTAATTAGAAAATAAAGGACTGATACAATGAAATATACAGATATAAAAATGTATACAACATATTATCTTAAAAAGCCAGTTGAAACGACATTTTATAATGATATGTTAGAGACAGATGAAGATATTGTTTTGCCTATTGGTACACAATTAAGAACAATTGAAGTCAATAGGTATAAAGCATATCTTCAAGTAACAAAAGGTTTTTATGAATACAGTGAAAAGATAATATGTTTTTTCCCAAAAGATGATATTGAAAATGAATTATTTACTAGTGAAGAATGGTATGCATATAGTAGAGATGAAAAGTATATCTGGAATGAATTATACAGATTAATATATAGGTTAAAAGTAAGAGAGATGAAAGATAAATCCAAAGAATTAATTGCTTTGGAAAAGATTGTTAATAAAAATGGAATGGTAAAATTTAAAAGGAGGAAGAATAAATGAGTAAAGTATTAAGAAAAGAAAGAAGAGAAATGTGGAAATTGACAAAGAAATTTTATGTAAATAAAGAAGCATGGAGAGGTTCTTGGGCAGAACGATTTATTATAACCAAATTTGATGATGAAATGTTAAAGTTGTTTGAAAATATGAGTAAATAACATGAAATATAACGCTAGTAATAAACAACTAGCGTTATTATTCAACGAAGGAGAATATATAATGAGTTGTAGATATGTAGATTTTTATACAGGTAAATGCCAATTATATTGTGAAGGTATTGAAGAACCAGGATGTGATGAAAAAGGATATTGTATATGCAGTGATGATGAATGTCCTTTAGATATTTGCGAAAAATATAATTGTGACGATTGTTTTTATCGTAGTAATTGTGATAAAAAGGAGGATTAATAAATGACACAGATGACAAATAAAGATAGAACAATAAAAAAAGAAAGAATAAAATATTTAGTTGAACTATTAAACAACGCTTGTTTTAGTTATTATGCTTTAGCACAACCTATTATGAGTGATAAAGAATTTGATTTATTATATGAAGAATTAGAAATGTTGGAGAAAAAATTGGATTTTGTATTATGCAATAGCCCAACGCAAAAAGTTAACTATGAAATGATTGATGAATTTAAAAAAGTTAAACATACAATTCCCTTAATATCTTTAAAGAAAGAAAAGACAATTAAAGGTGTTGAAGAATTTATTAAAGGAAAAGAAAGTTATGCTAGTTTAAAAATAGATGGACTTACAACAAATATTAAATATAATAATGGTATTCTTATTGAAGCTTCAACAAGAGGACAAGAAGATATTACGCATAATATTAGAACATATAAAAATGTGCCTTTAAAAATACCATTTAAAGGATATTTGGAAATAGCAGGTGAATCATACATATATTTAAAAGATTTTGAAGAAATTAATGAGGGTCTTTCTGAAAATGAAAAATATAAAACTGCTAGAAATTTGGCATCAGGAAGTGTAAAAAATTTAGACAGTAGAAAATGTGCAGAAAGAAAGCTACATTTTCGTGCATTTAAAATATCAGTTGTTGAAGGTATGAAATTTACTACAAAAACACAGCAATTAGAATGGTTGTTAGAATTAGGATTTCAAACTGCACCCAGTATAATTATAACAAATGGATGGATATTTAATGCTGAAAAATGTATTGATGAAGTTAAAAAAATTGCAGAAGATAAAGGTATTAGTTACGATGGAGTCGTGATTCAATATAATGATATTGCTTATTCAGAATCACTAGGAAAAACAAGTAAATATCCATTAGATGCAATTGCATTTAAATTTCAAGATGATGTATATGAAACAAAATTAATTGATATATTATGGAATACGTCAAGAGGGGGTTTTGTAAATCCTACAGGACACTTTGAACCAATTGAGATTGATGGAACAATAGTAGAACGTGCTACATTGCATAATATAGACTATATTAAAAAATTACAATTAGGATATGGAGATACTGTTATAATTAGTAAACGTGGTTCTATAATTCCTAAAATAGAAGACAATCTAACAAGAAGTAATACAATTGAATTTCCAAAGTTTTGTCCTGATTGTGGATATAATGTAGAATTTAAATTGTTGAAGGAAGCAACTGTATTGGTATGCACTAATAATAATTGCTTTGGTAAATTAGTAGACAAAATAAGTCATTTTATTGAGAAAGATGCTTTAAATATTAAAGGACTTGCTGATGCTACAATAAGTAAATTTGTTGAAGAAGGTTTTATTGCAGAGTTTGCAGACGTATATAATCTTGAACAATATAAAGAAGAAATACTTTGGTTAGAGGGGTTTGGAGAGAAATCTTACAATAAAATATTAAAATCAATTGAAAAATCAAAAGATACGGAATTATATAGATTGATTTATGGTCTTGGTATAAATCATGTTGGCATTACTACAGCTAAGAAATTATGCAATTATTTCAATAACGATATTAATTATATTGTTAATGCAAAAATAAATATATTATTAGATGTTGAAGACATAGGAATAGAAACAGCACGATCTATAAATGAATATTTTAATAATCAAAATAATTTATTACAATTATATGCGATATTAAAATATTTAAGATTTAATAATGAAGAAAACAAGATAAAGAACAATATAAAAAGTGATAGTAGAATTGAAGGTTTAGTATTTACAATAACTGGAGTGTTATCACAACCAAGAAAATATTTTGAAGAATTAATTGTTACAAATGGTGGAGTGTTTAGTAAGAGTTTTAATAAAAAAGTAAATTATGTTATTGTCGGAGATAAGCCAGGAGGTACGTTGAAAAAAGCAGAAGAAAGTAAGAATAGTATTATAATTAATGAACAGCAATTTATGAGCTTGTTAAAATAATGAGAGGAGTAAGTGAAACATGATAATAAAAAAATTATATTTTAAAGAAAATGATTTAATAGAATTTAATAATAAGAGAGGAGTATTTATTTGTTATAATATAAAAAATGACAAATTAGGATATATTAGTATTGATAACGAGCTTATATTAGTTGAAGTTGAACAATTAAGAAAATTAGAAAGAAAATTTAAAGCTTGCAAGCATTGTATATGTTTAAATTGTAAAAAACAAACAAATAAATCTTGTAAAATAATGATGTGTATATTATGTAAAATAGAAAAAGAAGCATTGGATTATGTTACAAGGCATTTTGATGATATTATAAAAGATGACGTATTAGTAAGTTGTCGTGAAGAAGATATAAAAAATGATTGGATTGATAAATTGTTTAAAAAAGTAAATAGTTATGATTATGAGTATAAAATGAGAAGTGGTATATGTAAACCAACAATAAAATATTGTCCTGTATGTGGAACAAAAAGTCCTTCAGTAGTTAATGATATTTTTAAAATAGGTTTTTATTGCAATTATTGTGGTTATGAAGGTATATTAGGATGTATGGAAGTTAATATATTAAAAAAATATAAAGCAAAACGATTATTAATAAATGATGAAATAGATTATGGATTTGATTATTAAGTAAAAAGGAGAATGATAAAATGCCAGAAATTATTTGTGATTGGATGCTTTGTAAATACAATACTTCTCAAAAAGTAGGACAATTAGGAAGATGTATAAAAGAAGATGGAGTAGTTAAATTAGAAAGTAAAGTAGTAACAGGAATTGAGGGAATGGAAGTATTGAGATTACTTTGTAATGCATATTTTGAAGATGAAAAAAAATCAACAAAGATTGATGAAGAATATAGGAGAAATCAAGAAGTACTTCAATATTATATTGTTAATACGGATTTAAATATGAGTGTTGGAAAAATAGCAGTATCAGTAGGACATATAAATACATTAACAACAATTGACATACCTAGTAATTGGAGAGAGCGTGAAGATTTAGTATATAGTGAATGGGTTGACAATGGGATGAAAAAAATTGTATTAAAAGCAAATACAAAAACAATAGAAAAATTATTAAATAAATTCCCATATGATTTTTATAGTGTAAGAGATAATGGATTAACTGAAGTGCCAAAGGGTAGTATTACAGCAATTGGTTTAAAGCCAATGAAAAGGGAGCAAGCTAAAATGTTTGTTAAAGGATTACGATTATTATAAAAAAGTAAAGGGGATAAATAATATGAATACATTTAAAATAATAGGAGCAGAAATTCAAGATAAATTGGGGACTATTATTAATATTGTAACTGAAGAAAATATAACAATTAATAGTAAATTAAGTATTAATTATGAAAATAAAGAACATTATTTTCAAATAATAAGTATAAGAGTAATAAGCGATGAAAATAGAATATATTTACAAGCAAAAGAAGTAGGATATTGGGGAAGTAAATTTGATAGGAAAAAAGATTTTGATTTAAGAAATATATTGGGATTAGAAGTTAATTTAATTATTGATAAAGATAAGTTAGATAAAATAGATAGAGAATCTTGTTATTGTTAAAATATAAGGGAGGTTAATATAAATGGATATTAAAAGCGGTATGGGATACCCTGCTTCAAAATTAAGCAACTTTGCACACAATAAATTTATTTTTGATAATATTGAAGTTGCTGGAATGGAAGGGCTATTACAAAGCTTTAAATTTTCAGATATTGAAATACAGAAATATGTTTGCTCATTAAGTGGTTTACCAGCTAAATATAAAGGTAAAAATAAAAAATGGTGGAAAGAACAAAAATTATATTGGCAAGGCGTAACCTATGACAGACATTCAAAAAAATATCAAGAATTATTAGATAGAGCATATCAAGAATTATATAACCAAAATTTAGGATTTAGAAGAGCATTAAATTCAACAAGGAATGCTGTATTGAGACATTCATGTGGAAAAAATGATGAATCACATACAGTATTAACAGAGCAAGAATTTTGTAGTAGATTAATGAAGTTAAGAGATACAGGGAAAATAATTTAGTGTACTTTATTAATATAAAATATTGTATTGCAAAAATATAAAAAGTATGATATTATTATATTATCTTTATAGAAAGAAGGTAATATAATGTTAGAAGAAAACATTCAACAAGAACAACAGCAAGAACATGAAAAACAAGAAGATATACAAAAACAAGAATATCAAATTAGAATTGATTGGACTCCTGCAATGTATGAAGAATTAAAAAATATTATTGACAGTGAAATTAATTCAGGTTCTACAAAGACACAAGCCTTTAGGATATATGCAAAAAAAACAGAAATTAGTGTATCCGCTGTGTCTTCAGCATGGGGCAGATATTCAAAAAAACAAAATAAAAAAATAGATTTAGAAGAAGTCAAAATAGAAAATGAATCAGATATACATGAAAAAAATATAGCAAAATTATTTAAGTATTATAGAAGTAAAATAAATCATTATATGCAAACAAATGAGCAAGAAGGTATTACAGAAATGTATTATTGGCTTAATACAAGACAAGTAGACAGTTGTAAATATATTATGGCGGCGATTGATATATTTTCACGCAAAGGCGATAATATAAAAACTAATTTTGGATATCTTGTTACAATAGTTAGAAATTGGATAACATACGGTTTTGGGTATATGCCAACAAAAGAAGAACAAGTAGTATCTGATATGTTTGAAGAAGTATTAAAAATTAAAATGTCACCTATGGCAAAAGCTAAATTAGTAATATTAATATCAGAATATGGTATGTCAAAAGTATTATTTTTTTTAGGTGAGCAATATAAAAATATTAGCTTAAATGAAGAAGATATTTCAATGTTATATATGGAAAAATTTACAAAATTAATTAATGAAAAGTATCAAAAACAATAAGAATATTAATGTCTCCTTTGTCATACAATAGATTAATACCGTCAGACAAAGGAGGTAATAAAATGAAAGGTATTGCGGTGTCAGACAATAATATAACTAAGAATGATAAAAGACTAAATCTTAGAGTATCAAATGAAATGCTTAAACATATTAATAAACAATGTGAATTAAAAACTACTGAAACAACTAAATGGGATGCAAGTAAATATATGCGTGACTTAATATTGAAAGATATGATATCTGGTATTCAAGAAGAAATAATTGAAACAACCACAATTCAACTTGTTGAGAATACAATTAATAGCAATATTATTGAAGAAGTTATTGAAGAAAAAGTTATTAAATCTTCATTTACAAAACAAAAACAAGAAGTGCCTGAAACAAAAATAAATGAGCCGTTATCAGCAATTGTTGAAAGCCGTTTTAAAAAAGTATATAAAAAAAGTTAGTTTAAATGATAATGCCAATATAAATTTTTTCTATATTGGCTATTGACAAATTTAAAATATTAATGTATAATAACTAGTATAGAAATAAGCATAGACTGATAGGAGGTAAATGATTGACTAATAAAGAAAAAGAATTTTATGATTTAATTACTGAATTAGAATTTTGCTTATACGAGAGTGGTACTGCTTATAATGGTTATCAAGAAAATTATAATTGCCCATATTGTCATATGTCCGAAAAAGAAGGACATTCTGATAATTGTAAAATTAAAAAAGTATTAGATGATTATAAAAAACCTATAGAACAAGAATATAGAGAAAAATTAATTCCAAGATGCTGTAAAGAATGTTTTAAATATGATTCAGATGAATGCAGTATTATACCAATATGTTCATTTACCCCAGCATTGGTATGTTGCAAATCATGTAGAAATATGGTTTGCAGTGATTTTGTACATGAGTCAATAACTGATTAATATTATAAAAAGGAGTTGAGAAAAAATAATTAAAAGAATTATACTATTTATAAGTCACATTGAAGAATATGGATGGAGACAATATGTAAAACATCGTAAATATTATAAAAGAAAAATGATTGGCAAATGTAAAGATTACTATATTCCTTTCTCACAGTTTTACTATCCAGAATGTATAGGTATAAAAGAAAAATTACAAATGAAAAGTGGTAGATTTGGCATATATGAAGTGATAAACGTTAAAGTAATTGATGATTGGGGAAGCAAAGATATTTATATGGATTTTATAGGCTACGAAAATACAAAACCTATACGTGAATGTACATTTGAAGAGTATCTTGAATTATATGGATAAAAATTAAAGGAGTAGATTATTTGAGTAAGGATAAACAAAAATATATAATTAAATCCTCTATTGTTGAATGTAAAAAGTGTGGTATTTTATTTTTTAAGTCTATGGCATATAAAAGATATGATCCAGAACTTGGTGTAAATACGTTGTATTGTCCTGATTGTAAAAGCTGGGCTGAAAAAATGAAAGAAAAGTATGGATATTGAAAATATTAAAAAATAAAAAATAAAATAAAAATATAAAAAAGGAGATTAAAAAATATGTCAAATTTTAAATATTTTAAAGAATTATTCCAAAAGAATTTTAAAGAGCTAACTAAAAATGCTAGTCATTTATTTCAAGTAGAATTAAACAAAGACGATATGTGGAATTTATACCTCGATAGTTTTAAACCAGAAGATAATCCAATTTATAGAAAGCTTAGAGAATTTGATTGCGTATGTTGTAGATACTTTATTAAAAATATTGGAAATGTAATTGTTCTTAAAGATAATCAAATTAAAACTATTTGGGATTTTGAAACTGGTAGTGAAACATTTCAACCAGTAGTAAATGCTTTAGATAAATTTGTAAAATCACATGTTGTTTCTGACGTGTTTGTTAGTAAGTTAAAGAAAATTGGTACAGATAAGAATTTTGAGCAATTAGAAAATGGTAAAATTAATACATGGGAACATTTTTACCTTGAGTTGGATAGAAAATTTGTAGATAATAGTAATCGTAGTGAAGGTGAAATTAAAGGAATCTTTAGAAGCACTAGAGATGTGTTTAAAGGTTCATTAGAAAAAATTACAGAAGATAGTTTACTTACTGTATTGGAATTAATTTCTCAAAATAGTTTATATCGAGGAAAAGAATGGGAAGGTGTATTAACAGAATTTCTTAAATACAAGAAAGAATATGATAAATTAGAAACAATAGAAGAAAAAGAAAATTATACATGGGAACAATCTGTAAAAGTGGGTGGAGCGATTGGTAGGTTAAAAAATCATTCGATGGGAACATTACTTACTAATATTAGTGAAGATATGGATTTGGATACAGCAGTTGGTAAATTTGAATTTATTGTTGGTGATGGTTATAAAAGACCCAAACCAGTGTATACAGAAAAAATGTTAAATGATTTTAAAAATAAGATTATTGAATTAGGATATATGGAATCATTAGACAGAAGATTTGCTAATCTAAATGATATAAATATAAATAATATTTTGTTCTCAAACAAAGATTCTGCTAAGAAAATACAAGGTGGATTAGATGTCTTTGATGAAATGTCGAAAGGTATTCCTTTTAATCCTAAAAAGTTTAATAAAGTTACAGAAATCTCTATTGATGATTTTATTGCAAATGTATTACCTGCAGCAAGAGAAATTGAAGTATTTTTAGAGAATAAGCATAGTAGCAATATGGTATCACTAATTGCACCTGAAAATAAAGACAGTAAAACAATGTTCAAATGGGACAATAACTTTAGTTGGGCATACACTGGAAATATTACAGATAGTTCAATGAAAGAAAGAGTAAAAAGTGCTGGTGGAAATGTAGAAGGAGTATTAAGATTTAGTATACAATGGAATGATAATGAGTTTGATGGCAATGATTTAGATGCTCATTGTTACGAGCCTAGCGGTAATTTAATTTATTATGGAAATAAAGAAAATAGGAGTACTACTGGACAATTAGACGTTGATATAATTAACCCAACAAGAAACAAACCTGCTGTTGAGAATATAACTTGGACTAGTAAAAATAAAATGGAAGAAGGTATTTATAAGTTTTTAGTTCATAATTATAGCCACAGAGGAGGAAAGAATGGGTTTAGAGCAGAAGTAGAATATGATGGGCAAATATTTAGTTTTGATTATAATAAAGAATTAAGACAAGGTGAAAAAGTACAAGTTGCAGAAGTTAATTTTAATAAAACTAGCGGATTTACTATTAAAGAAAAATTACCATCAAATGTGTCAAGTAAAGAAGTATGGGGATTGAAAACTAATCAATTTGTACCAGTATCAGTTGTTTGTTATTCACCTAATTACTGGAATTTGCAACAAGGGATTGGGAATAAGCATGTGATGTTCATGCTGAAGGGCTGTTGCAACTCAGAAAAACCGAATGGAATGTTCAATGAATATTTGAATCAAGAACTAAATCAGTATAGAAAAGTTACAGAAGCACTTGGAAGTAAAATGACAGTTAAAGATACAAATGATCAATTATCAGGAATTGCTTTTAGTTCAACCAAAAGGAATGAATTATTAGTTAAAATTAAAGGTAGTACAGAAAGATTATTAAAAATTAAATTTTAAAATAAATTAAAATAAAAAGGAGAGAATTTATTATGACAACCACTAATATAGATATGTTTGAAATGGCAAATAGGATGAAATTTAGATTTCCGTTTAAGGGTATGATTAATTCTGAAGATTTATTCGATTTAAATGTGAAAGAATTAGATTTAATATTCAAAAAACTAAATTCAGAATTGAAGAAAGTTAAAGAAGAAAGTTTGCTTGAAGTTAAAACACAACAAGACAAAGAATTAGAAATTAAGATTGAAATTGTTAAGTATATTTTTAATATCAAACGAGAAGAAGAACAGAAGAGATTAAAAGCAAAAGAATTAAAAGAGAAGAAACAGAGATTAATGGAGATTTTAAAGGGAAAAGAAGAACAAGATTTATTAGATAAATCAACTGAAGACATCCAAAAAATGATTAATGAGTTAGAAAGTTAATAAATTAATTTTTAGGAAGTAATAAATTTATGATTGTTACTTCCTAAAAATATTAATTATAAACATATAATATAGGAGGAAGAATTATATGAAATTATTTAAAAAATTGACAAGATTATTTGTAACTAGAGGAAATAAACTTGTTAGACAATTAGAAGATAAAATTGAATGTCTTAATTATGAGTATGAAAAAATTAATAAAGCATATAAAAAAGCCAATGATGAATTAATTAATATACAAGCGGAGAAAAGAAGGTTAATAGATATTAAAGACAAAACGGAAGATATTATATTACAATTAGATAAAGCAACAAAAAAAGCAATTAATGATAAAAAAGAAGATTTGGCACAACACAGTTTTGTGTTAATGGAAAGTAATAAAGAAAAAGTAATTATCTATAATAAAAATATTGAATTAATAAATCAAGTAGAAAATAAATTACAAAAACAATTAATAATTTTTGCTAACAAAATAAATGATATTAAATTGAAAATTGATACATTGAAGATTAAGAATTCATTTGCTGTATCTGTAAATAAAATAAATGAAAACTTAAATCTCGATTTAAGTATTGATACAACTGAGATTGACAAAATAGAAGAAGAGATTGATAAAAAGTATTATGTTGCAGAAATTAAAGCAGAAAATTTAGAGAATCAAGCTGAAGTTGAATATGGTGATATAATAAACAATTCAAAATATGAAGAATATAAAAAGAATGTCATGGGGGATTAATTATGTATAATATGTATGGTTTATTGCCAGGAACATTTAGAAATAAAAAAAATAAAATTAATAATAGTTATAATATTAAATTTAAAGAAGAAAGAAATATAATAAGTTTAATCAATAAAGGTTATACAGAAGATGAACATTTAGAAAAATGGTGTGAGCAGTTAATTATAAAAATATTTAATAGAATAAACAATCTATCTATGAACAATTGTGGATATGAAAAAAATGGGATAATACAATATGATGAATGGGATAAAAAAATTGTAAATAAGTATAAAATAAGTGGATACCATACAATAACATTAGTTATTTTAAATAAAGAAGAAATAGAATTTATTAAAAATAATAAAGATAAAATACTATTTTGGGATATGAAAATAAAAGATTTTTATAACATGTACAAAAAACAAATGAAAGGAAAATTATAAATGAATAAATCAAAAACAAAAGTTAATGGTATCACAGTAAATAATAATCCAAATGGATTTGGAAGTGTTGATGCATGTTGGAATATAAATTGTCCTAACTATGAAGATAATTTTAATATTAATATAAAATTTGCAGTACCAAATAATTGTTGGAAGTATTTAAATGTAAATCAGTGCTATAATGTTTGTTTAAATAAAAGACTATGATTAATATTATGAAAGATTTTGACACAAATGAATTATTTAGTTTTGCACAATCATATCCATTAAGATATAAAGAATTATGTAAAATAGTAGCTGACTATGCATTAAAAATTAAAGACATATCTTTAGCAATTACATTACCTTACAAAGACGATAGAGGATGTGTTTCTGCAAGTATTGTTAAAGATGGAGTAATAAACATAATTGATATAAAATATCTTTGAGTAAAGGAGAGTTAAAATAAAATATGTATTTAAAATATATTTGTGATAAATGTGGTACAACATTTTATGATGAAGAAGAGTGTGTAGATCATGAAAAAGATTGTAATTGTATTAATACTTCTCTTTTCGATCCAGATATGATAGCAATTACAAAGGATGAGTATGAAAGATTATTAGAAGATAGTAGTTTATTAAATGCTTTGAAAGCAGTTGGTGTAGACAATTGGAATGGATATGGTAAAGCATGGGTGATGCATTTAACATATGAAGAAGAATAAAAGGAGATAATCATATGAACAAAAAAATATATGATATGTTATATCAATCAGAAGAAAATTTAAAAGAAATAAGAATGATATTTGCTAAAATACACAATAATCCAGAGTTAATATTAACAAAACTATTTAGTAATAATTTAAGATTAATGAATTTTAATTATCCATTTTTAGTATTTGATACACCAAAAGATAAAGATGTTACGTATCATACAGTGCAGAAATATATATTCAATATATTAATTAATTATTTGAAAGAAAAACATGGTAATGAATTTGATTATACATATGATAATATGTATTTTCCTACTAATATAGTAGTTAAATATGATAATAATCAATTGTTTGAGATTGATATTTATAATAAAACAATTAAGGAAAGAGGAATAAAAACCAGAGAAGATTATAGAAGACAATGTAGTATGGAAATGTATTGGGACAATAAAGAAATATCTAAATACAAGAAAGATTTAATAAAATGGGAAGATTATTATGAGTGTCCTTGGAGGGCAGTAAAAGATGTTAAATTCTTCTTTAGATTACTTTATGATTTTAATAATTATAAAGAAGAAGTAAAAGATGTTATAGAAAAAATAAATAAAGCAATTGAAGACAGGTATAAAAATATTGAAAGAGTAGAAAAGAAATTGGAAAAAAGTAATTTATTAGAAAAAGATTTAAAAGAGAAAAGCAAATATATATTAAATATATTTCTTAATAAGTATGGATTTAGAATGGTTTAAATAAATAAGAGGGTGATATATAATGAAAAGATTAATTTGTACCTTAATGATAATTTGTTTATTATTATTTTCAGGATGTGCAAATAAAGAAGTTATTGAAGAAAAATTGGTATTTGGCAAAGTAATAAATAAAAATAGTTGTTGGAATGCTGGAACAAAAACAACTCATTATGAAATTAGTATTAAGTATGACAATATTGAAAAAAAATTCGATAATTATAGACTTTATAATATAGTTAATGTAGGTGATAATATTCAAGTAATATACAGTAAATATAAAGTTACTGATGATAATGTTTCAAATATTTATCACTCAATATATTTACCATAAATACAAGGAGGAATAATATGTGGAAAGTAGTGCCTTTATGTGAGAAACAATTAAGAGATGTTGATAAAAATGATATATTACATGGTGGATACTTTAGAAAATGTAATATATATAAATCTGGTGGAGGATATGATAAGTTTCCTAGTATATGTAAAAGTAGATTAAATATGAATGGTAATAATCAATTTGTAGTACAATTATACGCTTGTTCATTAAAATGTCCATATTGTTATGTTACGCCAGACGGTATATGGGGTAAATATAAAACATTTACAACTAATGAATTAATTGATTATTTTATAGAATCAAAACAAGATGTATTTCATTTAATGGGTGGAAGTCCTGCTTTATATTTAGAAAATTGGCATGAGATTATTGATATATTACCAAGTGATAAAGTATTTCATAGTGATTTATTATGCATTGAAAAAGTGTATAACAAGGAATATTTAAGAAAAATAAATAAACCTAATTGTCTTTATGCGGTAAGTGTTAAAGGTACTAATCTTGAAGAATTTAAAAAGAATACAGGAATGGATTATAATCCTATTTTATTTTGGTATAATATACAACAATTAATATTAGAAGGAATTAATTTTTATTTTACATTTACTAATATTGATAAAGTTAATATAGATAAATTTAAAAAAACATTTAGTTTATTCTATGATCCTATTTTGTTTCAAGACAGTTTTAATATTGATTTAATTGATTACGAAGCACTAAAAGACTAATAAAAAATAAAAATACTTGACAAAGATAAAATATTATGTTACAATAAATAAGAAGTCGGGGGTGATAAAAATATTAAAATTGGCTTTTCAATATAAAGAAAAACTTCAACAAGAATATATGAAAATATTATGTGATGAAAGGTATAGGTATTATCATTGTGCTCCTTGGATTAATTAAGATATTGAAATAAAAGATAGTGGTTGGAGTTGTTTGCAATTTGTTAGTGTAGATAAAGGCAATAATGTTATAGGATATTTTACAGCTAATGTAGATAGAGTATGTGAAGAAGCAAGTGGTTTAGGAATAATTAATTTTACAGGAGAATATAATTTAGAATTTTCAAGAGATTTAAAATTGTTTATAAATAATTTATTAACTGAATTTAGAAAAGTAAGTTTTGCAGTAGTTATTGGTAATCCAATAGAAAAAATGTATGACAGATATATTAATAAGTACAATGGAAGAATTGCAGGTATAAGAAAAGAAGAAGCAAAGTTACAAGATGGAAAGTATTATGATATGAAGTTATATGAAATATTTAAAAAAGATTTTATTAAAGAATAAAGAATAAATAATGAAAGGAGAAAAATTTTATTCTGTTTTGATAGTAAATTTAAAATATTAAATAAAAAGGAGAGATATTAATGTTAAATGCAATTAAAAATTTAGGTGTAAAAGGAAATCTTATTTTAGGTGGAGTTGTATTATGTGCAGGATTGGTAATATTACCAATAGTTAAACCTTGGGTTACTGTACCAGCAGGACATAAAGGGGTAGAAATGCATTTTGGAGCAGTTCAAAATAATGTTTTAAGTGAAGGTATTCATTTAAGACTACCAATTAGAGATTCATTTGAAATGATTGAAATTAGAGAACAAAAAGTAGAAGCTATTTGTACAGCGGTATCAAAAGATGTGCAGAAAGCACATAGTAAAATTGCAGTAGTATATAAAATTGATCCTGCTACAGTAAATAAACTTTATAAAGAAGTAGGTTTATCATATAATGATAAAATTGTGAGTCCTGCTATACAAGAGTGTGTGAAAGCAAGTACAGCAAAATATTCTGCTGAAGATTTAGTTCTTAAAAGAGAAATAGTAAGTCAAGAAATGAAAAATTTATTACAAAGTAAACTTAATGCTTATAAAATGGTAATCACGATGTTTAATGTTACAGATTTTGATTTTAGTGATGGTTTTAATGAGGCTATTGAAGCAAAACAAACTGCACAACAAAATGCTTTAACAGCAAATAATGATTTAGAAAGAATTAAAGCAGAAGCAAAGCAAAAAGTAGAGCAAGCTAGAGCTGAAGCTGAATCATTAAGACTACAAAAAGAACAAATAACTCCAACATTATTAGAACTTAGAAAAATTGAAGCACAACAAGAATGGATTAAAGCATGGGAAAAAGGTGGTTCTAAAGTACCTCAATATATGATGGGTGACAATGGAGTTATGCCAATGATGCAAGTAAAATAATTAAATATAAATAATAAAAATGGGTGCAAATAAAACACCCATTTTTAAAAGGAGGAAAAATGAAAGAAATATTTTTGGGTGGGACTTGTAATGAAAGTAAATGGAGAGAACAATTAATATCTTTATTAAAAATTGATTATTTTAATCCAGTAGTAGAAGATTGGACTCCTGAATGCCAAGAATTAGAAAGACAAAAAAGAGAAAGTTGTGATTATTGTTTATATGTCATTACACCTAAAATGAGTGGAGTATATAGTATTGCAGAAGTAGTAGATGATTCTAATAAAAGACCAGAAAAAACATTATTCTGTATCTTATCAGAAGACGAAGGTGTGTATTTTAGTATAAGACAAATGAAATCATTGGTAGAAGTAGGTAAAATGGTAGAGCAGAATGGTGGTAAATGGTTTCAAGCATTATCTCAAGTAGCTGATTATGTAAATAATGATTAAAAATAATGGAGGATAAAATATAAATGATTTTATTAAATGGTGAAAGACTTAATTTTGAAAAATACCCTAATGGAGAAATTAGAATAGATAATGAACAAATTTGGAGAGATATAAATATAAATAATGAAATTACATTTAAATATGAAGATGAAAGTGATTTAATCAAATTAATGTTTCTTAAAAATTATATAGATGAAAATAATTTAGGAGTTGACTGTGATTTAAAGATATTATATTTACCATACTCAAGAATGGATAGAGTTGAAGGGTATTATGAAACAACTTCAGCATTCACTTTAAAATATATTTGTAATTTTATTAATTCATTAAATTTTAACAGTGTTGTAGTCATTAGTCCACATTCTAATGTATCAATGGCTTTATTGAATAAAAGTACAGCAGTATACCCAACAATTGAATTGTTAGGTGAAGTAATGAATAAAATTGGATTTGATAAAGAAAAAGATATATTATTTTATCCTGATGATGGAAGTGCGAAAGCACATAAAAATATTAAAGGTTTTAAATATTTAGTGGGGTATAAATCAAGAGACTTCAACACAGGTAAAATTGATAAATTAGATATTGTAGGGGATATTAATTTAATAAAAGATGCTAAAGTTATTATTTTGGATGATATATCAAGTTATGCTGGGACGTTTATTATAAGTGCTAAGAAATTAAAAGAATTGGGAGCAAAAGAAGTATATTTATTTGTTGCTCATTGTGAATATAGTATTTTTAAAGGAGATTTGTTTCAAACAGATTTAATTGATAAAGTATTTACTACAAATAGTATTTTAGATAAAGAAAAAATATCAATTGAAAAAATGCATATATTTGATATTATTGAATTATAAAGGAGGTAAATAATTGTTAGAATTAAATAAAGTATATAATATGGATGCAATAGAAGGATTAAAATTAATTGTTCCAGAAAGTATAGATATGATATTTACTGACCCTCCATATAAATTAGTAGCAGGGGGTAGAAAAAAATCTTTATTAAGGAATAATGAAGGAGTTAATCCATTTACAACAACTGGAGAATGTTTTAAATATAAAACACCTAAATTTAGTGAATGGATACCATTGTTATATCCTATAATGAAGGATAAAACATATATATTAATTATGACCAATGACAGAAATATGAGAGAAATTTGGTTAGAATGTGAAAAAGCTGGATTTATATTTTGTGAGATATTAATAATGAATAAATCAAATGCTGTACCATCTTCATATTTTTATAAATCATGTGAATTTTTACTTATGTTTAGAAAAGGTGGATATAAAAAATTAGAAAAATATGGACAAAGAAATGTTATAGATGTAGTAATGCCAAGAGGTAAAAATAAAATACACCCAACACAAAAACCAGAAGAGATTGTTAGACCAATTATAGAAGCTTGTAGTAAAGAAAATGAAGTAATACTTGATCCATTTATGGGAAGTTGTGTTGTTGCTAAAGTAGCAAAGGATATGAATAGAAAATATATGGGATTTGAAATAGATAACACATATTTGCAAAAACCATTAATAAGTTAAAATAATAGAATGTATTAAGGAGAATATAAATATGGACTATTTTCTTGATGATAATAATGTAATCAAAAGATTGATTGAAGAATGGGAAAAATATGATGGTTTAATTGTGGCATATGATTATGATAATACAGTGTATGACTATGGAAACAAAGGATATTCTTATAACAATGTAATTAATTTATTAAGAAGATTAAAGAAATTAGATACTACATTAATAGTGTTTACCTGTAACACAGAAGATAAATATGATGTTATTAAAAAGTATTTAAATGAAAATGATATTCCATATGATAAGATAAATGAAAATGCAGATGAAACAATGAATTTTAAGGGAAGAAAGATTTATTACAATATGCTTATTGATGATCGAGCTGGTTTAAGCAGTGCTTATAATTGTTTATTGAAAGTTGTTGAAGAAATGGAGAAAAGGATTGGTTAAAAAGGAGGAATAATTTAATGAGTAAAATATTAAATAAAACAGATGCTTTGTTGAATACTAAGATAATTGGGAAAATTGAAGTAAGTCATTTGGTTACAACTGGTTTTATTGTATTTTGTGGATGGTTGTTTTTAGGAGAAAATGGTTCGTTAGATGGGATGTTAAGGGCGTGGCATTTGAGATAGAGGAGATTGGAGAATATAAAATATTAAGGATAAATAAAATGGAAGAAAATAATAAATATATATTGTATGTTCACACTAATAAAATTAATAATAAAAAATACATAGGTATAACTTGTCAGAAACCTAATGATAGATGGAGGAATGGTGAAGGTTATAAAGAATGTATTTATTTTTATAATGCCATAAAAAAATATAAATGGAATAATTTTAATCATGAAATATTACATGAAAAATTAACAAAAAAAGAAGCAGAAAATTTAGAAATAGAATATATAAAAAAATGTAATACTACTAATATAAATTATGGCTATAACATACAAAATGGTGGTAATACTTCAGGCACACATTCAACTATAACTAAAATGAAAATAAGTAAAGCAAATAAAGGTAAGCTTAAATCAAATATTACTAAGCAAAAATTAAGTCAATCTGCAAAGAAAAGAGAAAAGACATATAAAGAAAATAATTTAATTTATAAATTAATAAGAACTAAAAAATTTATAGACTATTTAAAAACTAAAAAAAGAAAAGTAATTAATTTGGATACACATGAAACATTTGATAGTATTACAGACGCAAGTATAAAATTAAATACATTACATCAACATATTTGGAAAAGTTGTAATGATGGAAGAATACATGGTGGATATAGATTTGCTTATTATGAAAATTATCAAAATAATAAAATAATAATTAAAAATGACAATAGAGGAAAAAACAAAAAGAAAGTTATTTGTTTAAATACTTTGGAAATTTACGAGTCTGCTTTTTATTTAAGAAAAAAATTTGGTTTACGTGTAGATAAAGTTTGTAATGGCAAAAGAAAATCAGCAGGTAAACATTTAATTACAGGTGAACCTTTAAGATGGATGTACTATGATGAATATAATGAAATAAATTAGAGAAGATAAAATATTAAGGAGTAGCTATGGAAGAAGAATTTGAAAAGGAAATATGGAAAGATATTATTGGATATGAAGGTAGTTATCAAGTATCTAATCATGGCAGGGTTAGAAGCTTGGATAGAATTGTAATTAGTAAAAATACAACAAGAAAAATACTAGGAAGAATACTTAAAATAAACTTATATCCAAATGGTTATGAGTATGTACAATTGCAAAAAGACGGAAAAAGAAAATCATGCTTGGTACATAGATTAATAGCAGTTGCTTTTATACCAAATCCTAAAAATCTACCAATAATAAATCATAAAAACAAGAGAATAACATGGAAACATATAGAAATAGATAAAGAATTATTAGAATTATGCAATAAAATTAGAAAAGAAAGATATAAAAAATATTTTAATAAGGAGAGAAAAAATAATGAAATATAATCCAATGTTATTAGTAGATTGTTATAAAATATCTCACAGAATTATGACTGAAAAAGGAATTGAGAAAACATATTCTACATTTACTCCAAGAGGGACAAGATTAAAAGATATTAATGAAGTAGTATTCTTTGGTTTGCAAGGTTTTATAAAAGAATATTTGATTGAATACTTTAATGAAAATTTCTTTAGTAGAAACAAAGAAGAAGTAATTACAGAATATAAAAGAATTATTAAATACACTTTAGGGGATAATTGTGCAGATACTAAGCATATTGAAGCATTACATGATTTAGGGTATTTGCCAATTAAAATACGTGCTCTTAAAGAAGGTACTTTAGCACCAATTAAAACACCATTGTTTACAATTGAAAATACTAATAATGAATTTCATTGGTTAACAAATTATTTAGAAACACTTATAAGTGTTTCAATGTGGAAAGTAATAACATCTACAACAATAGTAAAAAAATATAGAGATATATGTGAAAAATGGGCTGAAAAAACATGCGATAGTAAAGAACATATTAAATGGCAATGTCACAACTTCAGTTATAGAGGAATGGGTTGCAATGAAGATGCAATAACAACAGGGGCAGGACATTTACTATATTTCACAGGCTCAGATACTATACCAAGCACTCAGTATTTAGAGCATTACTATAATGCCAATGTTGAAGAAGAGCTAGTATTTTCAAGCGTACTCGCTTCTGAGCATTCGATTCAATGCCAATATGAGGATGATTTAAAATATTATAAAAAAATGATTACTGAAATCGTACCTGAAGGTATTGTTAGTATTGTATCAGATGGATATGATTATTGGAATGTTATTGGTAATATTATTCCAAAATTAAAAGAAATTATAATGAATAGAAATGGTAAACTGGTCGTAAGACCAGATACGGGCAATCCAGTTGACATTATTTGTGGTAATGTGATTGTTGAAGATTTTACAAATGATAAATATTGTAAAACATTAGATGATTGTATTAAAACGATGAAAGAATATTTAGAAGAAGAAGTAAGAGATGAAACACCTCATGGAGAATATGGAGTAGATAAAAATGAAGGGTATTTCAAATATAATAATAAAATATATAAAATAATTGTCGAATTTGAATGGAACAGGTATGATAAACAATATTATTATATTGATTATACACAGGTAATAAGTTGTGAAGAAGTAGAATTGACTATAGAACAAAAAGGTTCAATAGAATCACTATGGGATATATTTGGTGGTACAATTAATTCTAAAGGATATAAAGTATTAGATTCACATATTTCACTTATATATGGTGACAGCATCAATCCAGAAAGAGCAGAAGAAATATTTAAAAAACTAGAACAAAAAGGATTTTCTAGTGAAAATGTTATATTTGGTGTAGGTTCATATTCACTAGGTTATTATAGTAGAGATACATTTATGATCGCTATTAAAGCAACACACGTAGTAATAAATGGAAAAGAAAAACTGATTTTTAAAAATCCGAAAACTGATCTCGACAAAATCAAAAAATCACAAAAAGGCAGAGTTGTTGTACTTCAAGATTCAACAACAAATGAAATAACATATATTGATGGATTATCAATTGCACAACAAGCTCTATTTAGAGCAGATGATTTACTGGAAGAAGTATTTGTTGATGGCAAATTATTAAGAGATGATAGTTTAGCAGATATCAGAGGCAGAGTATTAAGTAGCTTATAAATAATTTATAAAAATACCAAAAATAATGGGTGTTATAATTATTATATTATAACACCTAAGAATAAAGGAGATATAATAAAATGGGTACAGAATTAGTAAATATTAAAAAAGAAATTATTAATATTGTTAATGAATGTTATAACGAGCATATCAGTGAAAATAAAATAGAAGAAAATGAAAAAGTTGTATTAGATATAATGAAAGAAGTCCTTGTTGCAAATATATTAAATCAAACTACAACAGAAGATAATGTATTTGTTATGCAAAATTTAAAATTATATAAAAATCTGATTAAAGCAACTTTAAAATTAAATGAAAATGAAATAATAAAACATATGTCAGAAATATTAAAAGCAAAAAATGAGTATGATGTAAATAAATTATCAACACAAAAATAAAAATAATAAGGAGGAAATAAAATGCAAAACCAAAACCAAGAACAAAAAACATATACTGAAGAACAAGTGCTTTTAAATAAATTGACTAATCAAAAATATTATACTTATGATGAAGTGCAAGATAGATATATTAAATACTGGAAAATCAATGACAATGGAACATATAGTATGTGCCAAGGTTGGGTTAATGGTGGCATTGATGATAGAAATTGTTTATTCGTATTGTGTGACGATGAAAGCAATTGGGTTAAAGCAGATAATGTTAATATTGTTAATATAATTGAAATATTAGAATATAAAGAGAAACCAGTAAAGAATAAAAGAGGTGAAAGATAAAAATGACTCAAATACAATGCCCCTGCTGGAATTGCAGTTATTTTAAATTGACTAAAACAGAAAAATGTTATGATACATGTGAAGCATTTCAAAAGGAAATGAAAGCAGTTGAAAATAAGGAGGATAATAATGAAAAGTAATAAAATAACTTTAACAAGTGAAGAAATTGAAGAATTAATTGAAGATTTACAAGGTACTACACAAAATATCGCTGATGCAATATCAAAATTATTTGATAGATTTGATGTAGAATACACAATATGTAATATAACTGATGAAACATTGCAAGCAATTGAAAATGAAATATTTCAATGTGATGAGTGTGGTTGGTGGTATGATCAACCATATAATGATGAAAATGGAGATACATTGTGTGATTATTGTTTAAGTGAAAGAGAAGAATGCGAATTAGAAGAAGAAGATGATGATGAACAGTAATAGATAATTTATTATTATAGGGGAAAGGGTGTGATTTACCTGTGAAACATATAGTTAGTTTTTCGGGAGGTTGACAAAGATTCAAGTGCTCTTTTACTTTTAATGCATGAAAAAGCTATGCAAATAGATGAAATAATTTTTGCAGATACAACAAAGGAGTTTCCACAGCTTTATGAGCATATTAAAAAAATCGAACAATACATAGACATACCAATTAAAATATTACGTAATAAAACATATGATTATTGGATGTTTAAGCATGAAAAAACAAAAGGTAAATACAAAGGGCAAAAAGGTTATGCATGGGCTTCGCAAAGTCAAAATAAATGGTGTGCTACTGTATTAAAAAGAAATATAATAAAATCATATTTAGATAAAAAATATGGTAATGAAAATTATATACAATACATAGGAATTGCTATGGATGAAATGCAAAGAATTGAAGATAATAAACTAAAAAGATATCCATTAATTGACTGGGAAATGACAGAGGGTGAAGCACTTAAATATTGTTACGATAAAGGATTTGATTGGAATGGACTATATACAAAATTTAATAGAGTAAGTTGCTGGTGTTGTCCTTTTTCTAGTTTAAGAGAATTAAGAAATTTATATATGTATTATCCCGATTTATGGAATAAATTAAAAAAAATGGACATTAAATCAAGGAATCAATTTAGAGAAAAAGAAAGTGTTCAGGATTTAGAGGATAGATTTAAGAAAGAATTAGATGAAATGTATTTAAAAATAAAACTATAGTATTTTATACTTGCAATTAAAAGTGTTATGTGTTATAATATAATTATAAATACACATAACACTTTTTTGTAGGGAGGTGTATCAATCTGATTTGTTTTTTAAAAAATCAAATCCAATTACTATGACGAAATTAAATGCTGAAAAACATCTATTTAATTTACCTGACGGGAAAGAAATATTAGCTTGTTTAGAAGTTGAAAGTAATTTATTAGAAGGCAGAGGATTCATACAAGGAAAATATTGTCATACATGTGATGATCCAGATAAAATTGTTTATGAATTTCCTTTAGGGATAAATACGTTTATTGAAATATGTAGAATTTATATTAGTGTTTGTGGAAGTTATGTAACTCCAGATTTAGAAATAAGATTTGCTTTAACAAAATCAAAATGGGACAAGGAGGAATGAGTAAATTGCATGTTATAGCAGTTGGACAGCAATATACCTTATTTGAAAAACCAGATAATATATCTGATGGTGCAGTATTTGAAACATTATATGGTGGAGGATATGCAATAAGTATATATTTAAAAAATATGACAATGGAAGAAAAAGAATTGCTATCAACAAATAACGATGTAAAAGTATATATTATAAAAGAAAATATGTATTTACTACCAATAATAACATATGAAAATAAAATGATATTTACTTTAGTATTTGACCCTACAAAATATAAAGATGAAAGAAAAGATACAATGTTTGAAAGTAATATGATAACTATAGTTGGAGTAGAATCTATAACAAATATAGTTAAAACATTGAGATATGCTAATATGCCAAGAAAATTATATTTAGCAATAATGGAAAATGCAGTTAATTCGGATATGATAGAAGATTATAGTAGCAAATATAATAATTGGATTAATGATTTGTATAAAAGATATAATGATAAAGAGTTATTGGAAATAGCAACTTATGTTGGTAAAATGGGCGAGGAGAAGATAGGAGAGTAAATCTCTTATCTTAATTGAGGATATAAAATATTAAGTAGGTGATAAAACATAATGGGATTTAGAAATATTGTAAATTATATTAGATCATGTTTTTGCAAACATCAATGGGAATACGAAGAACGTGAATACGAATATAAGAGATATAATTGGAGATTTAAAACTGGGGTAAAAGTATCTGCAACATGTAAGATATGTGGTTGGCATATTTGTTATGATAAATTTAAATAGAAGGAGGATTATATTAATGAAAAAATATAAAACAGGATTTTGCATTGGAAGATTTCAAATGTTAACAATAAAACATGAAGAAATGATTAATTTGGGACTTAGTATGTGTGATAAATTTTTAGTTGTTGTAGGTTCTGCACAATTAGAAGGAGTTGAAAGAAATCCTTTTCATGTCTATGTAAGAACAGGTATGATATATGAGGTATTCCAAAAAGAAATTTATCATAATAAATTAAATATATTACCATTAGATGATTTAACTCATGAAGATGATGTTGAGGGTGGTAAGTGGGGTAAATACTTAATGGACACTATAACAAAACATATTGGTTCTATTCCAGAAATAATGATTTATGGTAATGATGAAAAAAGGTATGAATGGTTTAATCCAGAAGATATTCCACTAACAAGTCAATTAATTATACCAAGACAAATAGAAAATGGTATAAGTGCAACAAAATTAAGAAAATTAATAATAGAAGGCAATAAAGAAGAGTGGATAAAATATGTTAATCCAAAATTATATCAATACTATGGAGAATTAAGAAGAATATTATTAGATATTAAAAATGGCGACTATTTTAAAAAATAAAAGGAGTGCGTTAAAATGAAAGTAATATTTCAAAAACCAATTTATGAAAAAGAATATTATGTAAATAGTAATGCATCTAGTTTTGAAAAGAAAATATATCCAGAGCATAAATTAAAAGAAGATGAACCAGGAGTATTTCTTAGACTTAATGTAAAAGAATATATTACATTTTTTGAAGAAGAAGATTGTCAAGAAGAATTTAGAGAAAGAGAAAGGGTATGTATTAATGATAAAATAGTGTATGTTGAAGATATTATTAGAGGTATTAATAAAAGAATATATAGGGTTAGTGAATATTATAATAATAAAGACATATTAGAAGATAAAGACTCAAAAGCAAAAATAATGGAAGAATATGAATTAGCTTTAGAAAAATATAATAATGGAGCAGTAAAGAAAATAATGTTAAAAAAAATAACTGATAAAAAATGGTGGCAATTTTGGAAATAGTATAAAGGAGAATTCGTTAAATGAAAAATAATCTAAAAAAACAAAATAAAAAGATATATATGGTAGTTGGTATGTATGAAACAAATACACAAGGCGAAAAAGAATATCAAGAAAAAGTTAAGGAATTTAAAGTAATAAAAGAAGATAAAGAAAGATATGTTATGAAAATAGAGAATGAGTTATATAGATTAATTATGAAAAAAGAATTAAAAACAATTTATGAATTTTCATTAGAAAATGAATTAGTATTTTATACATATTGTATAAAAAAAGATTTAAATATGATAAAAAATGCAATAAAAGATATAGTAGAATTAAATCAAAGAAAGGAGGGCAAAGTGTGAATAGAAAAGATTTAAATAAACAATTGTTATATATAGGTATAATTGTAAGAATGCTATGTATTGCTAGTATCACATTAATTGCATCAATATTTACAGCAATACTTACAGGGATAATAATTCACATGGATGTAATAGACAAATTATTTGTAGGGCATTTTATAAGTTGGGGTATATCAATATACATAGGGTATATGTCAATAGATAAATTTATTGAAGAAATAAATAACTGGATTAAAGGAGTGTAATAGGGAAATGAAATATGAAATATAAAATAAATATAAAATAAATATATGATAAAGATAGTAGTATATGTAAATATTGTATAGAAAACTATAATAAATAGGGGGTATACACAATGAAAAAATTATTTATTATTGGGGGCATTAGCTTTAACAATGTTAATGGTAGGATGTGGTATAAAAAAAAGCAAACTCAAATAGTGTAAGTGATACTAATTACACAGAAAGATTTAAACTTACAGGAGAAGCGTTTACTGTAGATAATTCAGATATTAAAGTAGTTATTGATACTCAAACAAAAATATTGTATTTGTGTCCTGAATATCCAAGAGGTGGGATAACACCATTGCTAAATAGTGCTGGAAATCCGTGTAAAGGAAAATTATAAAAATGATAATTAAAGAATCTATAGTTAAAGATAAAAATAATGAAGTAAGTAAATATAGATTTAATGTTAAAAATAATACAGAATTTACATCATTAAATTATATAGTAGACACAATAATGTTAATGGGATTTGTTATAATGTTTGCAGTAGGAATATTGTTATTGCAAGGTAATAATTTGGGAAGTATTATAAATGAATTGAAATAAGGAAGATAAATAAGAATGAATAAATTAATATGTCCTAAATGTGGTGGAAGATGGAGATGGAAGTTATGATTGTCCATCATGTGAAGAAAGAGTTGAATGTGATGATTTGACAGAAATTTAATTTTGTAAGGAGATTTATATGGAAATATTAAAAGAAAATATAGAAGTAGAAATTATAAAAATGACAAGACAAGAGTATAAGAATAAATTAAAAGAGTCATATATTAAAGGAAGAAAATCTTTAGCTATTGATATTATGAATATGATTAAAAATTTTGAATATAAATTAAATTGGAAAGGATTAGATATATTATGTTCTAGGATAATAGCCAAAATAAGTTATGAGTCAGAATTATAAAAGGAGAATGATAGAATGGATAAATATGAATTAGTAAAAATTGTAACAGGTGGCAAGAAAAAATACACAGTAACAATTATAGCAGATTCAAACGATGCTGATTATATTACAACAATTGAAGAGTATACAGAAGAAGAATTTAATTTAATTGTTGATGAATTAATAAACATACAAAAGAATTATAGTGGACACCAACAATTAGAAAATTATGCAGAAGACGAAGAATATACTTTATTTGATGAAGATACAAATACTGCGTGTTATGCATGGATTAATATACCTTCAGGCGAATGGGGAAAATGCCATACATTAAAGTCTATAGATATTACATGTTTAACTGAAGATGGTGTATTATATAATGTAGAATTAAATTTAGAGGAAGCTTAAGGGAGAATAATATGAATAAAAAATCAACTGGTTATTATGATAAAAACAATAAATTAATTTATGGTGGTGACAAACTGTTTGGTAAAACAATAGATGGTAATTATGCCACATTTACAGTACAATGGTCTGATTATCATCATGGCTGGATTGGTTATTGCTCAGATGAAATTTATGATATTAGTTCATCAATTTTTAATCAATATGAAGCAAATAAAATAATTTTATCAAATTGATTTTTGGTTTTTTGGTTTAATTAGAAATAAAAGAAAAGAGTGAATAAAATGTTTCCAGAAAATATTATTATAGGCAAGCCATTAGTTGACTTAAAAATATTGGGGATAAAAGATGATGAAATAACATTATATGAACAAGAAAGATTTTTACCTAATATATTAATAAAACATGGATTTTTTAAATCTAAATCACAAATAAAAAAGAATAGACCTGATTTGTTTATAGAACTAAATAAGATTGATTTTATAGAAATAAAAATAGGATATAAAAGATTGTGGTTAGTTGTTGGTGAATAGTTTATTAAAGGAGGGTTATATTATAGTGGGTTATGATATTACATTTTTCTTTGGGGTATCAGTTGGTTTATTTTTGGGGGGGCTTATAATGTGCGTATGAAATATACCACTGCATAGTTATAAAAGATGAAAGGATGAAATAATTATAAAAAGAATAAAATATATAATAAATACTATAAAACACAAAAAAGCGTTTTTTATGGTAGAAAAACAGTTACTTGGTGGTAATACATTGTCAGGATATTTACATGATATAGATAAATTATTTTTATACTTATTGCCATTAAAGATAAATACAATAAGAAAAATACATCGTAAATATTCAAAACATCATGTTGAATCTATAAGGAAAAAGAATTATGTAGAGATGGTTATTGATTGGGAATGTGCAAGATTCACAAAACCAGATAAGCCACTAGATGCGTATGATACATTAATGAAGTTTTATCCACAAGAAAAAGAAAATGTATTACCTATATTAAAACAATTAAAATTATTATGAGGAGAATAGTATAATGTACATAGAATTTGAAAATGGTAGTAAGATTGAAAGTATTGAAGAAGGGAACACTACAAGGGGCAAAATAAAAGGATATATGATTGAAAACTATGGAGAGTGGGTGAAAGAAGCATTAAAAAATGACACTGCAACAATAGAAAGGAATATAGAAAAAGTGATATATGTTCATGGGAAAGAAAACAGTGATATAATAAAAACTGAAATAAGAAGATGTGATGTTATTACTATAAAACATTAAAACTAAGGAGAAAATAATTATGGCAAAGAAAATCAAGAAAAATAGTATGTATATGCATGATTATGACATAAGTAAAATAATCATAAATTCAGCAAAGTTTTCAAAACGTGAATATTTAGTTTATATTGCGTCATTAATAAAAGAATTAATAAATTTTAAAGAAAAAATTATAGATATTGATGATATACCAAAATTAGAAACATTTTTTATGCTTCAACAAGAATTAATAAATTTTCAAAATAAATTAAATGCGAAGACATTGACAGAATGGTATTACAATGTAACATATGAATTAGAAGAAATGGTTAAAAGAGAAAAGAAGGAGTATCAGCTAAATTTTGAATGAATTAAAATATTAAAAGTAGGACATAATATATTTTATGAAGCGACTTCTTCTTATATAAATTGTTTTTATTAAACCTTCTGAAATATTCCAGAAGGTTATTTTATTTTTAATTAAATGGAGGGATTTAAAATGTATGAAGAAATTAATAATATATTTAGTTCTAAAGACATTTCAGATTTTGTAATTTTTATATTTTTTATTATTATTTTGTTATGCATATATGCGATATACCGTTTATAATTTTAATAGTAACTTTATTTAAACTCTCTAAAATATAGAGAGTTTTTTATTTGTCATAAAATGTTATAAATTACCATATAAAAAGATATTCTAAAACAAAAGTAAATAAATATACTATAATAAGCATACCGTATCGAAAGGGCAGATACGTATTGGAATATATATTTAAAAAGAAAGGAGGACATATGAAAAATAAATTAGCTAGACATTTAGGTATTGATAATTGAATCGACTATTATTTATTTAAAAATGTATTTGAAGATTATGTATTGTGGAATAGTGAATACAACATAAATGATATAAAATATTTTATAAACAAATCTAAAGCAAAAGAATATTTAAGCTGGTTAAGATTAAATTATTAATTATTAGGAGGAATGAAATGAAAAATTTAATGAAAAAGATAATGGCTACTGTATTGTTACTATTAATACCTTCAACAGCACATGCTATGACCTTGGCAGAGTTAATGAAAGAAACAGTAAGCTATGGCAAGCCTGGTTTTTATATATTAGTTATTATGGGTTTAGCAGTAGCATCGTATATAGCAGAAATGATATGCAAAGTATTAAATAAAGAAAAATTTGCAGTATATATCGCAGTAATAGCATCATTTATAGCTTTAGGATTAGTAATAACTGTAGCATATAAATTAATTAATGAAGCAATTTCTGTATTCAGTTTTTAGGAGGTTTTAAAATGTTATTTATTGTACCAATTTTACTGTTCGCTATCTTGTGCTTATGTTTACCGCAGATAATGTTGCAAATATTAATTGGTGTGTTTGGTTATATAACATGTAAAATATTAAGAAAATATCATATGGCTAAAATGATAATAGTAATAAGTTTGTTCGCTTGCCTGAATGTTGTTATGGCTAAAGCAATGCCACTGATTGAAGAACAACAAGCGAAAGCAGAATATGTAGAAAATCAAATTGATAAAGTTAAGAAGTATGTAGATCCCTCCAGCAAGTATTATGATAAGGCAGATGTTCAAAAAGATATTGATAAAGTAATTGAAGATTCAATAGAAGAAGTATTGCCAAATAATAAATACATGAAGAAATTGCAAGAATATCCTAGAACAAGGTAAAAGGAGAGTTATTTATGCAAACAGTATTTATAAATAAGGTGATTGTAGGTGCAATGGCAATTTTTGTAATGTTTAATCTTAGTTTCTTATTCAAGAACAATACAATTGATGCTAAGATTTATAGACATGATAATAATAGTTTTTATGGGGACTTGATTATTGATGATAAAAAACTTCCAATAGTTGTAAGTGTTAAAGAGGGCGTTGATGATGGTGCTGGAAATGAAAAGACGTATAATTATAATGAGAATAAAATATATGATGAAAACAGAGATATTAATGAAAATAAGCAATATAGAGAAAACAAGGATATTAATGAAAATAAACAATATAATGAGCAAAAACAGCATGAAATTAACAATAATTCTACTAAAAAAGAAGAAATAATTAATAAAAATGAACAAAAAATTGATAATAATACAAACAGCAACATCAATAAAAAAGAAGATAAGTATAATGAAAATGTTAAGATAACAGATGATAAAACACCTGGGAGCATCAACATAGTTATTAAGAACCAAAATGGTGAAGAAATAATTATTAATCGTGATATGGGTTCAAAGGAAATGTCAGAAATTGATGAAAAGTGTTATGAAAAGATTGTGGATGGCGTTTTAGATTATATTAATAAAGTTCAAGAAGGTAGTATTCGCAAAGGAGTTATTGAAAAAGTTAAAGGATTTAAGGATTACTTAAATAAACCAAAGAATAGTAGGTGGTTGAATTGGAACAAAAAAGAATAGCTGGAGAAGTATGTAAAGAATCTAAATTTAAAAAATTAAAAAAGTTATGTAAAGAAGTAGTAAAACAGGTGACAAAGCAAGCACTTCAACAATGGGGCTATGAGCCATTAAAGAAGAAAAAACCAGAAGAATTAAGAGTTACAATTAAGAAAATGATACGTACTAGGAAAAGTAGAACATTAGAATCTGAGATTGAGAATATCATGTATGAAATTGGATTGACCAATAAGAATAAAGGCGATTACGCTGTGCATTTAGAAACAATTAAAGATGTAAATAATGCAAATCATTTTACTACTATATGGCAATTGCCAAGAGGTTTATTATATAAAGATTACATTAACAAAAGAAAATATTTTGCAGATGGTTTAACAGCATTAGTTGATGTTAAAGAAAGTAAAGGCGTATTAGTTATTGATGTATTTAAGGGTGTGATACCAAGTAAAGTAAAATATAGCTTCAACACAATAGAATATTTAGATAATTATGTACTTCCAATGCCACTTGGAGTTAATCAAAGAGGTTTAAATATAATAGAGTTAACCAATGTTGTGCATTACCTTATTGCTGGATATACTGGTTCAGGAAAGACAGTATTAATCAAATCATGGATTGATGCATTGCTACAGAATCCAAATGTATTATTATTTGTTATTGATTTAGCTTTAATAGATTTTATTCATGTTAAAGATTGTGCTGTGTTTGCTAGTGAGATAGAAGAAGCATTAAAGATAATATTATTTCTTAAACAGGAAATGATTAAGAGGAAGTATTATTTAGCTGACTTTGGTTTAGATATTGTTAAATATAATGTAAAATATCCACAGAATAAATTGCCATATATGGTTTTATTTATTGATGAATTTGCTTTTACCGCACCTGGGAAATACCATACAAAAGAAGAAAAGAGAATCAGAAACATGTTACAAGGTACAATAGCAGAATTAAGTCAACAAGCACGTAAAGTAGGAATACATCTTATAATATGTATGCAAAGACCAGATAAAGATTTAATTAGCCCCATAATTAAGAACAATCTTATAGGAAGGATATGTTTTCGTTGTGCTGATAGAGGGCATTCTCAAACAGTGTTAAACAGTACAGATGCGTTTTATTTGTCAGATGCCGATGGTAGGTTATTATCATTATATAAAGGTAATTTAGTTGAAGCACAGGCTTTATATTTAGATTCAGAGACAGCCAGAGAAAGGGCAATGGTGTATGGCGAAGCAAAGAAAAAAACATATGCAAGCTATTATTATAAAGGTGATGATATAATTAATGAACAAATCAGTGGAAATAATAAAGGACTCCTTCAACATGGACAACAAGATGAATACCAGAAAAAAAGGTTATTACCGAGATAAATTGATTGTTGAAACCATTGAAGAGTATGAAGTATTGACAACAGAACAGGTATATTTATTGTTTTTTTCTTCAATTAAATATGGCATAATTAAGTGTAGAGAGAGGTTAAGGAAGTTAGTAGGTAGAAAGAAAATTAGTAGCATTAGATTAGATATAAATGAATGTAATAAGTTTTATGTAGATAAATTACCGAAGTTTCTTGAACACGATATTAATAGAAATTGGGGTTTTCTTTATTTGTTAAAAATGGTTGAAAAAGAATATAAGTATTATAAGTATTCAGATATGAAAAAAGAATATGTTATGGATTGTGGTAGAAGACCAGACGGTATTATTGGATTTAAAAATTATGTTAATAATGAATATATGTATTTTATAATTGAAAGCGATAGAGTAGAGAGTAAAAATGAATTTATGAAAGTTATTAATTATAATGAGATATTTAAAAATAGAGATTATGAAAATGAATATTGGTTTAATAGGGTAAACAGATTTCCTCATATACTAATAGTCTGCAACAGTGATAAGAAGAAAGCCAAAGTGTTAGAAAGTGTTAAGAAGAATAATAAAGAGTATAAATATTATGATGAAAATGGTATTGTAGAAAAAAAGGAAAGTTTAAAGTTTATCGTTCTTACAGTAGATGAAATTAGAGAATATTTATTAAATGATTAAAACACATGATTAAACTGATTATATATCAGTTTATTTTTTTGTATATTTTTATGATACATTTGTATGACACCTCCAACAGTTTATGATGAGATATATCTATATGAGAGTGTATGACAAAAATTTATATATATTATAGTATATATTACAATATATATTACAATATAAATACCAATACGTATTGTAGAAAATACGAATAAACCTTGTCAACCCTATATATTATCACACCAAGAAAAAAAACTAAGAAAATTTCGATAGAAATTTTATTATTATGTATAATGTATAGTGTGGTGTAAAGATAGCCCCCGTTATTAATAAATTAATTGATTGACAGTTTAATTAATGATATAATATAAATATCAGTTGTGAAAATTGTATACCTTATATAATTATTAAGGTTGTAGTCATAATTCGTTTTAAATAAAGGAAGATAGTTCGATAAAAAAACCGTCATTTTAGGGCATATTTTCCCTTCTCAGGTGATTTAAACCCAAAAATTTTTCGTGGTTAATCTGATTTTTAGTTAGTTATTTTATAAGTGGTATAATGTTAAATGTTATAATTTGATGTTACATTGGTAAGTTTTAGTTGTATAGTTAAGTGATTAGTTGATTGAGAGGTTAGTTAGTTGGTTAATTGATTGTAAAGTAAGTATAAAGTAAATAGTATAGTTGTATAGTTGTATAGTTCGACACGTAGTGTCGGGGTTTAAGTGCTAGGGCATCCCCTGGCGATGGAAATTATTTCCAATGTGTAAAGTACCCCCTATATATAGTATGTATAAGCTAAAAATAATCTATATATAGTATGTCATACGGGTAAAATCTATATATAGATATTTGACAAGAGAAATATACTATATGTAGAGTGATAATGATAATCATTATAATATTATTGATAATGTATATTATCAGGAATAGTTGAAGCAGGGACGGATAGATTACGAAATTACGTAAGAACGGAATAACGGAAATAAGTAATAATTACGACATTACGGAATCACGTAATTTATGAAGTGTTACGATGCTCCGTTATTCCGTAATATTAGAATTTTTAACTGACATACGCAATTGCGGAATAGCGGAATAGTTCCACGTGGAACATTGTTCGTTATGGGTAACGATAGAGGCAAGCTGAAAGACTACACCTTCGGTTCCGTTGGGTGTACTAACGTACTAATACACTAATTTAATTATCTGTTTGCATAGTCAGACACTACTGTTTTAAGTGTACTAGCATACTAATACACTAATTTTATTAATTAAATCAAATAATATCTAATTATTTCACCTCTTTATATAAGCTTCATACAGCCACAAAAAATAATTTTACCTCATACAATACCTAAAAGTATTCAGCCCTCTATATGAAGCTTAAAATCACTTTAAAAGCTATTCAGCTATAAAATAAAAAATGTATCATATCATACTGGCATGAATTATGCATATTGTATGATATGAGACAATTAATTGTATTAAATGATACATATATATTATTCAAATATACGAATAATTATATATTCAAATAATTCCATATATAGATAATTATATATATGAATATCATTATATTATAAATATTGAATATTTGAATATCAATATATACTATTTATTGTATAATATAATCATTAAATATATTATAATTAATATATAATGTTAATTGTATATAATAATATTTGAATATTCGACTATCTGTATATTATAAATATAATATATTTAATTATCTGTATATATTAAATAATGTATATATGAATATTTATATATTATATTTATCAAATATTTAATTATCACTATATATTAATTATTATATAGAATAATATCACTATATATTAATCATACTATATATGAATATCTGTATATTATATAATTCAAATATATGTATATCACTATATTATATTCTTCATGTATATTAAAACCATTATATATGGATAATTAAATATATTAATAATCAAATATATCTGCATAAATCATGCCATTAATTCTTTTCGCTGATTTATGCTAAAATCAATTAAAACTAATTATCCTTTTCGCTATGTAGCGAATCATAATATTTTTAATTTGTCAATAGGCAAAAAACCCTTATATAATCATTGGTACAAGGTTGTTAATTGTTGGATCGTCTGTATTCAGCGAAATTTGCGTAAGCAATGGTTTAATACCTAAAAGTATTAATTCCTCTCTATGAAGCTTATATAAGCCTTAAAATTGATTTTAACTTTTGATTAAAAAATCAATAATTTTTTGCTATTTTCTATTGGCATACTTTTTGAATTAGCAAAAAACGTGCCATTCATAAATAAATAGAATATTCTGATAAATGCATAAAATAATCAGCGAATCATAATATTTAGCATTTGTCAAGAGTGAATTTTCCCTTGTAGAATCATTGGTACATGATATTTGCTCTACAACCTATGTATAATTTTTTGCCAATGGTTTAATACCTAAAAAGCTTTTCGTGTCTGTATGAAGCTTCTAATAGCTTTAAAATCAATTTTAACTTTACTTTATTGATGTTAGAGAACGCAAAATAATATAATTTATGCATTTGTTATAATTGTCTTTTTACCTGTTTTAAAAATAAAATAATTCAATAAATTCAAAATATTCAGAATTGAATATAGTATTTAAAATTATGTAATATAATAATATGGAATATGCTACATGGTAATATATAAAGTAGTTTTTAATACTATATGATATGTTATAGAATAATTAATACTATGTTATATATTACTATTATAATAGAAATGAATACTATATGATATATTATGTGGTATTGAAAATTATATTATATGTTACTATGTGAAGTAGTAATGAATACTATGTAATGTATTAATGAGAACCATTCTCATTTTCCAAACAACCAACTGGGAGAGAGAATTTTTTGTAGTCATACAAGTAAAAAACGTAATAAAAATATGTGTGTTGTTGGGACGGCAACACTGGATCGCTTTTCTTTTTTTCCTTCTAATAGAAGTAATAATATTTTCCCTGCCTATAAAATACCTTTTAAACCTTCTACAATGCGGTTTAAGCTTACTTTTTGCCATGCTAAATATAAAAACCTGCTACCAACAAAAAACCTTCTCAAATAAGCCTTAAAATAAGCTTTTTAAACTCACATTAAAATTATACCTTTTCCCTATCTTTATAAAATCAATTTAAACCTTAATTTAAGCCCGTTTAAGGCAGGACAAAATTAAATCAAGTATGTTATATCCTACAAGCATTTTTACCTGTCTAAAAAAGCCTTAAAATGATTATTAAAATAATCAGCAAAAAAACATAATTTTTATTTGATTTTAATTTTTAAACTTTTTGCAAAAACCCTACAACCCGCATTATGTAAGGGTTTTTTAAATAGCTAATATTTTAAATTCACGAAAAAAGCTGATTTCAAAAGCTATATTAAGCAAATGCAAGCTAATATTTTAAATTCGCTTAATATGGCATTATATCAGGTTAGATTCTATTTTTTAGATATGTTATATTATGCGTGTGGCAGGGGAGCCACAAGTGGGAGTAAGAAAAGAGGAAGAGAATTAAAAATATCATAAAATATCATGCATAAGTTTTAAAGTTTTTGCGTATACTCTTAGTGTAAGACAAATCAAAAAACCTTTTTTGACTTGGAGTAGCATACATAAGCATGTGTATGTGGGCAGGAAGGCTGGCAGTCGAAGGTTTTATAAAATGCTTGGGAGTGGTTTACCCAAGACAGGTAAAAAGGAGTATTCCAAAAAGTGGGAAGTCTCACTCTAGGACGAAAAATTTTACTGAAAAGTTAAGCCTGCGGAATGTCGAAGGGGTGCATAATACCAAAGGAGGGATCTTGATAAACTCATAACTATATAGAGCTTGTGGAACGTGCGTTGTCAACAATTGGGATATCGTTCTAAATCCATTGGAGAAACAAAGAGGGGTTCAAAGCCTTTCAAGTAGGATACTCCCGTGGTCGGTTATGTATAGGAATGAATTATACATAATTGGAAAAAAACAAGTCTAACAAAAGCTAAAATACAAGGCGAAAATTAACAAAAGTCCCTTCCTCCGTTAAAAGAGAAGGACTTCATTTTCCAGAAAACAGGAAATTGTTAGAGAATTTAAATTGCCACTAAATGAACTGGCAATGGCAAGAATACTGTTTTTCGTTGGTTGGGATACTCTGTTAATTAGTAGCCTTGGAATAAGTGAAATAACTAGACTTGTTAAACTGATACGGCAAAATATTTAGCATGTTCGAAGCATTTATTAAGGTATACTTGAGTATGTTTTACAGTTTTTTAGTAAAGATTGTTACTTATCTTAATGAAAACTTCGGATAATGGCAGTAGTTATTAAATGGAAATGAAATACAAAAACCAATAAAAAACCTCTAAAACGAATCAAAAAGTAATACCTAAAGCATTTTATAACTAAATGCTTTTTTGCTTCTTTAAGTCTGTTTTATGGTTGTTGGCTTTAACTCTAAGTAAAAACAACCTGCAAAAAACTTGAAAAAATCACAGAGAATATTTTGTAAAATATAACATTATACTAAATCAGCTATAATGTACATTTTACTGTTTTATATTCTTCTGATATTTAAAAAGATAGTTTTTTCCTATGACAATGAGAAGCAAAAGGCATTTATTAAAATGCTTTTTAAAATCATTGTATAATTGTTTTAAGCTAGCATTTGCTTAGACTATGGATAACTAAGAGCATTTTAATAAAAATGTTGTTTTAATCCATATATAAAAAAGTGTAGGCAATAAAGCTTTTAATAATGGTTTTAAAAAGCATTTTAAAATTAAAATTAAAGAATAACAGGAGGTTTTTATACTATGAAAAATTTAACATTCTTCAAATCATGTAAAAACTTGGTAGAATTGAAAAAGGAATACAGACAGCTTGCAAAATTGTATCATCCTGATTTAAACAGCGACCCTAAGTGTCTGGAAATTATGAAGCGAATTAATTTAGACTATGAAATAGCCTTCGAATATTTAAAAGACATTAAAATGTCTGGTGAAGAATTTATTAATGTTAACAATCACAATGTTAATGATTTTTTCAGGGAAGTTATTGATGCATTATTAAAATTCCAAGACTTGGAAATAGAAATATGCGGTTCTTGGCTGTGGGTAGGAGGAATAACTAAGCCCATTAAGGAAGAATTAAAAGCAATTGGATTAATATGGAGAAGTAAGAAAAAATTATGGAGTTGGTGTTCTGAAGACCAAACAACTAAAAAATGGAGAAAATCAATACCAATGGAAAAAATTAGGAATATCTATGGATCTGAAAAAATAGAATCAAAAAAATCCAAAAAGGAAAAAGACAATAAAAGAGATAAGCATTTGTTATAAAATTTTAAACATGGGTATAATTAATAGACTTGTTTTAAAGAGTTTAAATTAATTGTACCTATTGTTAAGGTTTTATAATAATTAACAGGAGGTTTTAAACACTATGAACAATGCGACTAAAAAAGTTATGTCCTTTAATAATCCTGAGAAATTTTATAAAGTTAATCAAAGGGCTGTTAATTATCACCATTTAGACCAAGTTATGGAAAGAATTAAAAAAGGAGATGATGATCTGGCTGGCATTATTGGTTTATATGCAGACCTTACAGGTAAAAATACAAAACTAGCAATATTTAATGAATTAAGGAAATTATGGCTTATTTAATTATTCGCAAAAACTCACTTAACAATAACAAGTGAGTTTTTGCGAATAATTTAAACAGGAGGTTTTTATATGGCAAGAAAAGCTATAATATCAGAAAATATGTCAATGAAACATGTTGAAGTAACAACAAAGGCAATATTATCTAGTATGAAATATGTAACATTTGACAATATCCAACCATTATTAGTAAGAATGCATTTTTCCTTTATAGAATCAGAAGAATTTAATATGGCATATTCTGTAATAAATGAAGGTTTTAATAAAGGCTATGTGGCAGGTTACAAATATTTAGAATGCATGGCAAGATTAAACAGAAGGGGTGAATTCCAAGAAATTGCACAAAGAGACCCATTAATAAACTTGCATAACACTATGCATAGGTAAAAGAATGTTTGTTGAAGGGTTAAATTATTTACTTGTTTAACCCTTGTATCAAGCATTTTTTGATTTAAAATTAAACAATAATAACAGGAGGTTTTTAACAATGCCAGAAAATAAAAAGTATTATGTAACAATGACTGACAAATTTATGTCTGGTTGGGGTAAAGCAAAGGGAAAAATTAACAAGCTTGTTTTTGAATGTAGCTCTTACTCTGAAGCTTGTATAGTTGAAGACAACGCAAAAAACAGAACAGATCAAAAAAATATTAATATCTGTACTAAAAAACCTTATTATAATAAAGATAGGTATTATGTACAGTATGTAACAAAAGAACAATATACATCATGGTATGAAAAAGATTATTTTAGAAATCAGAATAAAAATAACTAAGAATGTTTTAAACATGGCATTTATAATCTTATAACAGACAATAAAATGCCATGATTAAAACATTTTTTGATTTAAATTAAACAATAATAAACAGGAGGTTTTAAAATGAAAAATTTTCAAAAAATGCACAATAACATCAAGGTTACTATTACCTTTATTGCAGAAGAATTTCATCCTACATGGCAAGAAGCTAGTTTAAGGAATGTCTATCGTGTAACATGTACCAACCAAGAAACAAAAGCCAAATGTGGCTTTAAGTTTTATGATTCTATTAATAATACAGAAAATGGTATAATATATCCTGAAAACCTGTACTATTCCGTTATGGCTTGCATTAAATCAGATTTCTATTATACTGAAGAATATTACCCAACATATACCAGTTTTTGCAATGATTTTGATTATGATGCAGAAAATTCTGAAAATCTGAAAATATATAAAGCTTGTTTGCGACAAGGTGAAAAGCTTCATAAGGTTTTTGATAACTTTGACATTGAGCAAATTGAAGGATAGCATTATTTAAAATTTTAAACATAGGTACAATTAATAGACTTGTTTTAAAGAGTTTAAATTAATTGTACCTATTGTTAAGGTTTTAAATATAACATAGGAGGTTTTACAATTATGACACAACAACCTATATTATTAAAGTTGAATTTCCCTAAAATATCAGACCAAGAATGGGAGGAATTTAAAAAACGTACTAATCCTTGCATAATTTCTATAGAATGCTGGATAAATAATTATATAGGATATAAAGAATTAGTTTACATACCTTCCCAGGGATGGAAATGGTTAGAACTAAACATTATTTCCTATTGTTTAAAATATCCAAAAGAATATATTATGATTTACTAAAAGAGTGTTTTAAACAGGACATTATAAAATAAATATGTCCTGATTAAAGCATTTTTGCTTTAAAATTAACCAATAATAAAACAGGAGGTTTTTAATAATGAAAATATTAATCTGGTTATCTCGTCATGCTTTAACAAATGGTCAAGTAAAAACATTGGAAAGTTTAGGTATTGCCAATATAAAGCAACATAATGTAACCTTTAACGATGACATCATCAATCAAATTCAATCTATTACCTCAGAAAAAACCATTGCCATTGTTGCACCATTGTCTTATTCTCTTAAATTGTTACGTGCAGGTTATACTTTAATTGAATTCCAGAATGTACCAAGTGCTAGAAATAAAGGTGTATTCTTATGCAAGGGTTTATTTATTCATACTTTAGAATCATCCTTATTTATAAAATGTCCCTTATCTCCTGAACAGCAGGAAGAAGGAGACTTGTCACCTGTTATAAAACAAGGGATTTAAATCCCTTGTAAAGCTTCTTTAACACTATTATAAAAAGGAGTTTTACAAGGTATTTAAATTAAATTTTAACAGGAGGTTTTAACATGGTAATAAATCAAAAGAATTTTAAACAGTGTGCAAATGATCTGTCTATAACAACAAAGGAAGGAGTAAAAGAATTAAGGGAAATATGCATTAAAAAATCATGGAAAGATTATCATATACAGGGACATCATCCTTCTCATGCTATTGCAGACTGGTTAAAAGATATTGATAAAGTGTTAAACACTCATTGTAATAGGGGTTCATTTTTTGGTGTTGAAGGTATAACAGATCCAGAAGAAGTACAATATATTAATGCAGGGGACACTTATACAACTACAATATTATTCTACAAGAGTAAGCTTCGCTTAGGTTGCATAGGTGACATTTTAGAAAAGGGATTATAACAATAAACAAGGGTTTAATTCCCTTGTAAAGTATCCTATTAGTGAGAGGGTATTTTACAAAGGAATTAAATTAAAAATTTTAATATAACAGGAGGTTTTTATTTATGAGTAAATTATGGAAAACAATTGACCAAGAAAATAGCACTATAAAAATTTATGGAGATGATGAATATATAGAAATAGATTATAAAATACCTGAGTGGGAAAAAGATAAACCAGAAGACGAACAGGAATTTGAAGCTTGTTTTGAACATGAAGGAAATACCTATTTTTTAAGTGAAATTATGCGTGTCGAAAAAAATGCTCCTGAGTGGATGCAAGAATTTTCTGGTTATTCTTCACAGACTTATTTTTCTGGTATTATGGTAAAAATGTCTGATTGTGGTGATGGTGTAAAAGTATATACTTATACAAGTTAATATAATATTTGTTGAAGGCTTAAACACTGCATTATTTTATATGTTTAAGCCTTGTATCAAGTATTATGTTAAAAAATATAACTATAACAGGAGGTTTTAATAATGACAGAAAAATTATATGTAAAAATTGCTATGAGAATTCAAGCAGTAAAAAATTGTGAAAAAATGGTAGACATGGACAAAGAAGTAACCGAAGAGCATAGAGATAATTTAAGAACGCTAATATCTTTTTTACCTTCTGGCAGTGGTATTGATAGTGGTAATAGTATTAACATGGAAAAATCAAACAGGAATAAAATAACAATTAATAGTTTTTATCATGTTATGGATGATAATGGGTTTTATGATGGATGGATTGATTTTCAGGTTATTATTACACCAGACCTTCAGCATGGAATAGATCTACAAATTAAAGGAAAATTTTCAAATAGAAAAGGGTATATAAGAAAAGATTGTCAAGATATAAAGGAAATGTTAGCTGATTTATATTATGAAGCTTTAACAACCATAATTAAATAAGGCTTTTAACACTGAGCATTAACAAAATTATTGTTAATGCTTATTCTAAAGGCTTTATTCATTAACAATGAGCAATTGAATAAATGAAAACATTAGAAACATTTATTTTTAACATTTAGCATACTTGTTAATGTAAGGTTTTCAAATTAAAAGGAGGTTTTCATATGTATAAAAGAAACAAATGTCTGATTTTCAAAAACAGAGTAACAAAACTCACGACACTGTTATTTATGGGGTTTAAAGATGATGTACCTTATTATCAATTTTCAAGTAAAGAAATACCTATAACTGGTATATTTACAGGATATCCCAAAATGACTATGATCAAATGGATGTCAAATATGGGTTATGATTTTATTACAGAGAATAACATTAATTCTGGAAATGAATATTTTGATGGATATAGTAAAGGAAGAAGAGTGTAAAGAAGCTTTTAACACTGGACATATTAATAATTATTAATAATAATGTTAATATGTCTATTCTAAAAGCTTTAAAATAAAAATTAAACAGGAGGTTTTATTCATGGAATATAAAATTATTTTATCTAAGTATGATTTATATGTAATAGAAGAAGAATTAAATTTAAGAATTATGAAGTTAAAATCTATGAGAGATAAAGTAGGGATATTAGTGGATGATCAAGAAGCAGAACCAAACCAGCATATAAAAAGTATAAAGAATTTATTAAATCAATTAGGATTAAAAACAACATTATGAAAAGCTTTTAACACTGGATACTTGTATAATATTGTATATTATACAAGTATCTATTCTAAAGGCTTTAAAATTAAAAACAGGAGGTTTTATTAATGAAAAAAACTGAAAAACAATATCCATTATTTATGTATGGTTCACTGATGCAAGGTTTTGGTAATCACTTCAGAATTCGAAACATTTTTTCAGAAATGAAAAAAGCTATCTTACAAGGATTTGACATGTATGAATTATGGACTTATCCTGGCATTATACCAGGAAAAGGTAAAATACATGGCGAATTATATTATATTTTACCTGAATATTTTGAAACAATATTAAAAGAATTGGATCGTATTGAATCAGGTGCAGGATATCACAGGGAATTAAAAGAAGTGTTTGATAATGAGGGTATAACAATATTGGCATATGTTTATATTCTTAACTATGACATATTAGACAGGTGTAACAAAATAGAAAGTGGTGATTGGAGAGAGTATTATGATAATTTTTAATATAATAAACACATAAGGTAAAGAGAAGTTTTTAACATAGACACTTTATTATTTAATTCGAAGTGTCTATTCTAAAAACTTTTTGCTTTAACAAAATAATAATATGAAAAGAGGTTTTAATATGTTTACAGACTATGAAATAAAGGTAAAAGTGAGTAGTTTTATAAATTTATTCGATATTAATCGTATTATGAAAAAAGGAATTAACAAAAGTAAACAATATTGGTGCAATAATATTGAAATTATTAAACAGCCTACCAAAAAATTGCCAAAAAAAGAGCAAGAAATGTGTCTTAGATTGAATTTAGAATCAAATAACCCTACATTAATTCTTGTCGCTGGTGGCAGTTTGTTATTTCAAGATGTTAAAAATGAATATAAAGATAATGTGGAAAAATATACCTTAACACTCGTAAAATTAAAAAAAGGTTTAAAAGTATATATGGAAAAGTATAATTATTTTCTTTCTGACGAAACATTATACACTGATGAAATGTGTAATATAATTATTCAGTGTGCATTGTTTGGAGATAAGAAATATTAAAAGAAGTTTTTAACATGGATATTTACTTATTGTTATCACAGTAAATATCCATTCTAAAAACTTTTTGCTTTAACAAAATAAAATACGAAAAGAGGTTTTATTAATGGAAAACAACAATAATAAAAACAATGTAGAATTGGGAAATGTATTATCTTCAGTGCTTGCAGAAACAAATTTAATGTTAGTAAAAAGAGACAAGGCAGAATTATTAATTGAACATGTTCAAGAATTGCAAGAAACGTATGGGACAAGTGCGGAATTAAATGTGTTAAGAATGAAATTATTTGATGCTTTAGGAATTGATGACAATGAATGTAAATGGAATTTTGCAAAAAGATGCGTTAATCCATTCAGAATTAACCATGTTAAATGTCTTTATTGTGGTGAAAAAATGCACGTTGAAAAAACAGGAGATGATGGAAAAGGAAAAATATATTGTGATAAGTGTTATGAAAAATATATAATTAATAAAAAGTAAAAAGTTTTTAATCTGTACACTAATTCTAAGGAGGTATAAAATGATTAAAATTGATACTGCAAAATGGGAATATTTAGGAACTGATGATGTAGGGACAAAAGTATATATTAGTATAAATAGTAAAAATAAATTCAAATATATGGAAATTGATACAGAAGGACATATTAAGTATCATAATTAAAAGAAGTTTTTAATCTGTACACTAATTCCAACATATTAACATATTAGTGTGCAGTATAAAGGCTTTTTAAAAAGTCTGTAAATTTAAAATATCAATATAACAGGAGGTTGTGTCTAATGAAATACAAGAAATTAATTCCCAGCAAAAACATAATTCAAAGACATACAGAGCTTAAATTATTTGCTATTGGTGTATGTGAAGAATGTGGAAACAGGAAATTTGACAATTTTTTAACAGTTGTAAACTCTGGTGACAAAGTATGTAAAGAGTGCTTAGAAAATTATACAGAATGTACAGAATGTGGTGAATATTTTATAACCAATGATATGACAGATGTTGGAGGAAGTAACGAGTATGTTTATGTTTGTGAAGAATGTTTGAATGATAACTATAAACAGTGCAAAGAATGCGATCAATACCATTTAAAAGATGATATGACACAAATTGACAGACATACTTTTGTTTGTAATGATTGTTATGGTGATAATTATTTTACTTGTTATCATTGTGAAGATATAACACACGTTGATGATAAGAAAAAAGACCATAATGAAAATTGTTATTGTTCACATTGTTTTAGCAATAATACATTTAAGTGTGAAGAGTGTGGCAATGTTTACAATGATGATCAAGGTAATAGTGACAGTTATAATACAGTCATTTGTAACTCATGCCATGAGAGCATAGTAAGATGTAGTGATTGTGGTTGTTGGTGCAATGGAAACAATGGAAGAAATCAAATTGACTGGGAAGATTATTGTGACAAATGCTATCCAAAACACAAGGGTAAAATACATAATTATTCATATAAACCAGAACCTATATTTCACAGAAACACCAAAAACGAATTAGACCTTTTTGGTGTTGAACTGGAAATTGATAATGGAGGAGATGACAAAGAAAATGCTAGTAAATTGCTTGACATAATGAATGATAACGATGAAGATCATATTTATATTAAGAATGATGCTTCAATAGATGATGGTTTTGAAATTGTTAGTCATCCAGCAACATTGGAAAAACACCTAAAAGAATTTAAGTGGCAGGAATTAATGGAAGAAGCTATTGATTTGAATTATAAATCACATGATTGTGAAACATGTGGTCTGCATATTCATATTAATAAAGAAGCTTTTGGAATTTCTGAGGATAAACAAGACCTAAATATATTAAAATTATTGCTTGTTGTAGAAATGCATTGGAATAAGTTTGTTAAATTTTCACGTAGAACAGAAAAACAACTGGAATATTGTGACAGATACGGATTTAATATTCTTAATAATACACAAGATGATGCAAAAGAATTGCTTGAAGTAGCAAAAGATTCTGACACTTCAAGATTCCATGCCATAAACTTAAAACCTTTTAACACAGTAGAAATACGTATTTTCAGAGGTACATTGAAATATGAAACATTTGTCGCAACATTGCAATTTTGTCAAACCTTATTAGATATAATAAGGAATACAGATATTCAACATATTCAAGCTTTAACATGGAAATCAATTATAAATTATGCTAATGATTTTAATTACCAAGAATTACTTGCATACCTGCAAAAAAGAAAATTAGCATAAAAACAAAATATTAAGAAGTTTTTATGTAAGCATTTACTGCCAAAATGCAATTAGGTAAATGCTTATTATAAAGGCTTTTTGTTTTACAAAATAAAAATAATAGGAGGTATAATTATGTTCACTAAATGTTTTAGTTGTCTGTTTTTAAATAAGTGTCGTAACAGTCCTAAGCATATTAATATTTGCAAGCAAAGGTATATACAAGATATTAAACAAGTGTAAGGAGGGGTATAGTATACAATGGCAAAAATAGATTATTTATGGTCTGAAGATGAAAAAAAATGGAAAGGACAAATACCTTATGGACATAAACGGAAAACTCCACCAAATGAAGAAATATTAAAGTTTGAATGTATTTATAATTCTAATGTTTATCAATTAGGAAATTATATTTGTAAAGGTAAACTATATACTCTTAAACCATGTTGTACAGCATGTCGCAAGCCAGTAGATTTGCTTTTTTATAAAGATGCATGGTTATGTATAGACTGTATAAAATAAATGTTTATTGAAGGCTTAAATTACTAATATGTTTAAGCCTTGTATTAAGTATTTATTTTAAAATAATAAAGGAGGTATTTAAATAATGATGAGTTATATTAAAACAATAACTGGTATTTGTTTATTTGGGGTTCTTGTAGGTGGTACAATTAAATTTTTTAATAATAATCCTACAAACAATGAAGTGATTTTACTTATGATTATCATTGCTATGAATATACTTAACGATTTAAGAAAATAAAAAAATAAAAGAATGTTTATTGAAGGCTTAAATTATCCATAAACAATAACAATCAATAATTTAAGCCTTGTATTAAGCATTTTAATTAAAATGTTTAAAATTAAAACAAAAACAGGAGGTTTTATTATGTGTATAATCGTTTATAAACCAGCAGGAGAATTTTTACCAGAGTATGAAACATTGCAAAATTGTTGGGATAACAATTGGGATGGTGCTGGTTTTATGTACCAAGATCCTTCAAAATCTTTTGTAACAATTCAAAAAGGTTTTATGAAGTTTGATGCTCTTATGAACGCTTTGCGTGAGTTATCACAAAAAGAAAATATGCAAGAATTGGAATTATCTATACATTTCCGTATGGCTTCGCATGGGAAAGTAAACAAAGGCAATTGTCATCCATTCCCAGTAACAACTAATACTAAACATCTTAAAGCTAAATTAATTAAAACAGACTTGGCTATTGTCCATAATGGAATTATTAGCTTTTGCGGTGATGACAAAAATACCTCTGACACGATGGTATTCGTATCTAAATATTTAGTAAATATGAAGGATGTAATATTTCATCCAGGTGTTGGAGATTTAATTGTTGAAGCAACCAAAAGTAAATTTGTCATTATGTCACCTTCTGAAATTAAAATAATTGGAAACTTTATTTACAATAAAATGGATGGTTGTTATTACAGCAATTCATCCTATGAAAGTCATTATTATAAAACCAGTTATTATAGTAGTAAATATAGTAAATATACCAAACAGACTAAAACAGCAACTACAACAACACAAACAACCATTGAAAATGTACTAGAAATTGTTGAATTAGAGTACAAAAAAACTTGTCAATTGTCTCTTTCTGTAAAAAGTTGCAGTGAGTGCCATTACTACCAAGAATGTTTGGCATGTGAGGAAGAAGAAGCAAGATATTATGATGCTTATGGTGCTAGTTATGGTACTACTGCATTAAAATAAAGAGTGTTTTTATGTCTATACTGGTTAATTATAACAGTATAGCATTAAAAGCATTTTTAATAATATATAAAATAAAGGAGGTATAATTATTAAATTAAAACAATGTCACCATTGTAAAAAACAAGCCAGCGAAACATTTCCAGATATAAGCAATAAAGAAATATGCGAAAATTGCATAGAACAGCATTATATTAAATGTGCTGATTGTGAAGAATTCGCATTGCCAGAAACATTATTTTGTATTAACAGAAGTAAAAGATTAATATGTTCTACTTGTTTAAAAGAAAATTATACATTTTGTTATGAAAAAAATAGTTTTATACCTAAAGAAATAAATCTACAAGATGTTATTTAAGATGTTTTTATCTATACACTAGCAAGTATAAAATATTAATTATAATAGTGTATAGAATAAAGACATCATGATTCTAACATAACAAAAATATAATAAAATGAGGGGGATTTTTTATTATGACAATATCTAACATGAATTATACCATGAATTACAGTTTTAGACTACAACCACTAAGGAGCCCAGTTATAACTGAAGTATGTACAGACTGCGGAATTGAAAAAAATGTTAGAAGTATGTACGTTTTAACTGAAGAAAAATTATGTTATAAATGCTTCAATGAAAAATATTCATATTGTAGTGAATGTGGAAAACACCTTTTAAAATCAGAGTTAATAACAGATTCCAATGGCAGAATGATATGTAGTAAATGTCATGATAGATACTATAAACCATGTAAATGTTGTGGCGAAAAAATTCATGAAGACTATATGTATAGGAAGGATAATATTGATTATTGTGAAAAATGTTTTAATGAGAAATTTTTAATGTGTTCTAATTGTTACAATTATCACTTACGTTCTGAAGTTACCAAAACATATGGCAAAAATAACAAACCAATTTGTGATAAATGCTATGATAGATATTTTAAACCATGTAGTTGTTGTGGTGTTGTAGTAAATACGGAAAGTTGTGACGCGACAGAACATCAAGGCAAATATTATTGCAGAGAATGTTTCAGATTAGAATTTTTTCATTGTAGGTGTTGTGGTGGTTATCATTTAATTAAAGAAAGTAATGGAATTGACAATAATGGTAGAAGAATTTGTAATAATTGCAGAAATAAATATGATTTATGTCCTGAATGTGGTAATTGGGTGGAAATAAAATCTAATATTTATATTATTAATAATAAACATTACTGTATGAACTGCTTTTTTGAGGCAAGTGCTATTCATCATTATAAGTATAGACCAGACCCAATATTTTACATGAAAAAGAGTCAAGCTGACCTTTTTGGTGTAGAATTGGAAATTGGAGAAGGTGGCTTCAGTGATGAAAACGCTAAAAGATTATTAAGTATTGTTAATGGTAATAAACATGAAAGTAAATTTTACACCAAATACGATGGGTCAATTTGTGATAAAGATAGCAGAGCTTGCAATGGTTTTGAAATTGTTAGTCACCCTGCCACATTGGAAAAACATCTAAAAGAATTCAAATGGCAGGAGTTAATGAAAAAAGCTATAAAATTAGGTTATAGAAGTCATACTTCTGGAACGTGTGGTTTACATGTTCACATTAACAGAAAGGCATTCGGTAAAACTAGAACAGAACAAGAGTATAATATTGCAAAATTGTTATATGTAACAGAAGTATTTTGGGATCAATTTGTGTTATTCTCACGTAGAACAGAAGACCAATTGTCTACATGGTGCAAAAGATATTGCCATACTGACATTAACACAATATTAAAATATGCCGAAGATAAACATGACCGCTATTGTACCGTAAATATTAGAAATGTAGAAACAATTGAATTAAGAATTTTTAGAGGTACATTGAAGTATGAAACATTTGTTGCTACATTGCAATTCTGCCAGTGTTTGTTAAATTTTGTTAGAGATGTTAAACTACAAGATATTCAAAGTACGACATTTAACGATATTGTAAATTGGGCAAAAATGTATAAATACAGCGAATTGTTGCAATATATGAAATTAAGAAAATTAATCAGCTAAGTATTAGAAGTTTTTATCTGTACATTAACGCTAAGAATTAAGGTTAATGTATGGGATAAAGGCTTTTAAATACATTATAAATTAAAAGGAGTTGTGATATAATTATGTCGGGACAAGATCAAATATACATGTCAATTCATGGTAAAAAGGGGCTGGAGTTAGGAATTCATAGTAATAATTTAATGGAATTGGTTACTGAAGCAAAAAAGTATGGCTTTTATGTTGACAAAAGAATTTATCATGAATTAGCAATAATTAGATTTAGATGTTTTAAACAGAACAATGGAAGGTATGTTGTTTTTGCTAAGTATAATATATTTTGTTAGGAGTATAATGTATTAAATGCTGATTAAATAAAGGAGAGTGTTATTATGGAAATGAAGGAAATGTGGATTACTAAATGCCCTAAATGTGGAGAAGAGGGATCGTCTGACTATGATTATCGGAACAGTGAGGAAATACGTTATTGTCCTAAGTGTGGGACTGAAATGAAAAGCTGTATTAAACAATTAAAATAATATGTGAGAAATGAAAGAGAAATTACAAAAATCATTAGAAGAAATAAAAGTTGTTTTTACTGTATACACTGCATATATAATAATAGCAGTGTATATTATAAAGGCAATTAAAACAGTGCCTTAAATTAAAAATAAATGGAGGTTTTATCATGACAAAAAGAACAGTAAATATCTATCTAGTACCGACTAGGGAGTTAGCACAAAATATACCGTTTGTTCCTCATGCTACTGTTGAAGCAGAGTATGGTAATAATGTATTGGAAGGCAGTATAATAACATTAGCACATCACGTAGACAAATATAAAAATTGTCCTTCACCTTGTAATGTAGATTTAAGAGATTTTTCTTTGCCTATTGGTAGTAATATTATTGTTTCTCATATAGATTTAGATACTATCGGTGGTGTATTGGCATTAACTGGTAATAAATATTACATTGACGAATTTTGGAAAGCCGCTGAATATATTGATTTAAATGGCCCTCATCATATCCATAAATTTCCTCAACATATCCAAGATTTGTTTAATGCCTATTGGAGTTATACAGCAGAAAATAGAGCACCACGCATAACAGAAATTGCCGATGTGACAGATACTATATTCCAACATGCTCAAGTATTAGACGAAATACTTGGAATTAATGGAGATAATTCATTTTGGATTAAAAAAGGTAAACAATGGGCAGAAAATATTCAGAGTGTTACTGAGAGTTTACTAATTGAAGAAACAGAAAATTATCGTATTTTTATAACAGATAAAGTATTTTGCAATGCAAGTTATTATTCTCCAACATTAAAAACTATTGCTAAAGTTATTATCAGTTTTAATAAAACATTTAACAACATTACAATAAGTTGCAGTGATGATACAATTAATTGTAAAGATATTGTTCAGTCACTTTGGGGGAATGAAGCAGGAGGTCATGCTGGCATTGCTGGTTCTCCAAGAGGTAAAATAATGACTGAAAAAAATCTTCATGATATAATTGGTAAAATTAAAAATATATAAATGATTTCTTGTTTCTACTCATTATTTAATATAATAATGGGTAGTGTAGAAGAAATATGATAAATATAACAAGGAGGTTTTATTTAAAATGAGTGCTACAATTAAAACAATAATAAATGCATTGAATAAAGAAATGAAACAATTCGAAGGGCAAAAAATCAATGTTGGAGAATTCCATGATACTGCAAGACAAATAGCAGTTAAAATATTTAGAAAATTGGGGGTTAAGGAATTAGTATATAGTGTTTGGGCAATTAAGTATGGGTATTATAGGGAAATATTTAAATTAGAATTAGATTTAATAGAAGATAAGCGATGTAAGATGGATAGAAAAGGAAAAATTGTTACTATAGTATATACAATGAAAGATTGCGAAAAATATAAAAACATGACACTTGAAGAATATTTTGTTGAAATGGAAATGCAAAGTAAATTAATGGAAATAAAAAAGATAGATAAATATATTGAACAAAATAAAAAAGAGATAGAAAAACTTTTGGAAATGAAAGAGAAAATACAAAAATCATTAGAATAAAGTTGTTTTTACTGTATGCATTGTTATATTCATTAAAAACAATGCATATTATAAAGATAACTTTAACAAAATAAATATAACAAGGAGGTTCACATTTATGTCACCAGCTTTAAATATCAACAACAATCAAGAACAAATGGAATTATTTTTAAGAAAGGAAACAATTATTTCAAACAATTATTTGTCAAATTGGACGATTCTTCATGCTTGCAAAGAATTTGCACAAAATTATGTTTATGCTTTACAAACATTGGGACAAAATGGCAATCATTATTATGACAAACAAACAGGTATTGCAATATGGGAAGATTATGGCAAAGGTTTTGGATTGGAAATGTTACTCATTGGCAATTCACAGCAACGTCAAGATAACAATAGCCCAGGTGAGAATGGCGAAGGTATGAAATTATCACTTAAAGTTGCTTCCCAATGTGGCAAGTATGCTCAAATTTCAATCCCAGGTTATGACATTGAAGCTAAATTTGAGATTGGGAGTTTAAGCAGTGAAGAATTAGTATTATATATCTATCGTAATAATAGAATAGCAGGTTGTAGATTTTCATTGGAATGTTCTGAGGAAGAATTCAATCAAGCTAATGCTTGTTTTGGTTTTATCAGTGCCAGCAATAATGATAAACATTTGTTTACCAAGAATTCGATTCTCAAAGATGCAAACAAATTGTATATCAATGGTGTTGAAATTGATTTAAAATTAAAGTGCTTATATGGTTATAATCTGGTTGGTAAAAGATTATCAAATAGAGACAGAAACGCTGTAAGTATATGGACAATTAACAACCATGTATGGGAGTACATTTTATCTGAAACAATTGACAAAGAAATAATAAAATCAGTATTATTAAATATTAATGAGAGTTGTATGGAAACATATGATTCTTACTACTTTAACACTAAAAATATCAAATTGTGGCAAGCAGTAGCAAAAGAATTATGGGGAAGTAAAGTATGTTATGCCAGCAATTCTCCTGCTGATGTGCAAGTGCTTTATAGACACTATAATTTACTTGACAAACCTGTAAGTGGTATTATTCCATTGTTTGAGAAGCTTGGTATATTTGATTCAATCAAAACCCTACAACATCATGGTGATGTTGTAGGGGAAGATGTTAAAGTTAGGGAATTAGAAGAAGAAGAAAAAGACAATATTAAAGAAGTTAAAAAACTTATAACAAAGTATTATTTATCACCAATGGAAATTGAAATGTATACAATTCGCTACAAAGAAAATTTACATGATGATCATGGTAATAAATGTAGTGGCTTGTGCGTACACAAAGAACAAACAATATATATTGAAAAAGAAATTCTTGAAGATTGGGATCAATTGTTTGATACATTAATACATGAAGTAGTACACCAAGTAAGTAGGGCTGATGATTGTACAGTGGTATTTGAGAATGAATTTTCAAGAGCATGTAGGGCGTTTGCTAGGGGAACGCAAAGAAGAAGGAGGTAAATAAAAATGCAAAAATTTTCTGAGGTTACTATTATTCAATACATTTATGATTCAGAAGAAGAAAGAAATGAACATATTGAGAAAATGAAAAAACATGGATGGGAAGTATCACCACAAATAAAAATAGATTTTATTGACAATCCGAATAAATATTATTGGTATGGCAAATTTTTTAGAAAAATAATATAATTTTATATTTTGTTAATACCCTTTGGTTCTGTTAAATTAAAGGGTATTATAGAGAATATAAAGTATTAAGGAGGTTATAATAATAACTAAAACAAAAACAATTTATAAAAAATAATTTTAAAGGAGAATATAAAATGAGTAAATATTTAAACATTCCAGTTGATACTACATGTTTTGAAGGATATAAATCTATAATAGAACTTGTTACTATTAATATGTATACAATTATAAATGAAAATTGTTTTAAAAAACAAATTATCAACTTAACTCAAGAAGATAAAAACAATATATTAAATAAATTTCAAATTGTGATGAATGATTGTTGGAGTCTATTAGAAGAAAATAATGAAAATAGTGATTATGATTATGAGAGCACATTAGAAAAATTAACACGACTATCATCTGCTAGTCAAATTAAAAAACATTTTTATGAATTAGTAGAATGCTATATGAAAGTATTTACTAATGATTCAGAAGAAAAATTAACAGTATTTATTAATAATATTAATAGTAGTAAGTATAGAGAAAAATTAACTTGTCAAATTAGAAAGTATTTAAATAATAATATAATTAATCTAATAACTTAATAAAAGACCACATTCACAAAAAAGTAGTTTAACACTCTAAATAAAAGAATAGTAATATTAAACTATGCAATTATAAAAAAGGAGGTTTATTATTAAATGAGTAAACCAATAAGTATAAAAGCTGAAATAAGTATAAAATATCTATCTAATGATGAAGAATCTAAAAAGTTTATAGAAAAGTTCGGAATAACAGATAAAAAAATACATTATTATTATCGTTTCTGTTTTAATTGTGGGCAAGAATTAATATCTGAAACTGATCTTGATTGTAGAACAATGTGGCATGAAAAATGTACAAAGTGCAATTATAAATATTAAAAGGAGGTATTAATATGTCAAATGTTTACAGATTGATTTATGAAATGCAAAATGACAAAAGAGTATTAGATATTATTTATGGAATTGCAAATCATTATTATCGTTTATATTGTGAAGCTGTAGATATGGGACGTTTTGAAGAAGCAAAGAAGTATAAAAAATTATTTACAATAACAAATAAATATTATCAAGGTTATAAAAATAACAATAACATAATATAACGTATTAAAATGTCGTATATAAATTCCTTGTATATGCACTTAATATTTATACTTGACAACAACAAAATATTAAGTGTATAATAGAAGGAGTTTTTTAAATAATACAATTAAATTTAAAAGGAGTGTGAAAGTAAATAATGAAACAGGTATTTAAATATACTACTTCGGAAGAATATACTTATTTTGAAATAGTAAAAGAAAAAAGCAACTTATTTGGGATATATTTATGTGACAATAATAGCAGAAAATTAATCACACATAGACAAACTTATAATATAGCTAAAAGAGTTGCTAAAATGCTACAACAGACATTTAATTTAGGATATGAATTAGCAAAGCTTACATATTATTAAAAATGAAATGAGGTGTTATATTTTGTCGGAAAAAATATTAGAAGGGCTAAATCGAAATCAGCTATTAGCCGTAAAACATTTTAAAAGTCCAGCAGTAGTAATCGCTGGGGCTGGTTCTGGTAAAACCAAAGTATTAATTAGTAGAATTGCTTACTTAATTAAGCAATGTAAAGTTAAACCGCAAAACATCTTAGCTACAACATTCACCAAAAAAGCAAGTGAAGAAATGAAAGAGCGTTTAGTAGAATTAATCGGCGTTGAAGCAAATAATGTAACAATTGGTACATTCCATAGTATTTGTTTCAGTATTTTGCGTGAACATTGGAAAAACACAAGAAGTCCTAAGCAATGGTATGAAATTGGGCCTAAGTGGAAGTATAAAAAAATTGCCAGTGATTTACTTAAAGCTATGAAATGGGATCAATTAAAGAAACCTAACGAGATGCAAGGTTGGGTTGGTTTTCAAAAGAATAATTTAATATCACCTGAAGAACATTTATTATTACCAGATGAAAAAGATTCTCCTGAAAGATATAGGTATTTTTATCGTGGTTATGAATTTGCAAAAGCTAGAGAAAAACTTATCGAATTTGATGATATGTTAATTGAATGCTATTATCTTCTTAGAGATAATCCTGAAGTGCTTGCATATTACCAAAAAAAATATCAATTCATTCTTGTTGATGAATACCAAGATACTAATTCAGCTCAGGAAGGTATATTGAAACTATTGGCAGGTGAAAATAAAAATGTCTTCGTTGTAGGAGATGATAAACAAAGTATTTACGGATTTAGAAGTGCCAATGTAGAATTAATCGTAAATTTCAGACAGCAATGGGGTACAACAAATATTTACAATCTTGACACTAATTATAGAAGTCAAGGGCGTATTGTTGATATAGCGAATTGTTTAATTAAAAACAATATTAGCCAAGTGCTAGAAACAATTTTCACTAGAGCAAATAAAAAATCAACGAAAGATGTTGTTTATAACCATTATGCTGATGAAAATGCCGAAGGTGAAGCAATTGTAAATGAAATGAAGGCTTTATTGGCAGAAGGATACAGTGAAAAGGATATTACAGTATTATATCGTACAAATAGCCAAAGCAGAGCAATTGAAGATGAATTAATAAAAGCAAGTATACCATATGTGATTGTTGGAGGGTTAGGGTTTTATAACAGGAAAGAAATTAAGGACATAATTGCTTATCTTACTTTAATAATTGATGATAATGATTATGATAGTTTTAAAAGAGTTATTAATACTCCAACAAGGTATTTAGGCAATACTTTTGTTGATAAAGTTACTGTCAGAAGTACGAAAAAAGGTATTTCATTAGTCGAAGCAGTACCATTTGAATCAAAATCAAAAAGAACAGAAAAAGGTAGTGAATTTTATTCTCTCATTAATAAGCTTAAAGAATTTGAAACTCCTGCTGAAATGGTTGATTATATTCGCATTCAAGGTGGATACGATAAGCACATGCTTGGCGAAGAAGAATTAAATGTAGAAGAACAGAAAGACATATTGGAAAACTTAAATAGTTTATCAATGTCAATAACAAACTTCAAAACAGTAAAATCATTCTTAGCCTACATTGAATTAGTAAAACAAGCTGAAAATAACAAAGAAACAACAAATGCAGTTAAATTAATGACGATACACCGAAGCAAAGGTTTAGAATTCCCAATTGTGTTTGTTGCAGGTGTATGTGATGGCTTATTACCGCACATTAAAGCTGATGGGTGCGGATTAGGCAATATAGGTGTTGAAGAAGAAAGAAGGCTTGCATATGTAGCTGTAACAAGGGCCATTGAGTTGTTGTATGTATCAAGTTTACAATTTTATAATGGAAAAGAAATTGATGGTTATACTTTTATTAATGAAATGCAGGGATTAAATTTAGAAGAAGTAAAAGAACAAATGGCTTGATTTAATAATTCGTTGGAGTTGTTTTATTACTCCAACGAATATAAAATATTAATTGTTTTTTATAATGTTTATACATAAATTAATAGATATTATAAAGAACAAAATATAATAAAGAGGTGTTGTTAATGAATAATCAAAGCAACAATCAAGAATCAAAAAACTCGGTTTATAAATGGACTGGTGTTTGCAACGATTTAGGTGCGATGTCTGGTAAATGTGAGAATCCTGGGTGCGGTCACAGAATTAGATATGAATATGAAATGAAGCATGTTCACACAGGAGAAATTATTGTTGTTGGCAGTGAATGTGTTAGAAATTTAGATTGGACAATGCCTAAACATTCTTTAGCACTTAAAATAGCAAAGGAAAAAGCTAAAGAAATAAAAAGGTTAAGAAATAAATTAGAACAGAAAATCAATGAAGCAAAAACAAATAATAGAAAAACCGATTATTATGAGTCTTTATTAAAACAATTAAACGAAAAAGGTTATTTAACAAATAAACAAAAAGAGTCATTAGAATCTAACACAATAACAAGTAATGGTATATTTGATAAAGAATACTGGAAAAATGTACTTATAAAAAATGCAGAAATTGCAAAGGAACAAAATAATCAAGGCAGAATAATTTTTCTTAGAAGCTTATATAAGTTTTTAGAAGAAAAAGGGTACTTATCTAAAGGACAAAGAGAATCATTAATAATTGAATAAGGAGATGTGTAATAATGACATTATTATTAAATAATAACAATAAATACAATGGATTGCAAATAGATAATAAAAATTTTATGCCATATGAATATAATAATTGTTACACATATGCCATTAATCAACCAGTTAACCCTTATACAAAAGAAAAATATAGAGATTATCTTCATTGCCAGCCAGGATATTTAGGTGGCAAAAGAAAAGAAGGTAGAAATGAAAATGTTTATGATAATTTTCATATATTGATAGACTTAGCGAAAAAAGATTTAAATGATATAGGTTATGAAATGATTGAATCAACATATGAAGAATACGTAGATGATATTGATTGTTGGAAAGTAGCATTTGCATATAGTAGTACTGATTATCATTGGTATAGACAAAATATAAATGGTACATGGAGTCATAAAGTAGGGCAAAGACAAGTAGAAAATTTTGATAATTCTGGTAATATTATATATGATCCTAGAGCATGTGATAGAGGTAGATATGAACATTTTTTAGGATTTTACATGATTAGAAGAATAGCAGAAGAATTATTAATGAGTGCATAAAGATAAAAGGGGATTTTAATTATGAAAAATTATAAGAATTATATTTACGTTGCAGACAAAAACAAACCATTATTATATCTAATGTTGATTTTTGATAAGTTTCCATTTATTACAACAAGTATAATATCATTTACTGTATTTTGGCTATTAACAAAATTATATTTTTATGTAAATTAATATAACAAGTATATTTTGCTTGGCTCATGTATATAATTAAACTGTGGAACATAAAATATACATGAGCATAGCAAAATATATTTACAATTTACAATAAATATTATATAATAAGGAGGTATGTTATGGGTTGGGTATTAGCATTAATAATATTGATTTGGTCAGCATGTAGAGGGGAATTGAAGTAAAATATTATATGGTGCTGTAGGAGGCTGTTTCAGAAAATCAGGATAGATTATACCTGTAGGAGATTTAACCATGCTAGAATCGAATCCTAGTGCGCTTGGCGAGGTATCTGAGATGTATAAAAAATCAGAAAGAGGGTTGTGGAGGAATATATTTAGATGAATAATTTAATTATTGGGGAAAAGGTTTCAATATTTAAGTTTACTGAATTTGGTGCAGACATTAACTTAGGATCAGCTCATGAAGTAGTTAGAATAACTAAAACACAGGTTCATATTAGATTCCAAAACAACAATTCATCAAAAAATGGAGAAATCTTTAAGTTTAATAAGAGTAATAATATTAGGGTTGGAGAATCAAAGAAGAAAGATGCCTTTTATATTATGTTACAACAACCTTCTTTGTAAAGTATTATTGGGCAAAAGTAACAATAGTAATTTAATAATAATTGATAAAATGCTTGGGGTTAGCATAAAAAGCCCCACCACTAACTATATAATGAAAGGAGTATTAATGTGAGTATTAAATATGATGCAATAGATAAAATAATAATTAACAATAAAGATATAAAACAATTGCTCACATGGCGAGATAATAATAAAGAATTAGTCAGGAATTTTATGCCTGTATTAACCGAAGGAGTTATAATATATGAGAATAATTACAGGCAATATTTTAAGCAAGAAGGGGATATAATAAGATCTATTGCTTCTATAGTATACAATGAAAAAATTATAACAAAAGTCTATCTATAAAGTCAACCTTGATGGAATAGAAAACAAAAAGAAAAAACAAATAGAAAGACATACTGAATCTTGGAAAGTTAGAGGGCATTGGAGAAATCTTAAATCAGGTAAACGAGTATGGATTAATGAGCATGTTAAAGGGAATAAAGAATTGGATAAAATATCTAAAACATATAAATTATAAAATTAATATTGATAAAGTTAAAATATTAGTTGACTGTAAAGTATTTCTATGGTAGAATGTATTAAGTTAGAAATTGAACAGAAAGCATTACTACATAAAAATAAAAAATAATAATAAGGGGGATTTTTATAATGGCATTTACAAAAACAAACAGACCAATGGCAGTTAAGGCAATAGGGAAAAACATTAATAAGTTTCGTTTTGATTTAGCAATTCAAAGAAATCTAGTTTGGGATGAAGCAAAAGATATGAGAAAATCATTGTTTGTGCATAGTTTAGCTACTGATTATCCGATATTACCAGTTTTCGTACAAGATTTTGGCGACAATGAATTTTGGGTTATTGATGGGAAACAGCGTTTAACTACTATCGGCGAGTTATATGCTGATAAGCTTGTAATAGCAAAAAATACACCAAAAGTATATATTGCTAATATGGATGGTGTAGAAGAAAAATTCGATATTTCAGGTAAAAAGTTTTCAGAATTTCCTGAGCAGGTACAAGATGCAATATCCAGTACACACATTACTATATATTATTTCAAGAACATGAGTGATGAAGAAAGAGATGAAATGTTTTTACGCTTGAATAATGGAGTATCTTTAACAAAGATGGAACTCACAAGGGTATCTGCTGGCAGTGGTATAATGGAATTTGTTACTGAGATAGCAGAAAATCCATTCTTCTTTACCAGTGTTAATATGAGTGACAAAGCAAGAAATCGTTTTGTTGATCAGGAAATGATACTGCAAATTATGGCTATGGTTGCTAATAATGGTGAAGCGGTTGATTTATCAAGCAAAGCTATTTCTGAATTCGTTGCAGATATTAAAAATAATGAATACTCTAAAGAAAATTATGATTTAATCAGAGATACAACAATATATTTGAATCAAGCGTTTCCCACAAAAGAAACATTTTTGAAAAAGGTTCATACTCCAATTATATTCTTGATGGCAGTTAAAGCAGACAAAGAAGGATTAAGTCCACAAAGTTTTGCTAAATGTATGAAGGACTTTTTTAATCCCAAAACATATCAAGTTGGTGGGGCATATGGGAGTGGAGCTAGTGCAGGAAGTACCAAAGTAGCAAACGTAGCTATTAGAATTAAGGAATTAACAAATGTTTACAATGCTTTTAAAATAGCAAATAAGAGAAGTGCATAAATATGTTTTGTTAGAGTCCCTTGGAGTAATCTAAGGGGCTTTATGGAGAACATATATATAATAATGAAAGGAGATTAAAAATGCATAATAGTAAAGAAAAACATTTAAAAATAATTTGTGATAATTGTGGTGAAGAAATTGATTTAAATGACGATATAAACTATGAAGTTAAAGATGATGGAGTAGATATTGGAAATATTAATTTTGATTTTGATTATTTATATAGTCGTTGTGAGGGTACTGTAACAAATATATCTATTACAATAAGTTGTAATAAATGTGGTGTTTCATTTAACTTAGGTAAAGATATATAAAAGCAAAAATTAAAAAAGGAATGATAATATGGACAACGATACACTTACTACCATTAATGTATTAACTGGAATGTTTTTTGGTGGCTTAATGCCATTATTAATAATGTTTAAATTAGATTTTAGAAATTCATTATGGAAAAATATATGCATAGCTTGGGGGTTAGGTATACCAGCAGGTGCAGGAATATCATATGCGATAAGCTATATATTATGTTTGTAATATATTAATAACATGTAAATCATAAGGAGGAGGATTAATAATGGCTACAAGTAAAACCACTAAAAAGAAAAAAGTCAAAAATAAACTTAAACAAGGCAATTGCTCATTATGCGGAAAAAAACTACCAAGACCTCTGGTTGGTATTAAAAAAATGGACACTGATGATATTGAAATATTGAGTAGTGATAATTTATCTGTTGAAGAAGTAAGTAAGATTCTTGAACAGATTGAATTGAATGAAAGATATGAATTAACATTTGGTTCTAAATGTAAACATTGCGGTGCAATAAATAAAGAAGTTAAATCGTATTTAACATTTGATGAAATGATGGAAAGTCATTAAGGAGGTTGTGATAATAAATGGTAGTTGTAGTGTGTCCATGTTGCAATTCTAATAATGTTGACATTGACAAAGATGAATATAATTTAAATACTCGTAATAGTTTATATTTTAAATGTAATAATTGTGAAGCAGAGTTTGAAAAAGCACAAGCTGATTATGAAAAATTTTAAAAATAGAATGACACCAGAATCGCTGTGGTGGCTCATATTCAAGAGTAAATAAACTTTAGGATAGAAAGTACCTGTGAACAAATTATACAGCCAGAAATGGAGTTGATTTTTATTCAAATATTTATGCCTTGTAAATCATATAAAGATACAGCAAGATATTTAGATGATCTTAGATTAAATAAGCAAGTGATAGAATGTTATCAGATCGCTGAAATGTGTTTAATGAAAATGGGATTGATTGAAGTTAAAAGTAAAAGTGGTAAATTACCACCTCACGCAAACCATCCTATAACATTAATGATTTACAATAATGGTAAGCCTTATTTACCTGACATATTAGAATATATGAATATATTAAGTTATGAATGGGTTTATAACAGAGGTAAAAATCGAGGAAAAGAATTTCAAGGTAAAATTGATAAAATATCAGAAATTGTGTATAATAATAAAGAATTATTTGATTGGAACGCAATGCCAAAATATTATTGTTATGGCAATGTTAGAGGTTACTTTGGTAACGAAATATATAATATGTATCAATATTTGTTAGATTTTAAATGGAATCAAGGCAGTAAAGCAAAAATTATTTGTAGTATTAAAAAGGGAGAGATGTTTAATGATTATAGAATATACAGTTAAAAGAGAAATAAAAACAATTCAGATAACAGATGAAATATGTGCATATAAAGAAAAAATTAGTATGACAAATAGTAATCCTGTATATAAACAAGGTGTTGCTTTAAAAGATATGGTAGAAAATATCATATTAAATGAGCAAATACCACAGTGTAAGTATAAGCTATATTCTGATGAAGTAAAAGAATTTTCAAGATGTAACTTATTCGGTAGAAGTTATGATGAAATGATGAAGTATCATATTAAAAGACCATATGACTATATTGAAGCTAATGGATTGAATGATGTAGAATTGCTAAATATATCATTTTCAGATTATAATATATATGATATATCAGGCAAAAAACTTCCTAAAGCAATATTATTCAATTATTCAGAAGGATTTATTAACAACGAAAAATATAATCTTGATAAATTTTTAAACTTATTAAAGAAAAGAAATGATATTATATTTTTAAAAGATGGAATTATTGATATTCCATATTATAATGCTGATGAAAAATGTAATAAGTGTTTAGAATTTATTTGGTGTCCGAGTAATGAAGATTTTGAAAAAATAGCAGAATTAAGTAGCTATCAAATGCGTATGGCTGTTTGTGAAAACATATTTGGAATAAAACAAAGGTGGGAAGAATTACCACAGGGAAGAAAATTAAAATTAAAAAGAAAATAATAATTTGACTTCTAAAACACAATAATATATAATATACTATAATGACAATAACAAAATATCAAGGAGGGTTTAAAATGTTTTATCGTAAAAATGGGCAAACTTATTATATTAAAAATATTAACGGTGGCAACTATCGTTCTAATATTCTTACAATAAGCGATCTTAAAAAATGGTATAACTCTAGTGGTAATAAAGGAATTAGATGTGATATATTTGTAAGCATCAAAGAAATTCTTGAGTATAGAGTGTTAACTGGAGCAGAAGAAATGAAAATGTTTCACGATTTAGGAATTGTTAGTTAAATATTCTGTAATATGACGTTCTATATTGACAAGAAAAAAATATCAAGGAGGTATGTGTATACATGAATAATCAACATGCAAAAAATATAACATCTGAGCAAGAAAGCGTACTTAATAAGGTTAAAAAATTATTATCACTTGCAAATAACAATTCATGTATTGAAGAAGCAGAAAATTCCATGTTGAAAGCACAAGCATTATTGGCAAAACACAGTTTAACAATGCAAGATTTAGTTGAAGAAAAAGAAAATAATGTTTCTAAAACACTTATGGATGAAAGTAAAAGAGTTACTTGGTGGAAAGGCACATTAGCAATGATACTTGCAGACAATTTCCGTTGTGTTGCGTATAAATCCAGAAATGGTATACACTTAATAGGATTAGAAGAAGATATTGCAATTGCTACAGAAGTATATAGTTATGCGGTAAGAATTATAGATGTTCAAAGTAAAAAATTTGCCAAAAATCATTCATATCTTGCAGGCTCGTCAACACAAATTAAAAATGATTTTATAATGGGATTTTTGAATGGTTTAAGAGATAAATTTAGAGAACAAGTAAGAACACAAAATTATGGTTTAGTATTAGTTAAATCTGATGCAGTAATTAAAGTAGTTGAAGAAATGAAATTTAGGAAAGCACAAAGAAGTAAAGTAAGTATGAGTGGTGATGTAAATGCTAGGCAAGCAGGGTATCAACAAGGTAAAAATTTTGGTAATCCTTCAACAAAACAAATTAAAAATTGATGTTTTATTCTGCTCATTTAGATATGAGTAGAAACAAGATATTAATTATAAATAAAGGAGGAGTTATAATAATGGAAAGTAATTTATCAATGAATCAAAAAATTAAAAATATCTTATTGTCAACAATTGGAACAAAAGAAACAGAAGAAACATTGGCTGTTGCAAATAAAATTAAAGAATATATTAAAGAATCTATTGTTATTGAAGTGGGTGCAGGGCATGGAGCGTTAGGGTATGTTTTAGCGGTATTAGTACCCGAAGTTAAAAAGGTAATACAAGTTGATTTAATTGTTCCTAAAGCATTTGTAAAAGTTAAAGAAAAATTTAATGTAGTATTTCCTTGGACAAAAGAAATAGTACATAGATATCAAGAAGATTTTAACAGTTTTAATATGAAGAAATATAAAGGTAATAGTTTTATTGTTGGATGCCACCCATGTAAACAATTATGTGATTTAATTATTGATAAAGCAATGTCTTCGCAAAATAGTTTTACCGTAGTACCATGTTGTAGTAATCCTGATTTAATATATGGTCAATGGCAACAATTAAGAAATAAATTCACCAGAAATCAAACGGAATTTATTATTAGATTTTATAAAATATGTAATAATCCAAATTATATTGTAAAATTAAAAACAATTAAATCACATATAACACCAAAGAATGATGTTATTATTGGTTTATACAATAAATTTATATAAATAGGAGAGAAAGTAATATGGATAAATTTGAGTATGATTATGATTCAGGATTTAATTGTATTAATTGTGAAAAACAAAATGCAATATCTGATGTAGAAGTATTAATTCAAGCATGTGTAGGATTAAAAGTTGAATTAGAAAATTTGAAAAACCCAAAAATTAAATCTTGTAAAGATTATCCGTTATTTGTTAAATGTAATACATGTGATACTTTAGAAATGGTATTAGACTTTGATGTAATTATAGATAGTGATGATATAATTAGATTAAAGCAAGTGAATAAAATAATATAAAAAACTACTTAAAATAATTTGACAAAGAATTGTCCAATATGTTAGAATAAATCAGCTTATAAATACATATAATATATTAAAGGGAGGAATTACATTATGAAAAAACATACTAGAAGTTTACCATTGGGAAGTTTCTTAAATTTGGTACAGGCCGCAAATCTAGCTCCAGACTATCAAAGAGGTGTTGTATGGGGCAAAGCGCAACAAGAATTGTTGATTGATACAATTGCAAGAGATTATATTGTTCCTGAGATTATCTTACGTGAAATTGAAGAAGATAAATATGAGATGGTTGATGGAGTACAAAGAAGTACAGCAATAATGAAATTTTTGAATAATAAAATTGTTTTAGGTGACGTTGATGTTAAAGGGTTTAGTGTTAAAGGTAAAAAGTATAAAGATTTAACACCTGAACAAAAATACTATTTTGATTCCAGAGAATTGCATCTTGTTATTATTAATGGAAGTAAAGAAGAAGTAGAAAGAATGTTTAAGAGATTACAAAATGGTAGTCCACTTAAAGCTCAAGAAAAACGTAATGCCATGAGTGGTCAATTAAGAGAGTTTGTACGTTTAGCAAGTAATCATGATTTCTTTGAAAGTTGTCAATTTAATGATAGCAGAGGGACATATGCTGAAGTAATTTGCCAATTCATACTTATAGAAGTAAAACCTGAAGCAGAATTAAAATTAAGTAATGCAGAAATTGATAAATATTATGAAGAAAATATTTTGACTGGTGTTTCTGAGAAAGTAGAAGAAACCATTATTAATACAATGGACTTTTTGCAAAATTGTTTTCCTGATAAAAAACAGTTTGTGGACAAAGCAATGTTGAAAAAAACCACTGTACACTCTTTGTATATGGTTGCTTCAGAATTAATTAAACAAAATGGCTATAATAAAATGGAGAACTATATTGGGATGTTCGCAAATTGGTTCTTTAATTTTGAAGCTGAAAGAAAAATTCAAGAAGAAAAAGCAGAAAAAGACAGATTGCCAATGTATGCTAAGTATTTAAAGTTTATTACCAGTGGTACAGGGAATAATACTTCACTTAGAGGTAGAAAGGCGATTTTACTTGATAGTTGGAATGAATATTTAAAAGCACATCAAGATGAAGTAAATAGAATTGAAGATAGTTGTGTGTTTGACCAGAATAGTAATAGTGAAGAACAAAAAACAGCATAACTGGACTGATGCCAGTATAAATAGTCTTTAAGCTCAGTGCGTCCAAGAAGTTTTAATAAGACTTCTTGGGGTAGAATAATGAATAGGAGGTATGAGGAATATTATGGAAAATTTAACGATTCAAATTTTATCATCAAAAGATTTTTGGACTAATTTTCTTTATTTTTCGCCATTGGCAATAATTTTTATTTTGGCATTTCCGCCTTGGGAAATGTGAAAGTGATGCATTTAAAATATTAGAGGAGAGCTATTTGTCTCCCCCAATAGTAAATTTAAAATATTATAAATGGAGGTTTTTAATATGACAAGTATCGGTGAAAGATTAAATTATAATATAATAGAAAAACATAACGAAGAAGTACTAAATAATAATGTTAATGATTATATAACATTGCATACCGTTAAAAGATATTGTGAGCGTGTTCTTAATATTTCAAAGTTTGAATCAGAATATTATGCAAGGCAAAATGAATTATCTCTTGGAAAAGAAATATCAGATTTAAAATCTAATAGTATATATTTTTGGACAGGGGTTATAGGAAATAACCCTCAAAGAGACTTTTTTCTTAATATTGAATATAATATTGTTTTTGTTGTTAAATGTGAAACAAAAGATACTATTATAACATTGTATAATATTGACTTTGATATGCCAAGTCATATTGAAAAAAGCATTGTTAAACAATTACTAAAAGAAATTAATAAATTGAAAAGAAAACATTTATTAGCTCAGAAAAAGTTAAATACTTCAGTAAAAAAGAAAGTATCTATTTTAAAAAATTGTCAAGATGAAATTACTTTAATTCAAGAACAATTAAGCTCTTTGATGTTAAAAAAGGAAAATTTAGAAAAAGAAATTAAACACATAGAGAATGAGCCAGAAAGAATTAGTAAAGAAATAGATAAACATGCAAAGAAAATTGCTAATCCGCATAAGTACTTAAGGGACATGCAGTTAATTAGTTAGTGAGGAGTGTTGCAGAGAATGACTAAAAGAAAAAGATATGGAAAAAGTGCAAAGTTAGATAGAAAAGAAATTTATTCTATTAAGGAAGTATTCACAAAAATAAGGCAAGCTCGCGGGAATGGACAGAAAGAAATAGAATTTGATGGCGATATGGTTAATGCCAAATCATTAAGATATAAATGTTTTATAAAAAAAGGAATTCGTTGTCGTTCTTGTGGAATAACTGGTAGATATTTTGCTAAAGAAAAACATCTAATAGATAATAAATATCATCTTAATTTATATGGAATAACAAAAGAAGGCAATGAAATACTAATGACAAAAGACCACATAATACCAAAAAGTTTAGGTGGAGCAAACCATATTAGTAATTTACAAACAATGTGTATAAAATGTAATATGATTAAAGGAAATAAATATATAATATAGGAGGAATTAAAAATGAGTACAATGAATAAAATCAATGAACAATTAAAAGTAGCAATGAAGAGTAAAAATGTCAAAGTATTATCGGCATTAAGGATGTTAAAAGCAGATATTATTATGGAAGCAAAAAGGGTAAGAATATCTGAGGACAAATTAGATGAAAGTATTATAATTAGTGTCGTTCAAAGAACATTAAAAAAATATAAAGAGGAATTGTCGTACATTAAAGATGAAAGTAAAATAAAGATTCTTGAACAAGATATAGAATTATTTGAAACATACCAGCACAACTAAGTATTGAAGAAGTTAAATTAATTATAGATAGTATTGTTACAGAAACAAAAAATACAGGTAAGGGCATTGGTGATGCAATGAAATTATTGTCTAAAGAATTGAAAGGAAAAATTGATATGAAAGAAGTTAAAAAGATGGTTGATGAAAAATTTAAATTATAATATAGGAGGAATAAAATAATGGAAGTTAATAATAGATTTAGAACAGAAGAAGATATTGAGGAAGAATTAAAAGATTATAAATATTATACTTATCAAATGTTTAGTAATGAAGAATGTGTAAGGGGCATTGTATTAGCTATTTCACATGAAGAAGCCTGTGAAAAAGTTGCACAAAGATACTCAAATCCAAAATGGATAAACAAATTCAAATTCAAGGATATAAGTGTTGATGTTGTATTATTAAATAAATATCGAATACAAGAAAATGGTCGAGGTATTATGGTATTGGAAATTGCCGCATTAGATTAGTTTGTAATCAGGACTAACATTATGGTTAGTCCTGATTTTTATTTTTTGCATTATGAATAATTTGTCGAATCTTGTAACAAATTATTGTAATATGTTTGACTTTTAAAAAATATTATTATATAATAAGTATACACCCAAAAAGGAGATGGACAGTCATTATTAATATCAGAACAATAAATTTAAAAAAATCTATAGTTATAACTACTAACTGGTATAATCCAAAAAAACAAGAATATATTAATCAAAAAGAGTACAATAAGTTGGCACAGCAAGCAAAAAGAAAAAAGAAAACTACAACAGAATATATGGAAGAATTAGGATACAAAAAAGATAAATAATATAGTATATTTATTATAGATATTGAATATACTATAGAAGAAGCAAAAAAACAAATATCATTAATAGTAAAATATTAATATAAAGAAAGGAGTGCAGTATCTATGAAAAATATAGAAAACTTTATCGCAGAGCTAAAGAAAAAGAAAAATATAGGCAGATTGATTATTATAAAAATTCTAAAGCAATATTATCAACAAAGTGAGATTCTTATTCAAATGAATAAGATGTTTGATAAAAAATCATTAATAGATATAGATGAAAAGATATTAATTAAAATCGCAAATGAGCTAAATATGAATTTAAAATACTACTTTGACAGTATTAATATAAAAGCAAAGACTTCAACCTTTAAAATATCTGAACTTAAAGAATTGAAATATGAAAGATTATAAAGAGGTGAATCAAATGAAAAAAACTCTAGAAGAGATTCAAGAAGAATTTATGAAAAACATTACCAAAGATAAAAGCACTTATAATTGTATATTTGATGCAATAAAAGTATTAGATATAGATATTTATAATTTTAATAATAATGATTTAGATAATATTCTATATTCTTTTGGTTCTATAAGTGTTAATTCGTTAAATAAATACTTGCAATTTATTCGTGAAATTATTAAAGTTGTATTACCAGGGAAAAGAATTCAGCCGACTAAAAGGATTGATGAATATGTAGATTATGAAAGGCTACTTTCTAAAACAATTATATTCCCAATGGATTACTCTGCCATTAAAAATCAAATTACTATTTCTGTTGGAGAAATAGAATATAATATGAGAGATAAAATATTATTTTGCTTAAGTTGCCTTGGTTTAACAAATAGTGAAATGAAAAATCTAAAGAAAAGTGATATAGAGTTTACTACAATTAATAATAAAAATTGTTGTGTATTACATTTTGACACAAGAACAATAACAACAACAGATATAGAATTAATAGAAGATATTAAAGTTTGCATGAAAGAAAGGTATTATCTTAGAGTTGAAAGTACAGGTAAAGAAATGGAGATTAAATATAAAGATACTCCATATCTTATTAGACCAATAGAAACCAATAGTTCAGATAATGAAACGATAGCAAATCCTTCTTTGTCATTAAAAAAAGTATTAAATAAAATATATCATCGTGATTTGGACATGGAACATATTTCAATAGAGGATATTCGTAGATCGTTAATATTCTATTGGATGGGTTCACATAATGCTAAAGAAATTGATGTAGCTGATTTATTAAGTAAAAAAACTAAAAGTGATTTAATCTGGTTGAAAAATGTCGCAAAGAAAATTTATAAAGAAAAATAATATATGCTTATAAATAAGAATATTAATGGTTATATTAAGATTCTCCTAATATTTATTAGGAGGTATTTTTATTTATGGGCATTTTGAAAATTAAATAAAGCTTGTACTATTTAAGAAGGTATGGTATAATATACTAAGTTTCTATTAACAAAATAATATAACAAAGGAGCTGATATTCATAGACAAGCTATTAACTAGTCGGTTAGAGAATGAGTATTTACATTATAATAAATTGGACATGCATGATAATATAATTCAGAAAGTTATGAGATTATTTAATAATGAAATTGAATCTATTAAATTATATAATATTTTAAGAACAATTTATTGGAAAAATTGTTTTTTAAAAACCGAAATAATGAATATAATAAACAATATAATTAAAATTAAAACAGAAAATTCTGCTGTTACATTTTGGCAATGCGTTGAAAGGTTAAAATTAAAATTCTAAAAAGTGCTTGACAAGAACAAAATATTAATGTATAATAAATTGGTAAGGTAAATTAAATTAAGAATTTATAGTACAAACTGAGCATGAGTTCGGGAAACAATTGTACTATATAAAAATAGTGAGATAAAATGTTTATAATTATCTCACTATTGAGAATTTAAAATATTAAAACAAAGGAGAGGGTTATTTTTGGCTAAAGCAAAAGAATTAACACCATTAGTTCCACAAAAAGGTGGTTTTAAATTAAGAGGAAAGATTAATGGAATGGGTAGTAAATTCTTCTTTAAAGAAGGTGTAGGTGAATCAGGCAAGGAATGGAAAAGTATTAATTTTAGTATTGAAACATCGAATGATAATAAAGTATTTGTTGGAGTGTTTGACACTGAAAAAGATTATGCATATGCATATAAAAAACCAGCAAAGGGAGAAAAGAAAGGTACTACTAAGAAGATTGCATGGAAAGATAGAAATGATAAATTACCAAATGGATTTAAAATTATTCAGCCAGCATGGGATTTAATTGATGAAATAATTGATAATTTTGCTGATGATGTAAGAGTAATGTGTTTGGGTGAAATTCGTTATTCTGAATATAACGATGAACCACAAGTAAATTTAGGAATTAAAAAGATTTATGAAGAAACTGAGCCAATGGATTTTGATGATCCAGATTTTAAAGAAGTAAGTACATTTAGGCAAGAAATGACAGTAGTAGAAGTTAATGAAATAAAAGATGATGATGGCAAAAAGAAATTAGCTATAACAGCATACATTATTCAAGGTAGAGGGAAAGATAAAGATGGAGTTGAAAGATTACCAGATGTGCAAACTGCTGTATTTTATGTTAATTTAACAGAAAAAAATAAGAAATTTTATGCAAATGTAAAAAAATTGAAGTTTGGTGATACATTTGAAGTGTCTGGTATTATTCAAAGTAGAACAGAAAAAAGTGTTGTAAGTGATGAAGAATCAGATGATGCTTGGGGTGAAGTGGAAGAAAAAGTTATAACAAAGTTAATTAAAGAATTTGAAATTACAGGTATTTACAAAGAAAGTTTTGTAAGTAAAATGTACAAGCCTGAAGATTTTGAAGAAGCATTATCAACTAAACAAGCAAAAGAAGATTTTGATGTAGATGAAAATGATGATGATGATGAAAATGAAAATTCAGAGTTTGGTGAAACAAATCAAGATGATGACCTCGATTTAAGCGAAAGCGACATTCCCTTTTGATATAATTGATAAATCAGTGAAATAAAAATATTAAGTATATAGTATATTACTATATACTAGAAAGGAGGTTATTATTATAGATTTAAATGTAATTGAGCAGGAAATAGGAGAAGTTATGAAAGCATTGAATTTAGAATGTATGCCAAGTAGAGAAGATATAATAAAATATAGGGGTAGTCATAGCTTAACTGCACAAATAGAAAAAACAGGTGGTTATGTGAAATGGGCAAAAACTTTAAATATTTTAACCAAAATAGAACATAATAAGTTAAAGTATTTAGAAGATATTGAAGTTGAAATTATATCAGGAATTAAAAAAGTAATAGATGTATTAGAACTTAATAGAATGCCAACATTAAATGAAATAAAAGACGTATATAACAATAGTAGTATTGCAAATAAAATATGTAAAAATGGTGGTTTTCGATATTGGACTAATAAATTAAATTTAACTTCTAAAGAATGTAAAGGATTAATAGGTAACGAATATGAATTTATAGCAAAAACATTATTAGAATCCAAAGGATATAAAGTAGATAAGATGGCTGTAAAATGTCATTTTGATTTATTAGTTAATAATAATATTAAAATAGACGTTAAAATGGCAAATACTAATATTAAAAAAGGACATAATACAGATATTTATTATAAATCTTATGTATTCAGATTAAAAAAAATATATAGTTCATGTGATATATATATGGCATTTGCAGTGGATAAGGAAATGAATAATAATAAAATATATATTATACCTAGTACAGTATTAAGAATAAAAACACTAGAAATACCATATAATAGCGACAGTAAATACAATATATTTAAAGATAGATGGGATATAATTGATAAATATAATGATTTTTATAACAAAATAAGAGTAATATAAAATAATAATATTTATAATAATATTTAATCTTAATAACAAGAAGGAATCTTAAACATAACAAAACTGATTCCTTAACAAAATATTTTGTTAAGGAGAGTGTATAAAGATTGGCAGATTTTGATTTAAGTAATTTTAAAATTAATGTACCACAAGTGGCTATTGAAGACTATTCTTTTGTCATAGCAGGAATACCTAAAGTTGGGAAAACAGCATTATTTGCATCATTGATTAAATTATATTTTGGAGATATTACAAAAGGTTTATTATTAGCTTTTGAAAAAGGTTATACAGCTTTACAAGTTGTTCCACAAGATATTAATGATTTTGATGATTTTGAAGAAGCTGTAGACCAGTTAGTTGAGAAAAAAGAAGAATTGCCTTTTAAAATAATAGGAATTGATACAGGTGATCTTTGTTGGGATTGGGCTTGTGATGCTGTAATCAAAGAATGGAACATTAAGAATCCTACTAAGAGGACAGCAGATATTTCTGGTGTTGGTGCAAAAGGTAAAAGTGATCAAGGATTTGGTGTAGGTTATCAAAGGGCTAAACAAAAAATTAGAACACAAATTAACAGACTAATGAAAGCTGGTTATGGAGTATGGGTATTAACACACTCTAAAGATAAAGAAGTAGAACAAAGAGATGGACAAAAATTTGATCAATTAATTGTTTCAATGCCTAGTTCTGCAAGAGAAATATTTATTAACATGGCAGATTTTATTATATTTATTACAGCAGAAAAAGAAAAAGACAAAGACACTGGAGATACTGTATCAAAAAGATATATGTATTTTAGAACAGATGGGTATGTTGAAGCAGGAGGAAGATTTACAAAAGTTCCTGAAAGAATTGAATATAACGTAAACGAGTTTATTGAAGTATTTAAACAAGCTGTAAGAGCAGAATTGGAACAGTTGGATAAAGATATTGATGAAATTGCAGAAGAGCAACAAGAAGAGAAAAGCATAAAAACAAAAACCTATCTGGAAGAACAAAAGAAAATTAAAAACAATGAAACAACAGATAGTGATACTACTACCAATAAGGAAAAAGAAGATGCAGAATACACATTAGAAGAAATGCTTACTCAGTTAGAAACAAAAGCAAAAGAATTAAGGGTAAAAAAAGTTAAACCAATTGATATTAAAAAAGCAATGAATAACAATAGAAATTTTGATTTTGTTAAAGATTTAGATACAGCAAAGCAAGTAATGGAAAATTTAATTGCCCTAGAACAAGAGTAAATTTAAAATATTAAATATAACAATAAATGGAGGTTATAACAATATGTTTATGACAATGTTTATGATGAAAAGATATCAAAACGCAATTAAAGGTGCAGTTAATATATTTGTAAAAATTGTAAATAAATTAGAAAATAATGTTGCAAAACTGCAAACTATTCATGAGAAAAACGCAATGAAAATTAGACAATTAAATGAATTAAATAATACTATATTTGCTGAAGTAGCAAATACGACTAAAACAATTGTCAAAATTAAGGACAACTTTATTCATGAGTCTAATTCCAAGCAGTAAAGGAGGATATTTAATATTATATGATTAAACCAGATATACTATTAATATCAGGAAAAAGTGGAAGTGGGAAAGGTACAGCAGGGAACTTGTTAAATTCTCTGCTTTCTCCTTTATATAATAATGTAATACAATGCAGTTTGTCTACTTATATTAGGGAGTTATGCTTTAATGATTTTTATTGGAATGGTTTTGATACGCCTGAAAGCAGAAAATTAATGGCTGAAATATATCGTGTAGGTACTGAATTTTATCCTTACCATATGGCACGTAGAGTATGGGAAAGAGATATAATGCCATATGTAGGGTATGCTACAGAATCTATTGCATTAATTGAGTCATTTAGAGAAAAAGTTAATTATGATTTTTTTAAAAAATTACAAAAAAAGAATTTAGTTGATAGCATTATCACTTTAAGAATTAATAGACCAAACTATAATGTTGCAGGAGATGAACTTAATCAACATGCATCAGAAACAGATTTAGACAATTTTGTATTTGATATTATTGTTGAAAACAATGGTACAATTGAAGAGTTGAAAGATAAACTTCAAAAACAAGTAAAAATTTATATAAAAAATATAATTAGTAATAAGGTGATATAATGGCAAGAGAATATGTAAAGTGTTGGCATTGTAAAGAACCAGTACATGTTAATGAGCGTATTCAATATGAGCATACAACATATACTGGCAAGTCAACACAAAAAAGAAATGCTCATAAAGAATGTTATGAATCATGGAAAGAAGATTATGATTCATTTGGAAGTTTAAGAGAAGTAATTTTAAAAATTTTTAAAATCCCACAATTAGATCAATATATGATTCAAGATTTAAGGGACTTAAGAAATGGTGAAGAACCAGCTTTGGGCAGGAAAGGAAAAATCAAAGAGGGTTATGACTATGCTTTAATGGAAAGAGCATTTATTAAAAAGAATTTAATTATTAAACATCATTTAAAGGCAGGTAAACCTTGGAGGTATGTATTTGCTATTATTAAACAATGTATTAGCGAATTGCACAGAGAGATGGAAATAATTAAAGAACAAACTGATACTACTAATGACAATATAGTAATTCACAAAATTGATGAAAGCAAACGTGTTGAAAATAAAATAAAAAACAATTCTAATGAAGTAGATATAACAACTTTATTTGAATAATAAAAAGGAGATAATAACATGAACTTAAACAATAATAAAATATACAGTGTTCAAGAAGTTATGGATATGAAAGTTACAAATTATAATCCATATAAAAGATTTCCAATGTTTAAGAATGATGTTAGAAACCCTGAAAATGATATTGATTTACGTGTTAGAAATTGGTGTGAAGCAGAATATTATTATAAAGATATTAAATTCTTTGATAATTTGCTGGTAAGAATTCAAAATATTATATGTAACAATGGTATGTATGGAGAGTTGCTTGCCAGTTAAAGGATGGTGGATAATGTATGGCAATAGACAAGAAAGATTTATGTAATACAGGGGCAGAAGCATTAATGTTAGGTTGTCTGCTAAAAGATAATAGTTTGCTATTGGATTATTATGATAAGATTTATCCACATGAATCATATTTTAGTTCTCCAATGGCACTGTTTTTTTATAAGCTTCTTCAAGATTTATTTTTTGTAAAAAAATATGAGAATATTGATGAAATTAAAATTAATGTTTATCTTGAAGAAGATGAAATAAAAAAGAAATTATATAAAAAGTATAATGGTTGGACAACTTTAAAAAGATTAAAGAATAATTGTGATTTAAAAGATAAAGACATATACTTTAATACATTGCAGAAATATACTATATTGAGGGAATTACATGAAAAGAATTTCCCTATTGAACCAATTTTAAAAGTAATTGATAAAATTACTCCAGAACAGATTATAGAAAGCGTTGAATACCAATTAAATCAGATTCAAATGAAAATTAAAGGTGTTGAAGATAGCGTTTTACTGGGGAAAAACATGGTTGAAGTGTATGATAATTGGGGTAAAAATCCTTCCATTGGAATATCATTGCCTTTTCCTATATTAGATAGTTTTATCAGAGGAATGCGAAAAAAGAAATTGCATATGTGTTGTATGCATTCTGGTCGTGGTAAAAGTAGGATAATGAGTAGAATAATAACTCACACAAGTATTGTAAACAAAGTCCCTTTATTAATATTGGTTAATGAGCAAGATGTTGAAGAATGGAACGCAATGCTACTAAGTTCTGTAATTAATAACATATTTTATAGTAAAAGTAATATTTTAATCAATGAAGCAGAAATTGTTACTGGTCGTGCTCATAACGATTCTAAAAAAAATTTATTATGTATTAAAGCATCAACATGGATTGAAAAAAATACAAATATATATTTTGTAAGTTTAAAGAAATGGGATGTAAAAACTTTAACACGCATAATTAAAAAACATAAATTAAAATATGGTGTTGAACATTTTATAGTAGATACTTTCAAACCAATGCGATTAGACAAAAGTATGAGTGGTTTGGCTACATGGGAAAAATTCGCAGAGAGTGCTAGATTGCTAAAAGATTTATGCAATGATTTAGATGTTGCAGGATTTATAACAGGTCAGCTTACTGATGAATCATTGTTTGACAAAATGTTATCTAGTCAATCTATAAGTGGAGCGAAGCACATTAAGCATGTTTTAGATGTTTTATTAATGGCAAGAGAATTAAATAAAGCTGAGTATGAAGATTATTATATAGATAGTGATGAGTATGGCAGAATTGATTTAAGTCCAAGTAAAACATATTATGCTATGGTTATTGATAAAAATAGAGGTGGTTTAGATAACTTATGGATATGTTATGAAGTAGACAGAGGAAATAATACTTGGATTGAATTGGGTTTGTTAAAATATAATAAAATAAAAAAATAAATTAAACAAAGGAGAGAGTATATTATGTTAAACAAAAATATATCTTTAACACCTGTAATTTATTCATGTAAATCATGTGATTTTGCCACAACTGACCCTATGGAATATGCACAACACCAAATGGACAAACATACAGAAATATTTCAAGATAAAAATTTTATTAATCTATGTACAGCATTAAAGGAATCATTTCCTGATTATAAAATTACTATAAATCATAGTGATAAATATAAAAAGAAGAAATATGTTATCAAATTGCAACATGGTAATACGTGTATTATTAAATATTTTAATATTAATGATAAAAATATTGAAAAATTATTAAGTAGCATTGATGTAACGATTTTGAGAATTAATACAATACTATTTCTTTTGGCAGAGATGGGTAAATTTGAAATATTACATTGTGAATCAACTAAAAATCATGAGTATATTTTTAAATTTAAAGTAGAAGGAATGAAAGTAGCTGAACATAAATCTTATTATCCTTTTGGGAAACATAAAGATTTAAATTTATTTGCTAATGAATTTACACAATATTTTGTTAAAGAAATCACTGGTGTACCAAAAGCAGTTTATGATGGGGGTTATTTTACTGGTTATTCTATAAAAGGGATTGATTTACAATATTTAATGGAATGTGGTAAATCTATTAAAATTGAAGCTGTTGATAAATATGCGAAAGAGAATATAATAAATAATAAATGTAATTCTTGTTATTGCTATTTTCATAAATGTATTTACAGGAATGCGGATGGGAAATGCCAACATCTTAAATTTGAAAATATGAATTTACATTGTAAAAAAAATAATAGTTGTATAATATCTGCTTGCGAATATTGTGAACCCGAATTGTCTTTATCTGTTTCAGAAAGATTGAAAAATAATGAAATTTTTAGACCTTGGTAATTATTAAAATAAATATAATATGGAGGTAACAAAATGAAAATTAACGATTTGGTAACAATGAAAAGGAATACAACTTCTTTAAAATTAAATAAAAATGGTAGGCTTGTTCCAACACAATTAAAAGATTACAAAAACAATAAACTATTTAAAATTGTAGGGATAGATTTAATTTTACCTGCTAAATCAAAAGGTGAAATGATGCCAATTGCAGAGATAGAAGATATTGGTACGTTATTTGTATCTGTTCCGCAATACAATAATACTATTGTTGCAGATGTAGAAACTAGTTTAATTATTTTTACTAAAAAAGAATTGTTAAAACATGCTTGTAAACTACCAGAAAAAGTTGAAAAAATTGCACGTAGAGCAAATATTGTTATTATAATTAGTGGTGATGTTTTTATTATTAAGAAAGACAAAGGTAACGCATTTAATAAAAATCTAAATTATTCTATGGAAACATTTAGAGTCCATATGAAATTTATTAAAGATAATTATGAAAACATACTTATTTATAATATGAATACAAAAACAAGTATTTTTCATAAATTTGAGTCTGTAAAGTTGGGATAAATGGGGTGTTATAAATTAACGCTCAAACATTAAAAGATAAAATTATTGAAGACAACCTAGTTGCTTTTATTTTTGAACAATTAGGTTGTACTAATATTAAAACTGAAAGAAATGAATGGATAACATGTGCTTTACCAGGAGGGCAAAATAAAAGGGCAGTACAAGTAAACATCAACACATTAATATGTAAAGTATTCACAAGAGATGTAAGTGGAGATGTAATATCACTTGTTGAATTTATTAAAGAATTATCATTTCCACAAGCCATGAAATGGATATGTGATACTTGCGGATATGATTATTATAACATAAACAATGAAGAAGATAATAGTGATGAATTAGGTTTGTTAAAGTGGTTAGATAATATTGAAGGAAATGAAGTTGAGATTGATCATAAAGTAAAACCAATTCCTGAAACAGTATTAAATGATTATGAATTATGTCCTAATATTTGGTTTGTTAAAGATGGCATCAAACCCAAAATACAAAGATTATTTAATATTGGTTTTGACAGGAGAAGTGAAAGGATTACATTGCCCATATATGATTCTATTGGTAATTTGGTCGGGGTGAAAGGCAGAGCGATAAATAAAAAAGATGAAGATGATAAAAAAAAGTATATATATCTTCACCCAACATCAAAAAGTAAAATATTATTTGGTTTAGATAAAACATACAAAGATATTAAAAAAAATAAAGAAGTTATAATTGTTGAAGCAGAAAAAGGCGTAATGCAACTTATGAGTAATGGTATTAATAATAGTGTAGCACTAGGTAGTATGGATGTTTCAGATGCACAGCTAGAACAAATTATAAGATTGAATGCAACTCCAATATTTGCTTTGGATAAAGGTGTTACAAAAAAACATTTGAAAAATATTATTGATAGATTTAAGTTATTTGGTAAAGTTGGTGTTATGTATGATGATGCCAAAAGTGACTTATTAAAAGATAAAGAATCTCCAGCAGATAATATAGAAGCGTTTAATATATTATATGATAAAGTAAAATATTTTGTTTAAGGAGGAATTGTAATATGAAAGTAGTAGATAATAGAAAAACTTCTGTTGCAAGCTTTGGTAGAGGGGATGTTATTGTATTTAATGATGGCAATAAATATTTAATAGCGCATGAAAATTCTAGTAAATATCCTTATAAATTAATTAATATAAATGATTTTACAATCTATTCGTCAACAAAATCATTAGAAAGTTTTTATGAAGAGAAAGAAAAATACATTAAAGAAATTATTCCTTATAAGAATATTGAGTTACACATTAATGATTCTGAATAACCAAGCAAGGTAAACTTACAAACACAAGGGAGTGATAATATTGGATGACAACATGAAATGGATTGAAGACAACATTATATTAAAAGTATATAGGGGTAGTCATAGTTATGGTACAAGCCATGAAACAAGTGACATTGATTTAGGAGCAATTACTATCCCATCAAGAGAATATATTATTGGATTTGAAAATTTTGAACAATATATTTCTAAAGAATATTATAATTTTGGTGATAAAACAAAAAAAGCTGAAATTGCTATTTATGGTTTGCATAAATTTTTTAATTTAGCATTTAATTGTAACCCAAATATTGTTGAACATTTATTTGTTGATGATAAACATATTATATTTTATAATGACATTGGTAAAATGATAATGGATAATAAATTTTTGTTTTTAACCAAAAGGGCGAGACATACCTTTGGTGGCTATGCTTACAGCCAATTAAAAAGATTGACTAATAAATTGCCTGTTGATGAATTAAAAACACGTTTAAATAATTTAAATGAACGTATCAGACAATATAATATTTATATTACAAAACTTGAATATAAACTTGATATTTTAAAGAAAAGTATTACAGAAATAACAGATAATGATGCTGAAATGATTATTTCTTTAACAAATGAAATACAAGAGTATAATAATATGGTTAATAAAGCAAATGATGAAATTATTATTGTTAAAAAAGAAATAGGGAAAGGACAACATAATCATATAGGTTCACATAAAGGATTAATTGAGGATTTTGGATATGACGTAAAACATTCGCTCCATTTAATTAGATTACTTAATCAAGGTATTGAAATATTAGAGACAGGTGAATTACATGTTTTAAGACCAGAAAAAGATTATTTATTGGATATAAGACATGGTAAGTATACTTTAGAACAGGTAAAATCACATGCTGAACAATTGTTTATTAAGTTAGATGAAGCTTATGAAAAATCTAAATTACCACATTCACCTGATAGAAAGAAAATAAATGATTTGTTATGTGATATAACATTAATGAGTTTTAATAAATAATAAATAAAAAGAAGGTGATTATATATGGAAATACCTCAAACAGTAGAATATGTACTTATGCATTTAGAAGTTAATGGGTTTAAGGGGTATTTGGTTGGAGGTTCAGTAAGAAATATTTTTAATTATAAAAGTCCCAAAGACTATGATATTACTACAGATGCAACACCAGAACAAGTAAAATCTTTATTTGCAAAATCATATGATACAGGATTGAAGCATGGTACTGTTACAGTTGTTTTAAATGGTGAACATTTTGAAATAACAACCATGCGTAAAGATGGGGAATATAAAGACAATAGAAATCCAGAGAAGTATTT